>WNGJ01001208.1_pt1 | contig 29150 bp, 27 predicted proteins | sample 5400611 | NCBI WGS metagenome assembly WNGJ01 (sample SAMN13153375, study PRJNA577476) | soil metagenome | isolation source: 40 cm soil or saprolite under Garry oak tree replicate 1 | place: USA:California | collected 2016-06-15
TGCTCGATGATATGCAGTGGGTGGATACCGCGACGCTCGACCTGCTGCTCTACCTGGCGCGCAGCCTCGCCGAACAGCCCGCGCCGGTACTGCTGCTGCTCAACCTGCGCACGGGCGGCGATCCCTTCCCTGACGCGCAGTCCACCTGGGTAATGGCCCTCAAGCGGACGTGCATCCCGCTGACCGCGCTGGAACTCGCCGCTTTCACCAAAGAGGAGACGCAGCACTTCGTGCAGGCACTTGCGTGGGCAGAGCAGCCCCGTGAGGTGGGGAACACAAGCTCAACCGGCGGTTGCCCCGAGAATGGGGAAGCCTCCACATTTCGAGATGCGCTGGTGCCCTTCGCCAACTGGCTCTATTTTCAGACGCAGGGGCAGCCGCTTTACCTGGTGGAGACCCTCAAAGAGCTGCTGGCGCGCGGGATCATGCTCCCTTCGCTTCAGGAGGATGGCTCCTGGGGGCTGGTGCTGCGGGCCGGGCTGTTGGCACAGACACCCGTCGGCGATCTGATCCCGTCGAGCTTGCGTGAGCTGATCCGCTCCCAACTCGGCCGGCTCACCTCCTCGGCCTGGACGCTGCTGGTGGCCGGGGCAGCGCTGGGGCAAGGACTGACCTTCGAGCGGCTCATTGAGGTGGCCCAGCTCGATGAGCAGGAGGGTTTGCGTGCCCTGGAGGAGCTCCTGCGCAATGGATTGCTTTGTGAGGGGACACTGGTTGAAGAAGCGCAGGCGTTCGATGGATTTGCCTTCCCTCGCGAGATGACCCGCGAGGTGGTGTATCAGGAGGCAGGGATGACCCGCCAACGGCTCGTGCAGCGACGCGTATCGCTCGTCATGCTAGAAGAGTTCGAGGACGATCTGGCTAAGGAGGCCCGTCTCCCTCATCCCGCTCCCGGTGACGGGCATATATCCGCAGGGACCAGGAATAGGCAGGGACGGAGGGCTGTAGCTCGAGCAGTCCATGGAGATATGCGCCGGGCCGTTGCAAAGGATTCTGCGGGCACGACCAGAAGACATACAGGCACAGGGACGGACGCGCAAGCCCTACTGGCCGCGAGGGAGGGGGGTACATGGGGACAAGCCGCTCCAGACTTTCCAAGATCACCTCCGGCAGTCCTTCCAATGCTTTTTTGAGACGCGCTGAAGAGGAGGCAGATGATGAGCGCATTAAACGTTCCTACGACCGGGCGATTGCTTCGTTCGTCGAGGCATATGCTGATCAAACCGAACGCGATCATGCCGCGCTCCCCGGCACAGCCCAGGCCGGGCGTATACCCATCGAGACCGGGGTGAAATTCCGGTAAATAGATCGTGCAGGTATGCTGGTGCTCACAGGAGGACCGGAAAGGAAGAAGAAGATGTCATACGCGCAGCCGCGACAGTACAGCGTGCTACAGGGACAGGGAGTCGCGGATGGCGTCCTGGTTGGGCAGGCTCAGGCAGGCGATCAGCGCGCCTTTGAATTCCTGGTGAGTCGATACCACTGCCCATTAGTGAGCTACATACGGGGCTTTCTCAAAGATGGTGAACTGGTCTATGATGTGCTCCAGCATGTGTACCTCCAGCTCTATGTTTCCCTGCCGATCCTGTTGACGAATGTGTCGCTCAAGAGCTGGCTGTTTCAGGTGGCACGCAACCGTTGCCTGGATGAACTGCGCAGGAGACACCGGCGGACTGAGACCCCTTTCTCGACCCTCGCGTGGGAGGACAGGGAGGAGGACCTGTCACCGATCGAGGCCATCCCCGACCCCGAGCCGTTGCCGGAAGAGGTTGTCGAGGGAATCGACCTGTATCGTACGCTGCAAGAGGCTATTGCTTCACTGCCGCCGAAGTTTCGCCCGATCGTCCGCCTGCGCTGTTTCAGGCAATTGACCTTCGCGGAGATCGGGCAGATGCTCAAACTGCCGGAGTCTACCGTGAAGACCTACTTCTACCGCTCTCTGCCGCGCTTGCGCACAGCGCTCGCGGGCAGCACGCGCCTTGCAGCCGTCTCGTAGTGTGAACCCTGTAGACTTTTTAACGGACAAACAAACGCTTCCTTTCACAGTGTGATCATATCATGCAGGAAGAGAGCAACATCGTTGCCCCAACTGAATGGGGTGAGACGCTCGTTTTTTCGTTGTCATGCAACAACAGAGAGGAACAACATGCAACAACTTATTGGAAACTTCCGCACAATGGTATTGTTTCGCGGCATCGCCGCCGTTCTGTTCGGTATACTAACGCTTGTATGGCCGAAACTATCGCTGGCCGTCCTGGTGCTCTTGTTTGGCGTGTTTGCCGTCGTCAGCGGAATCACTGCTGTGGTGGCTGCCCTGCGCAACAGGGAAGAGCAGGGGTGGGGATTTCTCCTCTTCGAGGGCATCCTGGGGATCCTGGCGGGGGTGGTGGCCCTGGTCTGGCCGGGCATCGCAGCGCTCGCTTTCCTCTACCTGCTGGCGGCCTGGGCGATCTTGACCGGCATTCTGGAACTCGTCGCACCGCTCTCGTTCCCTATGAGAGGTGGGCGCGCGGTGTTGATGGTGCTGGCGGGACTGCTCTCGATCGTCTTCGGCGTGCTTATCGCTGCTCAACCGTCGTCCGGGCTGCTGGCTGTGGTCTGGTTGATCGGTGTCTACGCGATTGTGTTTGGCGTCATGTACATCGCGGTGTACTTCGAATCACGTTCACTGGCTTCGAGCCTGGCTTGAACAGCATTCGTAGAGGCGATCCCCCACTCGCGATCCAGCTCCATGCGGAGTAGATCGCGAGCGGGGGATCGCGGTTCTCCTCCCTCGGGGGATCGCGGTTCTCCTCCCTCTTTTTCACGCCTCTTCCCACGCTTTTTTTCACGCGCTCCGCTTAAGCTGTGAATGTACTCGAGCGCTGCATAACAGAGCGGGCTCTGTTCCATGTGATCACACATGGTCAAACGCTCTTCAGTACACGGGGCAAGTTGGTGCAGGTACATGTCCTGGCCCACGAGCATGGTTCCCAGGATAGAGACTCGTGGCTGCACCCTCGCAAATTTAGCTAGATAGAAAAGAAAGAGAAACATCACATGGCAAACATTTTCGAAACCACGCGTGCCGAACGCTCATACAACACGTACGTCAAAGGACTGGAGTCCGTGGCCGGACTTGTTGAGACCCTCAGCGGGCCGGGTCCTTTCACCATCTTCGTTCCCACCGATGCCGCTTTTGACCGCTTGTCCGCTGACCAGCAGGCCACCCTGTTCGCGGACCCTGACAAACTGGCCAAAGTGCTCAAGTATCACATCGTGCCGGGGTATTATACAGCAGACAACCTGCTCGATCGCCTCTTCCTCAAAACGCTCGAGGGGCAGCGGCTCCGAGTGTGGTCGGATGTCTCGGAGGTTCCACTGGGGGAGGAAGAAATCCCTACCGGCGGAGACGCGCTTAACTATATCAGTTCAGACACGGTAACCACCTCGGTGCGAGAAAGCATCAAGATCAATGGTGGGCATGTGCTTCAGGCGAACGTGATTGCGGACAATGGCATCATGCACGTCATCGACAAGGTGCTCATCCCACAATTCACCATGCTCTAATAACATAGACCACACCGCTCGTTCCGGGCTGCACGGCTCCGCCTGAGCCTGGCATATGCCCCGGAACGTACGGGTGGTGGCCGCAGCGACTTCTCAAGAAGTGAGAGGGTAGGAGCGATGTTCAACACCTTGAAAAGATTCCTTTGGATTCTACATACATCGTCTCAGGTCTGCGTTGGCTCATCAGCCAACGGCAGCAGAAACCAGAAGGTGGCCCCTTGACCGGGGCGACTCTCGACGCCCACTTGTCCCTGGTGCTGCGCTATGATGGTCCGCACAATATATAACCCCAGTCCCAGTCCTCCATTGGAGCCCCGGTGCCTGGCGGTCTCTGTCTGATAAAAACGGTCCCAGACGTGTTGCTGCTGTTCTTCGGTCAACCCAGGTCCCTGGTCACGGACGGACACTTGCGCCATGAGCCCCTCTACAGACAGTCGTACCCACACCGCCTGATCGGGCGGGGAATACTTGAAGGCATTCGTCAGGTAGTTCGTGAGCACCTGTTCAATGCGATCCGCATCCGCCATCACCGGTACCAATGTTTGCGGTGGCAATACCAGCTCTATTCGACGAGTGGGAACCACCTGCTGCTGATTGGCAACCACCTGCTGGACAATCGTGACCAGATTACACAGTTGCAGAGACAGCTCAAACTTCTGCGTCTCCATGCGTGCCATGTCCAGAAGTTCTGTTACCAGACGGGTTTCTATCTCTGCTTGCCGCTGCGCCTGCTGAAGCATAGCCTCAAGGGTACTCAGGAGATCACTCGTCCCCAGTGAGGAGGCTCCCGCGAGACGCTCGACATACAAGAGCGCCAGTTCCAGGAAACCCACGATAGCGGTGAGTGGCGTTCTGAGTTCATGACTCACCATTCCCAGGAATTCCTGTTTGCGTCGCTCTGCCTCTCTCCGATCGGAAATGTCAAGCAGCATCACCAAAGCACGAGTGCGCTCCTGATCAATCGTGGCTGCCGCTACCAAGGCTGGAAAGATGCTCCCATCTTTGCGCACGTATTCCTTCTCCTCGGGCAGGGAAGCTCCGTGAGAGATAAGCGTCTTCCAGGCCCGTACACGTGCCGATCGATATGCCTGTACCAGCAAGTCCTTCACACGAAGATTCCCGCTGAGGAGTTCCTCCCGGCTGTAGCCCAGAAGGTGCACCAATCGATCATTGACCTCGTACATCCTCCCCTCTTGATCGGTCACCATCACCCCGACAATGTTGGACTCGACGAGCGAGCGGAACTTGCGCTCGGTGTCCAGGAGTTCGCGTGCGGCCTGTTCGAAGACGGGGAGCTGTTTGCGCTTCGTGATGTCACGCGAGATGCACACAATCGCGCCGACCTGCGGATGATCCAGTAAATTGGTGGCAGTGCCTTCTATCCACCGCCAGGTGCCGTCTTTGCAGCGCCAACGATACTCCAGGCAAAGTACTTCCTCCGCATGTCCAGTCAGGTTGGTCAGTTGCTCTCTCAGATTCTCTTGATCGTCGGGTTGGACAAGAGTACACCTATTCATCCCCACCACCTCCTCGGAAGTATAGCCGGTGATGTGCGCGATTGAAGGACTGGCATAGGTAATGGTGCCGTCTGGAGTAATCAGGACGATGACATCGGGACTGTGCTCGATAAGAGCACGGAAGAGCAGGTCACTTCCTACTTGTGCTTCTCTTACCATGGGTCTGCTTCCCTCTGAAGGTCTATATACACGTGGGACATACCCACGAAGCTAGCTCGTTCTCCTTCGTTGAAAACTCACCTGTAGTATACGACAGAGCTTGAGGAAAAGGAATACCGGCAGATTGGTATTCCTCTTGAAAGTTTCAACAACTACGGCTGCTCGCTCATTTTCGGCCATCCCCAGGGACCAACCGGCATGCGCCAGGTGATTGAGTTAATCGAAGAACTCGCCTTGCTTGGAGGTGGCTACGGCCTCTTCACCGGCTGCGCTGCTGGCGATACGGGAGCCGCCATCGTTCTGCGTGTAGACGTGCATTAGAGGTCAGGTCTACAGGCTGTCTGGCTGAGGGGAACTCAATCGAGACGCACCCCATCTGAAACAAAAACGTTCATACCGCGCACACGCCATACAGTGCTGCTCCCTCACAGGTTGAAAAACGCGGTCTCGCCCGCGCCTTGCAGGACGATATCCAAGCGGTAGACGACCGCTGTGTCACCAGACTCGCGCCTGGCCAGCAACGTCGCCCGCCGGTCGTCGGGGACACACTGCAGTACCGGGTCCCCGGAGTTGGTTGGCTCGTCTTCAAAGTACAGGCGCGTCACAAGGTGATTGAGCAGCCCGCGGGCAAACACGGTGACGCAGATGTGCGGAGCCTGCAGCCGCTCTCCGGCGAAGGGGACGGGACCGGGTTTGACCGTCTCGAACCAGTAACTACCGTCTTCTGCTGTCCCGGAGCGGCCAAACCCGCAGAAGGACGGGTCCAGCGGCGCTGGGCCTTGATCCGCAGCATGGTAGTAGCGGCCATGCGCATTGGCCTGCCAGATCTCGACCAGTGCGTCTGGGACAGGCACCCCGTCGCCGTCGAGGACGCGCCCCGCGATGCGTATGCGCTCACCGGCCGTCTCCGGCCCGGTCAGCACGTTGCGAGGGGCGTCTTCGCGCAAGAGAGCAGGTGCGAAGAATGGGCCCACCGTTTGCGAACTGGTCAAGGGGAATGTACTCATGATCTTGCCTCTCCCGCGTCTTCCGACTCGAATGGCGTGGCGTATGGTCCGCGCACCACGATGTCCCAGCGATACCCGAGCGCCCACTCCGGCTCGGTCACGGTATGGTCATACGCAGCGATCAGACGCGCGCGTGCGGCCTCTGCCGGCACCGCGTTCATGACGGGATCGAGGCGATGAAGCGGGTCGTCGGGAAAGTACATCTGCGTCGCCAGGCGTGACAGCATGGACAGGCCGAACACCGAGAAATGGATGTGGGCCGGTCGCCAGGCATTGGGGTGGTTCTTCCAGGGATACGCCCCCGGGCGAATCGTCAGCAAGCGGTAGACCCCCTCTTCATTCGTCAAACAGCGGCCCATACCCAGGAAGTTCGGATCGAGCGGCCCCGGCCACTGATCTCGTTTGTGTAGGTACCGGCCAGCGGCATTGGCCTGCCAGATCTCCAGGAGCGTATTGGGCACCGGATGGCCACGGTCGTCGAGCACGCGACCGGTCACAATGATACGCTGGCCGATCGCCTCGCCGCCGGTCCCGGCGTTGCGTGTGAGGTCGGCATCTTCCGGCGTGATGGCACTGATGGTGGGTCCGGGACCAGTCAACTCCGAGAGCGTGAGAGGCACATCGATGAGCGCAAGCCTCGGAGCCCGGCGCCGCGTGGATTGATAGGCCTCATACAGGTAGGGTGGGAAGACCTCCCGATCCCCCCGCACGATGTCGCCTATGGTGATCTGGTTCATGTATCCTCCTCCTGACCTGCTTGCGCCGAGTCTGCCTCTGCTGAGGCACGTACTGGCTGATCGAACTCTTTTTTTGCCAGCGAGAATGCGGCATTCGCGGCGGGAACGCCTGCGTACACGGCCACGTGGAGGAGCACCTCCGCGATGTCGTGCGGATCGACCCCGATAGTGCGGCTGGCGCGCAGGTGCAGCGCCAGTTCTTCACGGCCCAGCGCCGCCAGGATCGCAATCGTGACCAGGCTTCTCGTCCGCCGGTCCAGGTCCGGTCGGGCCCAGAGGGAACCCCAGGCCGTCTCTGTGATGAAGCGCTGGAAGTCGGCATCGAACTCGGTGGTGCGGGCCTGCGCTTGCTCGACGTACTCACTTCCGAGTACCTCCTTGCGGACCTTCATTCCTCTGTCGAAGCGTGATTCCATCATGATGGCTCCTCCTGATTCAACATGCAGGTACTTCATTTCTTACAGTATAGTGTAACAGATTGTGGTGCAATAAATCATGAGAGCCGCCTTTCTTGCCTTCTAACAGTGCAGAGGCAAACGGAGCTATAGCAGGATGGAGTCGAAAAAATCATTTGGGAACACGGTCGAAGAAATTTTGCACTCCGCGCAGACGGAGTGTTATCTATTGTGTGTCCGATCTCTGATGGAAGCAATGTTATGGGGGTGGGAATTTTTAATGCTCCTGTCGAAGAAGTAAAAAAGATCATGGACGAGGACCCTGCTGTAAAAGCAGGAGTTATTGTCTATGAAATGCATGCGTGTCGAAGTTTTCCTGGAGCCAGCTTACCAAAGTAATAGGGGGCACACCAGTGAAGGGGGATATGAGTTGAATTTCCGGTTGCGTTGCAAAAATGATGGTGTTATGGTAAGCTCCGCTTTATTCAAGAACAGCAGAGCTTACCATAACACCATCATTTTGCGGATTCCACCCGGCTAATCACATCATGGGATCGTGGGAATGGCGCCAATGAGTTCGAGGATGCGCGTCGGCGTGAGCGGTTGCTGGGTGATCTTCACATCAAGCGCATCAGAGACCGCGTTGATAATGGCGGGTGGCGCGCAGATGGCACCGCCTTCGCCGACACCCCGGAAGTTAACCGGGCTGATGGGGGGCGTCTCAAGATGGTCAATCTCGATGGGCGGTATCTCCGTAGCCGTCGGTACAAGGTAGTCCATGAAGGTTGAGGTCAGGAACTGCGCGTTGTCATCGTACACCGCGTGCTCGTACAGGACGCCGCCGATGCCCTGCGCAGTCCCGCCGCGCACCTGCCCCTCGACAACGGCTGGATTGATCATCGTCCCGCAATCCTCGACGACGAGGTAGCGCGTAATGTCTACCTTGCCGGTCTGTGGATCAACCTCCACCCAGCAGCAGTGCGTGGCCTGGGACCACCCTCCCTCGCCGCCGTCGTAGGCATAGGTCCCCACGAGTTCGGAGGGTGAACCAGGCGGCAGGTGGCCGGGCGCGAGGTAGACCAGCATAGCGATTTGCGCGAGCGGGATCGCCTTCTGCGGTACGCCGCGCACCGAGATGATGTTGTTGGCAAGCTCCAGGTCGTCCGGGCTGGCTTCAAGCATGCCTCCGGCTATCTGGAGTACCTGTTTTTTCACCTCGCGCGTCGCGAAGAGCGCGGCACCGCTCGCCATAGTAGCGGCGCGGCTGCCGCCGGTGCCTATCATACTGAAAGGTGCAATTTGTGTGTCGCCATGCACCACCTTGACGTTCTCGAATGGCACGCCCAGTTCGCTCGCAACCACCTGCGCGAGCGTGGTCTCGTGACTCTGGCCGTGCGGCGCTTGCGCGGTGAACGCGGTGACGTACCCGCTCGGCTCTATGCGAACGGTGGCCATCTCTTTACTGCCACCACCCATCGCGGCCATGTACTCCGCCCCACCGGGAGCCGGTTCGATGAAAGTGGCCAGGCCGAAACCGACCAGGCGCCCCTGTGCGCGCAAATGCTTCTGCTCCTCGCGGAATGCCGGTATATTTGCCAGCTCGACGGCCCGTTCGAGCGTCTCGCGCGCGCTCACACGCTCAAGTGTAAAACCCAGCGCGCCCTTGAATGGCTGCTCTTCCTGCGTGATGATATTTTTGCGGCGCACTTCTACCGGGTCAAGCCCCAGCTCCCTGGCAATAATGTCTGCCAGGCCCTCGCGCACCCAGGTTTCCACCGCCCAGGGACCGCGATAGGCAACATAGGGAGCTTTGTTCGTCGTCACCACGGTAGCGTCAAAAGAATAGTGCTGGAAACGGTACGGCCCGGGCAATACCATACGCACAATTACGGTGAATAAAGCCGGATTGAGCGGAGTGACCTCATAGGCGCCGGCATCCAGTACCATCTTGACCTTTACTCCCAGAATCGTGCCATCGTTTTCCACGGCGGCCTCGACCGTCACGTCCTCCTCCCGTGCATGTCCTCCCGCGGTCAGGTTCTCGCGGCGGTCCTCGATCCACTTGACCGGCAGCCCCGTCTTCATCGCCGCCGCCGCTACAAGCAGGTCCTCGCGGTAGACGCCGAACTTCAGCCCGAACGCGCCTCCAACGTCGGGAGCAATGACGCGGATACGATGGCCCGGCAGATTAAGCAGCATCCCCAGGAAAAAGCGCATGGCGTGGGGCGACTGGGTCGCTGCATAGTAGGTCAATTCGCCGCTTGCCGTGTCATATGCCGCCAGGCCGCCGCGCGTTTCCATCGGCACATTGATGTAGCGATGCTGGTGGAACGTCTCGCTGATGACGCGGTCCGCCTTACTGAAGGCGGCGTCGATGTCACCGTAGTTAAATGTATCGTGATAGGCGATATTGTCGCCAGCTTCCTCGTAGAGCGGGGCGCTCGATGGGTCAAGCGCGACCGCTATACCCGGCACTGGCGGCAGGGGATCGTAATCGACCTGGATCAGGTCTACGGCGTCCTCGGCGACGTAGCGGCTCTCCGCCACAACCATGGCGATGAGGTCGCCCACAAAGCGCACCTTGTCGCTGGAAAGCGCCGTGTGCGGTAAAGCCTTCGTCCCCGGCATCGACGTATCACCGGTAATCGGGTTAATCACACCGGCGAGGTCCGCAGCTGTGAAGACGGCATAGACGCCGGGTAATGCGCGCGCCTCGCTCGCGTCTACTGTGATACGCGCGTGGGCATATACGCTGCGCAGGAATGCCGCGTAGGCCATTCCTGGGAGCTTTATATCATCAACATAGTGCCCCTGACCTGTCAGGAAGCGCGGATCTTCGACGCGCTTCACGCTCGCGCCGATCAGTCCGCCAATCACACTTCCGCTGGTAGCCATAGTTCTCTCTCTTCTCCTTCTTGCTTGAGCAATGCATCAGGGTGACGATGGCGCGCGCTACTCCTTTACCGGCTGGGACAGCACAGGGATCGTTTCAGAAGCAACACGCATCTTCTCAGAAGCTAGTAGCACAGCGTCCACAATGTTTTGATAGCCTGTGCAGCGGCAGATGTTGCCGGAGAGAGCCGGGCGAATCTCTTCTTCTTTCGGGTCTGGATTCTCCTGAAGAAAGGCGTAGACGGACATGACAAAGCCAGGCGTGCAGAAACCACACTGCATGCCGTGGCATTCCCAGAACGCCTCCTGCACAGGATGCAATTTGCTGCCGGCTGCCAGCCCCTCGATAGTGGTCACTTCCTGACCATTGGCCTGCACCGCGAACATGAGGCAGGAGCGAACCGCTTCCCCGTTCACCAGCACGGTGCAAGCGCCGCAGACGCCGTGCTCGCAGCCAAGATGCGTCCCGGTGAGCTCCAGGTCATCGCGCAAAAAGTCTGCCAGCGTCCTGCGCGGCTCGGCAAGGCCTTCGCGGGGCTTTCCGTTGACCGTCAATTCAATCATATGCTTTTTGCTTACCATAAAGAGACCTCCTGTGGTAGTTATCGTGCGCGCTGTGCAGCTTCGGTGAGCGCGCGGCGTACCAGGTTCGTTGCTACATATTTCCGATATGCGATGCTGGCATGGACATCACCGGGCGGATCAATATCTTTGACAACCTCCGAGGTAGCAGCCGCGATGGTCTGCTCATCCGGCTTCTGGTGGAGCAGCGCCTGCTCCGCGCCGGGTGAACGAGTCGCTGTGGGCGCCACACCGAAGAGCGCAACGCGAACATTCGAGCACACGCCGCTGTCATCCAGCGCAACGGCAGCCGCCACACCGACCAGCGCAAAGTCGCCATGCCGCCGGGCAACTTCCACAAATGACCACCCGGTACCGGCAGGGAGCGCGGGAAAGTAGACTTCGCTGAGCAGTTCATCCGGCTCAAGCGCGGTTGTCAGGTAGGTCACAAAGAATTTGTCAGCTTTAAGGGTACGTCTTGATCCGCTCGTTTGCGTAATAGTAAAGGTCGCATCCAGCACCTGAGCCAGCGCGGGAAGTTCTGAAGCAGGGTCGGAGTGAACCAGGCTGCCCCCTATCGTGCCACGATTGCGAATCTGTGGGTGGCCAATCCACTCGACAGCGGCGGGAAGTATAGGGCATTGCTCACGAACTATGGAGGAATGCTCGACGGCACGCTGGCGGGTCATGGCACCGATAGCCACTCCGCCGTCGTCAGCACGGATGTAGGCAAGCTCAGGCACGCCGTTGAGATCGATCAAGACGGTAGGTTGAGCCAGTCGGAGGGAAAGGAGTGGAACAAGACTCTGCCCGCCGGCAAGGAGTTTGGCGTCGCTGCCGTAGCGGGCAAGGAGACTACACGCTTCGCCCACACTCGTCGGAGCGTAATAGTCAAACGGAGCGGGTTTCATGGAGACTTCTCCTTTCTTGAGCAGAACAAGGGATCGCTTACTTTTGTGACAATGCATGTTATACGTATAACAAAGCTTGACTCAAGTATACTCACCATGTCATAATGTTGTCAAGCGAAAATGTTCAGTGGGTAAGTCCCAGATTTTTGCAATGAACTACACAGTGGCTAGCGCTTTCAGCTATGTGTATGGACGTGTATGACAGAAAAGAAACAACGTGCTCCCCGCAAGATATCTCCTACCAGCCTGGATGTTGCCCGTGAGGCCGGTGTATCGCAAGCGGCCGTCTCCTATGCACTCAATGGGGTCAGTCAAGCGCATGTGAGCGATGAGACACGCGCGAAAATCTTGCAAGCGGCGCGGAAGCTGGGTTATCACGCGCACCCATCGGCCCGCTCCCTGCGCAAGGGTCAGAGTGATGAGATCTGCTGCATCATCGACGCGCCATCCACATTGCTCGCTTATGAAATCCACATCTCCATCATGCAACAGATTTTTCAGCACGGCTATATCCCCGTGTTCTACGTCAGCCCCAGTGTTCCAACTGGGCAGTGGCGAGAGACGCTCCGGGGAATTTTCGCTCGTCGTCCGATGGGTCTCATTATGAGCCAGTTCACGAGTATGGCCGATGAGATCAGCCTGGCACGACAAATGGGGATCGAAAACATCGTGCTGATTTCTCCCAGACCGGTGGAGGATATTCCGGCCGTCATCTTTCCAAGTTCAACCCCCGGATACCTGGCGGCCCGGCATCTACTTGAACGTGGACACCGCCATCTTGCCCTGGTGCATCCGAGGGATCCCATCATGCAAGGTGTATTCCAGGAACGTCTGGAAGGCATGCACGCGGCGATAGGCGAGATGCCGGACGTGGCGCTGGACTGCCTGCCACTTGCGCCCACGCTAACTGATGCTTATGCCCTCGTTGATACCAACCTCATGGGAGCGGAACATCCAACGGGCATTTATGCATTCAACGATGATTACGCGCTGCCCTTGCTGAGAGCGCTGGCCGATAGAGGTGTACAGGTTCCCCAGGAGATTGCCGTCGCCGGCACAGATGATTTACCTTTCTGTGAATTTGTGCGGCCATCCCTGACATCTATTCGCTATGATAGCGAAGACGCCATTGGTCAGCGGGTGGTCGAGATGCTCATCAGCCTGCAAACCGGTCAACTGCTTCAGGCAAACTACACTCACACGCTCACGCCACAACTGATCCCACGTGAATCGACCTGATTCTAGGAGATAGTTCTGTTGTCAGGTAAAATAATGCGTCCGGGCGCGTTCGCCTGCACGAACTGTGGACGATGTATATATTGAGCGCATTTCCTCACAAAAATCTTACAACTTTCATATACAATGGTTGCTAATCTTTCTTTCTTCCTAACTCTCAGTGAAAAACGCTCGCACGATCAGAGGCAGAAGCATGAAATACAAAATCCTTATTGAGGAGTGTGGATGATGTTGAATAGCCTGCGCCTGCGCCTCATTTTAATGTTTATGCTGGTGGTCATGGTGGCCGTGGGGACCGTCGCCCTGGTTGCCAGCCAGGCAACAAGCAGCGATCTGCAGGTCTACAGTCAGACGAGGGACAATCAGCAGATCATCTCGACTCTGCTCACCGCCTACAATCATCATCAGAGCCAGCAAGCATTGCAGGCTCTGACAGAACAGTTAGCGCGTAGCTGGCACCGGCACATCATCTTGCTCGACCATCAGAATCGCGTGGTCACCGATTCAGATCGGAAACAGATTGGACAGGTGATTGCGTTACAAACCTCTACCGGCATGTTACAAGCCCCTAGCGGCACATTACAAGTTTCTCCGGGACAAGGCCCTATCAGCATATCTGGTGTTTCCCCCAACCCATCAACGCTCTATATCTCTACAAATTTTCTGCTTACCGGCCAGGGATCATCTGCAATCTCATTGAGAGCCGGGTCACCAGAAACAAACTTTATTACTTCCGTGAATCGTTCACTCTGGCTGGCCGTCCTCATCGCCGGGCTAACTGCCCTGCTGCTGGCCCTGGTGTTTGCCCATACCATTCTGAAACCTATCCGCGCGCTAAAGGCGGCTGCTAGCCGGATGGAGCAAGGCGATCTGAACCAGCGGGCTTCCATCAAAACCAGAGGCGAAATCGGCGCGCTCGCTCATGCCTTCAATACGATGGCCGACAGCCTGAGCCGCTCGGAACAATTGCGTCGCAACCTGGTCAGCGATGTGGCTCATGAACTGCGCAATCCTCTGATGAACATTCGAGGCTACCTGGAACTTCTTCAGGACCAGGTGCTTGAGCCAACGCCGGAGACCCTCGCCTCGCTCTATGAAGAGACATCATTGTTGAATCGGCTCGTAGCCGATCTGCAGGATCTATCTCTGGCAGAGGCCGGTCAACTGCGCCTGGCGCGCCAGCCAATCTCACTGGAGGAAGTCACGAGCCAGGCGGTACAGATCGTCCAACCGCACCTGGCGCGGAAAAACCTGGCGCTGCGTGTATATATTCCTTCCGATCTGCCTTGTGTCGAAGCCGACCAGGAGCGGGTCGCCCAGATTCTGCGCAACCTGTTAAGCAATGCCATCATGCATACCTCCAACCATGGAGAGATCAGCATCACCGCCAGTCACAGCGAATCGGTGGTCAAAATAAGCGTGCAGGATAGCGGGGTTGGCATTGCGCCCGAACACCTCCCGTACCTCTTCGAGCGCTTCTATCGCGCGGACGCCTCCCGCGCCCGCGCAACCGGCGGCACCGGGCTGGGCCTGGCTATCGTCAAACAGGTGGTGCAGGCTCACGGCGGCCAGATATCCGTCGAAAGCCAGCCGGGAAAAGGCACCTGTTTTACGTTTACGCTGCCAGCCGTTCCCGGCGCACTCTTTCACCAGGGTACCCCAAAAGTCGCTTTCATTTCCGAGCATCCCCTCCGCTGAGTTATTCCTACCGGGGTGAGTGAGGCGAAAACGACTTTTGAGAGATCCTAGCCCTTCCACCCTTACAATTTCCTGGCAAGTTCCTCAATAGTTCCTTACGCCCATGAACTATCCTATACCTGGCGGAGAGAAGCGTTTCTTCTTTCTCGTGATTATCTCCATGAATAACCGGTTTAAGGCAAGAAAAGGAGTTATACCATATGAAACTGTTAATCCGTAGCATCAGGAACGTGTTGCGCAACCCGCTCAGGCTGATTCTGGTGGTCACGCTCCTGGGCACGAGCCTGATGTTTGTTGCAGCCATGATGAGCCTGAGCACCAGTGCTCAACAGGAGCTCGCCACGGTGCATAAGAAGGTAGGCACAACCATCAACATTAACTACGCAGAGAATGAGGCCAACTCTGTGCAGCAGAGCGGTGGGAGCGGAACCTCTGGAGGCCCTTCCTCTGGCCAACCCCCTAAGGGCCCCACGCCTATACCAAACAGCGTGGTGACGAAAGTCAAGAGTGTCCAGGGAGTTGTGAGCACGCAGGAGAGCTTAGCACGTCCCGACACGAATGAATCCTTAAAAAGCGGATCGATCACTGGGCCGAATGGGCGGGCAGTAAGCATCCCCCTGATGATCAATGGCATCTCCAGTGACTCCACCAATTTTACCCTGACCGGAGGTGATACGCCCACACTCGTTTCCGGGCGCAATTTCCGAAGCAGCGATGCCAATGCCGACGTGGCCATGATGAGCCAATCGCTGGCGCGGACCAATCATCTGCACGTTGGCTCAACCTTCACATTGAAAGGAACGACGTTCACCCTGATTGGGTTGTATAAGACGTCGAGTCAATTCTCGGATAACACCATCGTCATTCCACTGGCAACCATGCAGAAGGTTTTCGGCATCAATGGCGTAGATTCCATTACTGCCTCTGCAGCGAGCTACGAGCAAGTCGAAGCCGTGGCAGCCAGGTTGCGCAGTGCGCTCGGGAAGCAGTTCGATGTCGTCACTCAGGATGCTCAGTACAGCAATGTGTTTAACGCGCTCCAGGTCGCGCAAAATAGTATCCAGGTGGCACTGGTGGTCTCGTTCTTGATCGCGGCAGCCGTGATCGTCTTCGCTGTGCTCATGCTCGTGCGCGAACGGACAGCAGAGATCGCCATCCTCAAAACGATTGGCGCGTCCCACTTGCAAGTCGTCAGGCAGTTCTGGACGGAAATCGTGGCTTTGAGCGCCGCTGCCGCCGCGCTGGCCGTTCTCCTGCTCGTGACCCTGGGACCTTTCATTTCCCAGAAGTTCGATATTGACGCGTCATCACTGGTCAATGCAGGCGGCCCTAGTCTTAGCCATCCCACTATCATAGTAAATGGCGCCACGACAAACTCAACAGGCTCAGCAGCGTCAAATCCTCTCGGCAATGTGCACCTGGCAGCGGCCACCCTGAATGCCCAGACGCTGCTAATCATCGTGGGAGTGGGTATCGGGCTGGCACTGCTGACGAGCCTCATCCCGACATGGTTCGTCTCCCATGTCAAGCCCGCTGAGGTCTTGAGAAAAGCCAATAATTAAGCGACCTGAAGAAAGGGAGAACCCTCTTATGGATACAGAACGCTTTCCTGTGGAACAGCAACGAGAGCAAACAGATCTCACACTGCCTGTAGAAGCGCGGGCAGAGCAACCAGACCTGGTATTGCCTGTGGAAGCGCAGGCAGAGCAACCAGGCCCAACACCGCCAACAGTGACGGTTGTCGCCGAGGGATTAAGCAAATCTTTCCGCTCAGGAGGTGAAGTGATTCGGGCGGTAGACGAGGTCAGCTTCGCCTTCACCGAGGGACAATTAGTCGCGATCCTGGGACCCAGCGGATGTGGGAAATCCACGCTACTCTACCTCCTGGGTGGATTGGATAAGCCAAGCTCGGGCGAACTGAACGTTGACGGAGTGGATGTTAAAAGGCTCTCAGGAGGGCAGGAGCACCGCTTCAGGAGACAAAAGCTCGGTTTTGTGTTTCAATCTTTCCACCTGATCCCCAACCTGACTGCGCTCGAGAATGTGATGCTGCCGATGGAGATCAAGGGAGGAATCTCGGGGGCGTCTCTGCGCGAGCGAGCACACACCCTGCTCAGGCAAGTCGGCATCGACGATAATCGGCACCACCATAAACCAGGCAAGCTATCCGGTGGCCAACAGCAGCGCGTCGCCATCGCTCGGGCGCTGGCCAACAATCCCCGGGTGATTCTGGCCGACGAACCAACAGGCAACGTGGACTCGCGCACCGGCCAGTTGATTATCCAGTTATTGAAGCAGCTCGCTGAACAAGGAAGAACGGTGATTGTGGTGACACACGACCGTAGTATCGCGGGAATCGCGGATGTACGCCTGCAAATGGAGGATGGGAGGATCGAAACCATGGAGAACTACGTGCCTCCAGTCAACATCGAGCCGCTCTCACATAAGAAAAAGGGGCGCAAGAGCTAAATCACACTTGCAAAGTCGAGATGATCTGCTAATCGTTCTTCGCCTTATTGTAGAGCTGCAGATCGTTGATGGTGGTATCAACTGTCGCCCAGATTTTTTTGACAAACCTAGACAAAAGCCGTTCTCGCCGCCCTGACTCAGTCCAGCCGTCCCGGCGTTCCTGCCGCATTCCAGGACGCTATCGACTCAGGTGCTGTCCGCGAGAGCATGCGGGCTGGAGCGTGCTCCCGTTGGACCAACGATAGCCGTACCACATTGCGTGTCGCAAAGCGACCGGCCTGGCCTGCTTCATCGGGATTGCCCTCCGCAGGCCTCTCCCATCCGACCTGTAGCCGGACAGGGCATCTCATCCGCTCCGTTTGGGGCGGGTTTTCCAGTGAAATTCCTGGAAGAAGCTATGATGCCCATTGACGCTGGCGTTGAAGTCAGCATTGGCCTCATAGTGACAGTGCGGACACCAGAACAGCTTGCCCCATTTCACCTTGATGCGGCTTCCAGCTCGGTAGGAGAACCTCTCCCCCAGCTGTCCGCAGCGCGCGCAATACTGGCTGGTGCCATGGGGGTTGACTTCGACCGTCACCGTGCCCGCAAGAAAGGCTTTCTCACGCGCATACTGGTTGATCTTGCCGCGCAAGTGATTCGCCTGTTTGCGGTTCATGCGCCGCGATTTGCTTGCCCCTTTCGGCTTGATTTTGCGCAAGCGCTCAAAGAGCAGCACGCAGCCGGGGTACTGCGCGCACACCCGTGCAATGCTGCAGGCGACCTTGCGGGCGGCATCCTCATTCATGCGCCGCACATGGCGCCAGAGTTGCTGATTGCTGTGCTCGCCTGCAACCGGTTTGCCTGAGAGCCACTGCTTCCTGGCGATGCGCTTCAGGTGGCGATAGCGCTGCTGATCGAGGCCATGATCGGTGACAAAGACCGTTTCAATGATCTGCTGGTGCTGTCTGACTGTGATGACGGCCAGGTGCTTCACGTTGAGATCGACCGCCACCGTCACCAGCTCAGGATCGAGCTTGCTTTCCTTGACCTTTTTGGCCTGGACCTGTTTGGTCTGCGGGAAGTGCAGCGCGGCCGTCTGCTTGGAGAGAACCAGGGTGGGGCTTTGCCGCTCCCAGGCCGGCTCACGCTGTCGCTGCTGGAAGTAGCGGCTGCACACCACCGGGTAGTTGACCCATTGCCACCTCTTGCCATCATAGACCTTGAGGCGCGCAAAGCGCTCCCCTCCCTTCGCTTCCTCCAAGGAAAGCTCACAGGTGCCTTGGTAGAGTGTCGGGTGGTCATTGGCTCCAGGCAGGCCCGGTTTACCCTTCTTCTTGTCGCTCTTTTCCCAGGTCGCCCGCTGCGACAGATAGGAGCGCACCTTGCCAATGGCGTCTTTGATGACGCTGCGGCGATAGGCAAAAGGCAGGTCGGCAAAGCGTGCGCTGAAGTTCCAGCCCTCCCAGGGATCGGGATGGTCTTGCGTCACCACGGTACAGGCTTCGGCCCAGCTCAGTAACTCGTTGGCAGAGATGGCGCGTTCGCGCATCTGCAGGTGCTTTTCCGAGTAGTAGGACACCCGCTCAGCCAGCTTGTCGGTATGGACCAGAAAAAAGTCAATATAGAAGGCGCGTGCTTGAGTGAGCTCGAGGGCGGTGGCGTCAAGAGCGGCGCGTTTGTCCGTATTGGCTCCTCCCTGGTCACGCTTGCCCAGGTCAAGCAACAGTTTGGTGGTGCGGGTGGCCTGGCCCATCCGGGGTGCTCCTTCTGCGAACAAACGTTCTTGTTGCCTCTAGTGTACTACTCTTCTACCTTGTTGTCAAGCTTTTGCAATCGTCGCCTGGCTGGCAACCAGACGACTGTCCCTACAGTACAGCTATCATGACAACCAGCATGAACATCAAGATGAGGCGCAGGCTACTCAGCATCATCCGCTCTCCTGAACTTATAGCCGATGCCGTACACTGTCTGGAGATAAAGAGGTTGATCAGGATTGGCTTCGATTTTCTTCCGCAGGTTCACCAGGTGAAAGTCTATGGTGCGGTCAAAGCCATCGTAGTCCAGGCCAAAGACACGTTCCACCAGTTCCAGGCGACTAAACGTCCGGCCAGGGGAGCGGGCAAGCGTTTCGAGGAGCTTGAACTCCTTTGGTGTGAGATGGACGAGTTTCCCGCGCAGCCAGACCTCGTGGGCCTGCAGGTCAATCACCAGGTCTCTTACATGCAACGTCGATGAACGTTCTTCTGACTGGTAGGTCCGGCGCAGTACGACACGCACACGCGCAACCAGTTCTCGCAGGCTGAATGGTTTGGTCAGGTAGTCATCGACGCCCAGGTTCAGGCCCAGCAGTTTGTCATCTTCCGTGGCCCTGGCAGTCAACATAATAACCGGAATATTTGACTCTGAGCGCAGGATGCGGCAGAAGTCGAGGCCACCAACGTTGGGTAACATCCAATCAAGGATAATCAAGTCGGGGGACTCGCACCGGGTTAATGCCAGAGCTTCGAGGCCTTCGTAAGCCACCAGAGCCTCAAATTGTTCTTTTTCCAGGGAAAGCCGGATCAAATCCACTGTTTTTATGTCGTCATCCACGACGAGGATTTTGCGTTTCATGATGATATTCCTGGCCGTCAGAGAGTTCTAAATTGAAAGCTAGAGATAAGAATAGATAGATTTGCCTGTAATCTCCATCATACACGAAAGTTGTAAGATTTTTACGAGGAAACTGTAAAGAATAGGTATGGCTTGCCTATTTCAATGTTTAATCTCTGGGCCGGAGAAGGTGGTGAATTCCGGACCCGCGATACGGCGCAAGGTTTCCCCTTCCTCAGCCCAGATGCGGTAAGCAGCCTCAGCGACCTGGTCTATACATTCATCGGGGATATGCACGACACCATTGGCGTCTCCATGCAGCAGGTCACCCATACAGATGCGCATACCGGAGATCGTCACTTCACCTCCGACGTCCACGCAGATAGGGTTGCCATGGGAGACGACAAGCCCGGCACAGAAGTACTGGAAACCGCCAAGCGCGCGGACTTCCATGACATCGCGCAAGCCGCCGTCTGTGAGGATACCAATAGCTCCAAGTTGCTTCATGCGCGTAGACATCACCTCACCGGCATGGCAGGAGTGAAGACGGTCCGTGCCGACATCCTGCATGACCACAATAGCTGGCTTAGGGGCGTTCGCCAGCAGTTCATACAGCTTTTGGAAGCCGATGCCCTGACGCCCCTCGGTGGTGCTATCAACGGTGCAGGTGACGGCATAGCCAACAGTGGGAGGCAATTCCGGGAAGATGCAGCGGATATCGTAGCCCACGTACCCTGCAACACGCGGACGCACCTTGAAGGTTTCGATGGCGTTGGAGATGGTTGGACTATCAATGCGGCGTAAAGCGCTGAGCTGCTCGTGGCTGAGCTTAGTAACCATGTGATTTGCTCCTTTGATGCGACCTAAGTTTTATGAATTGCGCCAAACGAAAACAGTAATGGGATGGGCATTTGTACTCTCGACATCGCTCACTCCATTACCGTTTATGTTATGATAAAAGTGAGTAACATTCAAAGTAGTCAACTGCTGCCCTGGCGAAACGGTGCTTGTTGAAACCAGAAGCTGCAGAAAGAGGCGAAATCAATGAGACCTGGACTTCCCGTGCTCGAAGAATCCGACACCACAAGAACACATGCCGCTCCTGTTGATGCTCAAGCGCTCGCGCGTGAACTGCGCGTCAGCATTAGCGGCGAAGTACGCTTTGACGCTGGTAGTCGGGCACTCTACGCGACCGATGGCTCCAATTACCGGCAAGTGCCCATTGGCGTCGTCATCCCCAAAAACACAGAGGATGTCATCCAAACCGTCGCCCTCTGCCGGCACTATCACGCCCCGCTGCTTTCACGCGGTGGAGGCACCAGCCTTGCCGGGCAAACCTGCAACACCGCCGTCGTCATAGACATGTCCAGGTACATGCGCAACATCCTGGAAATCAACCCGGAGCAAAAGATTGCTCGCATCCAGCCCGGTATTGTCCTCGATACGCTGCGCACCGCGGCCGAGCAGGCTCACCTCACCTTCGGCCCCGACCCGGCAACACACGCGCAATGCACCCTGGGCGGCATGATCGGCAACAACTCCTGCGGCACCCACTCCGTCATGGCGGGATTGACGAGTGACAATATCGAAGCGCTGGACATCCTCACCTACGATGGCCTGCGTATGCGCGTCGGCCAGACAAGTGATGAGGAACTCGCACAGATCATCAGCGAAGGTGGCCGGCGCGGCAAGATCTATGCCCGGCTTAGAGCGCTGCGAGACACCTATGCTGACCTGATCCGCGAGCGCTTTCCCGCCATCCCCCGGCGCGTCTCGGGTTATAACCTCGATCAACTGCTGCCAGAAAACGGCTTTCACGTCGCGCGAGCGCTTGTTGGCACTGAAGGCACCTGCGTTACCGTGCTGGAAGCCACTGTGCGCCTCGTCTACAGTCCCCCGGCACGCACTCTGCTGGTCCTCGGTTTTTCAGACGCATTCGAAGCTGCCGACCACGTTCCCGAGATCATGGCCCACCGGCCGATCGCGTTAGAGGGAATGGACTCTACCCTTATCGAGAACATGCGAAAGAAAAACCTGCACCCGGCCGAGGTTGCCCTCCTCCCGCAAGGAGGTGGCTGGCTGCTCGTCGAGTTTGGCAGCGATACCGGAGAAGAATCCGTAGACCAAGCTCTCCGGCTGATAGAGCAGATGCAGCGCAAAGAGCACCCGCCAACTATGAAGCTCTTCGAAAACCTCAAAGAGGCGGCGAAAATCTGGATGGTGCGCGAATCTGGCCTGGGGGCCACCACGAGCGTCCCTGGTGAACCCCATCACTGGGAAGGCTGGGAAGATGCAGCAGTGCCGCCCGGAAAGTTAGGCAGCTACTTGCGGGATTTTGCCAGGTTACTCAAGAAATATGACTATACCTCTGCCCTCTACGGTCACTTTGGACAGGGCTGCGTCCATAACCGCGTCAACTTCGATCTGACAAGCCGCGAGGGCATCAAAAAGTTCCGGGCCTTCGTGGAAGAAGCCGCCGATATCGTGGTGGGTTACGGTGGTTCCCTCTCAGGAGAGCATGGAGACGGCCAGTCCCGCGCGGAACTGCTTCCCAAGATGTATGGCCCTGAACTCATCCAGGCATTTCGCGAGTTCAAGGCCATCTGGGACCCGGATGGCAAGATGAACCCGGGCAAGGTCGTCGACCCCTATCGCCTCGACGAAAACCTGCGCCTCGGTACTACCTATAACCCGCGTCAGCTCTCCACACATTTCACATTTTCCGATGACGAAGGCAGCTTCGCTGCTGCCGCACTGCGCTGCGTCGGCGTGGGCAAGTGCCGCAGGACGGATGGCGGGACCATGTGCCCCAGCTACATGGTCACCCGCGAAGAAGCGCATAGCACTCGCGGGCGGGCGCGCCTGCTCTTTGAGATGCTGCAAGGACAGGTGCTCAAGGGCGACTGGCGCGATGAGCACGTGAAGGACGCGCTCGACCTCTGCCTGGCCTGTAAGGGCTGCAAGGGAGACTGTCCCGTGAATGTTGACATGGCGACCTACAAGGCCGAGTTTCTGTCCCATTACTACCAGGGCAGACTGCGCCCCATGAGCGCCTACAGCATGGGCCTCATCTACTGGTGGGCTCGCCTCGCCTGCCACGTACCCGGGTTCGCCAACTTCCTGGTGCAGGCCCCGGTGCTCAGCGACATTGCGAAGGCCGTCATAGGCGTCGCGCCGCAACGTCGCCTCCCCGTCTTCGCCTCACTCACCTTTAAAGAGTGGTTCCGGCAGCGCGGCCCGCGCAATGCGGGCGCCCCCAGAGTGATCCTCTGGCCCGACACCTTCAACAACTATCTCCATCCAGCACCACTTCAGGCCGCGGTAGAGGTGCTCGAAGCCGCCGGATACCAGGTCATCGTTCCCGAGCAATCCCTCTGCTGCGGACGCCCACTCTACGATCACGGCATGCTCGATACGGCCAGGCGGTTACTGCGTCAGATCTTGAAAACCCTGGAGTCGGAGATTAGCGCGGGCACACCCATCGTCGGGCTTGAACCGAGCTGCATCGCCGTCTTCCGTGATGAGCTCACCAATCTCTTCCCCCATGATGAACAGGCCAAACGCCTCAAGCAGCAGGCCTTTGTGCTTAGTGAGTTTCTCGCAAGGAAAGTGGAGAACTATCAACCTCCACAATTGCAGCGCAAAGCCGTCGTCCACATGCACTGCCATCACAAAGCCATCATGCGGACGGTGCAAGAGGAGACTGTCCTCAAGAAGCTCGGCCTCGACTACACGGTGCTCGACTCCGGCTGCTGCGGAATGGCTGGTTCTTTCGGCTTCGAGAAAGACCACTACGACGTCTCCATCGCATCTGGTGAGCGCGTCCTGCTGCCTGCCGTGCGCAACGCCAGCAAAGACACGCTGATTATCGCCGATGGCTTCAGCTGCCGCGAACAAATCGCCCAAACCACGCACCGCCACGCCCTGCACCTCGCCCAGGTCATCCAGCTCGCTATGCACCAGGACGAGAAAGGTGTGGCGGAAGAACTCCTTTCAGACCACCTGAGCATGACCGGCGGCCGCGTTGGCGATCCACGTGCAGAGGAGTATGCCAGAACAAGTTTCTTTCAATCCGCCGATCAAGCCCCATCCAAAGTCGGAATGGCCCTTGCCGGCATAGGGCTCGCGCTCCTGAGCGCTATCCTGTGGATATGGAGGAAGAAAAAAGTGAGGTAACCTCAAGCCCTCCACTCCAGATGAATCAAGAGCGTGTTGCCGCTGTGGCGCGGGGGCGCCACAGCGGCAACACGCTCTTGTACTCTTTTTTTGGGGCGGGGAGGGGAAGAGGAAAAAGACGTTTGCGAACCCCTGGGGCAAGGGGACACAAGTGCTTGGCTTTTGGTACGATCAAATCCGTATTACTAGCGAAACAGAGATGATGAGTTTGTGCTGAGAAGAACAAGGCGATGATCTGATCGCCGGTATGCACTACACATGCAACGGTGGTTGAAGCCAACCTAAATGTGTTTCTGAGTACATGAGAACCTATCCCATTTCTGCCTATGGAAAGGAAGAGTGATATGAAATGTCTCTGCAGAACGAGTTTTCGGAGAAGGAGCATACAGCCTCTTTTTGTAGTTGTTTTGGGGATAGTGATCCTCTCCGCCTGCATACCTACTACTATTCCTGTCGCGAAGAAAGCCTTACCGCGATGCCGACCTGGTCATACAGTCGGTTTCCTCAGGGGCTTTCACAGTGAACTGGTGGATGCGTCGGGGTGCCAGGTGCGTCTCTCAGGCGTCAACTGGTCTGGGTTTGAGAGCGGTACTTTCGCCCCCCACGGGCTGGGAGTGCGCAACTGGCAAAGCATGCTGAAGCAGATCGAACGGACAGGCTTCAACACCATTCGCCTGCCGTTCTCCAATCAGCTTTTCGACCCATCGAGCAAGCCACAGGGAATCAACTACCGGCTGAACCCTGACCTCAAAGGCCTGAGGGGGTTGGCACTCATGGATCGGATTATCCAGGGTGCTGGTAAAATTGGCTTGAAGGTCATCCTCGACCGGCATGATCCCATGGCCGACCAGCGGCCCGCCTTGTGGTACACCGACCAGGTACCCCAGACGCGCTGGATCCAGGATTGGGTCATGTTGGCCCAACATTACCGGGGCAATACTACCATCATCGGGGCTGACCTGAACAACGAGCCGCACAGCCCGGCCACCTGGGGCGGTGGCAACCCCAGCACCGATTGGCGCCTGGCGGCCCAGCAGGCGGGCAACGCCATCCTGGCCGTCAATCCGCAGTGGCTGATTATTGTCGAGGGGATCGATGTGTACCAGGGCGATTCCTACTGGTGGGGCGGGAACCTGCAAGGGGCCAGGCGGTTCCCTGTGCGGCTCTCGCGGCCGGACAAGCTGGTGTATTCTGCCCATGACTACGGGCCGGAGGTCTATCCCGAGCAGTGGTTCCAGGTTTCCAACCCGGCTGTCCTTGTACACACGCTGCCCGCCATCTGGCAGAAGCATTGGGCCTACCTGCACCAGAATGGGACTGCCCCGGTGTTCGTAGGAGAGTTCGGATGGCGTTCGATGGGCCAGGATGCCGAGGGCGTATGGCAGCGCACCCTGATGACCTTCCTGCACGCGCACGGCATGAGCTATGCCTACTGGGCATGGAATGCGGACTCGGGGGATACCGGCGGCATCCTGCAGGACAATTGGAAGACGGTCAACCAGAGCAAGGTGTGCTGGCTGCTTAGGACATCCGCTCACAAAACTTGTGCTTGTCTACAGTGTAAGCCTAAAATAATAGGTGAGGCATCATCAGCCCGCCGTCTTGGGCTGCACAAGCGCGAGTACCGGAAAAGAAATACTTTCAGCAGGGCTTCTCAAACGTCGCTCTGATTGGCAGCAAGCCCCCCACCCCAGATTAAGAAAGAGCGTGTTGCCGCTGTGGCGCGGGAGCGCCACAGCGGCAACACGCTCTTTAACTCTTTTTTGAGGGGGGAGGGGAAGAGGAAAAAGACGTCTGAGAAGCCCTTGTACTCTCATCCGATCCCTCTTGTAAACTGCACTTGTTTCGGTTACAATTAAAGCGGAGGGAAAACGTATGCGTGTAGGAATTTCACACGGCCCTGGATGGTTCCCGGTGGCGGTACAGGCACTCGTGGTCCTCGCCGAAACAGATGGACCCTGTTCAAGCAGTGCCATGGCTCAGGATCTCAAGGCACACGCCGTCTACTTGCGGCGTGTGTTAGCCCAGCTGGTGCGCGCCAACCTGATCCAGGCACGCGAAGGACGTGACGGCGGCTATCGTCTCGCCCGACCGGCCGAGCATATTACGCTCGCAGAGGTCTATCAGGCCGTTGCCGTGGCAGACCCTGCAGAACACACGGCTGGCACCGGCGGCGTGAACGCGCGGGTTCAAACCGTCCTGGATGAAATTGGAGCCGAAGCCGAACGCTATCTGCTTGAGCTCCTCAGCCATCACACGCTTGCTTCCGTTCTGGAGCGCGTCGCCATCTCAGGCCGCCCCTCGTAAGCCAGCTGGTCTGTCCACGGCAGTCTCCCGCACCCGCCCCGAAACTGTACTTGACATTCTTACAGTTGCCGGTTATACTGCAATCAAGAAGGTTGCAGTCGTCTGAGAACTCTGCCGCAGCTGCGGCAGTTCCAGGCAGATGATGTGGAAAGGAACAGAAGATATGACGATTACACTGAGCTTAGGATTGCTCATTCTTCGCTTAGTGGCGGGACTGACGCTGGCCGCACACGGAGCGCAAAAATTGGGCTGGTTTGGCGGTGCGAGTTTTCCCAAAACGGTGCAGGTGATGCAGAAACAGGGGTTCAAACCGGCATGGCTCTGGGCCAGCCTGACTATCCTTGGGGAGGTGGGTGGTGGTCTCTCCCTGGCGTTTGGGTTCTTGACACCCTTGGGAGCAGCAGGGGCTGTGGGCACGATGTTCATGGCGATTGTCAAGGCCCATTGGAAGCACGGTTTCTGGAACAGGGATCATGGCCTGGAGTTTCCGCTCCAGTTGCTCGCCTCGAGCCTGGCTATCGGACTCGTAGGACCCGGAAACTATGCGCTGGATGCCCTCTTTGGGATCGTCCTTCCGGAGGCGCTGCTGTTCGGCGTGCTGACCGTTGCTGCCCTGCTCGTCGATGTCATCGGGCTCCTCATCAGCCGTCCGGCTGCGGTCGTGCAAACTGAGGTCAGGTCTCCCTCTTCCTAGCAGGGGCATTCAGCCTGCGCTATCCATCGTTCTCACAACAGCAGAAGAAAGAGAAAGAGAGTTGAAGATATGAGTATGATAGAAGCCGCTGAGCGCGAGCAACTCCTGCGCATCTACGCCGAAACCAGGACCATTGCGGTGGTAGGCGCCTCGGCTGATGAGTCGAAGGCCGCGCACGAGGTGCCGCGCTACCTGCAAAGCCAGGGATACCGGATCGTGCCGGTGAACCCGCGCGGTGGCGAACTCTTCGGAGAACCGGTGTTCCGCTCGCTGGCTGAGATTGACGTGCCCGTGGATGTGGTGGAGGTGTTCCGCCCCGCCCAGGAAGCCCCCGAGATCGCAAGGCAGGCTAGCGCGATCGGAGCAAAGGTGCTCTGGCTCCAGATTGGGATCGTGTCGGAGGAGGCCCGGCGCATAGCTGAAGCGGCAGGACTCACCGTCGTCATGGACCGCTGTATGGGCGCTACCCATGGGCTGCTCGGCCTGGGACCCGGACCTCGTGCCCCGATCGATTCCCCGAGCTGACCTCTAAGTGCGTGACTACTGTTATACCTCGATCACGACAGGGAGGACCAAAGCGTGGCTGTGGAATCTTTTGAAGATCTGGCGTTCGGCAACATCACCGATTAATCTCCTGATGTATACCCAGTTCGTGACACGGCCTTTGATTGGAAAGCTCTTTTGCTATTTCATTCTGTAAGAATTTCGCCAGGTCTTTTTTTGAAGATTCAGACAATGAAGTACCCCGCATGATTACTTCGGGTTTACTCGCTAATTGACCGTTGGAAGCCTTGATTTCTGCCAGCAGAATCAGTACTCCCTCCTGTGCTAATCGTTCACGGTCACGGACAACGTAACTTTCCAGTTCTTCCCCTGATACTTCATCGACGTAGACATTTTTAACATCAATTTTCTTTCCGATTTTGGCTTGTTGCGCAGTAAATAACACTTCCTGCCCATTTTCGATCAGAAAAATCTGATTTCTTTTGTAGTTCATTTTTTCACCGAGGTCACGGTATGCAATCATATGCCGATACGTTCCGCTGATAGGCACGAGGAATTTGGGCTGGGTCAAGGAAATTAAAAGCATATGATCGCCGGAAGAGCCATGACCGGAGACATGGAAGGAACCACGGGCAATATCCGAATACACTACTGTTGCGCCTTTTTTTGCTATCGCATCTATCAACGAACTTACCGCAAGTTCGTTGCCCGGGATCGGATCAGCGGATAAGATAACCATATCATTGGATTGAAGTTTTATTTCTTTGTATTCTCCCTCCGCTACGCGTGTCATGGCAGAGTTTTCCTGTCCCTGACTTCCCGCAACCAAAAGCATGACTTGATCGCTCCTGTACTGGGATATTTTGTCTATTTGGATTTCAGTTCCCCGTTTGATATGCAGATATCCGAGTTTTTGTGCGATTTGTTTGGCTTTGATGATGGATCTGCCGACAAAACAGACTTTGCGGTTGACCATTTCCGCCGCCTCAATCGCCTGGTTCAAACGGGAAACATTGGAAGAATTGGTAGTAATAATTACCTTGCCTTTCGCTTCGCGCATAGTTTTTTCAAAATTCTGCGTGAGCATCTCTTCCGAAGGAGTAAATCCGGGTCTCTCAGCACCAAGGCAATCAGAAATAAGTGCCGTAATGCCTTTTTGTGCTGCCTGTGCTATTTTGAGGAATTCCGTCCTTTTCCGGTCAGCAGGAGTCAAATCGAATTTGTAGTCCGCTCCATGGTAGAAATTGCCTGGCGGTGTTTCAAGGAAAAGGTGTGTCGTATCCGGTATGGAGTGCGTGACATGGATAAAGGTAATGTTGAAATCACCGATTTGAATTTTGCCATTAGTAGATGTAACCGCCTGGGCAAGAGGCTGAGCCTTGAATTCGGTTAATTTTTCATTGGCAAGAGCGGCTGTGAGCTGTGATCCGTAAATAGGAAAAGACGGCAATTGCGGTAAGATATACGGCAAGCCGCCGATATGATCTTCGTGTCCATGTGTCAACAGCATGCCGACAATTTTCTTTGTGGCTTTGCCTTCCGGCATACAGGTGTGAAGGAGATAAGTTATATCAGGCAGGAGTAAGTCTACTCCCAACATGGTTTCATCGGGGAACCCTAAGCCACAATCGACAATAAGTATTTGGTCTTTATACTCATATAAATACATATTGCGTGTGACATCTTCTAATCCTCCAAGAGACAAGAATTTGACCGTTTCTGGCTGCATTTTTTCAGTTTTTTGAGTTTGTTCTTCTGCCATAG
>WNGJ01001786.1_pt1 | contig 29149 bp, 30 predicted proteins | sample 5400611 | NCBI WGS metagenome assembly WNGJ01 (sample SAMN13153375, study PRJNA577476) | soil metagenome | isolation source: 40 cm soil or saprolite under Garry oak tree replicate 1 | place: USA:California | collected 2016-06-15
ACTCGGACGCGGACCAACCCGGGTTCCCCGGCTCGGCATGGGCTCCCCCTTCTTAGGCCTTTCCCGGAGCGGCCGCGAGATGCGACCGGAACAACGCGGCCCGGTCCGACGGCCGGGCGAAGGACCGACCCGCGCGGACGTCCAGAGTCAACAGTCCCTTCGAAGCGAGGGAGCGGATCGCGGTGAGGGCCGTGCGACGGGACATCCCGCCGGCCAGCGCGCGGGCCACGAGTCGCTCCACGGCCACGGGGCGTCGGACGAGTTGCATGATCGCCCGCTCCGACGCCGGGAACGGTTCGCCTAGGCGGACGCCCGCGAGGACCGGCAGCCGGATCGGCGTCGTCTCGCAATACCATGTCTCGATCCCCTCGAGGAATGCCGCGAGGATCGCCGCGTTCGCCAAGATCTTCGTGCCCCCGCTCACGCTGAGCCGGACCGGTCCCTCCCGGGCCGAGTCGACGATCGTCCGCCGCACGGTCCCGAGAGAGTCGAGCAGATCGAACGGTCGGACGACGACGGATCGGACGACGACCAGCCGGTCGTACGGCATCAGCCGCAACGCCGGCAGGACGTGCCGTTCGTCGAAGCCCATCGTCGCGATGAGGGTGCGGTGGCCCGTCCGCTCACCCCACGAGGAGGTCCATCGCCGGCGCGGGCTTGATGACCAGCTTCCTCGCATCCTTGGCGTCGGGCAAGCGTTCGATCGCGCCTTTCGCATCGAGCTCCCGCAGGTGATGGTTCATCGTCGCCTTGTGCACCCCCAACGCCCGGGCGAGAGAGGTCTCGGTGAAATCCCTCTCCCGATTCTTCACGAGGAACGTGAGGACTTCCCGCTGCTTCGGCGTGAGGCCTTCGCCGTAGGTGATCCGCAGGAGGGGGAGCGGGATCTCCTGGTACGTGTCGTCGTGAACGTACGTCGCGGGGATCCCCTCGAGCACGCAGACGAGGAGGGCGGCGCTGCTCATCAGCCGCGTGCCGCCCGCGATGTTGAACCGGATCTCCGCGCCCGTCGCGCGCTCCCTCCGGACGTCGGCGCGGATCTGCGAGGCGACGTGCAGCAGGTCGAACGCGTCGCTCACCTCGTTCGCCACCGCGGACACCCCGAGGGCGCGACAGAACTCGATGACCTTGGCTCGCGCCTCGCGGCTCTTCGCGTGGTCGCTGTGGTAGAACACGACCCGCTCGAGGCCTTCCGTCGACCGGATCGAGGGGATGAGGCTCTGAGGCCTCCATCCGAGGGTGCCGAACAGGACGGTCATCGCGGGCTGCCGAGAGGCCTCTCCGACGATATGAACTTCGTTCGAACCGCCCGCCATCCGCAGTCCGGGCGACCTCGGGTCGAAAGCATTTTATCGCGGCCCCGGGTTGGACGACGCGGACGGCGGCCGGATGTACGAAGGCGAGAAGACGTTGCTGGTCACGCGGCCGACGCGGTTGGTGTCGTTGCGCTACTACGTGGCCGGGTTCCTCTTGCTGATCCTCGCGGGCGTCCTGTTCTTCCAAGTCATCGCGCGGTTCGTCGCGTCGTTCCCGAACCCCGACATCGGCCCCATCCGCCTGAGCACGATCGTCGCCGGAATCGTGGTATTCTTCGCCTTGCTCTCGTTCCTGGTGGCGGAGCTGAAGCGGAAGTCGACGCGCTACATCATCACGGACAACAAGATCATCCGGGAAGACGGGATCCTCAACAAGAACACCGCCATGATCCCGTACACGCAGCTCGAGCGGGTGGACATGCGGCAGTCGTTCTCCCAGCGGATCCTGAAGATCGGGACGATCGTCGTGGACACGGGCGAGGACACGATGAACATGGACATGGTGCCGCATCCGGCCCACATCCAGAAGCTGCTCAGCAGCCGCATCGGCCGACGCGGGTGGACCGGACCGCCGCCGGGGAGTGCACCCCCGCCGGGGACGACCCGCTAGCCTACGTCCTGGCGCTCCTCAGTCGGCCCACGGGAGGAGCAGCCGCGCCTCGTGCGTGCCGACCAGGTCCCACGCCCCCGGCACCCCGTCCGGCTCGCCCTCGATCCAGTACCCGCCGATCGTCATGTCGTACCCGTGGGTCGGGTCGATCGCGACCGTGCAGCCGAGCTTCCGGCGGTATCGCCGGGTCGTCCAGCCGGCCTCGTGGCGGCGCGACCATTCCCGCGGCTTGAGCGCGACGACGACCTCGAGCCACTCCGCGCGGTCCATCGAACGACTCCGGGAGAGCCGCCGGAGCTCGTCGCTCACATACTCGAGGTCCGTGGGGGAGAGGCTGGCCGCCCCGTCCGCCCCCGTGTGGCTGTGAAAGCCGCCGAGGACCGCATACCCGACGTCGGCATTCTCGATCACGCCGCGGGCTCGGCGGAACGCCTTCTCGTTCCCGTGGCTCACCCAGTTCGGCTTGCGGTCTTCCGTCTGCAGCGGATACGCGGCCCGCAGGACCGTGACCTCCCTCGGCCGACGCCGCAGGACGCGGGTCCCGCGGTTCCCGACGAGGAACCCGTTCGTCTCGCGATTGTACGCCTCGACGGCGGACGTGACGAGGCCGACGAAGCAGCCGCGTTCGATGACGACATTGTCCATGGGCACCGACCTCGGGAGAAGGGGACCCCTTCACGCCTCCGGGTCTATAAGAAAGTGACGTCCCGATCGGCCGGGAATCGTTTGGCTTTGGCTGAGACGGTCAGGCTGAGCCTTCAAGGCCCAGGACGCCCATAAGGCAAAATAAGCTCCCGCGGATATGCGCGCGGCCCGCGGATGATGAAACGGTTCGCGACGGAACTCATGGGGAAGACGGTCATGACGGAGGACGGGCAGATCCTCGGGGTCCTGGCGGACCTGATGGTCGAGACGAAGACGGGCCGCATTCACGCGCTCCTCGTGTCGGCGGCCGACGGCGTCGAGAAGCGGCTCTTCAAGACCGACGCGCAGGGCCGGCTGATCCTGAACTTCCGCTCGATGAAGGCGGTGCAGGACGTCATCGTGACCGCCCTCGCGGAATGACGAGGCGAGCCGTGACGAAGCTCACGTTCTACGGCGGGGTCGCGGAGATCGGGGGGAACAAGATCCTCCTCGAGGACCGGGACGCCCGCATCTTCCTCGACATGGGGGCTCCGTTCGACCTCGGCGAGGACTACTTCGTCGAGTTCCTCGGCCCTCGCGACCGGTTCGGGCTCCGCGACTACTTCGCGCTCGACCTGATGCCGCGGATCCCCGGCCTCTACTCGGCCGAGGCGCTCCTCCCGACGGACATGGCGTACGAGCCGCCGGCGTTCTCGGGCATCTTCATCACGCACGTCCACTACGACCACACGCAGCACCTCCGGTACGTCGATCCGACCATCCCCGTCCACCTGGGCGAGGGCGCCCGGACGATCCTCGAGTCGCTCGACACGACCGCCCGCACGCCGATGATGCGACTCGGCTCCCATGCGTACGCGACGTTCCGGTCGGGCCAGTCGACGACCCTCGACGGGGTCGAGATCGAGCCGGTCCACGTGGACCACAGCGCCCCCGCCGCGTACGGCTACCTCGTGCACACAAGCGCCGGCACGGTCGCGTACACGGGCGACCTGCGCCACCACGGGCCGATGAAGCGGCTGACGGAGGACTTCATCGAGGCCGCGAGGGCCGCCAAGCCGATCGCCCTCATCACGGAAGGCACGCGCGTCGCCCCCGACGATCCGCGCGGCAGCCTGGCCGAGGCCGACGTCAAGGAGAACGCGATCCGCCTGCTCGGATCGGCGAAGGACAAGCTCGCCCTCGTCACGTTCCCCGGCCGGGACGTCGACCGCATCCGGACGTTCTTCGAGACCGCACAGGCGGTCGGCCGGAAGTTCGTCGCGAAGTGGTCACGGCGGAGGAGATGGCGAAGCGGCCGTCCGAGTTCCTGGTCCAACTCGACTTCTGGCACCTCCCGGAGCTCGTGGACCTCCGGCCGCCCGCCGGATCCCCGTTCATCCACTCGAAGAGCGAGCCGTTCGAGGAAGACGACGTGAACGATGCGGTGCTGCAGCACTGGCTCGACCGCTTCCACTTGGAGCGTCACCAGCTCCACGCATCCGGCCACCTGAGCGAGAGGGAGGTCGGCGAGATGATCCGGACGATCGACCCGAAGATCGTCCTGCCGGTTCACACGGAACATCCGGAGCGCTTCACGCAGATCGCCCGGCACGTCGTCCAGCCGGACCGGACCCGGCCGACCGAGCTCCCCTGACGTCGACTCAGAGGATCGGCTTGAAGTACTCTAGGTACGCGCCTTGCACCCCGAGGATGATGAACTGCACCGCGATCGCGGCGAGGATGAGGCCCATGATCCTCGAGATCGCGTACGCCCCCATCCGCCCGATACGGCGGAAGATAAGGTCGGCATACGTGAGCATGAGCCAGCTCACCGCCATCGTCCCGAGGATCGTGGCCAGGATGATGCCGATCCGCAGCATGTCCAACTCCGGTGACGACGCGCCCGCCATGAGGACCATGACGGTCGTGATCGCGCCGGGACCGGCGAGCATCGGGATGCCCAGGGGCACCACGCCGACGGCCTCGCGCTCGAGCGCCTCTTGGCGGTCCTGGGGCGTGAGCTGCGTCCGGGACCGCTCGCCCTGCATCATCGAGAACGCAATCGAGAACAGGAGGATCCCGCCCGCGACCCGGAACGCCGGGATCGATGTGCCGAACAGGAGGAAGATGTAGTTCCCGACGAGCGCGAAGACGAGGAGCGCGATCGTCGCCGCGAGGACCGCCTTCTGGATCACCCGCGTCTTCATGGTCTTCGGATACGCTCGCGTCAACACGACGAAGAACGTCATCGCCCCGATCGGATTGACGATCGCGAAGATCGCGACGAACGTCGTGATGACGAACGTCGTGAGGTCGTAGGCCATGGCCCGGCGGCCACACGACCCCCGATATTAGAAGGTGTCGAGCACTTTCCGCGCGAACGAAAGATAGCCGGTGTGGCCGAGCGGTGCAAAGGACGGACGGGTGCCGGAGTCGGACGCCTCGATTTCTCGCTCGATGATTTCCAGGGTACGGATTTCTACGAACGGCCCCGCACGGAGCGCTACCACCGTCTGACTAACCTGCTCCATGTTCGGCGAGTACGACGCGAAATGACCGCACGGACGGAGAGCACTGGCGGCGTTCCCGATCGTTTCCCATGGGTCCGGGATGTCGACGACGAATGCGTCTGCGCCAGTTTCCGGGATGCCGACTCGGGCGTCTCCCACCTTGAATTCGACTCGTTCCTCGAGTCCCGCTGCCGAGACGTTTCGCTGAGCCACATCCAGGAACTCTGGTCGCAAGTCGTATGAGACGACGCGACCTTTTGGACCGACCGCGTTCGCGAGTACGACAGTCAGGGCACCGGAACCGGCGCCCACCTCGACGATGAAATCACCGGGTTTCACATCGCTGTTCCACACCAGGGCGGGCAGGTCCTTGGGACCGATGATTTGGGCTTTCCGTCCGAGCAAACCTACAGTGTCGCGGATAGAAGGCGTGAGCACGAGGAACGATCGGCCTCCTACCGTCCACCGCTTGCCAATCGAGGCGACCAGAGTTTCGGCCCGAACTACGCCAAGTCGCGGGAGCGTCACCGTTTCTCGGTCGAGGACGACCAAGTGCTTTCTGCCCGAGGGTTCGAGTAGGATGAGTCGAGTCGGGCCCATGGGATCGTCAAGTCCGCCCCCATTGTAAGACTTTTCTCTAGCCTGGAAAAGTTAAAAGGTCACGCCCCGTTGCTCGCGTGACAAGATAGACCATGGCAAGCGTTCCCGAGTCGGACCTCTCAACGCAGACACGGGTGCTTCACCGGCGATGGGAGCTGCTTCATCTCACACCGAGAGCCCGCCGCCAGCTCGTGCGTGGTGCGCTCGTAGCCGTCATCTTCCTTGCGTTTAACGGCCTCCTCGCAGTCAGGTTTGGCGTCGAGATTCTAAACTATACCATCGCGGGACTATCTGTGGCCAGTATCGTGATCGTCGCTGCCATCGGCCTTACTCTGGTCTACGGCATGAGAGGCTTCGCGAATTTCGCTTACGGGGACATCATGAGCTTGGGCGCATATGTTGCGCTTCTCGTCAACCTGAACGGATTTTCCCTCATCTGGGGAGCGATTCTTTCGTTCGTGGTCCTGGCGCTGGTTGGAGTCCTCCTCGAGGTGGCCGTCTTTTCCCGTCTGGAGGGCCGTGGCCCGGTTCCGCCGATTGTCGCCTCCGTAGGAGTGGGGCTCATCATCCAGAACGGGATTCGGACGATCGCGACGACACAACCGTGGATTTACCCCGTTCCCGCCATTCAGGAAATCCCGATCGTTCCGGGTCTGGGCGTCCATCCCATTCGGCACATCCTAACACCTGCCGTGGGACTCGTTTTCGTCCTCTCGGCGCACATCTTGCTGACCTACACGAACCTTGGGAAGGCGATGCGGGCCACCGCGGACAACCTCGAGCTTGCGAAAGCAACCGGAATCGACACGAAGCGGGTGACGTACGCGACGTGGGCCCTGAGCTGCTCGTTCGCCTCGACGGCGGGCGTACTCCTCGGCCTCTACGGGCTTCTAAAGCCGACGATGGGGTTCGAGGTCCTGCTCCTCATCTTTGCTGCGGTCATCGTGGGCGGAATCGGTTCTCCCTGGGGAGCTGTCCTCGGAGGCCTCGTCATCGGGCTCTCTCAGGAGATGTCCGTCCCCGTCTTCGTGTGGCTCGGACGACCGGACGTCATCGGTTTGGTCAACGCAACGGCGTACAAAGTCGCGATCCCATTCATTGTCATGATCGCGGTCCTAATATTGAGGCCATGGGGAATCGCGGGACGGCCGCCTGCCTTCACCGGTCGCGTTTTTTTCATTGAGAAAATCGCGAAAGCCTTGGGCAGAGGGCCAAAGACCGGGCCACTCGAGGAAGAGAGCGGGGGTTAAGAGAAATGGCAATCGATACGGGAATCCTCATCAATCTCGGGTTCTATGTTAGCATCTCGATTATCTTCGCAATCCTCGCTCTCGGGTTCAACCTTCAGTGGGGATCCACCGGACTCTTCAACGCCGGCATCGCTGGCTTCTTTCTCATCGGAGCCTACACGGCGGCAATCGCGATCACCCCCCCGACACCCCCGAGCACTGGATACCCGGGACATCTCGGGGGCTACCAACTCCCGCTTGCCATCGGGGCCCTGCTCGCGATGCTGATGTCCGGTCTCGCTGCCGCCCTCGTCGCGCTCCCCACCGTGCGTCTCCGGGCCGATTATTTGGCGATCGCGACTCTCGCTTTTGCGGAGGTCGTCCGGACTGTCGCCATTAACCTCGAACCGGTGACCGCCGGAACAATCGGGATTTTTCCGATTCCTCACCTTCTCGATTTCACGGGACCGAACGCCGCGTTCCTGAACACGGCCACCGACGTCGGGGTCGGGGCAGCGATCCTCCTCGCGTTGTTCCTTGGTCTGCATTTCATCGTAGAGTCCCCGTGGGGTCGGGTGCTGCGTGCTATACGCGAGGATGAAGAAGCTACGATGGCAGTCGGAAAGAATACGTTTCGGTACAAGCTTCAAGTCTTCGCGATTGGAGGGGCGCTCATGGGTCTCGCTGGGTGGCTCTTCGCGCTGACCCTCCTTTACATCGAGCCTTCTGGCAGCTTCGCTCCTGCCATCACGTTTTCAGTCTGGGTGATGGTCATCGTTGGCGGAGCGGGCAACCTCCGGGGCGTAATCGCCGGAGCTTTCGTCGTGTATGGCCTGGAGTGGCTTTCCGTACAGCTGAAGGATGTTGCCCCGGCTTCGCTCAAGGATTCGATTCCCTATATCCGCCTCATGGTGGTCGGCGCGTTGCTGATTCTCCTGATCATTTACCGCCCGCAAGGTATCCTTCGGGAGAAGAAACGCGTCTTACGGTGAACGAGATCATGGAGCACCCTGGGATCTTGGGAGTCGTGGGCGTTCGAAAGGCTTTCGGCGGAATCAGCGCGGTGGACGATTGCTCGCTCTCTGTGTCCGCGCAATCGGTGACCGGACTGATCGGCCCGAACGGCGCGGGGAAATCAACGCTTTTCAATCTAATCGCGGGTTTGTACCGGCCCGACGGGGGCGAAATCTGGTTCAACGAAACGCGAATCGACGGCCGGCCCCCCTATGAAATCGTTCATCTGGGCTTGACGAAGACATGGCAGATCCCTCACGAGCTCCGGAACATGACAGTGTTGGAGAACCTCGTCTTAGCCGCTAAACACAACGCTGGGGAGCATTTGCTCAACCTGTTCGCTCGCCCCGGCCAGGTCCAGCGGGACGAAAAAATGTGCAGGGCCCGGGCCCGCGAGGTTCTGAAGTTGACGCAGCTCGACGCCCTCGCGAACGAGCACGCAAAGAGCCTGTCCGGCGGTCAGAAGAAGCTCCTCGAGCTCGCGCGGGCTTTGATGACCGATCCGACGCTGGTATTGCTCGACGAGCCTGTCGCGGGGGTGAATCCGACACTCGCCGCGAGCCTAATGGACCTTATTGAGAAGCTTCGACAGGGGGGACGGACCTTTTTCCTCATCGAACACGACATGAACGTCGTAATGAACCGCTGTGACCGAGTAATCGTCATGCACCAGGGACGGACGATCGCGGACGGAACACCGGCCAGTGTGAAGGAGAACCCTCTTGTCATCGATTCCTACCTTGGGGGATAGCGATGCTCCTCGAGGCCCAGGGAGTCCATTCCGGCTACGGGGAAATGGAGATTCTCCACGGCGTTACGATGACCCTTGACCAAGGCGAGATCGTTGCTGTCATCGGCCCAAACGGTGCGGGGAAATCGACGCTCATCAAGACGATTTTCGGTCTCCTGCCTGCGACCCAGGGTCACGTGTTGTTCCAGGGCGCGGAAATCACGGGAAGGCATCCGCGGGATCTCGTCCTCATGGGCCTCGCGTACGTGCCGCAGACGAACAACACATTTCCATCGCTCACGGTCCTCGAGAATCTCGAGATGGGAGCCATCACCCGTCGGACATCGCCGATACCGCTCCCGTGGAACCCCCGGGAACGGACCCACACCCAATCCCATATGATGAACGATGCGCAAATCCGGGAACGGGCCGCTGGAGTAATTGAGCTGTTCCCGAACCTGCGCCCCAAACTTCGCGAGCGGGCGGGCAACCTGAGCGGAGGAGAACAACAGCTCGTCGCATTGGCGAAATCGATGATGCTCGATCCCGACGTCCTTCTGATCGACGAGCCGTCTGCCGGGCTCGCACCAAAGCTGGTCGACGTCCTCTTCTCGAAGATCGTCGAAATCAACCAGAACGGGAGCGCTGTGGTGATGGTGGAGCAGAACGCGAAGAAGGCATTGGCGATCGCTGATCGTGGATATGTCCTCGAGACCGGTCGGAACCGGTTCGAAGGCGCCGGGCAAGCGCTCCTTCACAATCCGGACGTGGCGAGACTCTACCTTGGCGGCTGAGACAAGCTCAGGGCTGAGAGAAGAGAAAAGAAAAGAGAAGAAAGGGAAAAAGAGTTCAGTCTTGCCTCGAAATTGCGACCGCCTGAATCTTCGACACAAAGATGTTCGTTTGGGGGGCAAGTACGTTCAAGTCCGCCACTGCCGCCGCCGGTTGTACGAGCGACTCCCCAAAGTACGCGAGGCGGTAAATCTTGAAGTTCGGGGAAGCGCTGACGCCCCAAACCTCATAGCTCCCGCGGCCGGGATCGTTCGTTGCGTTCAGGTTCTCCGACCCCGCTGATCCTTCCCAGTTGATCGCGTGCCCGGCGGCAAGCTCCGTCAGTGCTTTCGACCATTGGCCACCGTTGATGACGGTTCCGTTCGGACCCGAGACTGCGCGGAGCTGGGACTTGATTGACGCGCCGTCAACGGCCCCTGCCTTCTGGGCAGCCAGCGCGATCATGTACACCGCATCATACGCATGAGACGCGTACAGGACGGGCACCTGGTTGAAGAAGCGTGCCTCGTAGCGTGCGGCGAAGGCGTTGTACAGTGTGCTGTTCGGCGAAGCCGGGGCGGTGCCCCAAATCCGCGTGACGTCGACCCCAACCGCCGGATCCCGCAACGAGTCGACAAAGGTCTGATCATCGAGGCCTTCCGAGAACACCCACTGCTTGTTCCAAGAAGGGTGTGTCGACAACCCGGCTTGCCACTGCTTCATCACGGTCAACCCGGTGTCTGGGTACGCGACAAAGTACACGACCTCCGGGTTCGTGCTGAAGAGCTGCGTGAGTGCGCTCGTATAGTCCGTCTGCGCTTCCGGTATGATCACGGTGTCGTTGACGATTCCCGTCAGGGCGGTGAACTTCGCCTTGAAGTTGGCGGCCAATCCGACCCCATAGGGGTTGTTGATCGCCATGGCGTTTGCGTATCTGAACGAACTGTTCGTGTACAGATAGCTCCCTGCGACGGCTCCCTGGAGGGCGTCCGAGGAGATGGTTCGGAAGAACCAACCTTTTGTGACGGAGAGGTCCGAGAGCTTAACGGAGGTCGCCGAGGGCGAAACCATGACGACTCCATTGGTCGCCGCAATGTCGATTGAAGCGAGGGTGCCACCCGAGAACTGAGCCCCGACGATCGCATTCACGTGATTCTGGGTGATGAGTTTCGTCGTCGCCGCGGCGGCCGCGGTCGATTGTGTTTGGTCGTCCTCATTATAGATCTGAACGGGCTCCCCGAGGACTCCACCCGCGGCGTTGATTTCCTCGACGGCGAGGTTCGCACCTTTCGTATCGCCCGGTCCGTACGGGGACAACCCTCCCGTCAACGACAGCAGCGTCCCAATCCGCAGTGCAGGTTTCCCTGCCGGCGCGAATAACCCACCGAGCGCCGCGGCCACCACGACCACGATGATCACGACGATGACCGCAATGGCAATCCACAACGCCTTGCTCTTCGGGGCGGGCTTTGCAGTCTCCCCCGAAGGTCCCTGTTGCTCCTCCATAGTGACCCCGCGGGCCACATGATGCGACACGCCTTTAAGGATTACGAAAGCGCTTTTGCTTTGGTCAACTCTCGAACGTATGCACGGGATTTCGGTCGTTGCGGACCGTGCGCTTGCGGGCCGGTCGGACCCTTTAAATATCCTCAACCGCATGCGCGGCCGGAGGGCGGGTCCGTGGTGTTGGCAACGATTCCGGGCGCGTTTCAGACGGAGCTTCTCGGAGGCGCGCTGTGCGCGCTCCTCGTCGTGATTTGGGTCATCTTTCTGCTCGTTGCGATCTGGGTGTATCGCGACGCCGAGAGCCGGGGGATGAGCGGCGTCCTCTGGCTGATCGTCGTCCTGCTGTTCGGGCTCATCGGGCTGATCATCTACCTCGTCGTTCGCAAGGACAAAGTCCAGCCGATGATGACGCAGCCGTACGGCCAGCCGCCGTGGCAGCCGCCGCCGGCAGGCGGCATGCCGCCTTCCGCCGGTCCGGCGCCCCCTGCACAGATGACGTGCCGGAACTGCGGTTCGCCGCTCGCCCCCGGCGCGACGTTCTGCGGGAAGTGCGGCGCGAAGGTCTGAGCGGCGGTAGCGGGCGGCACGGGACATCGCTCGAGATCGGACGCCGCCGCGAACTCTGCGGAACCCGGCGACGCAAGCGCAGGCTTCGATGCTTTTATGGCGACGGAGCCTTCTCCCGCGCGCGGTGCGCGCATGAAGAGTTCCGACGTGTCCGGCTTCTACAAGAAGAGCCCGGAGGACCGCTGGCAGACGATCCGCGGTTTCGGCGAGCTCACGGACGCGGAGGTCGACACGATCCGCAACACGGGAGCCCTGAAGTTCGAGCAGGTCGACCGGATGATCGAGAACGTCGTGGGCACGATGCCGATCCCGCTCGGGATCGCGGTGAATTTCCGAATCAACGGACGCGATTACCTCGTGCCGATGGCGATCGAGGAGCCAAGCGTTGTCGCGGCGGCGTCGAATGCCGCGAAGATGGCCCGAGACCGCGGCGGCTTCGCGACCAGCTCGACCGGACCCATCATGATCGGCCAGATCCAACTCGTCGGGGTGCCGGACCCGCACGGGGCGCGCATGACGATCCTGGCGCACCGCGACGAGATCCTCTCCCTGGCCAACGAGAAGGACCCGATGCTCGTGAAGGTCGGCGGCGGCGCGAAGGACGTGGAGGTGCGCGTCCTCGAGACGCCTCGCGGGCCGATGGTCGTCACGCATCTCCTCGTGGACTGCCGCGACGCGATGGGGGCGAACGCGGTGAACACGATGGCGGAGGCGGTCGCGCCCCAGCTGGAAAAGTGGACGGGGGGGCGGGTGTACCTTCGGATCATCTCGAACCTCGCGGTGCGACGCCTCGTTCGGGCCCGGGCCGTGTTCTCGAAGGACGCGATCCGATCGGAGAACGCCTCCGGGGAAGACGTCGTCGAGGGCGTCCTCGAGGCGTACGCGTTCGCCGAAGCGGACCCGTTCCGGTGTGCGACGCACAACAAAGGGATCATGAACGGTATCGACGCGGTCGTCGTCGCCACGGGGAACGATTGGCGGGCGATCGAGGCCGGCGCCCATTCGTACGCGGCCTGGAAATCGGGCGGCTACCGGTCTCTCACGGCGTGGGAGAAGGATGCCAACGGGGACCTCGTCGGGACGATCGAAGTCCCCCTGGCGGTCGGGCTGGTGGGGGGAGCGACGGCGGTCCATCCCACGGCCAAGGCCAACGTCCGCTTGCTCGGAGTGAAGACCGCGCAGGAATTAGGCGAGATCATCGCGTCGGTCGGGCTCGCACAGAATTTCGCGGCGCTCCGCGCGCTGGCGACAGAAGGGATTCAACGAGGTCACATGTCCCTCCACGCTCGCAACATCGCCGCGACGGTCGGGGCGACAGGGGATGAGGTCGAGCAGGTCGCTCAGCTCCTCATCAAGGAGCGAAAGGTGCGGATGGACCGAGCAAAAGAAATTCTCGACGAAATGAGGAAGAAGCGCCACTAATATATTGGAATCTGGATTATTCCGTTACGCCGCATTTAGGCCGGAGGTATACTTCGATATGTAGGAGCGATACATGCTATCCGATTCATACATCGGAGCGAATTGTGGGATTTGCATGTTATTTTGTAGCGCGGGATCGTCAATCCACGCTTATTTCGATATGCGCGGCCGAATAAAAATGACCTCGCTCGGCGACGGCTAAACGCATCGAGTGATGCCGTCGACGTCGACGCACGGCGTCAGACTTTCGTCGGACCGGCAGACTTTTTTACCCGCACGTGCCTTTGCGGCCACGGGATGGGTGCGCACGGTACGCGTCGCGATCTACACTAGAGTGTCGACGGAAGACCAGGCAAAGGAAGGGTTTTCCCTCGATGCACAGAGGGAGCGCCTCCAGGCGTACTGCCTCGCCCGCGACTGGGCGGTCGCGGCTACCTACATCGACGACGGCCACTCGGGTCGAAACACGAAACGGCCCGCGTATCAGCGGATGATGGCCGAGCGCGAACGTTGGGATGCGCTCCTCGTCATCAAGATGGATCGGATTCACCGCAACGCCCGGAACTTCATGGAGATGATGGACGATCTCCGGGAGTGGGAGAAGGACTTCGTCTCCGCGACGGAGTCGCTCGATACGTCCACGGCCATGGGCCGCTTCGTGATGGACATCATCCAGCGGATCGCCCAGCTCGAGTCCGAGCAGATTGGGGAACGCGTGTACATGGGCATGTCGCAGAAGGCGAAGGTGGGTCCGGGGATGCTCGGATTCCATGCTCCACTTGGCTACGAGGTTTTGGAGGGTCAGCTCGTCCCTGAGGCCCAAGAGGCGAACCTCGTGCGCGAGATCTTCGACCGGTGCCGCGAGGGGCGCACCCTCGATGAGATCGCCTCCGGCCTCAACGCCGACGGTCATAGGACAAAACGAGGCACCGAGTGGACGGCGGTCAAGGTCTACCGCATCGTGCACAATCCGGTCTACGCAGGTTTCCTGCGGTGGGACGGCATCCTGCGGCGGGCGGAGCACCCCGCAATCGTCCCCGTCGAGACGTTCAACGAAGCGCAAGAATCCCTCCGGCATCGGGCCCTGCTCGCGAACGCAAACGGTCCTCCGATCCTCTTGGAGGTGTAAGCCGTGGACGGACGATGTGCGCGGTGCTGGAGTCCGAAGAATCTCGTGAACCACGAGGCGGACGCGAATCCCCGAGCGGATCCCACCGTGCGCAGGGAGAAGGTAGTCCTCTGCAAACACTGCGGGGACGGGGCCCCCCTGGACGCGCTGCTGTTCTGGGAAGTATACATGCGCTTCGGCTCGACGCGCGAACTTCTGCAGCACTACGGGACAGATTCGGAAGAGCTCGCGTTGCAGAAGCTGTGCACGGAGCGCGGGTTGAACGAGCGGGAGGTCCTCCGCCGCGCTCGCGGACAGCAGAGCGCTGAGGCGCTCAACAACGCCGTCAAGAAGGCGAACGCTTTCCTCACGTATGCCAGCCCGTACGGGTACGATTACGTGAATGGAATCCTCCAGCTACGGCAGGATGAGGCTCGCGTCGTCTCGCTCATCTTCCGCAGGTATCTCGAGGGCAAGGGCATCGCAAAAATCTGCCAGGAACTGAACCGGGATGGCTATCGCACCAAGACGGGCCGCGCTTGGGCGAGTCAGACGATTGCGAATATCCTCAGCAACCCCGTGTACTGCGGCCTCGCCCGCTTGAACGGCGGCATCAAGCGAGGAAGGCACGAACCCCTGATCGAAATCGACACGTTCAACCGGGTCCAGAACGAAATGCAACGCCGGATCCGCCGACCCGATCAGAGGAAGGCTCAGCCGCCGCAGCTGCGGCTCGAGGACTACTCCCCGTGAGCGGAGCGTGGGACAGACCGAGTGGCCCGTTCCCCCGGGATTTTCGGCCCACTCACGACATTGGATCCGTTGCGGCTCGGTCTACCCAGCGTATATGGCTGCGGGGGCAGGTCCGCATTGACAATCCATAGAACTATCTGGACACATAGGGCTATGGGCGTCGGGCCCAGTCCATGTCAAAGCGTGACAAGGCTCTCACGACGATTCAGCTGACGACGGAAACGCGCGATCGGGTCTTTCGCCTCAAGTTCCGGAAGACGTACGACGAGTTCCTGCAGGAACTATGCGACCTCTACGATGCTCAACACGCGGACGCACGAAAATGAGCCTTGTCGGTCGCGTCAACGTCTAACCTATAATTTCACATATGGTATTGTGACAGCTATACAAAGCATATGTCACGCCTACCTGAGCGGTTTCGCGCGACCCGTTGATAGAGTTATGTCGGCGCTCCCCGTTCCGTGTCCGAACAAATGACGGCATGGACCGAGAAGCATCGGCCGAAGACCCTCGAGGAGATCGTCGGGAACCCGACCGCGGTGGCGGAGCTCCGGAAGTGGGCGGAGGCCTGGCAGCGCGGTCGCCCGGAGAAGCGGGCCGTGGCATTGCAGGGCGACCCGGGCGTCGGGAAGACCAGCGCCGCGCTCGCCCTCGCGAGCGAGATGGGCTGGAGCATCGTCGAGATGAACGCCTCGGACAGCCGCAACGCGGAGGCGATCCGCAAGGTCGCGACCCGAGGAGCCGTCCTCCAGACGTTCAGCGACACGGGCGAGTTCCTGGAGATCGAGAACGGAGGCCGAAAGCTCATCGTGCTCGACGAAGCGGACAACATCTTCGGGCGGGAAGACAAGGGCGGCGTCGCGGCGATCGTCGAGATGATCCAGAGGACGCAGCAGCCCGTCGTGCTGATCGTCAACGACTACTACGCGCTCACGCGCCGGTCGTCCTCCCTGAAGCGACTCTGCAAGACCATCAAATTTCAAGGTATTCATGATGATGCGATGAAAAATATACTTCGAACCATCGCAGGGAGGGAAGGCCTCGATGCGGCCCCCGACGTCCTCGACGTCATCGTCGAGCGGGCGAGCGGCGACCTGCGCTCGGCCATCAACGACCTCGAGTCCATTGCGATCGGCAAGAAGGAAGTCCGTGCGGCGTCCACGAAGTCCTTGGGCTATCGGGACCGCGAGCCCACGATCTTCCCGGTCATCGAGGAAATCTTGCGGTCGGGCGATGCGAGGCGGGCCCGCGAGGCGGTCCGAGACCTCGACGAGACGCCGGAGGATCTCATCCTGTGGATCGATCAGAATTTGGCGCACGAGTTCGGCCGACCCGACGACCTCGTCCGGGGTTACGATGTCCTGAGCCGAGCCGACCTATTCCTGGGCCGGGTCCGCCGGCGACAGAGCTACGGCCTGTGGTCGTACGCCCGCGAGCTCATGTCGAGCGGCGTGGCGGTGGCCCGGAGAGGCCGGGCGCGCGGCGGACAGCTCGAGTTTCCGTACTACCTGATTCAGATGGCGCGATCCCGGGCGCAGCGCGGGGCCCGCAACTCGGTCGCGAGCAAGTTCGCCCGCTACCTGCATGCCTCGCAATCCCTGATGCGGAGCGATGTCCTGCCGGTCCTGAAAGCCCTGTTTGCCGGCGACGAGGAACTCCGAATCCAGTTGACGGCCGAGCTGGGCCTCGATGAACGAGAGGTCGCGTTCCTCCTGGATGAGGCGGAGGCGAGCCACGCGGTCAAACATCTCCTTGAAAAAGCCGCTAAGATCGCCCATCCGAAAGCGCGCGACGCGGCGGCCGGGCGGCTCCACGCGTTCGACGAGGGCGAGACGGACGACGCGTGAAGCGGGCATCCGCCAGCGGAGCATCGTCGGTCGACGGCTGGCCCTGGAGGACGCGGAGATCATCACGAAGTACACCTTCCCGTTCGTCGACGCGGAGTGGCGGGTCACGTTCACGGTCGTGGACCGGATCGGGGGACCGCCGCGCGTCCTCGAGGGAGCGATCCGGTTCGACGGGGACCGACTGCACGCACCGAGCCGCGTGGCCGATCTGCGGCCGGTCGAATCAATCCCGGCGGATCGCTTCGCGGAACTCGCGCATTTCGACCCCTGGTGGGCGTTCCGCGGGGTTTCCGGCGTGGACCGTCGATGGGTCGAAACGATTTTCTCGACGAACATCGCGCGGACGTTCGTTCAGGAGCATCGAACCCTGAAGGTCCACGACCTGCGGTTCTCCGACGATCTGCGTACACTCGAGGTGCTCCTCACGAAGGACGACGCGTTCCGAACGGTCGAGTTCCATGCGCGGGAGATTGATCTCCGTTCGCGTCGACGCGCACCGCACAGGTGCCGGGAGGCCGAGGCCCTCGGAAGCACGAAAGCCCTTTAACCCGAACGGCACATGCCGCGGCGGATGGACCCGGAGAAGAAGGACGTCCTCGAGCGGCAAGGGTACCGCATCGTCGGAGAGCACAGCGGCGTCAAGCTCTGCCACTGGACGAAGGCGAGTCTGACGAAGGGCATCGGCTGCTACAAGCAGACCTTCTACGGGATCGAAAGCCACCGGTGCCTCCAGATGACGCCCACCGTGGACGCGTGCAACCTCTCGTGTCAGTTCTGCTGGCGCACGCAGGAGTGGGGATCGGACAGTCTGCTCGAGGCGGACGACCCGGTGTTCCTCGTCGACGAATCGATCGAGGCGCAACGAGAGTTGCTGAGCGGCTACAACGGCAACCCGAACGTGAGCCGCGAACGATTCCTGGAGGCGTGGCACCCCTCGAACGTGGCGATCAGCCTGACGGGCGAACCGACGCTCTACAAGCGGCTCGGGGAGATGATCGACGAGTTCAAGCGACGGCACATCTCCACGTTCCTCGTGACGAACGGCACGACGCCCTCGGTCCTCCGGCGCATGCACGCGGAGGGCCGACTCCCGACGCAACTGTACGTCACCGTGGCGGCGCCGAACGAGGAGGTCTACCGCAAGCTCGTCGCGCCGAAGTCGGACCACGAGTTCCGGAAGCTGCGGGAGACGCTCGCCCTGCTCCCCACCCTTCCCACGAGGACGGTGATCCGACACACCCTCGTGCAGGGCTGGAACCTCGGTTGGGAGGACGAATACGCGGAACTCGACCGCGTCGCGCAGCCGATGTTCATCGAGTGCAAAGGGTACAGCTTCGTAGGCGAGAGCCGCCTGCGCCTCCAGGCGGACAACGTCCCCTCCCACGCGTCCATCCGGACCTTCGCGGAACGCCTCGCGGACCGCATCGGATACCGACCGGCGGCGGAGCGCGAGGACAGCCGCGTTCTACTCTTGACCCGGGACGGCCAGCTCCATCCTCTTTCCGGATGAGAGAATTTACGGCGTCGGTTTTTATAACCCCGTTCGGATACGACGCCATTACCCTCCAGGTCGCAAGCCTGATCCGGCGAGGATACGACACGATCGCCGTCCGCGTCAAGAAGCTGGGCCGTCGGAAGATCCTCATCGGTGCGGGCATCGTCGCGATCGTCGTGTTCGTCGTCGGGCTCGGCCTGGGATCGGTCGACCTGCTTGGCGTGCTCACCGAGGCGTACAATACGCCCTGGCTCTACATGCTGATCGCTTTCGTGTACGCGATCCTCGTCGCGGTGATCCTGCCGATCCCGATTGAGATCGCTCTGCTGCCTCCGCTCCTGGAGGACCGCTGGGGCTATCTGGCCGGCACCGCGCTCGCGATCGCGGCGGGCAAGACGATCGGCGCCTGGCTGATCTTCTGGTTCGGGCTGAACCTCGAAGGCTCGGTCCGAAAGTGGTCAGACCGATGGCGGCTCGCCCGGTGGTTCGTGGCCAAGGCGGAGAAGTTCGTTGGGAAGACGGGCTACACCGGAATCTACCTGCTCCTCAGCGTCCCTCTGATGAGCGACACAATCCCGATCTACATCTACTCGCTCTTCAACGCCGATGGCAAGGCGCTCGAGCGGAACATGTTCCTCATCGCGAACTTTCTCGCGGCGCTGAATCGCGTCGCGATCCTCGGCGTCGCGTTCGCGATCGGCGCGAACCTCTTCGCCCGGTGACGCCCGAACCCTTATCCGAGGACGCGGATTGGCGCGGCCGTGTTCGAGCTCCCGTCGATCCTGACGGCGGACGGCCTCCTCGACAAGGCGTTCGGTCGCGCGATGAAGGCGACCGCGAAGGGCCCGGACCGCATGACGCGAGCGCGGAACCTGGCGGTCGCCCGCGTCGGGACCGCGGGGAAGGCGATCGAATCGACGCTCCGCGGATACGTGAAAGGCTTCCCGAGCCTAGAGCGGCTCCCGCCGTTCTACCGCGAGCTGGTCGACGTCCTGGTGGACCTCGGCCAGTTGAAGAAGCACCTCGGCGCGGTCGACTGGGCCGCGCAGAAGGCCGCGGAGATCACGAGGGACTACCGCCGGCGGATCGGGCGAGGGCCAGGGGCCGACATCGGCGCCCTGCGGCGGGAGGCGTACGGCCGGCTCTCCTCCCTCGTGCGCCAGGTGAGCGGCGACCTCGACGCCCTCGTGGAGGCCCGCCGGGCGTTGCGGAAGCTCCCGTCCATCGACCCCGAGGTGCCGACGATCGTCGTCGCTGGCTATCCGAACGTGGGCAAGAGCTCGTTCGTCCGCGCCGTGTCGACCGGCCGTCCGAAGATCGCGGACTATCCCTTCACGACGAAAGGCGTGTCCCTCGGTCACATCCAACGCGGCGTGCGCCGATACCAGATCCTCGACACCCCGGGGATCCTCGATCGGCCCATGGAGAAGCGGAATCGCATGGAGCGCCAGGCGATCGCGGCGCTGCGGCATCTCGCGGAGGCCGTCGTCTTCCTGGTCGATCCGACGGAGACGTGCGGCTACCCGCTCGACGACCAGATGCGGCTCCTCGAGGAGGTGCGGGCGCTCTTCCCGGACGTCCCGCTCGTCGTCGCGGAGAACAAGGCCGACCTCGAAGGTCCGTCGCGGGGCCACCTGCGGATCTCGACCCTCAGCGGCGAGGGCGTGGTCGACGTCCTCGACCAGGTCCTGTCGACGCTCACCAGCCGCGATCCTGCATTCGCGCTTCGATCGGCATCGCCTTAGCGTCGAGGCCCTTCATCGCCAAGCCGATCCCCTTCGAGACCTCCGCGACCGTGCCCGGGTCGTCGAAGTGGGCGACCGCATCGACGATCGCGCGGCCGCGGGTCTCGGGGTTCTCCGACTTGAAAATGCCCGATCCGACGAAGACGCCGTCGCAGCCCATGAGCATCATCAGCGCCGCGTCCGCCGGGGTCGCGATCCCGCCCGCGGCGAAGTTGACGACGGGCAGACGCTGGATCTTCTTGACCTCACCGAGGATCTGGAAGATGCCCTCCGAAATGTCGTCCAGGGTCGCGCCGGCGAACACGACGTCGGCCTCGTGCACGACGGCATCCTGACCGTGCGCCGTCCGGACCTCCCGCAGAAGCGTCGTGAAGCTGTCCGCGAACTTCGTCGCGATCCCGTAGAGCCGGTCGTTGTCCTGCGACTTGAGCTCCGCGATGGCCTGCGTCATGAGGCGCATGTGGCGGACCGCCTCGACGACGTCGCCGGTGCCCGGCTCGCCCTTCGTGCGGATCATCGCCGCGCCCTCCCAGACGCGCCGCACCGCCTCGCCGAGGTTTCGGGCCCCGCAGACGAACGGGACCTCGAAGGCGCGCTTGTTGACATGGAGGAAGGGATCCGCGGGCGTCAGGACCTCGGACTCGTCGATCATGTCCGCGCCGAGGGACTCAAGGGCCCGGGCCTCGGCCTCGTGCCCGATGCGGCACTTCGCCATGACGGGGACCGTGACGGCATCCATGATCTCCTGGATCCTGATCGGGTCCGCCATGCGGGCCACGCCGCCGGCCGCGCGGATGTCCGCGGGGACGCGCTCGAGTGCCATCACCGCGACGGCGCCGGCCTCCTCCGCGATCAACGCCTGCTCGGCGTTCGTGACGTCCATCACGACGCCGCCTTTCTGCATCTTCGCGAAGCCGCGCTTGAGCAGCTCCGTGCCGAATCGCAGCTTCGTCAGGTCGAGGTCGAGGGGCATTCTCGCGCTCCGGGTCGAGCTACGGTCCGTGGGTATTTCTATTTTGTGGGCGCCATTATGGGAAAACGCATCCTTAAGGTTGCAAGGAGACGCCCGCGCCGGAGGTCCTCGCTCACCGCCTTCACGCGTCGTGTCTCTCCCGACGAATGGCGCCTTCGGAACCTCGGCCTTCAAAGGGCTTTGTGAGAGGCCCACATGACGTCGGCAACATTGAACACGGCAGTAATCAAGAGATAGATGGGGGCGGCTCCTAGAAAGTACGTGCCGAAGTCTTCGCCGGGTGATATCTCCGTTTCGACGTAGATCAGGGCGAAGATCGGAACAACGGAAAGAGACAAAGCCCCGAGCACGGCGAGCCAGACCGCCCTGGATCGCTCGGCGGGGGTCTTTCGGTACCACCCATTCCGGCGCTGCATGTAGGCCCTCTGGTACCGCGGGGTGAGCGAGTACAGCACAGCGAACAGGAAGATCGAAAACGCAATCATGAAGACGATCTCCCCAAAGGCTATTGGAGACCCGCTCAACAGCCGCGGCAGAACAAACAAGACACGAAGGAGAAGATTGAACGCGATGGCCGCCGCCAGAAAATAGGAACTTAATCTCAGCGTCCTGAGGTCCGCGGCCGCAGGACCGACTGAGAAGTTCGCGGTCTCCATTCATACTTGCATGGCGCATGGGGCCATAGCTCTTGCGAACCGGAGGGCTTGCCGTTTCCGGTTTCAGGGACGAGGCCGACGCGCTGCGGGAAACGCTTAAGCCGGGCTCCCGTTTCCTCGCGTCCCGTGCACGTCGTCTGTGTCACGGGAATGCCCGGATGCGGCAAGGAGGAGGTCCTGTCCGTGGCGCAGGAACTCGGGTTCTCAATCGTCCGCATGGGCGACGTCGTGCGAGAGGAGGCCCAACGGCGAGGCCTGCCGATCACGGACGCCGCGGTCGGCGGGCTCGCGCATGCGGAGCGTCAGGCGCACGGGTATGGCGTGTGGGCCGAGCGGATCCTGCCTCGAATCCGGGGCGAGCGCATCCTGGTCGACGGCCTCCGGGGCCGTGCCGAACTCGACGTGTTCCGCAAGGCGATCGGAGACCACCTGACGGTCCTCGCGATCCACGCCTCCCCGATGACCCGCTACCAACGCATGATGAAGCGCCGCCGAACGGACGACGCGCCGGGGTACGAGGCGTTCCGGGCCCGGGACATCCGGGAGCTGGGCTGGGGGCTCGGCGAGGTCATCGCGATCGCGGATGTCATGCTCGTGAACGAAGGCGCTCTCGAAGAATTCCGCCGGCAGGCGCGCGAGGCGTTGGAGCGGCTGCATGGCTAAGCTGCCCGTGCACTGGATCGAAGCCCGGGCGTACTGCCATGCGACGGAGGAGGAGGCGCGTGTCGCCCAGGCGCTCGACACCGCCTGCCCTGCCGGGGAGACCGTGCGGGAATCGCTGGAGGGGCACTTTGGCAACCCGCTTGTGCGGCTCACGCGACGCGTCGAAGAGGGGAAGGCGATCCGCTCGGTTTGGGATCGATGGACCGCCGCCGGCCTCCCGGAGAGCATCGCGCGGGATCTCGAGAGCCGGGTGGACGACGATGGGGTCCTCCACTTCCGGATCGACAAGCAGGCCGCCTACCTCGAGAAGCTGACGCTCGCGCAGGACACCGACCCGATTGATGTGCGCCTGAAACTGATGGCGTTCCCGGCGAAACCGGAGGTGGCGAGGCAACTTGCCCGCTCCATCCTAGCGGGAGGACTTTGAGTGCGGCTCACGACGGCGCAACGGCGCCTCCGGGACGAAGGCTCGCCCGCCCAACGGACGTCGATGCGGCTCCTCCTGACGGTCGCTCGACTCTCGGACGCGGACCGGCTCGTGCCGATCACCTCGGCCCACGTCTCCGGGGCGTCGTACAAGATGATCGGCGACCCGGGACTCGAGTTCCTCGAGGACTTCGCCCGAGACGCCCGCGTCAGGGTCCCGACGACGGTGAACCCGCTCGGCACGGATCTCGCGCAATGGAGAGAGCTCGGGGTGTCGGAGACGTTCGCGGCGAAACAACGACGCATCGCGTCCGCGTACGAGACGATGGGCGCGCGGCCGACCTACTCGTGCACGCCGTACGATGATCTCCCTCGCCCCGCGTTTGGCGAGCACCTCGCGTGGGCCGAATCGAATGCGGTGTGTTTCGCAAATTCCGTGCTCGGCGCCCGCACGAACCGGGAAGGCGGTCCGTCCGCCCTCGCCGCGGCGATCGTCGGCGCCACGCCCGACTACGGGCTGCATCGGGACGAGGGACGCCAGCCCACGGTCATCGTCGACGTGCGCACGAGGCCCCGAGGGATCGACTTCTCCCTCCTCGGACTCGTGGCCGGCGAGCGGGTGGGAGACGGCCTCCCGTACTTCCGCGGATTCCGCGGCACGGAAGCCGACCTGAAGTGGCTCGGCGCGGCGCTCGCTTCCTCCGGATCGTGCGCGATGTTCCATCTCGCGGGCATCACCCCCGAGGCGCGCCGCGCGCGTCTCCGGGGGCTGAAAACCATTTCGATCGACCGCGCCGACCTTCGGGCGACCGAGCGGCGCTACTCCGACGGCACGGACGCCGACCTGATTGCGTTCGGGTCGCCGCAGCTCTCGGCCGCCGAGTTGCGCGATGTCGCGACGCTCGTCGGTCGGACGCCGCCTCGCATCCCGGTCTGGGTCTTCACGAGCCGCGCGGTGCGGGAGGCGAATCCGGATTCCGTGGCCGCGATCGAGCGGCACGGAGGCCGGGTCCTCGCCGACACCTGCCTCGAGGTCACGATGCTGGAGCACCGATTCGGCACGGTCGCGACGCCCTCGGGGAAGGGCGCGTACTATCTGCCGAGCCTGTGCCACCAGAAGGTCATCCTGGCCGACGTCCGGTATCTCCTGGAGCGGTACGCATGAGGATCCGCGCGCGGCCGATCGCTCCCGGTCGGGCGACCGGGACCGCCCTCGTCCATCCGCAGCCATTCTCCTTCGTGGGCGGGGTGGATCCGAGGACCGGGGCCGTGCTCGACCGCGGCGCGCCCGCGCCGGGACGTTCGCTCGCGGGGCGCGTGTTCGCCTTCCCGCATGGAAAGGGGAGCACGGTCGGGTCGTACGTGCTCTACGGCCTGGGACGGCGCGGCGTGGGGCCGGCGGCGATCGTGAACTCGCGCGCCGAAGCGATCGTCGCGGTCGGCGCCGTCCTCGCGGGCGTCCCGATGGTCGACCGAGTGGATGTCGGAGGAATCCGGTCGGAGGATCGGATCACGGTCGATGGGGATCGCGGCGTCGTCGAGCTCCCCGAGGTACGTGGGCGCGCCGTCGTGTCCGCGGTCCTCCGAAACCATGGACGGATCCTGATCGTCCGGCGGAGCGAAGCGGTCGGGAGCTTCCAGGGTCGCTGGTCCGCGGTATCCGGCTACATCGAGGGGCGAGAGGATCCGCGCGACCGCGCGGTCCGCGAGGTCCGGGAGGAGACGGGCCTCCGACGTCTCGTCCTTCGGGCGACCGGGCAGCCGGTGCTCGCACGGACCGACGCCACGGTGTACGTCGTCCATCCGTTCCTCTTCGACGTCCCGAGCCGCGCGGTCCGACTCGACTGGGAGAACGTCGATCACGCGTGGGTCCGGCCCGAGGACCTGGGCCGATACGACACGGTCCCCCGACTGGAGGACGTCATCGGGTCCGTCCTGCCGTCGACCGCGTCGACTCCCAGGCCGTCCCCGAGGCGTCCCCGGAAGACGATCAGGAAGACGGTTTCCCCGGGATGACTCGGTCCACTTCCCGCTCCAAGAGCGTCAGCTGATGCGCATCGAGGGCGGACGGGTTGACGGACAGCAGGAGGACCGCCCCGTTGATTGCCACCTGGTCTCGCAGGGACTGGATGAGCCGGAGGATCGTGATGAAATTGTTATTCGTCACGAGGTATTCGAGGCCGTCGATCAAGACGACTCCGGTCGTCCCGCCGAGGAATTGCTCGACCGAGAGGGAGAGTTTCTCCAGGTCCTTCGGTCGAACCGAGTTCTCCTTCCCGACGTTGCTGAGCCAGAGGATCCGGAGGTCCACACCTCCGAACCGCTCACGGACCTTCTTCGGATAGACCCGCGTGATGCAGAGGCCCGTCTTGCCGGCCTGCAAGGCGGTCCGGAACAAGTCGTACACCTCGCTCGGAGTCTTCTCTTCGATCAGGTACGTCGAGGAGTCCTTCAGAGGCTGCGCGGCTCCTTTCGCATCGCCGGCCTCGGGGTGACCTGCGCCCGGCGTCTGCGAGGCGCCACACGCGGGGCACACCGTCCACTCGGGTGGAAGCAGGGCGCCGCAGGCGACGCACGCGACGCGGGGTGCGACTGACGGCCCGATTTCGACAGCGCCACCATGATCCGGTCGGCATCGGACGGTTCGAGGCCCTCGATGACTGTGAGTTCCCCCTTCGCCGCCGACTTCAGCGCGGCGACGCTCTTGTACCCGGCATCGAAGAGGGCCATCGCCTTCGCCGTCGTGATGCCGGGAACCTTCGTGAATTCGCGGAGCGACTCCGACACGTGGAGCGGCGTCACCCCGATCGTGACCGAGCGGCCATCGACATCCTTCCATTCGACCACGTACTCCGAGTCGACGTCCTTGTCCGTGAACGCGAATCTGCGGGACCGCGTCTCCCGCGCCATGAACGCGACCTGGGGCGCGAGGGTCGCGGCGAACTCCTTGTTCGTCTTGACGACCGTCGAAATGAAATCGTCCACCTCGAGGTCGATCTCCTTCCGCATCTGTTGCACGCGCCGGATGATCTCTCGGGCGTAGGCCTCCGCCTGAAGCTCCGGCGTCACGCGGAGGTCGAGATACAGCTCGCCGTGCGGTGTCGTCGCGACGAGGACGTCCGGAGGCACCTGCTTCTCGAATCGCACCATGGACGCGTCGATCGTGACGATCTGGCCTTCCACGCCGACCTCGTACGGCCCCCGCTCGAGCGCCTTCCGGATCTCCTCGGCGGGCCGCGCCTCGAGGACCTTCACGATCTTCGGCTGGAGGACCTTGTACGCCTTTCCGATCGCGGCGGGATCTGGCTTGGCGACGATCGCCATCCCGGGGAACTCGTCCGTGGGCTTGAGGACGGCGAGCTCCTTCGCGTTCGTCAGTTCGAGGAAGACGCCCTTCAACGAATCGAGGGCGGCGGCCGCACCCGGCGTGGGTGCTCGGACCGCCACGAGCTTCAGCGGCCAGCGGAGCTTGCGGCCTCCCTTCTGCCGCTCCTTCGACACGACCTCGACGAGCTCTTGCACGATCGCCATCGACGCTTCGAGGTCCTCCTTGCGGCGTCCTTCGATGGTCGAGGGCCAATCGAGCATGTGGACGCTGAGCTTGCGGCCGTCGAGACGCTGGTAGATCGCCTCGGCGATGTACGGCGTGATCGGCGCGAGCAGTGCCGCGACCGTCCCAAGCGATTCGTGCAGGACGCGGTAGGCGGCGAGCTTGTCACGGTCCGTCGCATCGGTCCACGTCCGTTCGCGGACGAGCTTGACGTACCAGCGGGACAAGTCGTCCAGGATGAACGACTCGACGGCGCGATACGCTCGGTGGAGGCTGTACGTCGCCATCTCGGCGTCGACCGTCGCCTTCACGCCCTCGAGGCGCGAGAGGAGCCAGCGGTCCTCGTGTCGAAGATGGCCCTCGACGTTCGGCGCGCCCGGTGCAAACGGATCGAACCGATCCAGTACCATGTACGTCGTCGCGAATCGGAGGACGTTCCAAAGGATATTCAGGGTGCGAAGGGCCGTCCGGACCCCGTCCTCTTGGAACGTGATGTCGTCCCAGGGAGCGTTCACGAGGACCATGTAGAGGCGGAGCGCGTCGACGCCGAACTTGTCCACGACCGTCGACGGCTCGACGTAATTCCCGAGGGACTTGTGCATCTGCCTACCATCTGGCCCGTTCACCCATCCGTGCATCAGGACGGATTCGTACGGGGCACGGTCGAAGGCGACGACGCCGGCGGCGAGTTGCGAGTTGAACCAGCCGCGCGTCTGGTCCGGACCCTCGACGATCCAATCCGCGGGCCACCACCGCTTGAACTCGTCCTCCCCCGCCGGATAGCCGAGGCTCGCCCAGGTCGAGACGCCGCTGTCGAACCACACATCGACGATGTCGCGCACCCGCGCCATCGTCCCGCCGCACTCGCCGCACGGCAGGGTGACGGCATCGATGCCCGGCCGGTGGAGGTCCATGCCGTCCTGGTAGCCGCCGCCCTGCCGGAGCTCCATGGACGACCCAACGACGATCCAGTGGCGGCACTTCACGCACCGCCAGATCGGGAGCGGGATGCCCCAGTACCGCTGTCGGGAAACGCACCAGTCGCGCAGGTCCTCCGTCCAGTGGAGCTGCCGGGCGGAGCCGGCCCAGTCTGGGTACCACCGGACGCGCCGCACCTCGTCGACCATCTTCGGCTTGATGTCGGAGACCTTCAGGAACCATTGGACCGTGGCGCGGAACAGGATCGGCGTCTTGCACCGCCAGCAGTGGCCGTAGGCGTGGACGAGGGTCCCTTCGGCGAACAGCGCGCCCGCGGACCGCAGATCGTCGATGATGATCGGGTTCGCCTCTTTCACGTGTTTCCCGGCGTACTCGCCGGCGTCCGGCGTGAAGTGCCCCCGCTCGTCGACCGGGGAGAACGCCGGCAGGCCGAGCCGCTGCCCGAGCTCGAAGTCCTCCGGACCGTGACCGGGCGCGGAGTGGACCAGGCCCGTGTGCTCGGCCTCGACGACCTCGGACGCCACGACCTTGTGCACCCAATCGCCTTTGATGCCGGCCTGGTACGGGATCCGCGGGGCGAGCGGATGCAGGTACGCGCGGCCGACGAGCCGGTCCCCCGTCGTTCGTTCGGCGATGTCGTACGAGGCAATGCCACCGAGCGCCATCACCGTCGGGACCGCGGATTCCATCATCCAGACGTACTCCGCCTTGTCGCCCGAACCAAACCGCACCTTGGCGTACAAGAACTGCGGATGGATCGCGATCGCGAGGTTCGCGGGTAGCGTCCACGGCGTCGTGGTCCAAATGAGCAGGGATTCCTTCAGATGGCCCGCGAGCGGGAACTTCACGTAGATCGATGGATCGGTCTCGTCCGCGTACTCGACCTCCGCGTCCGCCAGGGCTGTCTCGTCCCGCGTGCACCATTGGATCGATCGCAGCGCTTCGTATAGGAGCCCCCTCTCGTACGCGCGCTTCAGGGTCCACCATGCGCCTTCGATGTACTCGTTGCGGATCGTCATGTAGGGACGGTCCCAGTCCAGCCAGACACCGAGCGATTGGAACTGCTCCGTCATCTTCTTCAGGAGGTCCAGGGAGAAGTTCCGGCAGGTGTCGATGAACTTCGCGATTCCGAGGTCCTCGATCTCCTTCTTGTTCGTGATCCCGAGGGTCTTCTCGACCTGGACCTCGATCGGGAGGCCGTGCATGTCGTAACCCGGCTGGTCGCGGACGCGGAAGCCCCGCATCCGGCGGTAGCGGACGACGGCGTCCTTGATCGTCTTGTTCAGCACCTGTCCAAGGTGGATCGTGCCGGTCGTGTACGGCGGGCCGTCGCCGAAGTAGTATTCCTCTCCGCGCTCGCGCGCGGCGACCGTCTTCGGGTAGACTTTCGCGCGCGTCCAGAATTCCTGGACCTGACGCTCTAGCTCCGCTGGAACGTACGACTTCTCCGCCTGCTTGATCATCGCAGCCCCTCTCCCGGGGAATCGGGCCACCAAGAGGCTTCTTCATCGCCTCGGAGCGGCGGTCCGTTCATGCCAATAGCCATATTAAAAAGTGCGGGCCTACGCGGCTGCGTTCCACGGCCCCGCCCCTAACTCCGGTCGTGGAACAATCTGCTACGGCCGTGGAACAGGGAACGCCGCATTGGGTCGGTAGTCGTTGAATGGCGCGACGCCAGGGCATTGCCTCCAAGACGTGGACCGGACGAAATCGATAAAACGCCGGTGCCGATTCCGCCCGGCATGGCCAAGCCCGGCGACATCACATCTGTTCTGAACGTATAAGTATCCTCGCAGCCTTCAGTCAAAATGGGTGGCTTGGAGAGTAGAAGAGACGTTCTGCGAATGTGCCTGATCGCAGGTTCGCTCTTGGCAACTGGCTTCGTTCTTCAAACATTTAGCACCGCGAATGCACAGGCTGCCCTCATACCTCATCAACCCATATCCATCTATGGCGACGACCAGTTCACGCCTGCCCACGGGGTTGTGACCGGGAATGGTACGGTGACGGACCCATTCGTTATCCAGGGTTGGGACATCGACGCCTCTTCGGCTACGGGGATCTATGTTCAAGACACGCAGGCTGTTTTCGTCAT
>WNGJ01001056.1_pt1 | contig 29107 bp, 23 predicted proteins | sample 5400611 | NCBI WGS metagenome assembly WNGJ01 (sample SAMN13153375, study PRJNA577476) | soil metagenome | isolation source: 40 cm soil or saprolite under Garry oak tree replicate 1 | place: USA:California | collected 2016-06-15
GATTGCATGTCGCACCTCGTGGAGAGTTGGGAGCCGAGGGGGCCGGTTCAGTCGAACCACTGAGAAGGAACAAGGTAAGGCGGGTGCGGCTGAGCGGCACAAGACTATGCCTAAAGTGGTTGGTGTCAAGTCAAATCATTGCGGAAGGACGCGGAATGCCGTTTCAGACGGCGCTTTCGTGGCCACGCATCACGGCCCTTCGCGGCTAGTCTGGGTTCTTGCTATTCTCATATACATCGTGTCACCGCATTTCCAGCCAATGCCGCTCCTGAAGCGGGTCGTTCCATTCGATGATCCCGATTGGGTTTTCGAGTTGAAATATGACGGCTTCAGGGCGCTTGCCGTAATCGAGCATGGCCGTGCTCAGTTGCTCTCACGCAATGGGCATCCGTTCGCATCGTTTTCTGCTCTGGCAGAATCAATTTCTGATTCGCTGCCGAATGTGAGAGCGGTCATTGATGGCGAAATTTGCTCCCTCGATAGACGTGGTAGACCACAGTTCAAAAATTTGATGTTTCACCGTGAGAATCCGCCGTGCTTCTTTGCATTCGATTTGTTGACCTGTGACGGGAACGATTTGCGAACGGAGCGATTGCTGGACCGCAAACAGGAGCTTCGTCGGTTGCTTGCGAGGGTCTCTCCCCCGTTTCCGTTGCGATATGCAGAGCATGTGGAGCGTTCCGGCAGAGTTTTATTTCAGCGAGTCTGCGAATTGAACTTGGAGGGCAGCGTTGCCAAGCAGAAGTTCGGGCCTTACGTCACTGAACGTGAGCAAAGCACTGGGTTCAAGATTCTGAACCGGGAATATTCTCAGAAAGACGGCAGAGAAGAACTGTTTGAGCGTGACCTTCACAGCGAACCTGGCCCCGGTTGGCGGTGCCCAGTCTTGTGTTCAGTTCTCTTGGACACACGTTGGTCGGTACGGTATTTCCCGGTCCATTAATGTTAGCTTCCCAGAACATTTCTCACACTGAATCGTAGCTCTGACAACCGGCTTCATGCAACTAACATCCTAAAGCCCCGCGCCGGATGTTGGCAGCATGGTTTGCATAGCACGTTTTTGTTCCGTACTGCTTTTGTCGGCGATGGGCTTCTGCCAGCTCCCATCGACCTGTGATTCGATTCAGAGCACAATAAAAGACTGTATCTCCCTGATTGGGATCGACCCGGCACAAAATGAGCAGCTCGTCGGAACTGTCCCGTCTGCCACAAGTCTTTTCCCTCGCGCTTCCGCCAACAGGGAATCGAAGCCCATGAACTTCACGGCAGACGCTTCTAAAACGAAGCCCAGCGCTATCGGCAACGACTTTAGTGTCAGCGCAAACATGCTCGTTCTTACCCGGTCGCGAAAACCGGGTTTTCGTTGGAAACGAGCCTTGTTTGAATCATTCACTTTCCTTTCCATCGAACAAGCTTACGTTGTGAAGGATGACTTTCGTTGGGTGGTCATCGAAAATGGCGTGCCTTTCAATCACTATTGGAGCGATTACAAACAGTCGCTCTCCACCTGGGTTCATTCCGGGTGGGATGATGGTGACCAGGTTCTTTACAGTTACGTTGGACATCCCATTCAGGGGGCAATGGCTGGGTACATCCAGATACAAAATGATCCGCAGGGGGAGAAACTGGAATTTTCGAATACAAAAGCTTATTGGTGGAGCCGATTCAAGGCCCTGTTGTGGAACGCGGCTTACAGCACGCAATGGAATATTGGCCCGCTAAGCGAGTTGACCGTGGAAAAGTACGGCACGACCGCGCGACAACCATGGAATCAAAATGGGACCTGGCCCTGCACTAAGAAGCCTTGCGTGACTGGCGTGGGGCAGGTTGATCTTGTGATTACGCCTGTGGGCGGCTTCGCCTGGATACTGACTGAAGATCTGCTGGACAAACATGTCGCCCACCACCTGGAGGGCGCCACGCGGAATCGGTTCTTAATTGACGTCGTACGTTGTGCCCTGAATCCCATTCGCGGAGGGGCCAACATGCTGCACGGAAGGCGGCCATGGTATCGCGCAACCCGCGATTCTGGGCAAATGTATTCTTCTGTTGAGCACTAGATTTCCAGATTTCGCACCGGATCATTGAAGTCGAGCTTTCGCGCAGGAAGTCATGATCCCAATCGCTTTAACCCGCAGCGTGAGAGCCCTCCGACTGGCCCTGCTCCTGTTGCTTCCTTACGCAGTTCCAGCGCAAGAGCATCCACCCCGATTGCTGGAGAAGGGAAGCTGGGACATCGGCGTCTGGATTGCTGGCGCAACGGGTGAAGAGAACCGGAATTCTTTTACCGAGGCGCAAATCTGGAGCGCGGGAGTGTTCGTCGGGAAAGTCGTGACCGGCGAAGTCGGCACTAGTTGGTTGCGTGGCAATCTTGAGTACGGATTCAATCTTGTCCCGATATTCGTGACAAGGAAAACTGAACGCGTGTACGGCGGCGGTTTTGAGCCGGTTGTAGTTCGATGGATTTCCAACCACCAGTTTGGCCGCGTGGCTCCGTATATTGAATTAGCGGGCGGGACTCTTTTTACTACTTCGAACCTCCCACCAGGCGATACTTCCAGCCTTAACTTTACCGCGCGGGGCGGCGGAGGCATTCACATATTCACCAAGCGCCGGCGATCGATGGACCTCGCGTGCCGGTGGTTCCACGTCTCAAATGCCAATTTGGGAGTGCGCAATCCAGAATTCAACGGCGTACAAATAACTCTTGGATAGGTCACGAATTCGATGCTATTAGTGGATCGGTTTTAAAGTCCCATCTAGCATCTGCCGCCCTCCAAATCGTAAACTGCGCCCATGCCTTGCGAAGTCGTAGAAATGAGGAATTCGGAGGATGCGGTCGGTTATTTGTGCTCAAGAACGGCCAGCACGCAATGTTCTGACTGCGGCAGTGAATTGTGTGAATCCCACGCGGAAACTTGTGGCGGGTGCGGCTCGATCTTCAGCCCATCATGTTTTCTCTTTCATCGAGGGCAGAATTCGAAGCCTGCTCACGGGGAACGTCGGGAGAGAAAAAGGGCCTAAAATCAAATTACAGTGAATCAGTGAGCGGCTTTGAAGCGTAAGGTTTGAAGTGCCTGTGAATACCTTCCAAAAATGTTCGCCACGCACCTTGCGGAAACAAACTCCACAACGACCCGAGCAGCAGTGCTGCAAGACCAATTCGCAATGGCTTTGGTCTCTATCGCACGCATCCACGATCCAGGTTCCATGTCCTCGGCCAGAAGGTTCTTATTTTTTCCGAACCTTCATTAAATCCTTGTGAAACTCTTGAGCAGTAGCTTTCGGATCAAACCCCTCATTGCCTTTGAAGTGCACCAAGCGATCTCTGAGACGCACCATTAGCGCAAAATCTTGATACGGCAGCGCACCTTTGTCGAGTTTCTTGCCCAGAATCTCGTATGCAAGGGCCAATTTGGATTCGAGAGATTCATGAGCCTTTTCAGCTTCGGCCAGGCGCTCCGCAAAAACTGGAACCACTTGAGGTTCCCCTGCATATTTTGAAAAACGGCCAGCCATTTCTGTTGCTTCGTTCAGAAGCGCTTCAACTGCGATGACAGAGAACACAAGACTGACCAAAGCGTGTAACTGGCCGCCTGCACGAACGGGAGCTTGAATGCTTGCGGCGGAATTCACCGCAACACCAAACAGCACGTTCGCTTCATAAATTCGTTGCGTCACGCCACTGGCGCTTTTTTTTCATCCATGTCTCATCTGCCACAGCACGCGAAGCTGGCGCGAGGCGCAGTTATACTGCTGAAACCTGGATTGCACCGCGCGGCCTAGATCCGAGGGGACGACAGGGGAAAACGAGCGGGTGTTGGATCGGGACCGCGGGCGCAAAATGCTTAGGAACGATCATCGCGCTCTGGAGCGCGGGGGGAGGGAACGCGGTCCGAGTTGTTTACGTGCAAGAGTTCTAACTGCGCCGGCGAAAAACCTACGAAGTTTGTCACGACCTGGGCGGCTCCGGCCGCACGAAGCCTGTGGAGAGGTTGATGGCCCGCTACGGCAATACACGTGACTCCTGCACCTTTTGCCGCTTTTATGCCAGAGACCGCATCCTCGATAGCCAACGCGCTCTGGGGTGCTACGTTAAGCCGTTTACACGCCAGCGAATAGATGGATGGATCGGGTTTACCCAAGGCAACATCGTCTCCAGTCAGAATCACCGCAAATTTATCGAGCAGTTGCAAATTCTCAAGAGTATGCCGTGTTCGGCTTTCGCTTGCGGAAGTGGCGAGGCCCATGGAAATCCCGGCACGCCGCAGGCCACTCACAAATTCAACCACGCCGGGAACTACTCTTAGTTGAAGGGCGGCTTTCCTAAAAAAATCATCCTTGCGATTCCCTAGTTCCTGAATCTGCTCATCAGGAAGTTCCCCCAGAAAGTGGCGCAGAATCTCAGCACGCTTTCTGCCATCCAGCACAAAATCGAGTTCGGCATCAGATACTGTTTTGTTCAAAGACTGAAGAAAGGTTCTCCAGGCTTCTCGATGAGCAGGATGGCTGTCGATAATGACCCCATCCATGTCGAAGATCACACTTTTGAACATCGTCTATTCAAGAAGTTTTAAAGCTTCGTGAAGAAGACCGCTACTCGACCCTTGGAAGGCCTGGCCAGCTATTTTGCGCAGCCTGATAATTCTCTATGGTTCCGATATCGAGCATGTAATCAGTGATCAGATAGGCCACCATACGCCCAGCAAGCTGCGGCAAGACGTCAAAGCCCAAGTCCACTGGGAGGTGTGAAGGGATGTTGTTGAGCAGTTCGGAGGTGGCGACCATTAAACCAGTAAATGCCCAGTTAGTTCTGGGCCGGATCGGTTTTTCTTCGAATTCACGAACAACAAAGTTGTCGTCAAATCCAACGACTCCACAACGTGTGGGGTCTTTCACTTGGTACAAGCCGATAGTTGCAACCGGGCGTCGGCGGCGGTGGAATTCGGCCATCTTGGCTAGGTCGGTGGTAGTGAGGACATCACCGTACAATACCCAGAAGCTGGATTCACCTGCAACCCATTCGCGATTCGCCAGGAGAGTGCCAGCTGATCCCAATAATGTGGGCTCTTCGGAAACCCGAATTTCAAGGTCAGCTTTCTTGTGTTCGATGGCTGCCCGGACGAGGTCGACATGATTGTGCAAGTTGATGAGGATTTCCTCGATGCCCGCGCGCCGACATACCTCCAACCAGATTTCAAGAATCGGAACGCCGCAAATCGGCACAAGGCATTTGGGAAACCTGTCGGTCAGCGGTCTAAGGCGAGTGCCGTGACCGGCGGCGAGCAAAAAAGCCTTCACAAGATGATCCTCATTGTCTTGGTAATCACAAAAAGATCCAACTACCTTAAATTTCGCGGACAGCCGATGCGGGCAAAAACGTCCAGCGCGAGCCGCCGCGCTGATCGCCGTCGATAAAGGGGTCGTTAACGATTACTTGAGCACCTTGAAAATCGAACGTAAAGGTCATCTCGTAAATGTCTTCCGCGGCCATCGCTAGTCGAACGGCCTCTCGATGATCCTGTTCGCAATAGAGTAATAGGAAACCGCCCCCACCAGCACCAGTGATCTTGCCACCCAAGGCACCATGTTCACGGGCCAGTTGATAAAGCATGTCGATGCGGGAAGTCGAAATCCTGCTCGATACCCGCTTCTTGGCCTGCCAGGCTTCGTCTAGGAGCGATCCGAAGCAGGTCAGTTTGCCCGCTTGTAGGGATCTGCGCATCCGGTCCGCTAATAAGCGCACTTCGTGGAGTGCTTCCACCGCGGAGCCGGTGTGCCCTCGTGTCGACTTCTCCTGCTCCTCAAGAATTGTCCAGGAATGGTGAGCCGAACCGGTGAAGTACAGAAGTAAATTGGACTGGAGTTCGCGCATAAGGTCGGCATCAAGGTCCAGCGGATCAACCCAGGTAGTACCATCTGGATGGAAGATAATGAAATTTAGGCCACCAAAAGCGGCAGCGTATTCATCTTGTTTGCCGACATGGTGGCCTAATACATTGCGTGCTATATGGAAGGAGCGTTCAGCTAAGTCGTGTTTTGAAAGAGGATGGTGGATATAGGTGGTGACGGCTTTCAGAATGTTCACACAGACACTAGCTGATGAGCCGAGCCCCGTTCCAGGCGGAATTTCGGAAGCCAGGAACATATCTAGCGAAATGTCGCGCCGCAAATCTTTCAGGACCGCTAAGGGGATCTCAAGGCCAGTTCTCTCAATCGTCTTCGTCGCGATGTCGCGCCAAGTCTCGAAGACACGCAGATCCGAAGAAATCACTTGGATTCGGCCATCGTCGCGCTTTCCCAATATCGTGTAAAAGTATTTATTAATAGCAGCGCTAAGTACTGCGCCGCCGAACTGTTCGTAGTAGGCCGGAAGGTCGGTACCTCCACCCGCAAAACTAATCCGCACTGGACTGCGAACGATGAGCACCTTGCAAAGTCTCCTCTGCGAATTCGGGTGTGAGCTCGTCAAATAACTTAAACCCATGGTCATTCGGGGCTGCAACACGCCGGCGGTATTGGAACAGCCGCATACCCAGAGTCCAAAAGGTCTGTAACAGGATAGAAAGGTCTGTCACCGCTGAAGGGTTCAAGATATATTGAAGGTCAAATCGCGTTTTCTCTTCAGAAGAGTTTTGATCGCGCAAACCGTGAACCTGAGCGAGTCCGGTCATCCCTGGCTTTATGTTGAGACGTTGTTGCAGCCATTCCGAGTAACGCTTCACCCGATCTGGAGATTCAGGACGCGGCCCCACCAAGCTCATCTCACCACGCAAGACATTCCAGAGCTGGGGCAGTTCGGTCAGGCTCATCTTCTCAAGCACGCGCTCGAAACGGGTTGCATCAGCACTATGTCGGTCCACGTTCAAGCGGAGCATAGAGAAAGATTTGGCGTACCGGCCGCAACGGGTTTCCCACCGAAATACCCTGACTTTCGTGCGTCGCAGTCCGATGACTGCAGGCAGCAGGACGGGTATCGCAATGGCAGAAAATAATGAACCAAGTACGATATCCACGAGCCGCTTCGACAAAAAAAAGAAATCGGAAGCGGGTGGCTCATGCAGTTCCAAGACGGGAATGCCATCGAGATCAAGAAGTGCAGATTTGGAAAGATACAGTTCATATGGCTGGGGAACAAAGCTGACCCCGATCCCGTGCTCACGACAGCGCCCCATCAAGTTTAGAACTTCCGGCAATGATGGTCTAGGAAGGGCAAGTATCACGTCGCTGATTGCTTGAGCAGATAGGAGGTCTACTAGACCCAAGGCAGGAACCGTGACCGCAGTCTCAGAATTTTGGGGAGCGATGTTTCCGTCATCCTCAGGGCACAAGAAACCGACCACCTTGCAGAGCATCTCGGGATGGCGACTGATCTTGAGCGCCAGTTCACGTGCGATCGGACCGGTACCGACAATCACTACCCTGCGAATGTGGCCGTTGCGGGACTTCGCGAGCAGTAACAACCGAGCAACATAACGGATACCGATGAAACCAACAAACAGCAATATTCCGAAATAAGTTAAAACAAGTCGTGAGACGTAGTCTCGCCACAGATAACCCGCAGAAAGGAGTACAGACATCAAGCACAATACGGCCAGAAAGATCTGGGAAGCGGCAGCTGGCAAACGCCAACCTCCGCGGAAGCAATCCAGTTTCATCCACGAGGAGAAAAGAATCCAGAGGACAGCAGCTGTAACCAGAAACGGCAACAAGGGGTAATTTGGACCCCGATCTTCTGTCCTCCAGAAAGCACCGTAGCGCAGACTTTCGGCGGCGAATAACGCCACCACGGACCATGCCAAGTCGGCGAAGAGAATCCATCGATTCACGCTGTGTGATTTCATAGGTTGATTGGGTAGTTCTCGGTACTTAGTCGCTCACTGCGCGGCAACAGCTCGATCCGGATGTTGTCGGGGGCCCGAAAGTATCACTTCGCTTGCCGCGGCTGTAAACGATCACCGGCGGCGACGACTTGAGCATCGTGGAGCACAAGCTCAAGTTTGATTTCTGAAAACCGCCCCTTAATCTCCGAATTTTGTTCAGAAACAAACCAGGATCCATCATTCTCCGCTATAAAATGCACCTGTATGCGTTCAATAAGTTCTGAAGTCCGTGTCAGCTTGACTGCAGCTTGCCAGAAAAATTGATTGGAATTTTAGTCTTTCGATGTAAATTGAGTCGTCCCGGTGAAATGAAATTCAATCCACCAAATGCGGACGCTACTAGTACGCCCCCTCCTTTTTCAAGACCTTCACCGGCGTGCGCAAAAGAATGTTGATGTCCATCCCTAGTGACCAGTTCTCGATATAGTACACGTCCATTCTCACTCGCTCCTCATAAGATAGTTCCTGTCGTCCTCGCACCTGCCAGTACCCAGTGATCCCCGGCTTAACCGAGAGCAACAGGTTTCGGTATGGGCCATACTTCTCGATCTCCGGCGGACTGATCATCCTCGGCCCCACCAAACTCATTTGCCCTCTCACCACATTGAATAGCTGAGGCAACTCATCGAAGCTGAATCTCCTGAGCAAAGTGCCTGACGGCGTTAGCCGCGGATCCTTCTTCAGCTTGAAATTTCGTTCAAATTCGCTTCTCAGCGCCTCATCCCTTGCTAGAATTGCATCGGCATCTCGTCTCATGCTCCGGAACTTGAACGCATCGAACTCCCCATTTTTCCCCAGCACACGCCTCCGATAAATGATCGGCCACCCATCATCTATTAGCACGATCATTCCCAAGAAGACCAAGAGTGGCGAGAGCAGAACAATTAAAACGGGGGCGCCAATGCGATCGATACAACCCTTTAACAAGCGCGGCATCGCATCGCCCTTCGCTGGTTGTGCCGGAGCCTTCAGTGCAACTTTCTTACGAAAGCTATCATGACCACTGAGTACTGGACCTGCTTCGAATGCGGTGCCATCATCACGGCGATCAACGCGCGCATTGCCTATACCCTTCCTCGGGATTCCTGTGCACAATATCAATGAGCTCCAACTTCATGATAAAGTTCCAACGTCTTCGCTGCAGCGGTCTTCCAAGAGAAATGCTTCACCCGCTCCACTCCCCGTCTTACCAGGTCCGCACGAAGCGACTGACTATCTTCTAGAGCTCGAATTGCGGCTACTATCGAATCCTGGCTCTCTGGATCAATCATGACTGCGGCATCTCCTACTACTTCAGGCAGAGAACCACGGTTAGAGACGACGGCAGGGCATCCGCATGCCATTGCTTCGAGCGGCGGAAATCCGAAACCCTCATAAAGCGAGGGCAGAACAAAAACCTCGGCCAAACTGTATAGCGCAACTAAGTCACGCTGCGGCACAAAGCCCGTTAGCACGATCTGCTCGCCTTTGTCCCCTAAATCGTGTTCTAAAGCGTCCGACTTCCACCCCGCCCGCCCGGCGATTACCAATCCCAGCTTGGTCTGGTTCGCCCTGCGCATTCGGCGGTAGGCTTGGACCAGAATGGGCAAGTTCTTTCTCGGCTCTCTCGTGCCCACGACCAAAATGAACCGTTCTGGCAGTCGATAGCGGGCGCGGACCGTGTCCAACAGGTCGGGATCAACTATCCTTCTAAACGTAGCATCTACCCCAAGGTGGACGACCCTCACTTTGTGGTCTGGGACATCCAATGCTTGCGTAATTTTTTGCTTCGCGTCCTCAGAATCAGTAACAAGTAACCGGCTCAAGCGCGCCGCCAGCCCACCTATCCATCGGAAGTACAACCGCCCTTTCAGGTCCATTGTGTCTGGGTATAGCCATGGCGTCGCGTCGTGAAGAGTCCAGATAAAAGGCCGGAAGCAGGACAACGGCGGCGGCAACGCAGGAAAGTGGACTACGTCTAGGTGCAAAGCATTGCAAAGGGATCCCATAAATATCTGTTTGCCGAAGAACTCCTGTCGAATGGGAATGGCGACGGTGCGGGCGTTGGGGGGCAGCTCACGGAAATCACTGTGCACCTCCCCCGCAAAAAAGAGTGTGTATTTGCTCTCATTATCGACGTGCATCAGTTCGCGCGCCAATTTCGATGCCGCGACAAAAATCCCTGTGGCCTCCCTCCAGAGTCCCGTAAGATCAATGCCGATTCTTAGCTTCCGTTTGGCACGCATGCGGCAGGTATAGTTTCTTGCGACCCTGTAAAATCGATTACGGCTTCCGCGTACGCGTCGCACAAGCCCGCAACAGAATCGTCCCAATCGTGGTGTCTTTCAACGTACTCCCTCCCTGCCTGTATCAGGTTAGCTCTGAGGGTGTGATTATCCAGAACCGATTCCACTGCAAAAACGAACTCTTCCGGTGTGTCCGCAACCAGAAGATGCTTTCCGGGTTCCACTGCAAGGCCAGGGCAGCAAATCCGCGTAGCGACGACAGGCACGCCAAGAGCCATGGCTTCCAACACCTTGAACTGAATCCCGGCCCGAAGGCGAATCGGGCAAAGGGCCACCGATGCGCGCCCAAGGCGAGGTCTCACATCGGAGACGGACGCCATGACACTGATATTGTCCTTTCCATCCAACTGCCTGACGCTTCGCGGCGGCCTGCTGCCAACTATCTCTAACTGCAACTCCGGCCTTCGTGCCCTCAGGAGCGGCCACACCGATCGCGAAAAATACAGGGCCGCGTCCTGGTTCGGGAAGTAATCCAGCTTCGCACAGAAGACGATCAGGTTTTTTTGAGGCTCAAACTGCTGAAAGCCAAAATGTTCCAGATCAACTCCATTTGGTACTACTTCGATCCTGTCCTGCATCCGGCCAAAGGTGGGGTAGTGTTCTTTGTCAACGGGCGATGAAATTACCACACGATTGAATAGCTGCGATGCCCTGGCCTCCCAACGCGCGATCTTTTTCCATTCCATCCAGGAGAACAGCTTTAAGAAAGGATTTCGAATTATCCTGTGCCGCTTCCCCTCGAGCATTGACACGCAGTCCACAGCGTCGAACACGGTTGGAACTTTCCCTATGGCATGTTCAACCATCGGCACCGACTTCAGATGCTCTGCATGGACGAGGTCCACTTCCTTGCTGTCAACCTTCGCTTTTACACGGTCGCGAAGAGATCGGGAATAAAAGTAGGCGCATCGCAATGATTTAGGGGAGAACAGCGCAACCAGGCAATTCCACACCGATCTCCAGCGGGGGAGTCCGACTATTTCTAAGCTTAGGCAGTAGGGTTGCAACTGTGAAGCGAATCGGTAGTCCGACTCGTTAGTCGCCACGCACAGCACGGATACCTCATGACTTAGGGAAAGCCTTCGAATGAAATTGAATGGACGCGGCCGGATAAAAGATGGAACATTGGGAACAACGAACAGTATTCTCATCGCAAACGAGCCAGCGTCCTAAGTTTCTGTCCCAACGGCGGTTTGGCTCAAGTTGAACGCTCCGAACAGAATCCCTAGCAGAATCCATGGAAAGATAGTACTTGTTATGGCTTTCGTTCCCCCGCCCGCGGCGGCGGTCACCAAAAAAGCCTCTCGAAAAAAACACTCCGCAATCCAAACGAGTACAAACGCCCATCCTGCCGCTGTGACCCAGTGGGGGAGGGCACTCCGATGCCCCACCCGAACTTTGAATTTCAAAAGAAACCTGAGCAGCGCGACCACCAACCATAAAAACATCAAGAGACCGGGCGCCCCGGTTTCTGCCGCAACGCTTAGGAACTGATTGTGTGCTACCCCGCCTGCTGATACCTCTGCGTAGGTCCGATCAAAGAACTGATAGTTGCCTGCTCCCACACCCAGGAGCGGATGAGTTGCAAACAGCTGTAGGGCAGTCACATAAAAATAAATTCTCTCCAAACCGTACACTTCGTCTGGATTATAGAAGCGAGAGACCAGACCAACGGCACCTGAAACCAATACAGTAAACAAGAGGACCGCAATTATTATCAACGGCAAAACCGAGGTGACGTGCCGCCGAAGCCACAAAGCGGATACAAACACCAGTCCCAAGAAAGCGAGCAACCAGCTTTCCCGAGAGAAGGTAAGCACCACCCCGACAAGGCAAAGGACAAAGAGCACGCATACGGACCAATACCTTGAAAGAGAATGACGGCCAAATAGCACTCCTGAATAGAGAAACGGAAGGAGAAGCGAGGATAGAGGTTCCATCGACGAATCCCAGGGCTGTTCCCAATAGCCTCGGGTAGCGCCCAAGATGGTGTACGTCCCACCAAAACCAAAAACCACCGCGGCAGTCGTCACCAGTGTTCCCAGGGCGACTACGATACCCATCGTAATAACGATTGTCTCCACGTTCTTCCAATTCTTGATCGTTGCCGCCACGGCAAAAGCCATACAGATCGTGGCCGCTAACAAGGCGAGTTGTGAGACTTGGGCCGTAGTCCAGGAAACGTCCGCGTGTGGAAAGCTATAAGTCACCGAGGGATCGGGAAAAAGACGCGACCACAACATTGATAAAGGAGTTACAACCGCCATTCCCAATAAGGGGCGGTTGATCAGATCCGGTTGGAAAAGCCTCTTGAGCGACCAAGAGGTGCGACCCACAAGCCACGCGACAAGGAAAATGCCGATCGCCAAATCGCCGGGGTACAGGCGGGACAATGCTCCGCTTTCGAAGGGCGAATAACTCAACAGCCCGCAAGTGAAAATAACCACTGCAAGACTGCTGATTGGGTTCCAGAACTGCGCCCCAATCGCTAACATTCCTGCGCCCGCAAGCCACACTAGCGGAGATTGAACAACCAATACGTCGATAACGACAGCGACACCGACAAGAAACACACAGACCTTCCACGACCAGAGCTGCGGCATTTCCAGAGAACTAGAGTAGCGGTCCACTGATTACTCAGTTTTGTGAGTCACTGCAAAAAAAGTATCGCTGAATCAGCGTATTGCGATATAGGCCTTCGTCATTCCGACGAACCGTTCTCTGCGTACGGTGCAATTCGGGAAAAGTCTCTGCATTTCAGAGTAATTCAGCAGGCGGAGGCGGGATTGAAAATCCTTCACCTGATCCCGCGAAGGTTTCCATTTCAAACCGTAGTACGTGAAATATCGGACAAACCAGTGCCGCCTCAGGAGAAAAGGAAACCAGTGGACGAATGGCGTAAAGTAGTGCGGCTCCAAGAAGAAGCAGCGTGCAGGAGTTTGGCAGTAAACGCGCTTGCCAACGCGGCATAACTCCTGGGCGAATGCCTGCTGATCTTCCCATGTCCCCACATGCTCTATCGTTGAATTGGAAAATGAAAAGTCGAAAGAATAATCCGGGAAATCGGTCTTGCGTGCATCACCTCTAATTGCGACAAATCCAGACGGAACCTGCTGTTCGTCGATGTTGAGCAGTACTACATTGTCACGACCGATGCTTAACCATATCGACGGGGTGCCACCGAAATCAATGATACTATCAATACCTGAAAGCAACTGATTAAAATCAGAGAACCTCTTGCGCCGGAAATATCCAGCAAAGGTCCAGAGAATCCGGTCAACGAAGCTATTAGGCTTTGTCGGCGAAGCATTTAGCAGAAACGGCACATTACGTACTGACATATCGCGAGAGGGTACGGCGCCAACATCGGAAGCTTGAGGCCGCGGCTGTCGCATATTGCTCAATGGCGTTTGTTCCTCCGGAAGATAATCAGCCCTCTTCAGCGGACTTTCGACCGCTCTCTTCCAACGTTTTGGTAAAGATGTGCATTGTTTCCCGCGCGCAGCGTTCCCAGCTAAACTCTGCGGCCCTTCCCAAGCCCTTGTCCCGAAGTTGGTCGCGCAGACCAGAATTTTCGAGAGCGCGCTGGATCGTTTCCGCCATCTCCTCAACGGAATGGGCATCAAAGTACTCCAGTACCCCTCCGGAAACCTCCGGGAGACAGGAACTGTTCGAAACGACGGTCGGCACGCCGCACGCCATTGCTTCCACCATAGGAAGACAAAAACCCTCGTAGAGCGAGGGAAAAACGCACAGAGAGGCATTCTTGACGAGGAGAGCCAGGTCTCTATCAGCCAATGCGCCAGTTAGGATAATCTGACCGCGGTTCGCAGAGGCCTGCCGTATCTCTAGGATTTTCTCGCTGCCATGGCCCATCGCGCCACACAAAACCAATTGCGCGTCAAAGTCCTCGCAAGTTTCATGAATCCTATCCCAGGCTTGAATCAGGCGGTGGACGTTTTTTCGAAGTTGCACCATTCCGTGGTGCAACACATAGGGCCGGCGAACTCCTAACCGGAACAGCATTTCTGTACTCTTTTCAGGGTCAGGGGGCAGGGAATTAAAAAGATGAGAATCGTAACCAGGGTACGTAACGTCTACTTTTTCGGGCTTAACACGATAAATCTCAACCAGATCTCGCTTTGACCAGGACGAGATCGTAATAATCCGGCGAGCGAACTTCGCATTAATCCAAGTCATCGCATCCAAGCGGGTACTGGTCCCATTCATATTTCTGGGAAGCCGCTTGGGGATAGCGTCCAAAATCGCAGTAACAGCGGGAGCAGACCATCCGGGCAGGGAATGATGCGCGGTTGGCAGAAACACCAAGTCAGCTCCGACTTTAACGGTATGGTATGCCATCCCACCTAGCAACCAGAAGTGTTTCCTTCCCAAAGATCGAGCTTCGTGCACATGTAGAAGGGGAGAATCGAAACCGTTTAGGGTCCAATTGTCGCTGGGAGCTTTGAAGCCATGGAACTCAACGCCCGGAAATTCACTCTCACCAATCCTCACACATTCGGAGACGAGGTGACGGAGATACGTTCCTGTGCCCGTGTGCCGGAACCGCTCGGACATAAACAACGTGTCAACAGCCACTATCACACTGGTCGAATCAACCTTCGAGCTTAGCGTTGTCCATCACCAAGCGGCTTTTTGGAACGCGCAGAACCGAAGCCAAACTCCGCCCTTGGATCAGCGTATTTACCGACTCGGTCAAAAGTGCCGCCCACGCCGCTCCGACAGCACCGTACTTTTGTGCCAACAACGACACTAAAGCCAAATTGAGGCCCAAGTTTATGGCGGCAATTCTCGTAACCGTTGAATACATGGCCCTGGAATTAAATATGGCCGTAAGCCCCATGTTCAGAGATCTCACCAAAAGCGTGATGCTAAGAATCGCCATGATCGGATATGCCGACAGATACATTGGAAGGAACCGCGCGAGAAATATCTTACCCGCGAGCAGCGCTATCACCGCAAAACCTGCGAGGAGCCCATAAGCTGGCCACATTATCCGCAACACAGTCCGTATCACGTCACTGACACTGCCATTACTCCGCTCCGCACTGGAAAGGACGGTATATGCTGTGGTCGAAAACGAGTGGGAAATCATTAGAGCCGGTTCTATGATTCGGAAACAAGCTGCGTAAAGACCTAGAGCGGCTGCACCGGCGAACTTGAACACGAACAGTGTGTCGAGACGAAAATAGAGAATGACCAGGGCGCTTGTGATCCCGACAGGAAAACTCTCTCGCAGCAAAGAGAATGTCTCCCGAGGATCAAACCTTCCCCGGAAGCGGAGCTCCGATGTAGAGCAAAACAAAACCAGATTCAAGGCGTCCGCCAAAGGCAGTGCGACTATCACAAACAGAAGTGATGTATTGCTGTGAATCGCTATCGAAGCGAAAACGACCGATGCGGCGCTACTTAGAAGGCTTGTCCTAAGAATGCGCGACATCGAAAAGAAGCTCTGGAGATAACTCGAAAAGGCACCTAGAGCGCCTGAAAAGAAAAGCGAAAGACCAGCGACAAGACCAAGAAGCACTTCGAAATGATCATCGGCAAGGAAGAAAAGCACTCCTGTAGCCAGGCTGTAGAAGCATGCCGAAAGCAGTAGTTTGGCGCCAAGAATCGATTCCAGCAATTCCGCGCGCCTTGTCGGCATAGTATGCGCGAACCTACGGATTGAGATCGTATCGATGCCAAAATCGGAGAACGTGCGAAGGATTTCTACCATCGAAACCGCCAGGGACAGTTTGCCGAAAGATTCGGGGCCGTATGCACGAGCTATCGTTAAAAGAATTCCTATGCGCGCGAGGCCTGAGATCGCTCGCACCCCCACCAACGATGCAGAATTTAGAAACTGACACTCCCCTCTGACCTTGGAAAGCAGGTTGTACCATCCCTGTTTAACCGACACGGGTGTCTGCCCAATCTCGCTCACTGTTAAAACCGCAAGTGACTGTTAAGAGGCTACTTACGTGCGACCGCCACCACATCGCCGCGATTTGCCAAACCCCAAAACCACAGACGGCGAAGAAAACCGCCAATGCGCCTATAGGGTACTCTGCTGTACCTCGTGTACTTGTCCTCGAAACAGTGCACAAAAGTAAAACCAACCTCTTCCAAAAGTCCATCCAGCAAACGTGCCGGATAAAACCGTACGTGAGTGAGGTCCAGCCAAAAAATCTCCGTTAAAATAAGAAGGTTTTGGGGATTGGGTGTGACCAGGATCAAAGTGCCACCGCGAATGAGGACGCGATAGGACTCGCGAATCAACCGTAGCGCCGCCGGCGGGTGGAGATGCTCAATTACGTGGGAGCAAAAGATGCCGCCCATGGAGGAATCGTTTAGTTCAGCCAGATGCGAGAAGATATCGCTTTCAGTAATTCTTAAACCTTTTTTTCGACATACTTCCACGGCGGGGGAAAAAGTGTCGACGCCATAATTGGTTACTCCGCTTGACTTAAGCAACTCCAACATTGTTCCCCGGCCACATCCGAGATCGACAACGGGGCCGGGCGCATTCATAAAATACTTTGCAAGATCCTTCTGTTGTCGGATGAACAACTGCTCATCCGAGCGATAGCGACACAGGTCGATGCCAAGCTCATTGAATCTCGATTTCTCTCGACTGTCCTCGACTCCTAAAATGCATTTGCTTGCAACTGCCATCAGATTCCTCCGTTTCAATATCCACGCGTCGCATTAAGGCGTCGCAGGCCGGCGAGTTTTCCCTCCGACTTTCGACTGGGGAGTGTCGACTTTTCCCACCGGCTCCACCTCCAGAGTCGCGACTTCGACTGCCACCGAGCGTCTCATAACGTCTAGCGAATCAAAAAACCTGGACCGGTTCTTCCCGCGGATCAACCTGCCTTCGATCCCACCAGCACGCCGGTTGTCACGTGTATCCGCCTACCAACTTGGACATATGAATGCGGCTCTTACTCCGCTTGCCAGGCTCCCTCGCAACGCTTCGATCTCCCGCTTCAGGCAGCGCCGTCGGCAGCCCGAGCGTGGGTAAACAAGTGTGTTGCCTTTTGCGCCGGCGCTTCTCGTTGCGCTAGGTGTTGATCGGCTTCCACCATTTCGACAATTAAGTCTCTCCAAGAAACCTGGTTCCGCCACCCAAGCTTTAGACGGGCTTTGGAGGGATTCCCCACTAGAGTTTCAACGTCAGCGGGTCGAAAGAGCGTGGGGTCAACTTTGACCCAGTCTCGGTATTCGAGGCCAACGTGCCCAAAGGCAACTTCACATAACTCGCGCACCGAATGGCTCTCTCCGGTGGCAATTACATAGTCGTCGGGCCTAGTCTGCTGGAGCATCATCCACATGGCCTCGACATATTCGCGGGCGTGGCCCCAATCTCGCTTTGCGTCGAGGTTGCCTAGGCGGAGTTCCTGAGCCGCTCCAATTTTGATCTTTGCCAGCTGAGAAGTAATTTTTCGAGTAACGAACTCGATTCCACGACGAGGAGACTCGTGATTGAAGAGGATTCCACTGCAGGCAAACATGTCGTAAGCCTCGCGGTAATATTGGCAAAGCTGGAAACCGGTTACCTTGGAGACTGCGTAAGTCGAACGAGGGTGGAAAGGAGTAAGCTCGTTTTGCGGACTGGAGTGCACTTTGCCAAACATTTCACTAGATCCAGCAAAGTAGAACTTGCATTCCGGGGATATTTGCTTCAATGCAGCTAATAATTCATGAGTGCCCTGAACGTTGGTCCGCAGCGTGGAGAATTCGTCCTCAAACGAGTAGCTCACATAGCTCTGGGCAGCCAAGTGATAGCACTCATCGGGCTTGACATGTTGCAATAGTCGACAGAGGCTCGCATAGCTCTCCAGCGATGCGCCGTGAAGTTGGACTTCTGCCAGCAGATGGCGAATGCGCCAAAGACGGTGCTCCGGATCCTCTGTTGCAACACGTCTTATCATTCCGTGGACTTCATATCCTTTGGACAGAAGGAATTCGGCAAGGTAGGAACCGTCCTGACCTGTGATACCCGTAATCAATGCTGTGCGTTTCACTTCATTCATCCTCTTGAGAAAAATTTGCACCGTCGGTAGCGCTTACCTGGCACAGCCGGTGCGGTGACTCGAATTTGTCAGGGGGGCGAAAGCGTGTCATCCACTCGATCACTAAGAGGACACCTCGCCTTACTTCACGCTGCGGCAGTCGCCGGGGTTAGCCATCGGGGCAGATTGCTGTCACTGGAAAGCGTCCCGTTCATCGTGAAGTCCTGCTCCGCCGGACAGGACCACCGGGTTTGCTTTCGCATCCCGATACCCACGTGGGTGCCTTTGCTTCCAGTCCCACGCACTCCGAACGATCATACGCAAGTTGGAGAAATGTGGCCGCCAACCGAGTTCTCGCGTGAGGCGTTGCGATCCTGCACAGAGGATCGCCGGGTCGCCGGGGCGCCGAGGTGCTTCCCTCACAGCCAGTTTCCCGCCCAATTCCTGTTCTACAGTGTCGCACACCTGCCTTACCGAGTAATTCGTGCCGGTACCGATGTTATAAACCCACATACCAGGCCTATCCTGAACCTCAAGAGCTAGTAAGTGAGCCTCGGCGATGTCCCGGACATGAACATAATCCCGCAAGCACGTACCATCGGGCGTCGGATAGTCACAACCGTAGATTTCAAAGAAGTCCCGTTCTCGCGCACCCGTCGCTAGCAGCAGAGGAATGATGTGCGTTTCTGGATGATGGTCCTCGCCCAGAGTTGTGGTGGCGCCGCAGGCGTTGAAATAGCGGAAAGCGACGACCGTCCACCGGTACGAGATCGCATACCAGTACAGCATACGCTCCAGCGCTAGCTTGCTTTCACCATATGAGTTCGTCGGGTTTTTGGGATGGTCTTCGTCGATCGAGGTCGACTGCGCATTGCCATACACCGCTGCTGAGGAAGAGAACACGAACTTGCGGATGCCAGCAGCACGAATGGTTTCCAGCATGGCGATGCTCGAAGCGACATTTGAATGAAAGAATATGCCCGGATTAGTCACAGACTCTGCAATAAGGGCCTTGGCTGCGAAATGAAAGACCGCATCGAAGCGATCTGCGGCCAGCACCGCAGCCAAGGCGTAGCGGTCGCCGATATTCAGTTGTTGCAGCAGGGCTCCTTGTGGTACTGCCCTAGCATGGCCTGTAGAAAGGTCGTCCACAACCGTCACTCGATGTCCCCGCTCTAGCAGTTGTAAACAGCAGACAGAGCCGACATAACCCGCACCGCCCGTTACCAGAATTCTTGCCATCTTCGGGATGTTCCCTCGCGGAGAATTACGCTCGCAGATTCTTGCGCAAGTTCACGGAATCGACCAAGACCCAACCCTAGTGATAAGGTCTGTATTTTCGAACCTCGACTGCAATAACCATAGTATCTTACCAAGTACCCCGTCCTTGAGAACGTTCAAGAGCTGGGGCAGTTCATCAAGGTATATTTCTCAGAAACTCGCCCCCATCATGAAGTCGTGTGAGTAACCGTTGCTGCCGAAACATGCACCTCGAGTCTGCGGGTGCCAGCACTTTTGCCCTCGGCTGTAGGGAGATTTTCTAGAAACATTTTTTGGTTCTTCGAGTTGGAATCGTTGCTGGGTAGGTTTGGTTCGCGTGTTCCGGGACTAGTCAGCGACTTGCGACGCCGTGGAGAGCATTAACCTGTACATTGTCGGAGAGGCGCTGCCGAATGACGGAAAAGATGGCGTGCGTGACACTCAGGTGTAAGTCCTCGATAATCTGCATGTTTTCGGAAGGAATGATGATGCAGATATCGCATAAATGCTTCATGTCCCCCCCCCGAAAACCAGTCAACCCGATGTTGACGGCGCCGGCCTCACGCGCCACCTCCAGCGCACACAGGACATTTGGAGAGTTCCCGCTGCCGCTGATTGCTAGGGCAACATCCCCTGGCGCAACGAAGTTGTGCAACTGCTCCGCAAAAACCCTCTCGTAGCAAGTGTCGTTAGCCCACGCCGTCATCAATGCGACATTGTCCGTTAATGCCAGGACGCGAAAGCGTTTTTGGCCATTGCCATTTACGACCGCGCCCTTTCCAAGATCGCATGCGAAGTGTGAAGCCAGCGCGGCACTTCCTCCGTTACCGAACAAAAAGATACTCTGATCCTGCTCGTAGCCGCGAAGTAGTGCCTCTTTCGCTTCTTCAATGGCGGCATAAGGAAGACAACCGAGCACTTTCTGATACACCTGGAAGTACTGTTTCACACTGCCGATCTGCATGGCGACGCCCCATGGCGCTTTCGCAGACTGTAGCTCATTCATGCACCGCTCTCCAAGCAAGCTCGATTTGGATATCAAATCTAGACTACGGATCTGTCCGAGAATTGAGGTGTGCAGGGATACTAGTTCTTGGCGACACGTCGATACATCTCCGCGTTCGCGGGACGCGAACAGTCGTCGCGCTTAAGTTGCATCTATCAGGCGAGCCTTCTGCCTATGCTCGACGACTTAAAGCGCATTTCCGTTTTGGCGATCGTCTTCGGATTGTCCATTTAATCGATCCCTCAACGTGTTCGCCTTCGCGCGCACGTCCGAATTGTTCCGCGAGTTCCGGGACAGATGCGTCATCACATCGGCGACTACTTGTTGTAGTAGCACTTTTCTCGGGTCCCCAGGGTCCATTTTTTTCCAAATCTCGCTTCCAAATATCCAGGCAATGGCCAATGCCAGGGCGAGCATAGTCCCAAGTGTCATGGTGATGAGGAGTGGCGGAAACGATTTCCTTTCCGGCACGTTCGCGGCGTCGAGAACCTTAACGAACGGGATTTCCTTCACCTCCTCTATCTTGGCCACTTCGTACTGCTGGGTAAGAAGCTCGTAGACGGTCTCCTGGATCTTGCTTTCGCGGAAAAGATCAAGCCAGCGCACGCTAAGGAGCGGCAGCTGGCGGATTGGAGGGTAAAGCTGGTCCGAATTGGAATCAGGTTTCGAATTGGCTTGCTTGGCACTTGCCGGTGTGCTGCTGCCCGCTATCTTGCCAAGCTGATTTTTCAGCTCGTCAATACGTGCGCGAAGGGAGCGGACTCGGACATTGTTTGAGGTATAGATTTGCTCCAGGCCTTCAAGTTCGGATTGGGCAACAATCAGTTCTGCCTGTAACGTAGCAGCTGTTTCTACCATGGCTTTGGTCTGAGAAGTCACATCCACTATTGTGTTTTTGCTGGCATATTCACTGAATTGCTCCGAAGCGGAGTCGAGGTCGTGTTTCACGTCCTTAAGGCGCTGCTCGATGAAGATCCGTTCGCGACGCGCTGAGGAAGTTGAAACCTCCGCCACTAGACGATCAAGCTCCTCAACGTAGGCTTCTGCTATTTTTTGGGCGCGACGCGGATCTCGATCAGTGACCGTGATTGTGAGCACGCCGCTTTTTCTATCTTCTGTAATTTCCGTGCTCTTTGTAAGGTCTTTGCGAGCGTCCTCCCAGTAGCGATCCCAATAAACTTTGCGAAGGTCGAAACGCGCGATGACTCGATCTTGAATGGTGCGACCTCGGAGAATATCAACAAACAGTGCACCAGAAGTTTTGGCTCCTAACAGGTCACTTGCAATACTCCCAAGGGGGAGTCCTCCCAAAGATCCTGCGCTTGAGCTTGAGCTCGAGCTTGAGCCCCTGCCGACTAATCCTGCCAACATGGCTAGGCCAGAACCAGAATGCTGGTCGGGTGGCATGAGTCTAGTCATGGATTCATATCGCTTGGGAATTAAGAAAGCGGCGATAGCGACGACCACAAAACCCCAGACTGTGACACCGCATAGAAATCTTCTGTAGCTCCATAGCAACCATAACCACTCCGTACTGTCATGTCCGTCTCTGAGGTTTGTATCTTCTTCGATGTATGCGGACGCGCGGTCGATCACTTGCGATACAGATTGCGTGGCTTGTTTCAATTCTGTGTCCTGAGCCAGCTGTTCCTGGCAGTTAGAAATCTTCACCGCATGACTCGCCGAAACAAATACGTTTGCTTCTTTGTACTTATCTCACTTTCGTACTTGCCAGTGAGGATAGAAAGTTACCTGGAATGACGCTGTCACGTCCGATTGCGTACTCGTCGACAAGACGGGAAACCACCACTGTTCATATTGTAAAAGGCCGGAAAGTCCAACTTCGGAGCCCAACATATATTCACCACGAACCGAATAGTCAGTAAGCCGCCCGCCCTTAATGAAATCCTTGTAAGCCATCTGCTGGCGATATCCCAGCTGTATCTTCGTCCGCGGTGAAATCCAGTAGGTTGCCCAGCCCTGTCCGCCTCGGCCGGCACGTCCGATCCAGCTCGCAAGAAGATTGCCGTCGTTCGTATAACCCGAACGGAAGCGGCGAAAATCGGAGTAGACGAAGCCGGGAACGAACTCTGAGGTATGCGCGGTCTGCAGAAATTCTGCGCGAAACTCCAGCTTATGAAGTTTCGCTATTTGGGGAAGATAGATTCCCGGATTTAGCGTAGGGCGCGTTGAACCGATCGGAGAAAACTCGTCGACGACTAAGGAGTCGCTGTAAATGGTGAGCCACTTTCGGAGTCCAGGTACCCGATATGAGAAATCAAATGCGGAACTGCGCTTTCCCGGATTACTAGCAGCGTTCGGGGAATGGACATAATACGTGCGCAGAAAATTGCCCCACGTGACCGGCAGACCGGGGCCGCCGAACATTGCGGTGACGCCAAACCCGAACTCCAGGTTTTCAGTGGGCTTGAAGCTAATCTTGTCTCCATGGATGAAGGGTTGTGGTGCGATACTTGGACCGATAACACCTTGAGCATTTACGTTTGCCAAACAACTCGGAACAACACAATACTCCCAATGCAGACCTGAAAGTTGTCCAACAAAGAACTCCGTGCGGATAGATCCCAGCAACTTCGAAACGCCGGGAACCTCGAAGGGAGAGGCACTGCTGATCTTCAACATCGTGAACGGCGTTGCGTTGTCGCTCAGGAGTAAAGGACCTGCTTCTCCGGGGCCCATCCACTGGCTCTGTTTACCGAAAGAAATCTGAATGTTTCTCACCCTCAGTGAAACCGCGCCACTGAGCAGTCGCAAACGGTTTATTTCGCGCCTACCGTTCGGCAGGGGAGAAGTAAAATCGGCGGCAGCAGTGGCTGCGAGCACCTGCGGGAGATCGGAAGGCACAGCAGGCGCATGTTGGTATTCTCCCTGAACATCGAACGACAACGGACCCGCAACCGCGTGCGCGGTAATGCCGGTTATGGAATTAAAACCTGTCCAGTAAGGACGTCCGTGATCATTGACAATCGTTTGACCGAAATGGTACCCATCCCGCAACGGGGTACCGGAAACTTCGGTGCCGCGCATGTAGATAGAATCCAAAGTTGCCCCTAGATTGGCGGTACCATTCAGGCGCGCCGTTTCATCGCTGAATTCGCGAGATAGTACCAAATAGATTCGTTGGACCTCCGGCTCTTCAAGTCCTCGATATCTAATGCGATCTTCGGCCTCTTCCAGCAGGCGCGCGCATTCCATTCGAGTCCACGGACGCATGCCTAAATAGGCACTTTGGATGTACCCAAGAGCGGCCATGCGTTCGAACAGCGGATAAACCCAGCTATCAACCGGCACTGCGGGAGATCCCATGTTATCCGGGTTCGGCGTACCGGTCTCGTGATTATCGTTCTCCAGGAAGTTCCCCCAAGCTGCGCCACCCAACTCGGCATCGTGGTGTGCCCGATAAACCTCGCGCCCGAAATACCATCCCATCAGACTTCCTATTACTGCATCGGAACTAAAGTGCTGCCCGCTCGTGATGCGTGTCAGGGTTACGGCAGATGCGAGCCCATAAGCGATCGCTTTCGTGAATGACCCAGGGTATTCATGAGCCACAACGCTGGCGATTGACCAGGCAACCGCCGAGTGTTCAGATGGAAAAGAACTGCCGCCGCTAAAGAAACTACCATTTCCGCCGTCCTGAAATGGCCGGGGCCGCCGTGCCAAGGCCTTAAAAATGTATGCGACAGCTCCGGCATTTGCTGCGGCTTCACCAGCGAGAAAGCCGGTTTCCCGCATGTGGTCGTCTTTCGCGACCGAGCCCCACAGAAAAGCACCGCCAGCAGAACCGGCAAGCGCGTAGACCCCGTACTTCGAGATCGTTGTGCTACGTGGTAGCTGGCTTGAGGGGATCTGTTTCGAAATCCAGGAATCACTGGCGATCAGCGCGCCAGCCCCGCCCGTTAGCGGAAGTACCCACCTGAGATCTCTAATCCTCAAATGCGTGGGAGCCGTCCAGAAATGCTCCTCATCTGCCACAAAGTGCTTGAGTGCAGGAAACAGTAGTCGGTTCTGAGGATCATCTCCAGGCAGCAAAGCGTAGTCGTTTTCGGATCGTTCCACAATCGAACCCGGATTCTCTATCTTCCCTAAGTCGCTCGACCCCGACCGTGTGTCCCGCTGTGCCCAGCTCACCCCCACCATAGCGCTCGTGAGGAACAGAATCTGCAACGTGTGTCTCGTGACACGCGACTGCATACGTTTCCTCTCCCTAGAACCCGCGTGCCACCTGCACGGCAATGCCCACCGCGGAGACCAATTGCGCCACTTGCAGCGTCTCTCTCCACTTGAAGCCGCCACCGAATGCCTTATCCGGGACTATGACTGTGTCGCCAGGCTGGAGCCCCGCCTCCAGCGCACCCCCGGTAAATGCGCCGCCCTTGCCGCCGACCACGGAACCATCCGCGCGAACCACGAAGATACCTTTTTTGTCGGCCATCATGGTCGGGCCGCCGGCTTGACGCAAATACCAGCCAGCGCTCTTATTCGGTTTGAACGTGATCGCTGTCTGGTTATAAACCGCCCCATTCACCATAACGAAATTCGGCTTCTTCGGGATAAAAAGTATGTCGCCGGCTCGAACCTGGATATCCGCCGGTGTGTTGGCCCAGTGTTTCACACTGTTGGAAATATGAATAACCAGGCGTCCCGCAGGCGGCGTGTTTTGCAGTTTCTGCAAAGTATCTTTCCATTGCATCAAAGCCGACTGTTTAGCCGTGGGATCATCGAGTGCCGCAGTCAGGCTGTTGCCCTCCTGCTGCACTTGGCTGATTAGTTCGGATCGGCTCTTCTCCTCCAGTTCGCGTACCTGGGCTCTCTCCAGAATGGCGCCATATGGATAAGCGTCGCTGCGGAACCCTCCCACGCGGGCGAGGACTGAACTGAGACGCTCCCCCTCCTGGATCCCATATGTCCCTGGATGGGCAACTTCTCCGCTGATCTGGATGGTCGCGCCAATATCATTCCATCCGGAGACTTGCCTTATTGTGAGCACGTCACCGTCACGCAAGCGGACATCGGCATCTGGTTCACCCATGAGGGCCTTCGCAATCGGAACATTCACATGCTCACCCTCAACGCGGTTACCTTGTTCCACCAGATAGCGCGTCAGGTCTGCTTCTTGGGTATAAGCGGAGCGTTTGAGGCCGCCTGCCAGCCGGACCAGATCGGCGGCGCTCATGTTGTCCCCCAGCGGATACCTGCCGGGCCGGGCAACTTCGCCCTGAACGGTCACTTTCGGCGGATCCACTCTTGAACTGTTCTTGTGGATGAACACCCGATCTTTCGGTTGGAGCAGGATGTTTTCCTTTTCGTCCCCGGTTAGCGCTTTTCCGAGGTTGACGCTAAGCACTTTGAGCTTGCCACCTTCTGTCGTGCGGAAAACTTGAGCATCATCGAGTTCCGCATAAGGAGTCGTGCTGCCTGCGAGATAGACGGCATCCCGGAGATAGGTTGCACCATTCGTGACGTGATCACCAGGATCTCTGACTTCGCCCGTAACAGTGATGATCGGCGGATCTTCAAAATCGAACCGGCCGAAAACGCGCAGTGTGTCAAAAGGCTTGAGTGCCAAATCCTGGTTCTTGCCCGCCAGAGCGTCTTCTAGGTCGAAGGCCAACACTTCAGGCGTGTAATCGGGAGCTTTCAGGCGGATGATCTCGGCATGTTGCTTGTAAGGCTCTGGCAGCAAGTCCTTGTATGACTTGACGAGATCCGTAACTTTCATACCGTCCTGATATGCGTATTTGCCGGGACGAAAGACGTGCCCATCAAGGTAAACGGTCTTCTCCGCGAAAGGCAGGATGGGTAAAATCTTGATTTTGTCGCCATCCTGAATTTGGAAATTCACCAGCGCCTGTGTCACCGATTCCTGGTTGTTATTTTCCGGGATGTCGAGCCGAAGCATGGTTCGGCTCTCGTGAGCTTGCACACGTTCCACATCGACGTGTCGCAACGTGCCCGAAGGCAACACTCCGCCCGCCAACTGCAGGACTTCAGCCAGGGTCCTCTCGCCATTCAATTCATAAATGGCTGGCCGGCGCACCATCCCCTCGATGTTCACTTCCGCGCCGATCGGCGGCACCAGGACCGTGTCTCCTGATTCCAGCCTCAACGTGCCCGAATGCACGCCGTGCAGCAGCAGATCGTAAAGATCGACATCCTCGATGGATTGTTTACCGCGAAAGTGCTCAACAATCCGCATTGAGCCACGCGAAGTGGGCCCTCCCGCCTGATAGAGCGCATTTAACGGTGTGGATAGCGAACTCACATCGTAAGCTCCGGGGCGCTGTACGTCTCCGACTACGTACACGCGAATCGTGCGTAGCCGCGAGAGTGAAATATCGGCCTCGACCTCACGGAACTGAGAGCGTAGGGCCGTCTGCACAAGGTGTTGTACGTCACCAAGCGTTCGCCCGGTAACCTGGACAGAGCCTACTTCAGGCAGGGCGAGGCGCCCTTCGTGATCAACGACTCGTTTCAGCCGTTGCGAGATGCCTCCCCACATATCGATATTCAAACCGTCACCAGGCCCCAGCACATAATCGGCTCCCACCGGAAGGTCCATCGGCAGGCGATCAAAGTTGCCTGTCCCGGTTTCAAATATGTCAGTTCCGAAGCGCGTCAACACAGAGGAGCGGCGCGAATACTGGGAATAGAGATCGTAGAGAGAAGGGACGTCTGCATACGGATTGGCGCGCCTTTGAATGGTTGGTTGATCCCGGCGAGATGCGGTTCCGGGCTGAGGAATCACCGGCCGTTGTTGCGTCTCAAGGCGGGCTTGTTGGGGTGCAGGTGCCTGCTCCTCATTTGATAGATCCGCCGGGAAGCGCCGCGCCGTGTCGCCCAAATCGGCACTGTTTGGCACTCCCAGGCCTACGTTGGCACTCATTCTGCTCAGGCCGGAGCTGCCCAAATCGGTTCCTCGTCCCGAATTTGCCGATGTAGATATCAATTGATTGTTCGGGCGGGCGCTCAGCAACCGAGATAGCTGATCGGGGCTGCTCTCCTGCATTCCGCTAATTACGTTGAGCGGCAACCCGGAGGATTCGTCCAGCGAACCTTGCGCCTGGGCCTGCAGCAGCGCGCGACGGGGATCATTGCTTGGCAGATTCTCCGGCGTCGACTGTTGCGGAGTTCCGGGCAAAATGGGATTCGAGGCGGGCGGGGATGACAATTGTGGCAGACCTGGGGTTGACTCGCCTTGCTGTCGGGACCAATACAGATCTTCCTGATTACTACTTGTTCCGCCCCGTGATTGTTGTGCTTGTCGGGTGCCGCCGTTAAGCGCAGCTTGCCGCCGCCAATTCCTTTCCAGTTCCTCGCGAGTCGGCTTGGCTCTTATGTAGTTACGGTCCACGATTTCATTGGTTATCACTACGCGAACGTTTTCATCCTGCCTGATCAGGCGGAACAACGCTTCGTCAGTCAATTCCTGCGGCTCGAGAACCCGGCCCTGCTGATACGCTTTCCTTACCAGCATTTTTTTAACTTGCAGGAATAAGCCTGGCTCCTGTTGGAGAAGCAGGATGATTTTTTCAGCGGGCAGAGAAACAATGCGTTCGGCTTCCTCCTCGGCGCGAGAATCAGCTTCGTCTATCGCCCACGTGCGTTGAGAGTACGGCTTATCAGATTGACTGGCATCTGAGTTCGTCCTGTCGGGATAAGACGTAACCTGAGCGTGCATCCTCAGGGCGCCCAGATACAGCAACGCGACGGTTGATGAAACCGAGCAGAACGTGGCAAATGTGGATCGCATGGTCATGACTCCTCTGCCGGTGCAGTATGGCTCCAGAAAGTCAATGGAGCAGGGTGAGCAACCTTCTTCGGTTGTGGCAAAAACATTTCTTACGAAATTGGCTCGACATCCGCGGCATCAATTTCCAGCGCGACGGAGCGCATGATCGCATCAATCGAGATGACAATCCGGAAGTTATCTTTCTTACGAACCAGAACGCCTCGCGTTCCCGCTAAAGGCCCATGCTTGACGTGTACACGACGACCGACGCGCAGGTAAGGATGGGACTCAGCATAAACCCCATTTGCCAGACCATTACGCAATGCCTCAACTTCGCCATCGGGCAGCACCGCCGGAGCTCCATTGAAACTCACGAAACGCACAACGCTCGGTAACTGCAGGAGGCGCAAACGATACTTAGTGGGCAGCCGGACAAAAACATAGCTGGGAAAAAGCACGAAATCCACCTCTTTGCGGCGGTCCTTCCAACGTCGAACGGCACGATAGAGCGGCAAGAAACATTCGATCTGCCGCTCCTGAAGTTGCCGCGCAACAGCTTTCTCATGACGCGGACAGGTATACGCCGCATACCAGGAGCATTCTGGCGTGATCGATGCCGGGGGCACCGGGTGAATCTGTTCAGCGTCCTGTTGCCAATGCAATCGCTCGGTCCCAGCCATAGCTTCGCTCCCTCACTTACAAGGTATTTGTGAGCTAACCCCTTGAAGCAGAACTACTTCCGATTCATACGGCACCGACCCTAGTCAGACGTATCGCCCAGGCGGATTCGCTGGCAACTCGGCCAATTCAGGCTCATTGCGCAGCGCGCTAAGAATCCCGTCCTCTGACGTCTGTACCTGCCTGGAACGAATGTCGACGAAAGCCCAATAGAAAATGCTGCG
>WNGJ01000823.1_pt1 | contig 29092 bp, 24 predicted proteins | sample 5400611 | NCBI WGS metagenome assembly WNGJ01 (sample SAMN13153375, study PRJNA577476) | soil metagenome | isolation source: 40 cm soil or saprolite under Garry oak tree replicate 1 | place: USA:California | collected 2016-06-15
CGCATGCTGCGCGAGTCGTTGCAGGTGATCAAGGCGATGTGGACGCAGGACGAGGCGACGTTCGACGGCCAGTACTACCAGGTCCGCGGCGCCATCAATGAACCCAAGCCCGTGCAGAAACCGCACCCGCCCATCTGGATCGGCGGTGCCGGCGAAAGGGTCACGCTCAAGCTCGTTGCCCAGTACGGCGATGCGTGCAACCTCAACGCCGACGTCGAGACGGTCAAGCACAAGCTCGAGGTCTTGCGGCAGCACTGCGATACCGTCGGCCGCGACTACGACTCGGTCTTGAAGACGGTCGAGTTCTACACGATGCTTGGCGACAAGCGCGAGATCGACCGAGTGGTCGCCGACCACGCGCGGCGGACGGGCCAGCCCGAGTCGTTCATCCGCGAATGGCACCCTCTGCATGGCGACGCAGACCGGGTCGCGGAGATCATCAACGAATACGCCGAGATCGGCATCGATTACTTCATCGTCAACCTGCCGAATGCGTTTGAGGTCGGCGTGATCAGCCGGTTCGCGGAGGAGGTCTTTCCTCGCGTGGGTCTGAAAACCGGGGCCAAGCGGAACTAGATAGAAAGACGCACAATCCGCGTCAGAGTGACAGCACTGCTCAGGCGTCAGCCGGTGATCTCGTTTGTGGTCATCGCCTTCGCCTGGACGTGGGCCTACGTGATCCTTTTCTTGATCGTCTTTCCGATCCCCGACACCCCCGTCCGTACGCTGCCGGGGGACCTGGGGCCGACGATCGGGGCGTTGGTGATGACCGCTGTGCTGGCCGGGCGAGCCGGTGTCGCGAGGTTGCTCAAGCAGCTGGTGCACTGGCGGGTTGGCCTGGTCTGGTACGCCTTCGCGCTGATCGGGCTCCCGCTGATGTACATCGTGAGCATCGCGCTGGTGCCCGGCGCTCTTGCCTCCTACAAGCCCCTGTCCCTGGGCGACCTGGCGCTCCTTCCGGTGCTGTATCTCTTCCTCGGCATCACGGGGGGACCGCTCACGGAGGAGCCCGGCTGGCGCGGCTTTGCGTTGCCCCGGCTGCAGCAGCGCTGGGGACCACTGGTGGGGACTGCGATCGTAGGTGTCATCTGGGCCGCGTGGCACCTGCCGAATTACTTTCGGCCCGACTGGGCCGCGTTCAACGGCGGCTTCACCCTCAGCGGCGTCGCCGTCTTCGCGATCTTCGCCGTCAGCTTCTCGATGGTGATGACCTGGGTCTACAACGGGACGGGCGGAAGCCTCCTGATGGCGGTCCTGCTCCACTCGAGCATCAATTTCTCCCAGGGGCTGACTGGGGTCATGTTTCCCGCCGCGAGGAACAACGAGGTCGCACCGCTGGTGGCGATCGTGATTATTGCCGTGGTGGTCATCGTCGCCACGCGCGGTCGGCTCGGCTACTCAGGCGCCAAGGTGCCGCCGAGCGTCGCGCCGGCCTATTCGACCCCATGACCGCGCGACGCGCCAGACGGCTGGGCTGGCTCGCCTTCGCCGTCACGCTCGCCTGCATCCCCCTGACGGCCCTGATGCTCTCGCAACACTTGAGAGGCTTCCTGCCGGCCGAATCCCTCTGGAGCACGGTGGTTGTCTTCGTCGGGGCGGCTGCTTTCTCGGTGACGGGCGCGTTGATCGTGTCCCAACACGCGCATCACGCCGTCGGCTGGACCTTCGTCCTCTCAGGCTTGGCGACCGCCGGAGCCGTCGTCCTTGCGGCATACGCCGATCTGGCGGTCGCGCCGGGCTGGAGCCTACCCGCGGGCGGGATTGCCCAGGACGTCTCTCACATCCTGATCCAGGGCGGCATCTTCCTGCCGCTGACCCTCGGCCTCTTGCTGTTTCCAGACGGTCACCTCCTGTCCCCTCGCTGGTGGATCGCGGCGGCTGCGGCGGTGCTCGGCCTCGTGCTGAGGCTCATCGGCGACGCCGTCAGCGATCCAAACTCCTCGGCGCTAGACCTTGGGGATGTCGGCGTGCTGCTCACGGTGGGCTCCGCGCTCGCGGGTCTGGCCGCGCTGGCGTTGCGGTGGCGTCGCGGGGGTTCTGTCCTGAAACAGCAGGTCAAGTGGATGGCCGCGGCCGCGGTGGTGGTCGTGGTCGCCTTCATCGGCGACATCGCCATCAACATCTGGAACCACGATCTCCTCAAGAACGACGCCGAGTTCCTCGTGTTCACTCTCACCTACACGCTGGTGCCCGTGGCAGCCGGGATCGCCATCCTTCGCTATGGCCTTTACTCGATCGATTTCATCATCAACCGCGCGATCGTCTACATCGCCTTCACCGCGATCCTGGCCGGTCTGTACACCGGGTTCACCGCGACACTTCAGCGTCTTTTTGTCGCCGTCACGGGACAGTCATCAGAAGCCGCGATCGTGATCACGATCGCCTTGATCGCGACCCTGTTCACTCCCGTTCGCAACTCGCTACAGCGCCTGGTCGACAGCCGGTTCAAGGAAACCAGAGACCTCGAACGCCTGATGCAGTCGCTCGAGAGTGAGGTGGGGGCGGTGATCGACGTCATGGATGGCCAGAGGCTCGCCGAACGGCTCGTGCGCACGGCCCGCGAAGGTGCCGACGCGACCGGAGCCGCGCTGTTCCTGGATGGCTCAACCAACCCCAGCTACGTATCTGGCGACTGGACCGGGCAGGCCGAGCTCGTCGTTCCGCTCCGGGCGGGGGACCGTGAGGTGGGCCGCATCGCGCTGGGCCCGAGGCGGCACGGCCTCCCGTACGCCGAGCGCGAGCGGGACCGGTTGCAGCGGGCGGCCGACGTGGTCGCCGTGGGCCTGACCCTGGGACGCCAGATGCGGCAGGCCGAGCTCGTTCCCAACTGATGCGGTGGTTTGGCACCCGGCGTGCCGCCGGCGGGTGGGGGATCGTTTTTGTCGTCCTGCTACTGGTCAGCGCCGCCATGGTCTCGGTGCCTACGGCGAGCGAGTCTGGAGATCGCATAGCCGCCTTTTACCGCGCCCACGCTTCAGTGATCGTGGTCCAGCAGATCGCCGGCGTCCTCGCCCTGGCCGCCTTCCTCGCCTTTGCCCTTTCGCTACCGGCGAACCGCTGGCTGCGGATTGCGGTGTGGGTGTTCGTGGCGACCGAACTGGTCACGAACCTCGTACCGCTGGCCATCGTCGCCCTGAATCCGTCCGCCGACACCGCGCATACCCTGACTTTTGTCGAAGACCTCGCCGACTCTGCGCTCTTCATCTCGATGGCGCTGTTCGCCTCGGCGGTGACCCTCGGCGAGCGGCTCTGGCTTCGGATCGCCGGCTACGCGGTCGCCCTCGTCGCCGTGATCCGGGCGGTGGGGGGTCCGCTGGGCATGACCGCGCTGGACCTGGTTGCACCCCTTGCCTTCGTCGCGTTCGTCCTCGTGCTCAGCATCAAGCTGCTGGCCGGCTCGCGGCTTGCCGCCGTCGCTCCGATCCGCTAGAAATCCGCGTAGCCGCGGCCCAAAGTGGGTATGTAAAGCGTTAATCGCCCGGTGTTTGGGCGCACCCTCGCATGAAGGGCAAGGATCGAGCCCTTTGGAGGCAGGACCGATGAGTGTTCTGCTGGAGTCCCTCCTCGTAGTCGCGGCCGCGCTCGCGCTTTACGTGGTCTTGCGGTCGTTCGTCGTCATCGGTCCGGCCGAGGTCGGCCTGGTCATCAAGCGGGTGTCGCGGCAGCACAACACGACCGACACCCCCATCGCGTTCGCGGGCGAGGCGGGCTGGCAGGCCGAGCTGCTTATGCCGGGCGTCCGGTTCAAGCTGTGGCCGACGTACGCCGTCGTTCGGTACCCGTGGGTCCAGGTGCCGGCGGGTGAGATCGGCGTCGTCATCTCGCAGATCGGCGATCCCCTGCCGACCGGAGCCAAGTCGGCCGCGTACCGACCTGAGTTCGGCAACTTTACAAACCTGCGGGCGTTTCTCGCCGGCGGTGGCCAGAAAGGCGTCCAGCGGCCGGTTCTCCCGCCGGGCACGCTGGCGCCGATCCACCCCGTCGCGTTCCTGGTGATCACGGCGACCAAGTCGTACGGGCTGCCGGTTGATCCGCAGATCGTTGCCCGCGGTCCGCTCGAGCCGGCTTCATTCGGCCTCCGCGGGGACCAGTTCCGCGTCACCGTGATCGCGCCGAACAACACCCAGGACGTGGTCGGGATCGTGACCACGCTCGACGGCGCGCCGCTCGGCCCCGCCGATATCGCGTGCAGAATCGGCGGCTTCAGCGACATCGAGGCGCTGGAGAAGCAATCCGCGATCAGCGATTCGGAGCTGATCGAGGCCCTTCTGGGCAAGAAGAACGAGCTGCACAACAACTACCAGGACTTCCAGGCGTTCCTGGACAACGGCGGGAGGATCGGCCTGCAGCACGACCCGCTGCTCTATGGCGCCTACCTGCTGAATCCCTTCCTCGTGCGCGTCGAGCCGGCCCCGATGCTGGTCGTGAACCAGGGCGAGGTGGCTGTGATCAAGGGCTACGTCGGTCTGCCCACGCTCGACACGTCAGGGCCGGAGTTCAAGTTCGGATCGATCGTTCAGCCGGGGCACCGCGGCATCTGGCGCGAGGCCCTGCGCACGGGCAAGTACCCGCTGAACCCGCGGATCTACGCGGCCGAGAAGGTGCCGACGTTCATCCTCACCCTTAACTGGGCGGAGGCGAACTCGGTGGCGCACAACCTGGACGCGCAGCTGAGCCCGATCGAGGGCAAGAGCCGCGAGGGGTTCATCTTCAAGATCGACCTCCAGGTCCAGATCCACGTGCCCGACACCAAGGCGCCGAAGGTGATCTCGATGGTCGGCTCGATGCAAAACCTCGTCAACGAGGTGTTGCAGGCCGCCGTCGGCAACCATTTCCGCAACACGCTTCAGGGGCTGGAGGCCGTGCGTTTCATCGAGACGCGCGACCAGGTCCAGGCCGCGGCGATGGAGGCGATCTCCCGCTACCTCGCGGCCTATGAGGTCGAGACGCGTGGCGTCTACATCCAGGACGTTGCGTTCCCGCAGGAACTCGTCGCCGTCCTGACGCGGCGCGAGATCGCCAACCAGGAGAAGGCGACCTTCGAGCAGCAGAAGGACGCGCAGACGGTGCGCGTCGACCTCGAGAAGGCGCGCGGCACGGCCGATATGCAGGCCGAGCTCGCCAAGGCGCAGGTGTCCGTGGACATCAACCGGGCGCGGGCGAACGCGCGCAAGGCCGAGGCGGACGGCGAAGCGGCGTACGTTCGTGTCACCGGCGAGGCGGAAGGCTCGCGGCGCAGGGCGATCGGCCTGGGCGATGCGGCCGCCGTCGAGGCGCTCGGCCTGGCGAAGGCGAAGGGCTACCAGGCCCAGGTCGAAAGCCTGGGCTCGACGCCCACCGCGGCCGTGGCCATCGCCGCCGCGCTCTCGGAAGGCAACCTGGACGTCATGCCCGAGGTGCTCGTAACGGGCGGAGGTGGGGCCTTGGAAGGCCTCGCCGCGACGTTCATGCGCTCGCTCAACGGCAATGGCGAATCGCATCGCCAGAAAGAGAGCAGCTCGTAACGCGGAAGATCCGCAGACGTATCCGGTGGGCGGTCCCTCCGCCCACCGGTCTTTTGACTAATCGAGAAACGCGACGTGCCGCATGGCGGCCGCCCGGTTTTCGGTGTTCATCAAAACCCGATGCCAACCGCGACGGTTGATGGTCGCGTGATCGCTGTGCGTGATCCTGCCCATCGCGAAGACCTGGGCGTCCCGCTGCATCACCCGCCAGCTCTTGCGCCTGCGCTCCGCTTCCGGCAGCGCTTCGTACTCGAGCGTGGTCAGCCCGTTCGGATGCTGCGAGTTGACGTCGACCTGGGTTCCGCCCGCCCGATACGCGAACTCCATGAATTGCGGCTTGCTGCCCTGGCCGCGACACAGACTTGGAGACTGCGCCGGGGAGGCCGGGTCCACGCGCCCGACCTCCCGCAAACGTCAGTCCTTATAAGGATCGAATTCGCCTGCTCCGGCCATCGCCACTCCGATGGGCGACAGCGTGTGCAGGACTCGAACGGTGCCGGCGTGATGCCGCAGCACATCCGGCAGTCGCTTGTAGGCCTGGGGTGCCTCGTCGGTATCGGCTCCGCGCAGCACGACGCCGCGCTTCGCGATCCAACCCTGCATGTCGTCCCTCGAGATCAGGCCGGGGTGATTGGGATCGTCCACCCACCGGCGGCCGACCCTTCTCCGCCGCCCGCGAGCCGCGTTGCGACTCATCACACGGCCGGCCCCGTGGACGGTTGAAAACAGTGCCGCTTCCTGGTTGACGGCCGCTGCCAAGGGATTGCCGGCGGAGTTGATCCCCTCCAGGATCACCGCGTCGTCACCCATGCTTCCGCCGACGAATCCCCGCTGACCCGGGAACGCCGGTGTCGCGCCTTTGCGAACGACCCAGACTTCCTGGCCGAAGTGGTTCTCCTTCCAGGCGAAGTTGTGATGGTTGTGGACCTCGTCGAGCTTGTTGGCCCCGAGGAGCTTGACCACGCGGTCGCACACCCAGTCGCGACCCGCGTAGGCGTAGCGGCCGGCCAGATGCATCGCCGCGAGGTACTCGGTTCCGAGCGCCGAGTCGGTGGACAGGACCAGAGGCGCCACGTCCATGCCGTTGCTCGCGCCGCCGGCCGTAAGGGCCCAGGTTGCGATACCGTGGCCGAAGCCGCGGCTGCCGAAGTGCGCGCCCACCCAGACTCGGTCCTGCTCGTCGACGAAGATGTCGACGTAGTGGTTGCCTGAACCAACCGTTCCCAGCTGTGCCGCTGCCTTGTCGCGCAGGTTCAGCGACCGGAGCAAGGGCCAGGCTGGATCGTCGAAGAGCTCGTGGTCAACGCGCTCCGGGTTCTTGCGTCCCATGCCGAAGCTGATCGTGGAGACGATGTCGTCCATGATCTGGCCCACCCGAGCTCGGGCTTCCTCACCTGGCATATCGGTGAGCACCGCCTTGTTGCCGCACGCGATGTCGTAGCCGACGCCCGCCGGCGAGATCGCGTTCTCGTAGGCGACGACGCCTCCGATGGGGACGGCATAGCCCTTGTGGTGGTCGGCCATGAGCGCTGTGGCGCGGACCGCGGGATGTGCCTTGGTCGTGCGCAGCTGGTTGAGCGCGCTCTCTTCGATCGGGTCGCCGAAAACTGCCATTCCATCGATCAGCTCCATTTCGTTTCACCTCCTCGATACGTGTTGATTGCTGACGGATCGGGGGGGAGGGTTGAGCTCCCGGCCGGCTGCGTGCGAAGCAGTTGGCGGCCCAGCAAATTGCCGCCGATCCATGAACTCTGGTCGTCACTCATTTATGAAGCGGTTCCACGAGAACCACCGCATGTCGTCGAAGTTTGTAATTACCTTCCACCCCAGAGTGCGGCGAGTCAGCTTGCACGCGGTCGCCGGGCGATTGCGCGCGCGTCCGCGCCGAGATCCTCTGACGTGTTCAAAAGCGGTCGTGCTTCCGGTGGCGCATGTGTTTGATCCTCCTGGTTCAGGATTGCGATGCCAATTCGGTTTTCAAAGTTCTGCCGGACAAAGAAAAAGGGCCTGGCGATCGCCAGGCCCTTGGATTGCTTGCTATCGGGGGTTAGTCGTGAGCTTCCCAATGTGCGAGCAGGGCCTGGCTGCATCGGGGCGCAGCGAAAAGCGCCGCGATGCCGTGCATCAATTGCGTGGTCGGGTGGGTGGCCTGTCGCAGGTATCTCCCCATGGCAATCGCCGACATTAGCGCATCTGTGGCATTCAGGTCAAGTGGCATTGTGTCAATGGGGCAATCGGGTATGATTCGCCTCGCGTGCGAAGCATCGTTTCGATGAGCCCCAACGGGCGCGTGACCCTGCCTGCCGAAGCGCGGCGAGCCCTCGGCCTGAAGGGTGAATCCCTGTTCGAGATTCACCAGACTGCCGGCGCGATCGTGTTGAGGCCGGTGACGGTGGTTCCGCTCCAGCAGGCCCGATCGCGGATGTCCAGAAGGCGGGCGAGCTAGCCGGAAAGCGCTACAGACCGGGTCAGCGCAAGTAACCTACGCGTGCCCTGTTGGTCAAACCACAACCATGAGGAAGTCTCCGTGGCCCAGGCTCGCATGCGCGGGGGCGATGGCTTTGCTGCTGGGCTTCGGGGCACTCGAGGCCGTCGCCGCACCGTCAGGCTGGCTCAACGTCGACGGTTCCCTCAAGTTCATCGCGGCCAACGGCGGGACCTATGACTGGGCCAACTCGGGCCCGGCGGGCGCGGCCTGCCCGAATGGCGGCGTCAACATCACCGGCGCGGGCGGCCTCTTCAACTGCGGGCGCCCCGGCTCCGCTGGTGGCCCGCCCATCGCGCCGAACCTGACGCCGGCCGCGGCCGCGGACCCATCGATCATCTCGGCGGTGTTCGTCGTGGATCCGATTTCCGGCGACGCGGCCGGGTGCGGTGGTGACGATCCGACCACCCTGAGCGGCGGCGGTCCGAAGAATGGCGATGCCATCGGCTCCTACACAGTGGGTGCCGGGCCCGTTCCGGCGAAGACCGAGCTCAGCAACGTCTACGCGGTCAGCCACACCAAGGCGAACGGGCACCCCGAGGTTTACTTCGGCGCCGAGAGACTGGTGAACAACGGTGACAGCCACATGGACTTCGAGTTCTTGCAAAGCGCATTGGGCCGCACCGCAGCGTGTGGCGGCGGTTTCACCGGGCATCGCACGGAGGGAGATGTGCTCGTCGCTGTCGACTTCACGAATGGCGGCGCGCTGGCGGGTTTCTCGGTCTGGCAGTGGCACTGCTCCGCGGAGCCTGGTCCGCAGCCGGCTGACGGGACTGTTTGCGATCCAACCGGCGGTCCGGAGCACTACGAGCAGAATCTCGCGCCCGCCTTCGCTGCTCTGGCGGTCAACTCCGCAGATATACCGTGCGGCGGCTGGGTGTGCCGGGACCAGGTGTCGGGCAACTCAACGCTTGTGTCCGCCAATGACTTTCTTGAAGGCGGAGTCGACCTTCAGGCGATCCCGTTTACGGGCTGCTTCAACACCTTTCTGCCGCACACCCGCACCGCGCAATCCTTTTCCTCAGTCCTCAAGGACTTCGCCGGCCCGATCGGCTTTCGCTCGTGCCGCGATCCGGCGATCACAAGCAGCAGCGCTCCGGCAGGGCCGAGCGTAGCCCCTGGGTCGTCGGCGCGGGACACGGTCGCAGTCGGTAGCGGCGGGGCGGGCTTTGTGCCGACGGGAAACATGACGTTCTTTCTATGCGCTCCGGGCCAGGTCACGGGGTCAGGATGCCCAAGCGGAGGCACTCAGGTCGGGGGAGCCAAAACACTTGCCGCGGGCTCTGCGACCTCGGATCCGACCAGCGCGACCGGCGCCGCCGGTAAATACTGCTGGCGAACCGACTACACCCCGGACGCGGCGAGCACTGGTATTTATGCGCCTGCCACTCATACCAATGCCACGACGGAGTGCTTCGCTATAGCGGCACCCGTTTCGCTACCTAACACAGGCGTCCCGATGAGCCCTGCCGTGCCGTGGCTTCCTGTACAAGCGCTGGTTGTCGGTCCAATGTTCTTATTGGCGATTGCAATGCGCCGGACCAGGTCGATGGCGATCGTGGTGCTTGCAGGGGTGATCGCGTGTTCAGGTCCGGCGCCAGGTGCGGCTCCGACAACCGCGGGCAGCTCGAACCTTGCACGATCCGTTCATCAACTCGAACCGGCGGCTCCCGCACCTGCGGAGCCTGCAACCCAGAAGCCAAAGCAGATGGCCTGGCGCCTGGTCATTCCTCGGATCGGGGTTGACGCCGTGATCCAACCGCTCGGCCGCGACAAGCGCGGCGCCATGGCTTCGCCCTCCACGCTGGATGGGGTCGGTTGGTTCGACCACAGTGCTTCTCCCGGAGGCGCCGGCGACGCCGTCATCGACGGGCATCTCGGGCTGCCCGGCCAACCAGCGGTGTTCCGAAGCCTGAATCTGCTTCGCGCCGGCGACGAGGTGAGTGTGGTCTGGCCCGACGGACGGACCGTGAATTTCCGCGTGACATCCTCCGAGACAGTGGATGCGAACGCGTATCCTGCCGGTCTCTTTGCCCGCAGCGGGCCTGCCCGTCTGTCTCTCATCACCTGCGCCGGCGAGTGGGTCAATTCGCTCGCCACCTACAGGCACCGGCTGATCGTCACGGCGGTGCCGTCATAGATCTCGGGTTGAGCGGGAAGGTCGTGATCGTCACCGGTGGGGCGTCGAACCTCGGCCGGGCGATCGCCCTCGGATTCGCCGCCGAAGGCGCCCGCGTGGTGATCGCGGACGTGGACGATGCGCAGGCCAGGAAGGTCGAACGTGAGGCGCCCTCGGGAACCATCGTGGCGCGGCACACCGATGTCACCGACTGGGACTCGGTCTCCTCGACGGTCGACTTCGTCGAGAGCTCGATGGGCGGGGTCGACGTGCTGGTCAACTGCGCCGGCTGGACGATCGACCGCCTCTTCATGGAGAAGCCGCGCGCCGAATGGGAGCGCGAGATCGCGATCGATGTCTGGGGCTTCATCAACAGCGTGCGCGCCGTCCTCGACAAGATGGTCGAGCGCCGCTACGGCCGGATCGTCTCGATCGGTTCCGACGCCGGCCGCATCGGGGAGTGGCGCGAAGCGGTCTACAGCGGCACCAAGGCGAGCGTGATCGCCATGTCGAAATCCATCGCCCGCGAGGTGGGGAAGCACGGAATCACCTTGAACGTGGTCTGCCCGGGCCTGATCGTCGGTTCGGCCGAGACCTCGGGAAGCAACTCCGTATGGTCATCCGAGCAAGCCGAGAAGTTCACGCCCGAGGTCCGCGAGAAGGCGGCCAAGGCGTACCCGCTGCGCCGTCTTGGGACGGCCGACGATGTCGTGCCGGCGGTTCTTCTGCTCGCATCTGACCGCGCCTCGTACATCACGGGGCAGACGCTCTCGGTCAGTGGCGGCTACACCATGATCTGACCCAGGACCTCGTCCCGGAGCTTCCGCCAGCGGTCGACGCGATGCCGGCCGGCGAGCGGAAAAATCAGCGCATCGATCCCGGCGGCTTGCAGGTTGCGGAGTCTTGCCGCGCACTCGTCCGGTGGGCCCACCACGGCGAGAGCGCGAACGAGGTCGTCCGATACCGCCGAGCTGTGCTCGGCGCGGGTCGACAGGTGCTCCGCGTAGTCGTAGGTGTCGGCGCTCCGCCGGATCTCGTCGCGGAACCTGGCCAGGCTCTCGGGCAGCTCCTTGTGATGGCTGAGCAGGCGCGCCTGAGTCGAGGCCCACGAACGAACGTCGTCCACCTCGGTCGCGGTCGTGGCCATGAGCGCGATCTCGAAATCCGGGCGGCCGCGCCCGGCAGACTGCAGGCCCGCCTCGATCCATCCCACCTGGCGCCGCACCATATCGGGCTGCGCCGGGCCCATCACTATGGCTCCATCGGCCTGGCGCCCGGCCAGCTCGCACATCCGCTCCTGGGAAACCGCCAGGTAGATCGGGACGCCAGGGTCGACGTGGGAGCGAAAGAAGGCGATCGCCTCTTCGACCTCGGCCACCTTCTGCGGCTTCAGACCAATGCCGTACAGCGCTGAGTCGCCCGCACCCAGGCCGAGGATCGCGCGACCCTGGGATATCTCGGCGACCGCGGCGATCGCGTTGGCCGTCACGGTGGGATGCCTCGTCACCGCGTTTGTGACACCGGTGCCGAGGCCGATCCGCCTGGTGTTCAGCGCCGCGACGACCAGCCCGGCGTAGACGTCTTTCATGGCGAGCTGCGAATCGATGACCCAGGCTCGCCGCACGCCCTCTTCCTCGAGCTCGGCGACGAACTTGGCCCAGCTCTCGAACGACTGGCGCGGGCTGATCCCGACGCTGACGTCGAACTGCGTCAATTACCCGTCACCTTCTTCTGCCGGCGCCTCACGGCTTCCTTGCGTTCGGGGCTCGCCGCCGCTGTCGCACGCAGCTGCTGCGCCTGCAGAAGATCCTCGCCGGCAATGCCGCGCCGCTCGAGCAGGTTCAGGCTTGCCTTCGTCCCGTGCACGGCGTCCCGCGGTGAGGTCGCAAGCCGCTGCGCCAGCGCCGTGACTCGACCGTCGATGTCATCGCTGATTTCTGTCACGAGTCCCCACCGAATGGCCGTCTCGGCGTCAAGCTCAGGCATGGCAAGCAACAGGTCTGCCGCCCTCGCAATGCCGCACGTCTGGACGAGCCGGGCCACGAACTGGTACCGATAGACCACGCCGAGGCTTACGGCCGGCACCGCCATACGCAGGGAAGGCGACGCGATCCTGAGATCGCAGTTGAGCGCGAGCTCGACGCCTGCTCCGTAACAGTGTCCCTGCAGTCGCGCGATGACAGGAGCGGGACATTGACGCAGGGCGCTCACCGCCTCGCCGATGAACCGATCGGCCTCGAGATCCGCGGGGGTCCCGGTCAGCCGTGACAGGTCATAGCCGGCCGAGAAGGAGTCGACGCCTGCTCCGCGGAGGATCACCGCACGTGCGCGATCACCGTGCGAGTCCAGCGATTCCGCGAGCGCAGTCAAGAGCTCCGGGTCCAGCGCATTTCGCCGTTCAGGCCTGTTAAGGGTGAGCGTGAGGACGTCGTGCTCGCCCCACTCGGTGAGGAGTGAGTCAGTCATTCAGAAAAGAGATGATCGAGAGCGCGAGCTCGCACGGCTTTTCCACCGGAATCGGGTGACCGGCGCCTTGCATCACCTCGAGCCTGCTGCCTTTGATGCCTGATGCGATGATCTCCGCCGCCTTGGGCGGGCAGTGCCGGTCGAGGTCCGAAGCTACGACCAAGGTGGGTGCGGTGATGCGCGGAAGTTCGGGATCGAGTGGGTTCGCGTTGAGCCCGGCCATCGCAGCGCACGCGTTGCCGTAGCCGCGGGGATCGGCCGTCGATTGCCGCCTGATCAACAGGCCTTCCTCAAGCTCGGCCGGCGATTCCGCGTACACGTCGGCGGTGTCCTTGTCGAGAGTCTTCCGCAGGGCAGGGTCGTTTCGATCGACCATCTCGACGCGCTGCCGGTACCAGTCCGCCGCCGCGCGGCCGACTCGACTCGACGTTGCGACCAGGACCAGGCCTTTCACCCGGCCTGGATGGTCGATCGCCGCGCGCATCGCGATCGTGCCGCCGAGCGAGAAGCCCGCGACGTCGGCGCGCTCCAGACCGATCGCGTCCAGCAGAGCCACCAGGTCGTCGCCCAGCTGCCGCAGAGCTCCGTCGGCGGAGCCGACGGTTGTCTCGCCGTGTCCGCGCAGGTCGTACATGAGGACGCGATGCCGGAGCATGAGATCGGGCACCGATCTGCGCCAGGCGCGGTGGTCGTCCGCCAGCCCGTGGATCAGGATCAGAGGCTCGCCGCGGCCGGCCTCGTGCCAGGCGACCTCGATGTCGTTACAGCGCGAGCGCATGCTCTCGCAACGCCTTGCGGTTCACCTTGCCGGGCCCTGATAGCGGCAGCTCGTCGACCCGGTGCACGGCGACCGGCCACTTGTAGTGCGCAAGGCCTTGTTGATCGAGGAATCGATCGACGTCTTCTTTCGTCACCTTTGCGCGAGCAACGAGAAATGCCAGGGGCACCTCGCCCAGCTCAGGATGTGGACGACCGACGACGCATGCGTCCAGCACGTCGGGATGCGAGCGCAGCATCGACTCCACCTCGTACGGGTTGATGTTCGAACCACCCCGGATGATGATGTCCTTCACCCGGCCGACGACATGCAGGAACCCCGCCTCGTCGACGAAGCCCAGGTCGCCCATGTGCGCCCAGCCATCTTCCGAGTACGGCCCTTTGTCCTCGCCCCAGTAGCGGTCCTGGACGAGGTCGCCCCGCATACAGATCTCTCCAATCCGGCGGCCGGCCGGGTCGGCCGCTGGGCCCTCCTCGATCTTCCACTCGGCGCGGTCGTGCGGCCGTCCGACTGTCGTCCAGCGGCGGGCCTGTGGATCGGACGGGCTCGCGACAGCCAGCTGGCCCGCGTCCATCGACCCGTAGAAGCTCGAGACCGGGATCCCCGTCGAGGTCTCCCACCGTTCCGCGATCTCGGGTGGCATGGGGGCGCCGGCGACCGCGACGGCCCGCACGGAGGCGTCGGCCGGCGGTGGCAGGTCCAGCATTCGGATCACGTTGGTCGGCACGCCGACCATCACGGTAGCCCCCGACCTTCTCGCTGTGTCGAGGCAGTGCTCGGCTGTCCAGTGCGGTTCCCGCAGCATCACGAGCGCCGCTCCTCTGCGCAGGCAGTACAGGCACATGCCACCGATGCCCTGCGTCAGGGGCGTCATAGGCAGGACGCGGTCGTCCTCGGTGACACCAAGCCTCGCAGTGAAGCCCTCGAACGTAACCTGCTTGAGTCGTGCCGAAAGCGAAGCGAGCTTGGGCATTCCTGTCGTCCCCGAGGTCAACGCAATCTCGACGATCCGGTCTGGGTCTGGCTGGACGATCGGCGGCGGCGGCAGCCCGTTGACGGATTCGATCGCTTCGTCGCCAACGATGAGAACCGGTTTCGCCTTTTCGTGCACCCATCGCATCTCGTGGTCACCCAGTCCCATAGGAAGGGGCAGGACAACGCCCCCGAGGTCGGGGATTGCGAGCTCCAACGCGACGTAGTGCCATACGTTGGGAAGCTGCACGCCAACGACATCGCCCTCGCGGACGCCCCGCGCGGCGAGCGACCTCTGCACGCGGCGCACCGACTCCAGCAGCTCATCGAACGTGATCTCCCGGCCGTCGTCCCATACCGCCAGGCTCGAGCTCCGGCGGGTGGCATTCCACTCCAGGTAGCTGACCGGCCGGTACGGCGTCGGCTCTTTCACCGCCGGGCGCGCGCAGGGGGCTCTTCCGACAAGAGCGATATGACGCGGTCGGGCGAGAGGGGCAAGGTCACGTCGGTCAGAGACAGCGCGTCGGCGACGGCGTTCGCGAGCGCGGCGGTCCCGCCGATCGTGCCACCTTCACCGGCTCCCTTCGTCCCGAGCTCGTGCACGGTGGATGGTGTGACGAGGTGGGAGATCTCGATCGCCGGCACCTCGCCGATGCTCGGGATGAGGTAGTCGACGAACGTGCCGGTGCGCAGCTCGCCGTCCGGACCGTACGCGATCTCCTCCAGCAGCGCTGCGCCGAGCGCCTGCGCGACGCCGCCTACGATCTGGCCCTCGACGACCTTCGGGTTGATCAGCACGCCGCAGTCCTCGGCGACGACATAGCGCAGCACGCTAACCGCGCCTGTTGCCCGGTCGACCTCGACGATGCATGCGTGGGTGGCGTACGGATACGCAGCCTGGACGGCGTCATACGTGACCGAGACGTCGAGGTCCGCATTGTCGTCGGCGGCGAGCCTCAACAGCGTCGCGCCGTCGATCGACACCCTATCGATCGATTGACCGAGCCGATAGGAAGCCGTCTCGAGGATTGCCTCGCGCAGCAGCCGCGCCGCACGGAAGGCGCTGGTCGCGGCGGTCACCGAGCCGCGGCTCATGAAGGAGCCGGTCCCGGCTCCGACCTTCGCGGTGTCGGTCTGCTCGACGATGATGCTCTCAGGCGCCACGCCCAGGCCGGCCGCCGCGACCTGCGCGAAAGTCGTGTGCGAGCCCTGTCCGACGGCGGGACACGTCGTCTGCACGTGCACCTTGCCATCGTCGCCGAGCCACACGCGTGCGGTGTCGGTGCCGGGGATATCGGCCATGCCACGTCCGCGGAACGTCGACGATCCCGCGCCCGTGTATTCGACATAGGAGGCGATGCCGATTCCCATGAGGCGACCTTCGGCGCGCGCCGCGTCCCGATCCTTGAGCGCGCCGGCGTAGCCCAACAAGTGCAGCGCTGCCTCGAGCGCGGCGGCGTAGTCACCCGACTCATAGGGATGCTTGGTGGCACTGAGATAGGGCATCTGGTCTGACCTCACGAAGTTGAGACGCCGCACGTCGACGGGATCCAGGCCGAGGCGCGCCGCGATCAGGTCCATCAGCCGCTCATGCGCAAGTACCGCCGTGACCATGCCGACCCCGCGGTACGGACCCTCCGGGGACTTGTTGGTCGCCACCGCGTACGTGTCGTACTCGTAGTCGCCGATGTCATAGGGCCCTGGAATCAGCGCGGCGGTGCCCAGCGGATCGAGAACCGGACCGAACGGTCTGATGCCGTATGCCCCGATGCTCGAGAAGATCGTCGCGCGCAGGCCGAGTACCCGCCCGTCGGCGCGCACCGCCGCGCTGAATTTCACATTCTGGTCGCGGGCGTGACTGGCGGTCTGCATGTGCTCGGAACGGGTCTCGACCCACTTCACCGCGACGTTCAGACGGAGGGCGATCCAAGCCAGCAGGATCTCCTCCGGATAGACCTGCGCTTTGATGCCGAATCCACCTCCGACATCCGTCGCGACGACGCGAACCGTCGGCCGGTCGATTTGAAGGCATTCCGAGATCGCGTCGGCCACGAGGTGGGGGACCTGCGTGGACGTCCAGACGGCAACGCCCCCGCCGGCCTCGGGCACCGCGACCACGCCGCGGGTCTCGATCGGAGCAGCCGACACCCGGGGATGTGTCACCTCGCCCTCCACGATCACCTCCGCGCGTTCGAATCTCTCGTCGACGCTTCCGTAGCTGCGGCGCCCGAGGAAGTAGAGGTTCTCGGGCACCGTCTCATGAACGAGGGGGGCGTCCTCCGCCAGCGCCTCCTCGAACGTGACCACGGCGGAAAGCGCCTCGAGGTCCGGCCGCACCAGCTCGACGGCGTCGGCGGCGGCGTAGCGATTTTCGGCAACGACCGCGGCGATCATCTCCCCGACGAAGCGCACGCGTTCGGTGGCGAGGATCGGCCGGGGAGGCGACACGGCTCCGGGAGTGGTGATGTGGGTCGTGAGCGGCAGGCACGAGCCTTCGATATCGGCGGCGGCGAATACGGCGACGACGCCGGGCGCCGACCGCGCCGCCGAAGCGTCCAGGTTCGCGATCCGGCCGCTGGCGATCTGGCTGCGTGCAAACGCCACGTGCAGAGGCGCGCCGAGATCGTCGACGAACCGGCCGTCGCCGCGGAGCAGTCGGGGATCCTCGACCCGCTTCAGGCTCCTGCCGATCGGTCCCTCGCTCACCCGCTAAAGTCTCCGTCATCGACGCACACTGGATGGCGGTCGCGCGCGGTGACGAACCGGCCGACGTTGTGCTGTCCGGCGGCCACGTCCTGTCGGTCTTCACGAAGGAGTGGCTCGACGTCGACGTCGCGGTCCAGGACGGCCATATCGTCGGCCTCGGGCGCTACGACGGCCGCGAGCGGCTCGATGTTTCGGGCTCCTACCTCGTGCCGGGGTTCATCGACGCCCACATGCACATCGAGTCGTCGAAGCTCATGGTCGACGAGTTCGCGCGGGCGGTCATGGCGCATGGGACGACCGCCGTCATCGCCGACCCCCACGAGATCGCCAACGTGCTCGGCCCCGCCGGCATTCACTGGCTCCTGGACAGCTGCACCGACCTACCCCTCGACGTCTATGTGATGGCGTCGTCCTGCGTGCCCGCTTCTCGATTCGAGTCACCCCTGCAGCCATTTACGCCGTCCGATATCGAAGCTCTCCTGCGCCACGAACGTGTGATCGGCGTGGCGGAGATGATGAACTTTCCTGGCGTCATCGCCGGCGACCCCTCGGAGCTCGCCAAGCTGCAAACCGGCCTCACGGATCACGTCGACGGCCACGCGCCGGGTGTGCGCGGCCCCGCGCTCAACGCCTACATCGCCGCGGGTATCGGCTCGGACCACGAGGCGACGTCGTTCGAAGAGGCGCTCGAAAAGCGGCGCCTCGGCATGTGGGTCCTGCTCCGCGAAGCCTCTATCGCCCGCAACCTTCGTGACCTTCTCCCGCTGGTCAAGCGGTACGGCACCGACCGGTGCGCCTTCTGCACCGACGACAGGGAGCCGGACTTCATCGTCGAGCAGGGACACATCAACCAGATGGTGCGTGTCGCGGTGGAGGAGGGAATCGGCCCCGAGGACGCGGTGGTGATGGCGACCATCAACGCGGCGACCTATCACCGTCTATGGCGCCTTGGCGCGATCGCCCCCGGCTACCAGGCCGACATCCTCGTGCTCGACGATCTCAAGTCTTTCCAGCCTCGCGAGGTGTTGAAGCGCGGCGCGCTGCCGAAGTTCGCCAAGCTCGAGGTACCCGGGTGGGTACGTCAGACGGTCAGCATCGCTCCGGTCGAGGCCGCCTCCTTCCGCATCGTGGGCCGTCCGAAGAAAATTCGCGTCATGCGGGTGGTTCCCGGCCAGCTTTTGACGGGGATCGAGTCGTTTGAACCGGCCGTGGCCGACGGGTGTGTGGTTGCGGATCCCGCGCGGGACCTGGTCAAGATCGCGGTTGTCGAACGGCATCACGCGACCGGTCGCGTCGGGCTTGGGTTTGCGACCAACGTCGGACTGAAGCGCGGCGCCTTTGCGTCCACGGTGGCGCACGACGCGCACAACATCGTCCTCCTGGGCGTGGACGACGCGGACATGGCCGCGTGCGCCAAGCGTCTGGCCGAGATCGGCGGGGGGATCGTCATCGCGGAAGGGGGAAAGGTGATGGAGGAGCTGCCGCTCCCGATCGCCGGCCTCATGAGCGACCGGCCGCTGGGCGAGGTCCACGAGAGGCTGCGCTCGATGGAGGCGCGCCTCAAATCGATGGGGGTCACGCTGGCGTCGCCATTCATGAGCCTCAGCTTCCTCGCCCTGTCTGTCATTCCGGAGCTGAAGATCACCGACCGAGGCCTGGTCGACGTGAACCGCTTCGAGCTGGTGCCGCTTGGGATCGATTGAGGACTTCAACGCGTTGTCGCCGAAGGAGGCCGAAGACCGCCTCTACGCCTGTCTCGCCAATCGGCGGTGGGCCTCAGAGATCGCTTCTGGTCGTCCATTTCCCGATGCCCGTACGTTTTTCGCGACGGCCTGGATCGCGTTAAACGGGTTGACCGATGAAGACTGGCTCGCTGCCTTCAAATCCCATCCCCGCATTGGCAAAACGGGCGGCGAGGCCCCGGAGACATCGGCGCGCGAGCAGGGCCGCGCAATGCAATCGCCGGCTCCGACGCTTGCCGCGCTCGAAGCCGACAATCGGCAATATGAGGAAAGGTTTGGGCACGTCTTTCTCATCAGAGCCAGCGGACGAAGTGGGGAGGAGATCCTTGCCGAGCTGCGACGTCGCATGAAGAACGACCCGGCCATGGAGCTCGCCGAGGCGCGTCGCGAACTCGCGCAAATCGTCGATATGCGCCTTTCGGAGATCGTGTCGTGAGCATCTCGACCCATGTACTGGACACCATGCGCGGCACGCCGGCCGCCGGTCTCGCTGTCGCCCTCCACCGGCGGGAGTCCGACGGAGACTGGAAGGAGATCGGGCAGACCGAGACCGACGCCGACGGGCGCGTTCGCGAGCTGAGCGAAGAGGAGCTGGAGCCCGCCGAGTACCGCCTGGAGTTCGACACGCGTCCGTACTTCGAGCGCTCCGGACTGGACCCGTTCTATCCCTCCGTCTCGGTCGTCTTCACGTTCGAGGGCGGCCACCTCCACGTGCCCCTGCTGCTCAGCCCATACGGCTACACCACGTACAAGGGAACATGACGATCGTCCTCGGCGACAACCAGTACGGGAAGTCGGAGACGCACGTCGTGCGCGTCACCAAGAGCGGGCCGAAGCACGAGATCAAGGACTTGAACGTGAGTGTCGCCCTCGCCGGAGACTTTGCTGACACCCACCTCACTGGCGACAACAGCAAGGTCGTGCCGACCGACACGCAGAAGAACACCGTCTTTGCCTTCGCTCACGAACCGCCGGGCGAGATCGAGGAGTTCGCCATCCGCCTGGCTCGCCACTTCGTCAGCGAGTTCGCCTCGGTCTACCGCGCTCGCGTGACCATCGAGGAGCAGGCGTGGTCGCGCGTCCATGACCACGCGTTCGTGAGCGGGGGCCCCGAGAAGCGCCTCGCGGCGGTCACATGCACCGACGACGGAACCTGGATCGTTGCCGGCGTCGCCGACCTCGTGCTCCTGAAATCCACCGGTTCTGAGTTCCACGGCTACATCAAGGACCGCTTCACCACGCTGCCGGAAACACACGACCGGATCATGGCGACGTCCATGACGGCGAGGTGGCGATACCGCGACGCGCAGGTCGATTGGGCCAAATCGTTTGCGGAGGTGCGCCGCATTCTCATCGACACGTTCGCGTCGAAGCACAGCCTCTCCCTGCAGCAGACGCTCTACGCGATGGGCACGGCGGCGCTCGAGGCGCGGCCGGAGGTCGCAGAGGTCCGGATCTCGATGCCGAACAAGCACCATTTCGTGGTCGACCTGTCGCCCTTCGGGATGGCCAACGAAAACGAGGTCTTCTACGCGTCCGACCGGCCCTACGGCTTGATCGAAGGCACGATCGCGCGTGACGACGCGCGCGAAGCCGCCCTCGCCTGGTGATGGAGTTCTTCCAGCCGGCCACGTGGCCGGAGGCGCTGGCCATGAAGGCAGCCCATGCCGACGCGGTTCCCATCGCCGGCGGGACCGATGTCATGGTCGAGATCAACCTGGACCACCGCCGTCCCGAGGCGGTCATCGACCTGACCCCCATCCGCGAGCTGACCGAGTGGGGGACCGCCGACGGTTGGCTGCGCATTGGCGCGGGCGTGAGCTATACGCGGCTCATCGACGAGCTGGGCGATCGGCTGCCAGGGCTGGCCATCGCATCACGCACGGTCGGCTCCCCACAAATACGCAATCGCGGCACCGTCGGCGGCAACCTCGGCACGGCATCGCCCGCAGGCGACGCGCATCCCCCGCTCCTCGCGGCGGACGCGGTCGTCGAGCTCGCCTCCGCGTCAGGATCGCGCCGCGTCCCCGTTCGCGAGTTCTTCACCGGCCCCAAGCGAAACGCGATGCGCAAGGACGAGCTGATCGCCGCGTTCCTGGTCGAACCCGCGCCGGGGCCGCAGCAGTTCTCGAAGGTCGGCACGCGCAACGCGATGGTCATCGCCGTGTGCTCCTTCGGCCTAGCCATCGATCTGGAGAAGCGCCTCGTCGGGACCGGGATCGGTTCGGCCGGCCCAACACCGCTGCGAGCGGTCGAGGCCGAGACCTTCATCCAGGGCGAGCTCGACTGGGAAGGGCGGCGGCCTCCGAGTGAGGCGACGGTGAAACGGTTCGGCGAGCTGGTCGCGGCCGCGGCGCGGCCCATCGATGACGTGCGGGGGACCGCCGCGTACCGCCGCCACGCGCTGGCGGTAATGGCGCGTCGCTGCCTTGCCTGGGCGTGGGCAACTCCTCCCCATTCATGGGGAGGTGGCGCGCGCAGCGCGCCGGAGGGGCTTTGAAGATCAGCTGCGCTGTCAACGGACAGCAGCGTGTCGCCGAAGATGTGTGGGGCGGCGAGAGTCTCCTCTACGTGCTCCGCGAGAGATTCGGCCTGTACGGGTCCAAGAACGCGTGCGAGCAGGGCGAGTGTGGCTCGTGCTCCGTGTACCTGGATGGTGCATTGGTCTGCGCGTGCCTGGTCCTCGGCGGGCAGGCCAACGGCCGCTCGGTGGTGACGATCGAGGGGCTCGATGGCGGCGCCGTGCAGCACGCGTTCGTCCAGGCAGGCGCCGTGCAGTGCGGATTCTGCACGCCTGGACTGGTGGTCGCCGCGCATGACCTGCTGAAGCGAGTGCCGCATCCGACCGACGCGGAGATCCGAGAGGCGCTCGCGGGCAACGTCTGCCGCTGCACCGGCTACGCCAAGATCATCGACGCCGTGCACCTGGCGGCCCGATGAAAGTCGGTGAGAGCGTGCGGCGGCCGGACGGGGAGCCGAAGGTCCGGGGGACCTTCGTCTACTCCTCGGACCTGCGTGCGCAAGGCATGCTGTGGGGCTCGACCGTGCGCAGCCCACACCCTTACGCGCGCATCGTAACGATCGACCCCTCGGAAGCCCGAGCGATGCCGGGCGTCCGCGCGGTGCTCACGCACGACGACGTGCCCGGCAAGAACGTGTACGGGCTCGAGATCGAGGATCAGCCTGTGCTTGCATCCGACTTCGTTCGCTACTGGGGAGAGGCGGTGGCGCTGGTCGCGGCGGACCACCCGGAGCAGGCGAGGCGGGCGGCGCAGAAAGTGCGTGTCGAATACGAGGTGTCGCGCCCGTTGACGACCGCAGAAGAGGCGTTGTCGCCTGACGCGCCGCAGCTGCACCCCGGGGGCAACGTGACGCGCCACGTCAAGATCCGGCATGGCGACCAGGCGGCTCGCGCCGACGTCGTCGTCCGCGGCGAGTACGAGATCGGCATGCAGGACCAGGCGCCGCTAGGACCCGAATCGGGGCTCGCCATTCCGGATGACGACGGCGGAGTGGACCTGCACATCGCAACGCAGTGGCTGCATGTGGACCAGCACCAGCTGGCCGGCATTCTCAGACTGCCCCTTGAGAAGGTGAGGCTGACCATGGCCGGGATCGGCGGCGCCTTTGGAGCGCGCGAGGACCTGTCCATGCAGGCCCACGCTTGCATGCTGGCGCTGCGCACGGGCCGCCCGGTCAAGATCTCCTACTCGCGACCCGAGTCGTTCGTCGGTCATGTGCACCGCCACCCCGGGCGCCTGACGTACGAGCACGGCGCCAATCGCGATGGAACGCTCGTTTACGTCAAAGCGCGAATCCTGCTGGACGGCGGTGCGTACGCCTCCAGCTCCACTGCGGTCATCGCCAACGCGACCTGCTTCTCGGTCGGCCCCTACCGGTGCCCGAACGCGACGATCGACGGCATCGTCGTCTACACCAACAATCCGCCCTGCGGTGCGATGCGCGGCTTCGGCTCGGTACAGAACTGCTACGCGCACGAGGCGCAGATGGACAAGCTGGCGGCCGCGCTGGGAATGGATCCTGTCGAGCTGCGCATGCGCAACGCGATGGAGACGGGCAGCGAGATGATCACCGGTCAGAAGATCGATGGCCCCGTCCCAGTCGCCGAGCTGCTTCAACGCGTCAAGAACTTCCCTCTCCCCGCCAACGTCTCCAGGCCCCTCCCCATTCATGGGGAGGGCAAGGGAGGGGCTGCTTCACCCGACCTCCTCTCCATGCCCGGCGGAGTATCGAACACCACCCACGGCGAAGGTGTGATGCGCGGCGTCGGGTACGCGGTCGGCTTCAAGAACATCGGCTACTCCGAGGGATTCCAGGACTACTCCACCGCCCGAGTCCGGCTGTCCGTCGTCGACGGGCATCCGCGGGTCGAGGTGCACACCGCGGCGGCCGAGGTGGGGCAGGGGAACGTGATGGTGCAGGCGCAGATCGCCGGAAGCGAGCTGGGTGTCAACGAGATCGTCGTTCTCAACGCCGACACGCGCGTCGGTTCCGCGGGTTCCTCGTCCGCTTCCCGCCAGACCTACATCACCGGGGGCGCGGTCAAGGCCGCGTCAGAAGCGGTGTGCCAGCGGGTCCTCGACCTCGCGCGGTCAGAGCTCCACGCCGCCGGTCAGATGCGCATCGAGAACGACGTTGTGGTCGGCGCCGACGGCAGGCAGATCGTCTCGCTCGCCACCCTCCTTGGCGACGCCGTGATCGACGAGACGCGCGAGTTTCATCCGCGCGTGACCCATCGGCTCGATCCCGAGACCGGCCAGGCCGACGCGCACATGCAGTTCGCGTTCGCGGCGCACCGCGCGGTGGTCGACGTGGACACCGAGCTCGGGCTGGTCAAGGTCGTCGAGCTCGCGACGGCGCAGGACGTCGGCAAGGCGATCAACCCGCTCGCCGTGCAGGGCCAGCTCGAGGGTGGCGCCGCGCAGGGCCTGGGGCTCGCGGTGATGGAAGAGATCCAGGTCCAAGACGGCGTGATCAAAAACGCATCCTTCACCGACTACCTGCTCCCGACCATCCTCGACATGCCGCCGGTGCGTATGGACATCCTCGAGCTCGGCGACCCGAACTCGCCGTACGGCTTGAAGGGTGTGGGGGAGCCGCCGACGATCTCCTCCGGCCCGGCGATCGTGGCCGCGATCCGCGCCGCCACCGGACGCGACATCGCGCGAGTGCCTGTCAGGCCGCACGACCTGACCCTTTGACGCTTCTCGTCAAGGCCGGGCTCGTCTTCACCGGCAGCCGGGAGATCGAGAACGGCTGGGTGCTGGCGCGAGACGGGATGATCCTGGAGGTCGGCTCGGGCCCGCCGCCGCCGGCGGACGAGGTGTGCGACGAGCCCAACTGCATCGCCATGCCGGGCCTGGTCAACGCCCACGACCACATGTACCAGTGGGCCACCCGGGGTTACGTGCCTGACGGCACCCTTTTCGAATGGCTTCGCGCCCTGTATCCAGTGTGGGCCCGGATCGACGCGGATACCGTGCGCGTGGCCGCCCGCGCCGCGATGGCCAGGCTCCTCCTCTCCGGCTGCACGCTCTCCACCGACCATCACTACGTCTTTCCCCGAGGACGACTGGGCATCTTCGAAGCGCTCGTCGAGACCTCGCGCGAGCTCGGCCTGCGCTTTCATCCGTGCCGCGGGTCGATGTCGCTCGGGGAGTCGCAGGGCGGGTTGCCGCCGGACAGTGTCGTCGAGAAAGAGGACGACATCCTGTCCGACACCGAGGCGTTGATCGCTCGCCACCACGACCCCAAACCGGGCTCGATGTGCCGCGTCGTCGTCGCGCCGTGCTCTCCGTTCTCAGTCACCCCCCAACTGATGCGCGACTCAGCCGCCCTCGCCCGTCGCCACAAGGTGCGATTGCACACGCACCTCGCCGAGACTCTGGACGAGGAGCGCTTCTGCGTCGAGAAGTTCGGCCGGCGCCCTTACGAGCTGATGGAGGACCTTGGCTGGGCCGGGGACGACGTCTGGTACGCGCACGGGATCCACCTGAGCGACGCCGAGATCGATCGCATCGCTGAGGCGCACACCGGCGTGGCCCACTGCCCCTCGAGCAACATGCGCCTGGGCGCGGGGGCGTGCCGGGTCGAGGACCTCGTCCGCACCGGGGCGCGGGTCGGTCTCGGGGTCGACGGCGCGGCCAGCAACGAGGACGCGAACCTGGCGATGGAGGCCCACCAGGCGCTTCTTTTGGCGCGGGTGCGAGGTTCGTCGCCGGGCGCGCTGGATGCGCGGGCGGCCTGGCGGCTGGCGACCCAAGGCGGCGCCGACTGCCTCGGTCGCCCCGACTGCGGGAGTCTCGAGCCTGGCAAGTGCGCGGACATTGCGTGCTTCAGGGTCGACGACCTGGCTCATGCAGGGATCGCGGACCTGGTCGCGGGGTTAGCCCTCGCGCCGCCGGCTCAAGCTCAGACCGTGATCGTGAACGGCCGCGCCGTCGTGCGCGAGGGCAGGCTCCTGACCGGCGACGAGGATCAGATCGCGCGCGCGCTTGCCGCTACGAGCCGGCGGCTGGCCGGATAAACCGTCCGGTCCGGGGCTCCCCGCCCCCAACCAGGGTCTTGACGGTGCGACCGCGAATCCTCTGTCCTTCGTGGACGCTGAAAGCGTTGCGGTAGAGCAGATCCTCACTGCGCACTTCGCCTTGGTGGGCCAGGTCGACGATCCACAGGTCGGCGTCGAAGCCGGGCGCGATGTCCCCCTTGTTCGCGAGACGGAACCGTCGAGCGATGTTCGAGGACGTGACGGCCGCGATGGTGGGCGGCTCGAGGCGGTCTTGCGCGAGCAGGAGCTGCCGCGTCGACTGACACCCGGAGATGCCGCCCCATATCGTTCTGAAGTCATCGCCTTGCTTCAAATCGAGAGTGCTCGGCGAGTGGTCCGAGACGATCATCGGCGCCGTCCACAGGGCTTCGCGATCAGTGCTGGTCCGGAATGGGGGAGCACATTTGGCCAGCCCTCCGAGCCGCTCGAGGTCTTCTTCGACATAGAGGAGGTAGTGAGGACAGGTCTCGCCGCTGACGTCGAGCCCCCTTTGCTGCGCCTCACGAATCAAATCCAGGGCGCGGGCGGTGCTGACGTGGACGACGTGTAGCCGGCACCCGGTCAAGTCCGCCAGCTCGATCGCGTGACTGATCGCCGATCGCTCCGCCTCGCGCGGCCGCGAGCGGATGAAGTCACGCGCCTCGCCACCCGTTGGCTCGAGGAGGCGCGCAGGGTCCTCGGCGTGGACGAGGAGGATCGAGTCCAACTCTGCGATGAGCTTCATGCCTTCGCGCAGGTTGACGAGGTCGCAGTCGGGGAACTCTTCGATGCCGCTCGGGCACATGAATGCCTTGAACCCCATGACGCCGAGCTCGGCTAGCGGTCCGAGCTGATCCAGGTTGCCTGGCACGAGACCGCCCCACAGGCCGAAGTCGAGCTTCGACGAGCGCTTCATTGCCTGGAATTTCAGATCGAAGGCTTCAACGGTCGTCGTCACCGGAAGGTTGTTGAGCGGCATGTCGATGAAGCTGGTGTAGCCGCCGGCGGCAAGGGCCGCCGACCCGTGCGCGATGTCCTCCCATTCCGTCCGCCCTGGCTCGTTGAAGTGCACGTGCGAGTCGATCCCGCCGGGGAACACGTGGAGTCCTGACGCGTCTATCTCCTCGCCGTCTTCGGCGAGGTCCAGCCCGACCGCTGTGATCTGGCCGCCCGCGATCGCGATATCGGCCCTCGCGACCCCGCGGGAGGTCACGACCATTCCGCCGCGAACGATCACCGTTTCGCGAGCAGCTCGAGAAACTGGCTGACCACGTCGATGGCCACAGCGACGTCCGCCGCCGCCACCGATTCGGCCGGGTTGTGGCTGATCCCGCCCTTGCAGCGCACGAACAGCATCGCGATGCCCGCGAGCGAAGAGATGACGACGGCGTCGTGGCCAGCCCCGCTGGTCATCGCGATCGGCCGCTGCCCGCAGTCCTTGATCGCATGAGTGAGAAGGGTCGTCAGCCGCGGTGCGCAGCGGACGGCGGCGTTCTCGCTTATGGCATGAACCTCGACCGCGAGCTTGCGTCGCTTCGCCGTCTCGCGCGTGCGCAACAGAAGCGCCTCTCCGACCTTCGATCGAATCGCGTCGTCGGCGTGGCGCAGATCGAGCGTGAACGTGGCCCTGCCTGGGATGACGTTGGCCACCCCAGGCACGACCTCGAGCTTGCCGACCGTCGCGACCAGACCCTCCTGTGTCGCCGCCGCGGCCTCGGCCGCGAGCACGAGCTCGGCGGCGGCGGCCAGCGCGTCGCGCCGGCGATCCATCGGCACCGTTCCCGCGTGGCCCGCCTCGCCCGTGAGCACGATCTCCATCCGGCTCTGTCCCGCGATCGCGGACACGACGCCAACCGGCAAGCCTCTGGCTTCCAGCACCGGACCCTGTTCGATGTGAACCTCGAGATAGCCCAGCAGATCCCCGCCGCTCCATCGGTCGTCCTGGATCCGTGACGGGTCACCGCCGAAGCCGCGGATGGCGTCTGCCATCACGACATCGTCGGCATCTGTGCGCTCGAGATCTCGAGCCTCGAATGAGCCGGCGACGGCGCGGCTTCCCAGGTATGGCGACCCGTAACGCAGACCTTCTTCGTCGGCGAACGCGAGTACCTCGACGGCGAACGGCAAACGCTTGCTCGCGTCGTGCAGGCGCTGCACGGCGGCGATTGCGACCATGACTCCAAGCGGCCCGTCGTACTTTCCGGCGTCGCGAACGGAATCGAGATGCGAGCCGAGCAGCAGGGTCCCGGTCGCGCTGCCCGCGTAGCGGCCCCGCAGGTTACCGACGTTGTCACGGGTGACGGTCATGCCCGCCTGCCGCATCCACTCTTTCACGTACTGCTGTGCCCGCCGCATCGAGTCGGATGCGAATGGACGGATGACCGATTTGGGGTCTTCGGAGCACGTCGCGAGGACATCACAACGCTCCATGACCGCTTGTGCCGGGTTCATTCGATCGCGGTGAAGCTGATCTCCTGGGCGCCCTTCCAGAGCACCAGCTCGCCCACGTCGGCGAGCTGCTCGTTGCCTTCGTAGATGGTTGCGAAGTGGTTGCCCGCGAGCTGGCCGACCTTGCTCGCGAAGAGCGTCGGGCCATACGGAAACAGAATCTCGGTCTCGCTGATGCCGCCCGGAAAGAGCAGCAATTCCCCAGGCGCCGGATGGCTCGTCTGGTTCTCGTAGGCGAGGCCGAGCTCGAGCTCGCCCATCGGGATCCAGGCCGCCTCGCCGCTCCACCGCGCCTGGATCAGCTGGGTCTCCAGGGGCAGCATCGACTGGAAGGCGTGGCAGGTCTTGGGGGCGGCCTGGTCCTCCAGCCTTGCCACGAACCGCAGGTTGCCGACCTTGATAGCTACGAGCATGCGGACATAAAAGTAGCGCCGCTGCCCCGGGCAGCGGCGCTTGTTGTTGCAGGGGTAGCCGTCAGGCCCGCGAACCGGCCATCCCGGCTGGGCTCGTCGCTCGCCGGGACATGATGTTGAAAGCGTAGTAGAGGGCCCCGGTGAGGATGAAACCGACGATGAACGTGATGTCGCCGATTCCCGGATTGTTCTGAGGTATCGGTCCCGTGTAGATGGAAAAGACGTTCGCGAACAAGCCGACTGACACGATGAGTCCGATCCCCATCGCCGCGACTCCCTGCCATCGCTGGTATTTGGTGTCGTAGAAGATGCTTTCGTCTCCGTAGTCGCCCTTGCGCATCCAGTAGTCGGTGAGCACCACCGCCAGCCACGGGCCGATCCAGTAGCTGATGAGCAACAGGAAATACTCGTACTTGCTCCCCGGGCCGACGTTGGCCTGGCCGACAAGACCGATGATGTAGCCCAGCACGCCGGCGGTCACGGCTAGAAGCGCGCGCCGCTGACGAAGCGTGAGGCCCATCTCCCGAATGCCGAGCGCCACCAGCGACATCGTGCCGCTGTAGATGTTGATCGCGTTGGCGCATACCGCCCCGACGGCGATACACAGCAACGTCAGGTAGTACAGAAGGTCCGGCATCGCGACGTGCAGCTGCACGGTCGGGATGTCGGTCGGGCCCCACTTGGTTCCGCTCACGGTCGCCAGCGCCGCGCCGGCGAGCTCGATGACGACGCACGAGACGAAGACGCCGGCCGCTGCCCAGAAGCCGACCATCGCCCGGTTGACCGTGGGCGGCAGGTACCGCGTGTAGTCGGCGGCGTACGGGTTCCAGCCCGCCGCGTAGCCGAAGGTCGCTGTGAACAGCAGCATGAACCCGCCGAATTCGCCGACCACCGGGATCGGCTTGGCGGCGA
>WNGJ01000861.1_pt1 | contig 29078 bp, 24 predicted proteins | sample 5400611 | NCBI WGS metagenome assembly WNGJ01 (sample SAMN13153375, study PRJNA577476) | soil metagenome | isolation source: 40 cm soil or saprolite under Garry oak tree replicate 1 | place: USA:California | collected 2016-06-15
GAGGTTGGTACAAAGGCTACCAGGCCCGAACTGGAGATCGTCGAAGAGTCCTTGCAGCACATGGCCAATGGCGGCATCTACGACCAGTTGGGTGGGGGTTTCCATCGCTACTCTGTAGACGCTGAATGGCTCGTGCCACACTTTGAGAAAATGCTCTACGACAATGCCCTGCTCAGCCGACTCTACCTGCATACCTATCTCGTCACGAGTAATCCTTTGTATGAACGTATCGTCGAGGAGACGCTCGACTATATTGTGCGCGAGATGGTTTCGCCCGAAGGTGGCTTTTATTCCACCCAGGATGCCGACAGCGAGGGCGAAGAAGGCAAATTTTTTATCTGGACGCCGGCCGAGATCGAAGCCGCGCTGCCAGCCGAGGATGCCCGGCTCTTCATGCTGTACTATGGCGTAACCCAGGCTGGCAATTTCGAAGGAAAGAACATCCTCCACGTGGAGCAGGATGCTCAAACGGTGGCAGAAGAAGCGCAGGTCAGCCTCGAAACCCTGCAAGCATCCCTCAAGCGCAGCCGCGAAATGCTCTTTGAGCAGCGCGAAAAGCGCGTGAAGCCCGGGCGCGATGAGAAAATACTCACTTCGTGGAATGGGCTGATGTTACGCAGTTTCGCGGAAGCAGCGCGTTACCTTGACCGCCCTGACTACCTTCAAGTCGCCACTAACAGCGCAGAGTTCTTGCTCCGTGAGCTCTACCGCGATGGACGGCTTCTGCGTACCTACAAGGATGGTCGCGCTCGTTTGAAAGGCTACCTGGAAGATTACACCTTCCTGGCCGATGGACATCATGGACAACGCCACCCCTGCGGGCAACAGCGTAGCCGTCGATGTCTTGCTGCGCCTGGCAGCTTTCACCGGTGAGGAAGAATATCGCCGTCGTGCTGATGACTATCTACGCCCCATCGCAGACATCATCGTGCAGCACCCACAGGCCTTCGGCCACGTACTCGGCGCGCTCGACTTTGCCATTTCGCAGAGCAAGGAAATCGCCATTATCGGGGACCCTCGACAATCCGGCACCCGCGCTTTACTGGAAGTTGTTAACAATCGCTACTTGCCCAACAGTGTTCTGGCCTGCGCATCACCCGAAGACAGCAAGGCCATCCAATCGATACCCTTGCTGGCAGACCGGCCTATGAAGGATGGTAAAGCGACGGCCTACGTCTGCCAGAATTTTGCCTGCCTCTCACCTGTTAACACTCCCGAAGAACTGGAACATCTTCTTTCTTAATTCATATAGTAAATGTCCTGGCACAGGCTTCCCTGTGCCAGGACATTTACTATATGAATACTCTAATCATTCACATACCTCATCTGACCCTTCACATCATGGCGGCAGAGCACTCCGCCGCGCGCTAACTGCTCCAATGCAAGGATCGCAGCAGCTTTCTCCTTGCGCCCCACCGCTTTCTTGCCTGGAGGCGCGAACATCTTCGCCACCTCGAGAGGGGAGAACACAGTTAAATCACTTGTGTGCTCTTGCAGGTAATGAGTAATGGACATTTCATACCATGTTACAAGATCCGCGGGCTGCTTTGATTGTGGACAACAAACGATCATTACAGGACAGGGAGCCAGTTGCAAGATTCTACGCGAGGTGCTTCCTGCAAGAAAACGTCGTATTTTCTGCCTGGCAGAGCTACCGCGACTGCCAACAACGATGAAATCGACATGTAGCTCTTTTGCCACTTTGACAATCTGGTCTGCCGGCACGCCCGTGTATATGAGCGTTTCAATTTGCCCTGCATCGACACCTTGTTTCCGTAATTCATCGCAAGCGTCCCGCAAGGCCTCCTCTGCCTGAGAACGCTGCTCAGCGCTGAATAATGTGGGTTGCATGTGTCCAACATACATACCCAGAGCGGGCGACGAGATAGAGGGAATGGGAATGACATGGAGAAGAACCAGTTGTAACAGCGGAGCAGCTTGCTCGACAAACTTGCTTATCGAATGCAGTGCTTGCTGTGTGGCAGGTGAGATGGGAGCATCGATACCCAGCAAAATGCGTTTATTCATGGCCGTTCCCGGTTTTTGATTGTAAACCGATCACCTTATACCGGTCAGTCTAACCTGCAGCCCATTCTGAACAATGTAAACAACCCAGAAACATAGCAAATCTATACAGTAACCAACATACAAAGTATACAAGCTTTTAGCATCATAGGCAAGGATTCTCTCATATTTGCAACCCTGTCTTTAGCAACCAATCCGCATACTCATCTAGCCTGCGTATTCCATATGATATGTCCAAATAGGTCATTTGTCACATCCCTTTTCCCCCCTTTTTCTGTTATGCTACTACTAAAGGAAGTGCAACTTTTGCTACATTCAAATCGTCCAAAACTAGGAAAAGCTGAAGCGAAATTGTGGCCTATTTGACATACACAACTTAAGTGCGTCTATAGTAGCATCGGAATTGTATGAGCGTCAAAGATACATGTGCGTTCAAATTAAGTTAAGTAGAGGTCTACTGTGTTCTTGATAACGTGTCCCTGGTAGAGGGGGAAAGGTAATAATCCTCCGGCAAGTTGCGCTATACTTCCCGTCTACCATTAAATGGGGACACACTACAACATCACATCGAGCCTCTGCAGAAAGCAGGTCAAGTAATGGGTGTTGAGATGGAAGACCTACCTGCTCAGATGAGCCTATCAGCGCTAGCAGATCGCTGTATGCGCGAGATCGAAAAGTATCGACGTAAAGAACCACACAATGATCAGTACTGTCTGGAGATTTTCCATCGCGCCATGATCAAACATGATCCTGATGCCTGGGAACTGTTGCAACAACGCTTTAGTCCGACTGTGAAAGCATGGATGCGTAACCACCCTCAGAGAGATGTAGCATGTCGTCATCAACCTGAAGAGGATTATGTACATGATACCTTCGTACGTGTCTGGCAGGCATCCATGCGTAATACTATGGAGTTTGACTCCATGGCAGCCGCACTCCGCTACCTGAAACTCTCTCTTCAAGGAGCTGTCATTGATTCCCTGCGAGCATATTCAAGGCCAAAAGAAGTGCCACTGCCTGATCCCGGCTCTGATATCCACTACACCGAAGAGCCCGCAAGCGAAGACAACTACGAAAGTCACGACTTATGGGAAATAATCAAGAGCCTGCTTCCACACGAGCGCGAATGCCGGCTAGCCTACCTGCTCTATGTCAATGGTCTCAAGCCCAGGGAAATAGTACGCTACCTTCCAGAGGAATTCAGCGACATACAAGAAATCTATCGTCTAACGCGTAACATCATAGAGCGACTCACGCGTAACCGCGATCAATTTCGCTGGCGTCTGAGCGACAGCGAGCAGTAATACTGATATGCAAAAAAAGATAACTGGCGCGTATATACAGCAACATTCCCAAAGGGGAAGTAGGGTTCTCGGGGCGAGCGAGGCCGTGTACCCTTAGATCCCTTGGATGTGTAGCGAGGGCGGGGCATCCCCTTGCGGGTGCCCCTGGATCACTGGAGAATTTGCTAAATAGCACACCAGGTGCGATAGTGTAGAAGGAGAGGAGTTTCGGCGATGGACTGTTTAAACCCAATAGCCCCCACTGACGAGGAGCTTATCAACTTTGCTCTCGACGAAGAAGTTTTGCCCGAGGAAGCCAACAACCATCTTCGGCAGTGTGAAACCTGCCAAAAACGGCTAGCCACTTACGAACAAGCCAACACATACCTGCTGTCACACCTCTATCGCAGTCAGTGCCCATCAGGCGAGGAATTGAGCCTCTATTGTGCCGGCTTATTACCCGCGGAAGCACGCGTCAGAATAGCAAACCACATTCTGGATTGCCCGCTATGTACCAAGGAAGTTACAGAAACGCGCAGCTTTTTGCGAACACTAGACATCGAATTTCCCGTATTCTCCTTCTCTCCCCGCGCTCTATTACGTCCTATTTTTGCCACCCGCGTCCTTCGTACGCAGCCGCAATTTGCTGTGCGTGGTGGTGGTGATGCCTCCGAAACACCCTGGCCGCGCCAGTACAAAGCCGAATCCGTTGATCTCTCACTTCATCTTTCGTTCACAAGCAAAGGCGAACGTATGCTGCTCGGCATTATTACCAGCATCGATCCCGCAGAGAATGTCGATATCTTTGAAGGAGTAACCGTAGAACTCTACACCGCACCCTTGCCTGTGCCTGCCAATGGCGACAGACCAACCTCACCTCCGCTCCTGCGTACCCATGTAGACGACCTCGGTCACATCGTCTTCAAACCTGTACCTGGCGGTCAATATATCATGATTGTCTATTTACCCGACCGCGAACTGGTCATTGAGGACCTGACTATTGATTGAGTTTAAAACTTCTTGCTATTTATGCGCTGGCTAACTATCTATTTAGGTTTTTGAGTCGGAATCGCATGTTAGTCACTGGGGGGCTAACTACCGAATATGGACACTGAGCTATTTTTAAAAAACCTGCGTGATCTTCCTTTGGAAGAGGGAAAAGTCTACATTCAAGAACATATCGACGAGCTAGCAGATCATGCTGCTGCGGGTGGTTTGATCAAAGACGAAGCCCAGCGACAAGAGAACATAGCGCCTTTTATCTCACTCAAACTTGCTGAACTGCTGATTTTCTTCGGCCAGTATATACACCATACTCCATCCTACAGTCTTGGTCTCCTGGCCAGAGGAATGGCTTTCTATCGCCTGGGGCGTCATCAAGCCGCTATAGAGAATTTAGATGCTGCTGCGGAAGAGTTTCTACGCCTGGGAGACGAGGTGTGCTGGGCACGTACTCGTATGTGTTGGATTCTCCCTGCTATCTGGCTCGGTCGTACAGAAGATGCTTTGCAGGTGGCTTCTCGCGCCCGCGAGATTTTCATACAGCATGGCGAGTACTCCAGGGCATGTATGGTCGATAACAACACAGCTATTGCCTATACGCGACTGGGTCGATACCAGGAAGCCATTGCCTTGTACGAAAGGCTGCGAGCGACTTATCCTACCCTGACTGACCAGAGTGAAACCTTTATCAAACGCGCTATAGCGATGGCTGAAAATAATCAAGCAATGAATCTGTTTTGGCTTGGCAAGTTTGAAGAGGCGTATCGCCTGATGGAGCAAGCTAAAGAAAACTTTATAGCTCTTGGGGAATCACGTTTCAGTACCCTTTCAGAGTTGAATCTGGCCGAGTACGATAACATTCTTGGCTACTATAGCTCTGCTTTACAGCGCTACTACCATGCACGTGATAGTATGATACAGAGCAATGTCGATGATCCAATGTTAGTGGCCTCACTAAACATGGATATGACTGAATGTTTAGTGAACCTTAATAGAGCACTAGAGGCTTGTCAGTTAGCGTCTGAAGCAGTAAAGACATACCGGCAATTTGGTGTGTCACTTGATACGGGTGAAGCGTTATGTCAATATGCAACAACGCTGGCGGCTTCTGATAGATCAGAGGAAGCCCTGGCCGCCCTGGATGAAGCCTGTGCCTTTTTTAGTCGTGGTCGAATGGATCATTATGCCTTCGCTGCTAAACTTCAGCAGGCCGAACTCCTGCTCGAGAGAGGGTCTATTGTTGAGGCATATAATCAGGCCCGCAGCATCAAGGAATACTTTGAAGTCAAGGGCCTTGTGTCGCATGCTGTTCGCGCTAGCCTGGTGTTGGCCGGCGCCCTCTTAAAAAATGCGCAACGGACTGAGACTGATCGGGAGAAGGAGCAACTCCTCCAGGAAGCTATGTTGTTGTGTAGACAGGCAGCATTACAAGCCCACCAGCATAAATTGCAAGAGCAGGTCTATAAGAGCCAGTATCTGTTGGGACAACTTTCAGTCGTTCAAGGGAATCCCAGGAAAGCCGTTAAGCACTATGGAGCTGCTATTGCTCAGATTGAGCGCATTCTAGATGATCTCGTCTATGATCTATCCCCTTCATTCTTGCATACTACGTGGGCAGTGTATGAAGATATGATCGCTCTCTGCCTTCAACAGAACGAGGCTGAGCGTGCTTTCAACTATCTTGAACAGGCGCGTTCTATGGCCTTGCGTCAATATCTCAATAAGTCGAGTATGCAGCAAGACAGAAGAGGGGAAGAAAGTGCCGTTCTTTCGCCTGTATCGCAAACAAATGGTGCTTTGATGTTGCGTATGCAATATGAACTAAGGGAGTGGCAGGAAAGATATCGTGATTATAGTGTCCTGCTCGACAGTATCAATGACTTAGCCTCTCCCACGATTGACCAGGAAGAAATCGAGGTCGAACTCAAGCAATGTGAAGCAAAAATCAGTGAACTATTCGAACGTTTGCATCTTCACCAGTCAGATGCGCGTTTCACATTTCAAACAAAGAGGCATCCAAAACGGAAAGCTCAACAGGTAGACATCGCTCAATTACGCCAGTATCTTTCATCTGATCAACTGCTGCTGGCATACTTTCTGTCTAGGGGCAACCTTGTCATCTTTGCCATCACGACAGAACGCCTGGTCACCTATGAGATTCTTGATGGAGTAGAACAATTAGAGCGTCTGCTGCCTTTACTACACGCTCATCTTCGACCAGAAGGCTGGCCAAACCCGCATCAGCCACCTCAACAAGTCATTCGTCGCCTGCTGAACAAACTCTACGATCTACTGGTGGCTCCTGTAGCCTCTCTGTTGCCCTCTCATTCCGGATCCCTCACGATTGTTCCCTATGGGCCATTGCATAAATTGCCGTTTCATGCTCTATATAATGGCTCATGCTTCTTTATCGAGAACTTCCAGGTCAACTATCTTCCGGCAAGCAGTATCTTGGCGCATCTAGAGCCCCTTAATGGGAACTATGTAGCTGGTTCTACGGGTACTTATTCCGATAGTAATTCGCATCAGGTAGATAATTTGTTTCTACAGAGAGGAGAACTCACTAAACCACCCTTAGTGCTTGGCTACTCTGGTAAAGGTTACTTACAGCGTGCCATTGAAGAAGCAAGGGCAGTGGCGGCACTTCTGGATGGCCATTGCTATCTTGAAGACGAAGCAACGATTACTCGCCTCATCGATGAAGCTCCAGGTAGCCCAATTATTCACCTGGCAACTCATGGTCGTAGCAGGCTGGATGCCCCTAATTTTTCCTTTGTGCGTCTCGCAGATGGACAACTCAATGCTATCGACGCATTCAGCCTGGATTTGAAGGGATGTGAGTTGGTTACCCTGAGCGGTTGTGAAACGGGCCTGGCGTTGAGCGGCGGAGGTGACGAGCAGTTGGGTTTGGGACGTGCATTTCTGGCTGCCGGAGCGTCCTCGTTGGTGATGAGCCTCTGGCCAGTAGAAGATAACGCTACGAATGAGTTGATGCAACTTTATTACCAGCGTCTCCTGAATGGAGAGGGCAAGGCGCAGGCGCTGCGTGACGCTCAATGCAGCCTCATACATGGAACGTCATCTATCTACACTCATCCTTACTTTTGGGCGGCATTTCGCCTGGTCGGTGAAGTTGGCCCCTTGAAGCAATACGAAAAAGCAAAAGATCAGTCCTTTTTATCTGAAACTAATCTACTAAAAAAGTAACACTCCGGCGTTTCATGATTTGTGAGTCAGATTTAACCATTATTACTTATCCTCTACACGTATGCCTGTAGAGAGACACGGAGATGAAAAATGGACGGTACACGTGCTGAAGACAATACTTTTTTCGGCGTAATGGAAATGGCCTGGCTTGAAGACAAAGTTGCCATTACATTTCATACCGATAAGCCCTATTATGGCTCTTCTCCAGAGGATATCATCAAATCCTTGCGTCTCGATGTCCTCAATGCATTCCTTGCTGAACGTGGCTTCCGCCTGCAATCCTCTAAACCGCCTGACGTTCCTTCTCCTGTTCCGCCGGATGAGGACGGAGGGGATAAGGAAGAGGATGTGCGTGAAGAGCAAGAGAACCCGCTTGAAGCCTTCTTAGAGGAACTAGCCGAAGGCGGGGTTGAAGCAATTCAAAAGAGCATGAGAAAGCTCGAGGAACTGGTCCTGAACCGCTTCAAAAATAAGGATGTTCTCTCTGGCCAGACCCAGAGACAGGATATTAATGATGTACGTGGTAAGTACCTGTTTCCCTCACCTTCTGATAGGGGTACCGTCGCTATGTGCTTCTTCAGTATCCAATTGCAGAAGATGCCTCATCCTATCCAGAACATGAGGATAAGACAGCAAGGTGGCGACTGTTGTCAGGGTGAATCGAATACACGCCAGATTGTCAACCTGATCAATCATAACCTGGACAAACTAAGACAGGATGGACAAATTCCCGTCATTGCAGCTATGCCAAACTGGCTTGGCGCTGGTACTGGCCATTGTCACGGAGATGGTGGTGGAGGTGGTGCGCCTATACCAACTCCAGGTACCTGTCCCATTTCTGCCGGTGACTGGCCGATTCAACTACCAGATCTGGATCCCAAATCTAATCCTGACACCCCTCTCATAGGGATGACGGGTGAAAACGTGACGGTGTTTGTACTGGATGCTATGCCTGAAATTACTCCTGTTGACCAGGTTCTTGCGGCAGCCACGAAAGCTGGTGGGAGCAACCTGTTACTGCAAAAAATGGCAAATCAGATGACTGGTGTGGAGCAACCACCTATCAACAGAACATATCAAACATTGCCCGCCCTTCTAGCGGAAGATGCTCCCGATGAAATAGTATCCGGCCATGATATCAATTTGCAACCTTATGGATTTAAAATGGAGGATCATGGTTTGGCTGTTACTGGTATTGTGCGGCAACTTGCTCCTGGTGCGACTATCGAATATATCCGTGTGCTCAATGACTTTGGCACGCTCGATACCCACACGCTAATCGATGAGCTTCAAAAAATACGGGTACGTATGGATCAAAGTGTAGAAGAAGGCGGTCTTCGTGATCAGCCTGTTGTGATTAACTTGAGCCTGGTAATAGCTCCCTCTGATGAGGAAATCGTCGGAGTGTGGTATGGGGATAACGGTTTCTCTGGTTCCGATGCGTTTAATAAGATGAGAGATGACACTGTACTATTGCGAGTCGGGTTGCATAAGGTTATCCAGAGTCTGACTGCAGCCGGCGCTGTTATTGTGGCTGCCGCTGGTAATGATTCAAACACTCCAGATATACCAATGCGCCGGGGTCCACGTTATCCGGCTGCCTTCCCGGAGGTCATCTCAGTTGGCGCTTTGGATAAATGCGGTAACGCAGCTCCTTATAGCAATTACCCGGCGAAAGCGCCAAATCATAATGCGATAGCTAGTTATGGAGGAGGTAGGCCAAAGCCTGTGCCTATAATTCCGAAAGGCCAGCCAATACCACCAAACACCTTTGGGCCTGACCCTCATTTCATGACCGCTGCCACGGATGTCGATGGAGTAGTCGGAGTCTACAGTGCTCGAACATACCCAAGACTCTCGGAGGATGATGCTACGGTAGAATATTCCGACCCTGATGAGCATGCCTGGGCCTATTGGTCAGGAACGTCTTTCGCTACTCCTATCATCAGTGCTGTTGCGGCTCGCATTCTACAGTTATTCAAGTCTAAGGGAGTGTTACCTCGCCTCTGGTCTACTGAAGTGCAAAGAGCCATTACTACCGCTTCCGGGCAACAGGAGTTTTTGAGAGGTGATCACCCTCTTCCCTTACAGAAAGAATTCAGCCTGGGTTCGGGTGTGGGTGTGAGTCTCCTCAGGGCGTATCAGTGTGTTGCGCCAGATGATTGTAAAGATAATGGTGAGTTGGGCGAAGATGATGTATAGGGTGGTAAGTTTGAGGTGAGATTAACACTTCATACAAAAGTGAAACAGGGCGGCTCAACGAGCCGCCCTGCCCAATGGCTTCTTTCGCAGAAGCCATCTCCAATCCTATCTATTTACAATATGCGCCGGCGCCCGGCACCCCCAGCAACTGCGCGCAGGATTGCAATCAGGATACATGCGCCGATGAAGGCGATGATGATTGTTCCGATCAATCCACCCGCGCCTATACCAAGCAGGCTTGCCAGGAAGCCACCGATGAGCGCCCCGACGAGGCCAACGATAATATCGCCAACGATACCGTAGCCACCGCCGCGCATGACCAGGCTTGCCAGGAAGCCAGCAATCAAACCGACTACAAGCCACCATATAACGGCTGAAAGACTCACGTCTGCAAGAACTAAACTCGCAAGTGCCATATTACATTTCTCCTTTCATTTACTTCTCTAATCTAAAGTTGTGCAAATGCTACGGCACAACGAACGATTATTCATGTTCGGATATTCGCTCAAATATCTTTGATTTACGCATTTGCTGTTTATACAATAAACCATGTGGTTCGATTCTACAAGTCAACAATAAAAATGCTAAGTGTCTTCCAATCTTTTGTTAAGCTTTTTAATTTTTGTATCTGGGGAACTCCTGTCCTTTTGTCCATTGGTCGACCGCCGGAGCTACTCTTCTCTCGTTTGGCTTTCAACCTCACGCGGTCGTTTGAGCATCCTGCCAAAGAACGTGAGCAAGAGACTGGGAGCCAGTATGAGACAGAACGCCCCAAAGACAAAGGATGCGGAAAGACTCACATTAGATTGCAACCATCCTCCAATCGAAGGCCCGATACTAAAACCGATGCTCCATGTGACCGAATAGAAGCCGGACAGGGTTGCGCGATGGCGATCTGAAACCTGTTCCATCGCAAAGGCAGCGTAGATAGGCTCGATCAGCGTACGCATAAATGAGCGGGTGTACTCTCCTGCAATTGCTATTGGCAGCGTAGGAGCGAAACCAATCAGCACCATCAGGGGTGCGGTGAGATACTGCACAGTGGTGACGACGCGCAACTTACTCCAACGTCTGACAAAAAGAGGAGCGGTGAGTGAGAAGATACCACCAGCAAGACCCGAAATGGTAAAAATGATGCCCAGGGGGCCAGGTAGGAGGTTGAAGCGCAAGATAAAGAACAGTTGCATGAGCGCAACAACCGCGCCCTCGCCCATGGTGAAGAGCAGGTCAGGAATGAGTAATTTCACGAACAAGGCGACCGGCAGCCGTTCCCGCTTTTTATGGAGCACTGCCTCCGCCAGAGGTCCGCTATTTCTCACGCCTTCCTCCAAGACTGCTTGTGTCGCTTTATCTGTTGATTTGTCTGCTGTTCTTCGCTTTGGTTCGCGCAAGAACCAGAGCGGCAGACCAAAGACAAAGGTAAACAAAGCGGCAGCGAATACTCCCCAACGCAATGCTATTGTACTGGCAGCAGAAACATGCAGGATGCTTGCCATAAATTCGGGAATGGCACCACCTAAGAGGCTACCCAGTGAACCAATGCCAAGCAAGAGGAAACTGTTCAGAGCGAATACGCCAACACGCTGTCTTTCCGTCGTACTTTCCGTCAGGAGTGGTAGATTAGTTACCCAATAGGCAGTGGAGACGACCCCTTGCATGAAAGCACAGAACAGCAGCCAGAAAGGGGATGTGACAAGCGCACACGCTGCAAGAAAGAGGGGAGTGAGGATGGCGGTCAGCAAGAGGACTGGCTTGCGCCCGATACGATCTGCAAGGAAACCGACAGGAACGGCGCTGATGAGCGCCCCAATGGCAGGCATCGCGCTGAAAACACCGATGAAATCGGGTTGGTAGCCCAGGCTATGCACATAGTAATTGAGCGTCAACGTGGAGATGCTCAGTTGAAAGCCCTTACCCGTAGTAAAAAGGAGGAGAATATAGACATTTCTGGGTAGATGGAAGAGGGAGGGTATGAAAGAGCGTTTTTTTCGCGATGAACCTCCATCTTGCATAGTTGACTCAGAGGTATCGGGCACCGAAGACATAATAGATATACTCCTGAATGGATAGACACATGTTCATACCTTAACATACGTCATTATCACCAGGCAACGGCCAAATGGACAGGAAGAGGTTCCTTAAACTACCTGTGATAACCCCCCTCCATTCCTGCTTGCTTTAGCCTATATGGTCTAACATGTAACAAAATGGTGTTTCATGGCGTATACTCTAAAGGACCTGACTAATTGCCTGAAGAATATCCCGGCGAAAACTGGTCAATTGTAATCTTAGTAAAACTTTGTTGGCAAACGACATTGAGCATGCAATAAAGCACCCTTGTGGTTGCCCTGAGGGTGGAGCTAATTCGTTGTCTATTCTAACTTCATACCATAGGAGCAGCTTGTAGATGAGGTCTAGCGTAGTTGAGTCTCGTCCCCCAGGGAATTCGGAGATTCGAAGTTCGAATACTCTGCATCAAACTGGATTTCGAGCACCTGACTCCAATCCGCGTCGTCAAAGCGCTCAATCTGCAAGACACCGATCCCCGGAACGCCACTTCCCGCTTACGCCTGGCGAGGGTTGGCTTGCCATGCTGCTCTTGACCATAGCTGTCTACAGCGTCGTCTTCTCTATTATCTCTGCCAGCTGGGTAAACAATAGTTACATCCTTCTCATAAGTACCGCCATTGGCTTGCTGCTGGGTCTAGGTATTGCAAAGATTCAGCGTTTTCCCCAGGCTATCTTACACCTGGCCGCGGTACTTATGGGTCATTGGCTTTCGATCTGGCTAGTCAGCACCTTCGCCTTTCATAGCTCCTGGATGCAGCTACTTGAAAACTTGCGCTTAGTAATTAGCGGTGGTTTCACTGCTGCAGTGCCATCAAACAGTGAGATGGTTTTTCTCTTCTATCTCACGTTTCTCAGTTTCTTTCTTGGCTATTTTGGCGCCTGGTTGACCTATCGCGCGCGCCTTCCCTGGCTCGTTGCCCTGGTCTATTGCGCCATCATGCTCGTGAATCTCAACTATATTAAACAAGACCTTTCCTATTTAGTCGTTATCATGCTGGCTGCCTTGATTCTACTCATCATGCGTATTCAACTTGTCAATCAGTTAACCGAGTGGACGAATGAAGGCCTGCATACTGACCGCGTCTGGTTGCAGAACATTACGAACCGTTTCGTCCAGGTTGGCGCTCTCTTTACGTTGCTGATCCTACTTATCAGTTGGATGGTGCCCATCGCGGCGCAGCCGGCGTCGGGCACCAATTTTTGGAACAACCTTGATAACGCATGGGCTAACATCACGCACGGCCAATTTTCCTTGAGCAGCCCTGGTACGCTTTTTCAACCATCGCAATCTCCCGCTAACTTCTTTGGAGATCAACTGTCCATTACCGGCGATGTGATCTTGCCCGCGGGTGAAGTGCTCTACTATACCGGTAGCCCCAAATCCCAACCGCAGTACCTGGAAGGCTTTACGTATGACAATTTTGATGGTCACACCTGGATATCAACGACCTCGAATGTGAGTCAGCAATTTGGTGCCAATGCGCAACTTCCGATAGAAACCTCGGACAACATAAATCAGGTCACAACAACCGTAACCATCGTCAAGCCGCCTGAGGGGACTAAGCATTATCTCTTTGCGCCCGCGCAACCTTGGAGCTTTAACGTCCCTACAACCCTTTACGGTAACGGCATCATCACAGCCTGGACACAGCAGAGCCTTTTAACCCCGGAGGAGAGTTATCAAGTCACATCCTTCATCCCTACGGCTACCGCCCAGGATTTATTGCCCTTTCCATTGCCCCAGGATAACCAGAGTCCTTGGTTGAACGGCTCGAACATGTCTACGATTAAGCAATACTATCTTCAAATGCCCACAGACCTCCCGTCCAACCCCAGCGTACAAAGTACACTCAGGCAGTGGACACGCGATGCACAGAATGCCTATAGCGCAATCAAGAGCATAGAGTCACACCTGAGTGATCCAACACAATTCACGTATTCCGTGACCAATCCGCCTGTGCCTGCGAATGTGGATGCTGTGGCCTGGCTTTTACAGACTCACCAGGGTTACTGCACCTATTATGCCAGCGCCATGACTATTATGGCCCGAATGTTGGGCGTTCCTGCTCGAATAGTCAATGGCTTCAGCCAGGGGCACTTTGACTCACAGCACTGGGTTGTCTATGGTCAAGATGCGCATAGCTGGGTTCAGATCTACTTCCCCGGTTTTGGCTGGGTCAATTTCGATCCCACTCCTGGCTTTTCAGGTAAAACTGGTCCCACTGCGCAACCGGGTCAGACTCCCGCGCAAACCCATCCTTCAACTCATCCGACTCCGACGACGGTCGCCGGACACCCAAAGCCAGGTACTCAACATCATCCCAAACCCGGGTCGACCGGCGCTGGTGTAAATAGCAACTCGTCGGCTATAGTAGCACCCCAAAATCTATTCTTGATGCTCTCACTGGCGACTCTGCTTGGTTCTATCGTCATATTTGGTTTCGCGCTACTTTCTCGATATAAAAACTACAAACTCAGCGCCAGTATCACTGCCTCCACCATATTCCGTCGTGTTTGCCGGCTTGGCGCCTTGCTTGGTTCACCTCCCCAGCGATGGCAGACCCCCTATGAGTATTACCGTACGCTTGGTCTGCGTTTCCCGCAGGTGGCCGCTCCTATGCATCGTATAACCGAACTCTTTGTGCGCGAACGCTGGGCTGCGCCTCACCAGGTACCAGGACCAGCCGAAGGGCAATCGCTCGAGAAACTCTGGCCTCATTTGCGCAACGCCCTCTTACGCTCACTCCTCTCGCGTAGGAGCGGGTGAGGTTACGAAAATTCTATAGCCTGTTTCAGCTCCCCCGCCGCCACGACAGGCCCTGTAGGGGCGCTCTTACTGGCCATGGGACCAGGCTCTCTACTCACGGCAGCAACTTCATATCCAGCGATATTGCTCGGAAATGTAACACTTGCAATACCGTTCTCCATACTCAATAGCCCGATACTCGTCGGTTGTTTACCGTGGATCAGCCAGCCCTGGTAGACCTGTGTCCCATGAAGTTGCGGAAGCCCCTTGATGACCAGTAGCGTAATATTCTGGCCGGGAAGATAGATTAATTCGCCAGAAGCCCCCTGCGCAAAGGCGTTACCCCGAATTGTATAAGCCAGAGCTACTTGATGTTGAAGAGAGGCGACCTCCCTCGCAAGCAAGCTGTTCTGCTGCTGAAGAGCAGTTACTTGATGTCCAAGCGAGGCATTTTGGTGCTGGAGGGAAACATTCCACGCGGTCATTCCGCCGCATAGCAGCAACAGCAGCACAGCGGCAATGGCCAGTAGCTGCGTACTCCAACGCCGCTGTCCAGGGCGTTGGTTTCGGTTTATTGGAACTGGTCGAGTTGGTATGCTCTCCATGCGAATTGCTTCAAGGAGACGTTCCTTCGATGATGCCGGTGGATTGACCTGCGTGACAGAATAAGGCAGCAGATCTACAACAGCGCGTAATTCTTGCAAATGACGTGTGCAAGCCGCGCACCCTGCCAGGTGTGCCTGCGCTGCCTCTCGCTCAGCGGGAGTGACGGCATCAAGCGCATACGCACCAGAAAGTTCTTCGAATTCTTCGCATGTCATCAATAACTCGCTCCAATCAGTCTAATTGATCTGTATTACGAATTCCAGTGCTTCATAGATTACTGAGCGCGGCAGCTCTCGCAGCGACCAAACAGCGTAAGCGAGTGGCCTTCAATATCAAATTTGGTCTTATTGCCAATGGCTATGAGCTGATCCATAGGAAGACAGACATCTACTTCTACAACCAGGTGGCACTGGGTACAAGTCAAATGATGATGGTGATCATCCCCGCAAATACGATAATGATGTGTCCCGTCAGCAAACTCTACACGATCCAGCAGACCCATAGTAACCAGCTTCTCTACGGAACGATAAACCGTAGCTCTACCCAGGCGCGGCTCTAGCTCTCGTATCTCCTGCCAGAGATCATCAATCGTGAAATCGGCTCCGCTGGCAGCAAGCTCTACCAGTCGATCCGCAATAAGTCGTCGTGGGCGAGTATGCCGCTGACTTACCTCGTCAAAAGCCGCGCGAATTTTGTCTGCTAACACGTTTATCTTTGCCTTTCTGTTTTTTGTCTGCGTTGTTTATTGTCCATCAAATTTTTCTGAGCACTTCATGCTTGCCGCATTATCGCACATGCACCGGCCTATGCTCCCGGTTTGGATGCGGTAATGGCCTGTAGCGGCGAGGTGTGCGAAAACGAGAAATCTGCACAGACGCAAAGTAGGTGAGAGCCGCCATCGCTGAGATATAGAAACTGACTGGCAGGTGACGTCCTGGCCCCACGAATGCCAGGATCAATCCACCCCAGGTGAAAGTGAGTCCCAGGATGACCGAGAGGATGATTGCGGTGAGCGGTCGGCGCGTCAGGTGCTCTGCCGCTGCCGCCGGGGCTATCAGGAGAGCGAAGACGAGCAAAACGCCGATGACCAGCACTGCCTCGGCTGTTGCAACTGCCAGTAACAGAAGAAAAACAATCGAGAGCAGGCGTACAGGGACGCCACGTGCCTGTGCCACCTCCGGGTCTACTGAGGCGAAGAGCAGCGGGCGAAACAGCAAGGCGAGGATGAGCAAAGTTGCGCTACCGGTAATGAGGGTAATGATCACATCTCTACGAGTCACAGACAAAATAGAGCCAAAAAGCACGCTCACTCCGGCATTTGCATTAGCCCCATTCTGGATATAAATGCTCAAAAACAAGACACCCAGGCCAAGTGCGAATGAGAGCACCATACCAATCTCGATATCACGTCCTCGCACACGCTCGCCCAATGCTCCCATGCCTAGAGCCGCCAGGAGAGCCAGGCCGAGCATTCCCAGTAGCGAACTTATGCCCAGGATGGCAGCTCCGGTTGCTCCAGCAAAACCGATATCAGCAAGGGCCTCTCCCGCAAATGCCTGGGCACGCAGGACGACAAAGTAGCCTATCACGGCTGCCATAATTGCTACCAGAGAACCCGCGAGAAAGGCATTCTGTACAAAATCGTATTGTAATAGAGTAAACATAGCTCTTTACTCCCCCCTTCATCGAGATGATCCCGGTATACGCCCTGTTGCTTTTGTTGGAATGCTCTGCTTTTGCTCGAGGCCCTGGATTTGCGGTAAGAACATGTCTTGTCTCGATGGCATGCTCTTTCTGGCACGTTGTCCTATCCACAGCGGCGAGAGAAGGCGTATAGGAAGATAGACCCCAAACGAGATAGTCGCTATGTAAAAACTCACAGGCCAGCTTCCGTTGGCTGCGAAAAAAATCCCCAACCAGGTATAGCATATGCCCAGCAGAACGGCTAAGAGAATAGCCCAGAGTGGACGCTGGACGATGCGTACAGATGTCGCGGCGGGTCCAATCAGGAGGGTAAAAAAGAGCAAAGCACCGACGATTTGCACTGCTATAGAGACAGTGATCGCTACTAGTACAAGAAACGCCAGTCCTAGCAGATTCACGGGGACTCCACGGGCTTCTGCCACTTCTGGATCAAACGAGCTGAATAAGAGAGGACGGAAGAGGATAAAGAGTAAGACGAGCGTGAGAAAACTGGAGAGTGCAGTGAACAGCACATTCTCCTGACTGATACCCACAATTTGTCCAAACAAAATGCTATAGACGCGTTCGGCATAGCCTGAATAAAGTGACAGAAAAAGGATGCCCAGACCAAGCGCGAAGGTCATGATAATACCCACAGCAACATCGCGTTCGCGGATGGCCTTACCAAGTAGACCAATAGCTATAGCGGCGCTGATGGTGAACGCGAGTAGGCCGATCACCGGATCGATGCCCAGGAGAACCGCCCCTGCCGCGCCAGCAAAACCAATATTCGGCAACGCGTGACCCGCAAAGGTGAGTCCCCGCACAATCAGGAAGTAACCCATCATAGCAGCCACTATCGCGACACACGTTCCCGCCATGAAAGCATTCTGGATAAATTCGTATTGGAAAATGTCAAACATACAAAAGCCTACGTTTCCGCACCAACAACAAAAAGTCGTCCCAGCGCCTGCACGACCTCAACTGATGACCCATACAACTTGCTGAGGGCAGCGCTGGTAATCACTTCATCTGTTGTACCGATGGTACTTTGCCCATGCGCCATATAAAGCACGCGATCCACTACAGGAAGCAGCGGGTTGATATCGTGAGAGACCAGCATGACAGCGACGTTGCGTGCACGACAGATTCTCTGGACCAGCGCCACCGTTTCCTGCTCGTGAATGATATCCAGGTTCGCTAGCGGCTCGTCCAGGAGCAGCAATCGGGGGTTCGACAACAGCGCCTGTGCAATGAGCAGGCGTTGTTGCTCCCCGCCAGACAATTGCCCAACAGGAGCTTCTGCGAAAGCAAAGGCATCAACCTCTTGTAAAATAGTATCAATGATAGCTCGCCGTTTGTGATTGGGCAGGCCGGTTCCCCAGCGATGTCCATCCAGGCCAAATCCAACTACATCACGTGCGCGCAAAGCAAGGTCGGCCTCAAGGACGCGATGTTGGGGTGCATAACCAATGTCACAATTGCCACGACGCGGAGGGCGTCCTAATACTCGCACGCTTCCTGCACTCGGCTTTATCAACCCAAGTAAAAGCTTGAGCAAGGTACTCTTGCCCGCGCCATTTGGGCCAAGTATGGCAATGAACTCTCCCTCGTTGACTGTCATATTTACATCGTCCAATATAGCTCGCTTGCCAAACTGAATTCTCACATGTTCTAGTTCTACAACTAGCTCTTGTCGCTCGTCCACATGTTACTCCTATGACTTTCCTTTTGTGCCTACTTCGCGCCTTGCAGGGCCTGCTCTAATGTATTCAGTTGATCAAGCATCCATGTCTGGTACGTCTTCCCAGGGGGCATCGTTTCGGTCACGGGGACTATCGGGATGTTTTGTGCCCTGGCGTCGTTCTCCAATTTCGTTGTGGATGGTGTGACTGTCTGCTCATTATAAATCAAGACCTTAATCTGATGATGGGTAATCTGATTCTCTGCTGTCACAACGGTATCGGCTGGCGGATCATTGCCTTCGGCCATTGCCTTCTGAAACTCAAAGGGGGTCAGGACGTTTAGACCGAGCGGGACCGCTTGATAGAGATAGATCGTCTCAGTCAGCCCGACAGGCGTTCCCGCGTACGTTGACTTGATTGCAACAATTTTTTGCTGAATCGGTTGGAGTGACCGCTTAAATGTCTGGAGATTGCTATCAAACGTCGCTGCATCCGCCGGGTCCAGTTTCTTCAGATTATTGGTAATAGCCTGCGCAATTGTCGCAGCATTATCAATACTATACCAGACATGCTCATTTTCTGGTAGTTTGACCTGCGCGATAGTAAAGGCTTTCAGCACGAGACGATTCGAGTTTGGTGAACCGGAAAGTAATTTATCCATCCAATCATCATAGCCTCCGCTGTTTTCAATCACGAATTGCGCTTTACTTACCGTAATTGCAGTTTGCACATTAGATTCATATTGGTGAGGATCAATATTAGGATCAGAAAGGATACTCGTCACCGAGACGTGGCTGCCACCTAGTTGCTTCACAATATCGCCATAGAAATTCTCTGCTGCCACAACATTGATAGCTGCTGAAGATGAGGACGTACCTGGGCCCCCGGAGGCACCACTACAGGCGCTCAACAACAATACAACGATAAATGAAAAGGCTAGCCAAAGTGAGCTTCTTCTCATCTTTAACATCTCCATTTTTCTCAGTATAATGATACAAAGTCTCGATAAGAGAAGCATAACACAGGCAATAGTCACAAGTCAATGATATAATGTCTCATTAGCAGCAGAACTGGGGAATCAGAAGCGAACGAGTGCAGAAGCTTATACGTTCAAAAAAGCCTTGAAGGTGTATTGCAATGGCCTTGTATGGACGGACAACCTGAAAACAAAACGCCGACCCCGAAGGGCCGGCGCTGTGTTCAATCCTCGTACACGGCTTTCTCGAATTCGAAGAACAACGGAAGCGCCTTGTAATCGGCGAAAGGAAAGATTTGAGTAGCGTACACGCCGCCAAGGTCGCGTGTTGGATCGATCCAGAAATACGTGTTGGCCAGACCTGCCCAGGCGAGACTGCCTGCCGAGCGGCCGGTGGGGGCCTGTTCATCGTTGATCATGAAGCTCAGGCCCCACCCCTTCGGCATGCCCGGGAAGAACTCTGCGTCATTCGATAGAGCAGGAGCCACGCTGTATAACATGGTCACCTTGCTATCGCCCATGGCGTTGCGTGCCATTAGATCGACAGTCTCGGGCTTTAATACTTGCTTCGCGCCTGCGCGGCCGCGGTTGAGTATCATACGCACGAATTTCAGATAGTCGACTGCAGTGCTATATAAGCCGCCACCACCCATCTCGAACTCCGGGTCTTGAGGAATTTCGGCATCAATGGGGGTGAGAGACCCATCGTCGCCACGCTGGTGGATCTTGGCGAGTCGTTCCCGCATAGCTGGCGTAATGCGGAAAGCCGTGTCGTTCATTCCCAATGGCGAGAACAGATTTTCTGAAAGGTAGGCGCCCAGCTTCTTGCCGCTCACTGCCTCCACCATCTTGCCGACCCTGTCCATATTGATGCCATATTCCCAACGATCACCCGGATCGAAGTGAAGCGGTAACTGGAGTGTAGCGTTCAAGCAGCTAATGATAGGCGGCAATCCCTTGATTTGCTGATAGCTTACGACGTCCGCGTTCCAAAACTCGTAGGCGAAACCGGCCGTGTGTGTGAGCAGATGGCGGAGCGTAATCGGCCGCTTCGGCGGCCGGGTACGTGGCTGGCCATCCTCATCGAACCCCTCCAGAACCACGACTTCTCCGAGTTCTGGAAGCACGCCGCTCGCCGGAACGTCAAGTTCAAGTTTGCCCTGTTCGACCAATTGCATAGCGGCCGTACCGACCAGCGCCTTGGTCATCGACGCGATCCACACGACGGTATCGGGGCTCATCTCGGCTGGTTCGCCCAGCACGCGTGAGCCGAAGCCACCTTCATAGATTGTTCCCTCGCGATTTGTGGCCACTGCCACCACTCCTGGTACATCTCCGGCCTGTGCAGCCGTTCTCAATAGAGTATCGGCCTTGTTTTTGAGTGACATCGGTGTCCTCCTTATTGCGCTCATTGCAGTGAGCAACTTTGTCGTCTGAAATGTTGCAGTTTAGTAGTACTATTTGGAGTATAGCATATAGCTGAATAACATCACAAGTTATGGAGTGGGGAACTCTAACGGAGCAAGCAAATGAAGCAGTTACACATTTGTACCTTCAAAGGCTTACAGAACCTGCCGCTCTTTGTTGCAAGACAGCAAGATTTCTTTGCAAAGCAAAGGCTTGACATAGAAATCACCTACACTGCTGGCTCACTGCCCCAACTGGCTGGACTGTCTCGTGGAGACTATCAACTGATCCAGACGGCCCCCGATAATGTCATCAATGTAGACAACAACCCCGCCGCCTTTGGACTTGACCCTGCCACCGCTCCTCACATTATTATGCTACTAGGCGGCAGCGTTGGCCCTTTGAGCATATATGCTCAGACTGATATCACCGCATTTGATCACTTGCGAGGGACTGTACTGGGCGTCGATAACCAGACCTCCGGCTTCGCACTGGTGTTACGAGATATACTGGCACGCAATGCACTGCTATTGGAGCGAGACTACAACTTTACCATCGCAGGTGGCACCAGTCGCCGCCTTGATGCACTCAAGAGCGGTTCAGTTGCAGCAACCATACTTTACACACCTTTTGATGTTCAAGCAGCACAAGCTGGTTTTAACAGGCTCGCAACCTCGACTGACTACTACCCGGCGTATGCCTCGCTCGCCACCGCTGGTACTCAGACCTGGATCGAGCAACATACTGGAGAAGTAACCAGCTACATCTCCGCCTATCTTCAAGCTTTACGCTGGATATATGACCCCACCCATGCTATTGATGTACAGGCGATCATGCAAAATGGGCCTTCCCTTGGCCTCGATGCCTCAATAGCTCCCCATGCTTATGCCGCTTTTGTCAATCCGAAATCTGGTTTCGGCCTGAACGCAATGCTCGACGACGCAGGGCTTCAACAAGTCATCGACTTGCGAGCCATATATGAATCCTTCCCTAAACTTGATCGAGAGTTAGCTCATTACCGCGATCCTCGCTGGTATCCCTGGTGAGGAACGCTGATTCCACACGCGGGTCGTCTATGCACGGCGGGTGACGACCAACATCGTCCCCAAGCACGTTGCCTAATGCAGGAACGGATTGTGATGATATTGTACACCCTTGCTGCGTCAAAAACTCGCATATTGAGCAACAATTGAGTATACTTGCTTCAAGAAAGGTGCAAAGCCTTCATTGGATGAAGACGATAGACGAAATGAAGAGCATTCGCGATGAAAAATGAGCAGTATTCCCCCTTTATTTTAGCTCTGAATGATGCTTCTGCGACTCTGGAGCAGGTGGGAGGCAAAGGCGCTTCGCTGGCACGCATGGCGGCGGCTGGTCTGCCAGTGCCTCCTGGTTTTCATATCACCACGGCCGCCTATCGCCGCTTTGTGACGGAGAATAGGCTGCAAGAGCAGATTCTGGCGGCTGTCTCCGCCGTCACTCCTGATCAGCCTGCAACTCTCGAAGAGGCATCAAGGCAGATTGGCAGGCTTTTCGCGCAGAGTGCGATGCCGGATAATATTGCCGAGGCGATTCGACGGGCATATGCTGAACTTGGCGGAGATGATCTGCCCGTCGCGGTGCGTTCATCGGCCACGGCTGAAGACCTGCCTGAGATGTCGTTTGCCGGTCAGCAGGAGACGTATCTCAACATGCACGGCTCAGCGATGGTCCTGGAGGCGGTCAAACGCTGCTGGGCTTCGCTCTGGACGGCGCGGGCGATTGGCTACCGCGCACGGCATGGCATCGCACCTCAGGATGTGAGCCTGGCAGTGGTTGTCCAGGCACTGGTACCCGCCGATGCTTCAGGCATCCTCTTCACTGCGAATCCGGTGACAGGAGCACGCGACCAGGTGATGATCAACGCTGCCTGGGGGCTGGGTGAGGCGATTGTCGGCGGGCAGGTCACGCCCGATACGGTCGTGGTTGAGAAGGCAAGCGGGGCCATCATCAAACAGGAGATTACCGAGAAGGATGTGCTGACCGTGCGAACCCTCGAAGGCACGCACGATGAACCTGTGCCAGCAAATCGGCGCACCCAGGCGGTACTCAGCCCGGCGCAAGCGGCTTCACTTGCCCGCATCGGTGTGGAGATCGAGGACCTCTATGGTCGGCCAATGGATATCGAGTGGGTTCTGCACGATGGCCGCGTCTCTGTCGTGCAGGCTCGTCCGATCACCGCCTTGCCAGAATCTGCCGCTGAGTTTCAGGTGACACGAGCAGCAGAGTGGAAACTTCCCAACCCCAAAGGGCACTATATGCGTGCAAGCGTGCTGGAACTGCTGCCTGATCCGCTTTCACCTCTGTTCGCCACGCTCGGACTCCCGGCATGGTCCAGGGCCACAGCGGCGTTCATGAGGAACATAGGCATGACAGGCATGTTGCCTGATGAGCTATTTACCACTATCAGTGGGTACGGCTACTTTGACATGAGCCTCACGCCTGCACAGACGGCAAAGATGGCGCTCGCCATGCCACGCTTCATCGCCGCCGGATCGCGCCTGTTGCGCACCGTGCGGCCACGCTGGCAGGCGTCCCGTTCCAGGTACGCAGCGGTTGTCAACTATTGGCAAACAAGGGACCTGGCGACCACGTCAGCCGCAGGCCTGCTGGGTGGGGTACGCGCCATCACTGCCGAAGCGGCTCAGTACTATCTCTCTGTACAGAGTGGCATCCTGCCAGCAGCGTATATGAGCGAGTCGCTCTTTACTCTGGTGTACAACAGGTTCCTCAAGAAACGCAATGCTCCCTCTGCACTGACGTTTGTGCTGGGCTTTGACAGCGCACCGATACAGGCCGAGCAATCGCTGTATGACCTGGCACAATGGGTACGCGAACAGCCGGAACTGGCCTCTCAGCTGGCGAACATGTCGAGCGGGCAGTTCACGACAGCGTATCGCGAGCAGGCAGCGGACGGAGCGTGGCCTGAATTCTGGCGACGCCTGGCTGATCATCTGGCTCGTTTCGGACATGCCATCTATGACCTCGATTTTGCCAAAGCCGTGCTCGCTGATGACCCGGTGCCCGTCTTAGAAACCCTCAAGTTCTTCTTGAGCGGTCAGGCACCCGATCCCTCTGTACGCCAGGCAGCGGCCTCGGCGGCACGTGAGCAGGCCACACAGACCATGCTCACTCGCTTGCGCGGCCTCCGCTTGAGGACCTTTCGGCGTCTTGTTCGGGTTGCTCAAGACTTCGCTCCACTGCGCGAGGATGCACTCGCCGATGCGGGTCTGGGCTGGCCGGTGTTGCGCCGGATGCTGCGTGAGCTGGGACAGCGCCTGGTCAAAAGCCTCGTGCTCGATACCCCGGACGATGTGTTCTGGCTGATGCTTGCCGAACTGCAGGAGGCCGCAACCGCACTCGACGCTGGGCAACCACCAGCGAACTATCAGACGGTCATCGCCGAGCGACGCGCAACCTGGGAGAGCGAACGCGCTCTTACGCCGCCAGTGGCTTTGCCACTCAAAGGTGGAGCCCGCTTTCTGGGGATTGACTGGAGTTCCATGATGCCAGCTCGAGCCGACCAGCCCGCGGGCGATGTGCTGAAAGGAATCGCGGCCAGCCCTGGGCGTGTCACTGGCCTGGCGCGGGTCATTCATGGCCCTGACGAGTTCGACCAGATGCGACCGGGTGATATCCTGGTGGCGAGGATCACGACGCCCGCCTGGACGCCACTCTTTGCCCTGGCCGCTGGGGTCGTTACCGACGTAGGTGGCCCGCTCAGCCACAGTTCGATTGTGGCCCGCGAGTATCACATTCCCGCCGTCCTCGGCACAGGTGTGGCAACTGAGCGCCTGAGTAGTGGACAACGTATCACGGTCGATGGGGACGCGGGGCTGGTCTCGACGGAGGGACAAGGATCGTACGTCTTTTTGCGACTCGCCCGCTTCGCGGAAACATGAGAACCCGCGATCAGCATACAGGAGAGATCGAAGCAGACCTGGCCTCGCCGCGGCTTCCCCAGAGGTGCAAGCCTCTGTTGCTCACCCTCCCCCGGAACTCCTGCTCACCTGTGATGGCCCTGTGAGCAGTAGGGCCACTTTTGTGATGTCCTCGTGATGTCCAGGCAGTAGACTCTATCCTGGAAAGGTCTGTCACAGATCATGGCAGGCAAGACGAGGTGATGATCGGAGACGGGATGTCTTGTCCCATTGTAAGGAGGGAGAGAGAGTATGAAACAGCACAACGCTGATTACCAGGTGGTCCCGTATCCGAAGCACAGGCGCGCGGAGGCGGTCCTGTATCGTTCAGTCCAGCACAAGCCCATGATCCATGGCTTGATTGAAGTCGATGTGACCAGGGCGCGCGCGTTCCTGCGAGAGCACCAGGCGAAAACCGGGGAGTCCCTGTCGTTCACAGCGTTTCTCATTGCCTGCCTGGGAAAAGCCATGGATGAGCACAAAGCCGTACAGGCATTTCGCAAAGGCAGCAAGCACCTCATCCTGTTTGAGGAGGTGGACGTGTATACCCTGATTGAGCGTGACGTAGCTGGTCAGAAGCAAATCATTAGCCACACCATCCGAGCAGCCAATCGCAAGACCTTCCGCGAGATTCATCACGAGATCAGGACAGCCCAGGTGGAGGACGTGGCAAAAGCCTTGGAGAGGTATCAAGCGTTTCTGATCCTGCCGACCTTGCTCTTGAGATTCCTCGTGTGGGTGCTTGGAAGGTCTCCACAGGTGCAGAAGAAGTACGGTGGAACGGTGGGCTTATCGGCAGTGGGCATGTTTGGGGAAGGGGCAGGTTGGGGCATCCCTCCAGCCACCAAACACACACTCATGATTACAGTGGGCGGCATTGGCGTGAAGCCGGGTATCGTTGACGGGCACATCGCTATCCGGGAATATCTCAGTCTGACGGTCAGTTTTGATCACAATATGATCGATGGCGCTCCAGCAGCACGCTTCACCGAGCAGTTGAAAGAACTGATCGAGCGTGGGTATGATCTCGACGACTCCACAGTCGAGTCGGAACAGGCTGTAGCTCCAGGGACATCCAAGAAGAGCTAAAGTGGTCCGCATCGAAAGGAGGAACTGAGCGAATGGAGGTTTGGAGATGAAAAAGAATAACCGTGGATATACGATTGAACCTTTCTCGAGGATGCGGAGTATTGTGCGCACTATCGCGCGCGTGGCCCGGCACAAATACATGATGCGTGGCCTGCTGGAAATTGATGTGACCAGGGCTCGCCAGTTTCTACGGGAGCACAAGGCGCGGACTGGAGAGAGCTTGTCCTTCACGGCATTTCTGGCGGCGTGCGTGGCACACGCCGTCGAGATGAACAAGAGCGTGCATGCGTATCGCAACTGGCGCCATCAACTCGTCCTGTTTGACGACGTGGACATCAATATCCAGGTGGAAAGAGACAGGCAGGGTCAGAAGTTTTCCTTTCCCTCTATCGTCAGGGGGGCGAACAGAAAGACGGTGCGCGCTATTCATAAAGAGATCCGCGCGGCCCAGGCTCACCCCATGAGTGGTCGAGAAGTGAAGGCTGCTACATGGGTGACGCTCTTGCCTTCTTTCGTGCAGCAGCTGTTCTTTTGGCTCGCGAGCAAGAGCCCGCACCTGCTCACACAGAACATAGGCACGGTGGAGCTCAATGCGGTTGGCATGTTCGGAAGTCGGGGCGGATGGGGCATTCATATCCCCTTCCATACGCTGAGCATTGTCGTTGGCGGAGAACCTTCATTTCGACTTGGAGATTGACACTTGTTTGACAGTTAAAAACAACTGCTACCTATTGGTAGTCAGCTACGTCTAGTGTATCGGGGACTTTTTGACGGGTGAAGACAGACTTTGGAAGATGAACATGCTCTAGGCAGAAAGGAAGTAATGACATGGAAGCCCTTTTCTATCAGACACAGGACCTCGACCTTCCGGCAATTGCTCAGGCGCTGGTGCTTGAGTACCAGGCGAAGGGATATGAGGCACAACAGTTTGGCGATAGGAACAACGTCACCGTTCAATTAAAAGAGGAAAGCACCTTGAGGACGATTACCGGCTTTAACAAGGCGCTTGCGATCTCTATGCAGCGTGTCCAGAGTGGCACATTTGTGAGAGTGGGGGCACAGGACTGGGTAGATCAGATCGTAGTTGGAGCGGTCGGTCTGGCCATCCATCCTCTCCTCATTACAGCCGCAATAGGAGCGCTCCAGCAATATAACGCCTTACACGAGGTGCTCAGATCGATTGACTATCAAGTCCGGCGGCAGCAGCCACAAGCCCAGGTCAGCATGCCTCCCAGCAATCTTTGGATGCCTCCCACGTATCCTGGGATGCCGCCTACCAATCAGTAGTGAGGAGAGTGGCGACCTGCCTCAAGTGGGAAGTTGGTTCTAGCACGTCAGCCAAAGCGAAAGGCCCTTTGAACAGCAAGGGTCTTTCGCTTTGGTTTACATACAGAGAAATGCAGCTTCTGGTGACCCATGTGTATGTGTCAATGCTAGAGGGGGTCTCCCTCAATTTTGGGGATTGCTGAGCTTATAGTTCCGATTGGTGCCTTTTTTTCATGCTCAAACACAGGTCTTCTTCCACATTATAGAAGAGTTTTCCCCAAATGTGAGGATGATCCCATCTTGCAGATCGCAACACCTGCTAGCAGGTCGGGATCTGGCTCCGAACACCCTGAAGGCTTTAGGAAATATTTCTCTGATGTAGGGCAAGTACCCTGAGCGTTTCGAGAGGAGGAAATGCGCTCAAAGGAGGATCGATTCTGTCCTGCTTGCAGGGTATACTAAAAGAAATCAATCAGATTGCTAGAACATCAGGGAAAGGAGAATCTCTTATGAGCAACACACAACCATTGCGAGGATTCACGACGATCAGTTATTGGGCGGCGGATCTGGAGGCGGCTAAGCGGTGGTACACTGAACTGTTGGGCATCGAACCGTACTTCCGCCGCCCAGGCTACTGTGAGTTTCGCATTGGCGACTATCAGCACGAACTGGGCCTGATCGAGAGCAAATACGCACCTTTCGACACACAGGCTTCTGGCCCTGCTGGCACCGTCATGTATTGGCATGTGGATGATGTACATGCAATCTTTGACCGATTACTCTCAATGGGGGCAACACAGTTAGAAGCGCCTCGGGATCGCGGTCAGGGCTTCATCACGGCTTCCGTCGTCGATCCTTTCGGCAACATCCTGGGCATCATGTACAACCCGCACTACCTGGAAGTTCTAGACTCAGTCAAGAGAGCATGACTTGCACCCAGATCACATACGTGTAATCTGTCTCACCAAATGATGGCCGATTTTGTCGATCTTCTGGCTCCAATGGCGAGAGCGAATGTCTCTTGATCAAACAACGGCAATTGAACAATGCCTTCGATGCGGCGAATCCTTCTCCTGGGCTGATACGAGGGTGCCCGCTAATACAGTCGCCACTCATCAGGACCCACATCGATTAAGGTCAGTTGAGGCAAGCGGAACGGCGTCTTAGCCAGGCGGGGATTGCTGACCTGTTTGATCTGCTTTCGATCCTCAGCCGGCTCAATGTTGAGGGCTGAGAAACCATCACGCAGCAAGCAAAGACTCGATAGAAATAGTCATAACGTTCCTTTCCATCTCTGACATTCAGCATGCGAGCGAAGAACGACGGGCGCAGAGATGGCCTGGATGGCAGGAGCATCCACCGGGCGAGCCAGGTGAATACAGGTGTCCATCAGCGTTGCTCCACTTCAAGCACAAGGGACATTCCCGTAGCGGAGGCAGGGCATGCCTCCTGAAACTCCACCGACGCCTGTGCTGCCAGGGGAACCTCGGCTCGGCTGATCGGTTGAAACCCAAAGCGGAGAAAGAAGTCCACCGCCGTGGTCGTCAGCAGCACCACCTGGCGCACTCCCAACGAAGCAGCATATGTTAGCACCTGCTGAACTAATGCCTGACCCAGACTGTGCCCACGCTCGGGGACCGCCACCGCGACGGAACGCAAGAGTGCAGTGTCGCCATAACGCTCCAGCCCGGCAGAGCCGATCAAGACGTCATCTCGAAAGGCCAGGAAAAAATCGGACAGATGGGCCTCCGCCCCGGCCAATGGCAGATCAGCCGTCGCCAACAAGGCTGCAAGCTTCGGCCAATCGTGTAGTGTTGCACGGCGCATGATCCAGGAATTCATCGCTGTCCCTCCTCTACCAGGTTTCGGATG
>WNGJ01001976.1_pt1 | contig 29062 bp, 29 predicted proteins | sample 5400611 | NCBI WGS metagenome assembly WNGJ01 (sample SAMN13153375, study PRJNA577476) | soil metagenome | isolation source: 40 cm soil or saprolite under Garry oak tree replicate 1 | place: USA:California | collected 2016-06-15
GCTGGCCAGCAGGCGCAGCAGCGAAGCGCCTGGATCGGCCGGCGGGGGCAGGGCGTCGAGGTCGAGCCCGTACGGCGGCTCGGGCGCGAAGCCGACGAGTCGGCGCATCGGCGCGCCGTCGGTCAGGAGCTTGACGGGCAGACGCGCGACCTCGTCGCGACCGTCGAACACCGTGAGCAGCCCATCCCCCGTGACCTCGCCGATCACGGCCGAGGTGAGGTCCCACGCCTCGAAGATGCTCTCGACCTCACGCTCGCGGCCGCGCTGGACGACCACGAGCATCCGCTCCTGCGATTCCGACAGCATCACGTCATAGGGCGTCATGCCTCGTTCACGGCGGGGCACCCGCGCGACGTCGATACGGGCGCCGGCCCCATCGACCCGGCCCGCGCATTCCGCGACGGCAGATGTCAGCCCGGCCGCGCCCAGGTCCTGGATCGCGATCACGGCGTCGGTGTGCGACAGGTCCATGCACGCCTCGAGGAGGCATTTCTCAAGAAACGGATTGCCCACCTGGACCGCCGGCCTGCGCTCGGAGCTGCGGTCGTCGAGCTCGAGCGAGGCGAACGACGCGCCGTGGATGCCGTCGCGACCAGTGTCGGCACCGACCAGAACAAGGCTGTTGCCCGTACCCTCGGCGCGAGCGCGCATGAGCTGGTCCGTGCGCACCAGGCCGACGCACATCGCGTTCACCAACGGGTTGTTCGCGTAGCACTCCTCGAAGTAGACCTCGCCGCCGACAGTTGGAATTCCAATGCAGTTGCCGTAACCGCCGATACCGGCGACCACTCCTTCGAAGTGGCGGCTGGAGGCGGGCATCGGGCCGAAACGCAGCGAGTTCAGGAGCGCGATCGGGCGCGCGCCCATCGCGATCACGTCGCGGATGATGCCGCCGACGCCGGTGGCCGCCCCCTGGTAGGGCTCTATCGCGGAGGGGTGGTTGTGCGACTCGACCTTGAAGACCGCGGCCCAGCCGTCGCCGATCTCGACCGCTCCGGCGTTCTCGCCGGGGCCCTGGACCACACCCGGTCCGGACGACGGCAGACGGCGCAGCAGCGCCTTGGAGCTCTTGTACGAGCAATGCTCTGACCAGAGGACGCCGAGCATGCCCAGCTCCACCTCGTTGGGGGCTCGCTTCAGCTGCTCGAGGATCGCCCGGTACTCGTCTGGGGTGAGCGCAACCTCCCTGAGCCTGCGCTCGTCCACGGACTTGATACTCAAGACACCAGCACCTTCATCGCGCTTTCCGCGACCGAACGAAACAGCTTGAGCCCATCGGTGCCCCCGAGCTCGGCTTCGGAGCAGCGCTCAGGGTGCGGCATCATGCCGAGCACGTTGCCGCGCGCATTGACGATGCCGGCGATGTTGTGCAGAGACCCGTTTGGGTTTGCATTCGGGACGACTCGACCGTTGGCGTCGCAGTATCGGAAAACCACCTGACCCCGCTGCTCCAGGCGCGAAAGTGTCGCAGGATCCGCGAAGTAGCTGCCCTCACCGTGAGCGATGGGGACGCGCAACACCTCGCGCTCCTCGCATTGCGACGTGAAGGCGAGGTCTGTGCGTTCGACGGCGAGGTTGGTCCACTCGCAACGAAACTCGAGCGACGCGTTGCGGATCAAAGCCCCGGGCAGCAGGCCGGCTTCACACAGGACCTGGAAGCCGTTGCAGATTCCCCAGACCAGGCCACCCCTGTCGGCGAACTCGCCGACCTTCTCCATCACAGGCGCAAATCTCGCGATCGCGCCGGTGCGCAGGTAGTCGCCATACGCAAAGCCGCCGGGCAGGATGATGCAGTCGCAGCCCTTGAGGTCGGCATCCTTGTGCCACAGATAGGTCAGCTCCTGACCCAGTACCTGGTCGATCACCCATCCGCAATCGCGGTCCGACCACGTGCCGGGGAAGACGACGACTCCAAATTTCACAACGCTCTCCACCCCGAGCATCGTCGGGGGGTCTCCACGAAATCGCAGATTTCGTGGGGTGCGAAGGCAACGACTACGAACTTCAACGGCGCTTGTGCTCCGGCTCGATGTCGAAGCGGAAGTCTTCGATCACGTGGTTCGCGAGCAGCTGCCGGCACATCGCCTCGACACGCTCTCGCGCCTCGTGCTCGCTCGAAGTGTCCAGGTTGACCTCGATGTACTTGCCGATCCGCACCGCAGAAACCTCGCGAAAGCCAAGCGACGCGAGGCCTTGCTTGACCGTCAGTCCCTGAGGGTCGTTGACCAAAGGCTTGGGGGTAACGATCACGCGCGCGATCACGGCAGGAGACCTCGGCGAGAGATTCGGTGCACAGGTGGTCCAGATGCTAGGCGCGGCCGAGCACGGGAGCGAGCGCACACCTTCCGGGGTCCCCGCGCCGTGGTTGCGCGGGGGTGATGAGGAGCGGATACCTGCTGGGGTCCCCATGCCGGAGGCATGGGGGCAGTGGGCCGCATGGGCGCCGAAGATCCGTCGAGGGCCTCCAGCCGGGATCGCGAGATCAGGTTTCGTTCCTCGGCTTGCGCGGGAAGAGGGGCTTGCCCACGAGGCGCTGGTAGGCGGTGAGGTAGCGCAGGCGGGTCTGCGCGACGACGTCCTCTGGAAGCTTTGGCGGGTCGGACTCCTTATCCCAGCCCGAACGGCTCAGCCAGTCGCGCACGAACTGCTTGTCATAAGAATCGGGCGAGGTGCCGACCTGGTATGTCGCCGTATCCCAGTAGCGCGAGCTGTCGGGGGTGAGTACCTCGTCGATGAGGATGACCTGGTCTCCGATCTGGCCGAACTCGAATTTCGTATCGGCCAGGATCAGACCGCGACGCGCGGAAAACTCGGACGCGTACTTATAGAGCTCGAGGCTGGCGTCGCGAAGCTTATTGGCGAGCTCCTCGCCGAGCTCCTTCTGCATGTGCTCGAGCGTGACGTTCTCGTCATGGCCCGTCTCGGCCTTGGTCGCGGGCGAAAAGATGGGATAGGCGAGCTTTTCGCTCTGTCGCAAACCCGGCGGCATCTTCTCGCCGGCCAGGGTTTGCGATTCTTCGTACTCCTTCCACGCACTGCCGGCGAGGTAGCCGCGGACCACGCACTCGAAATCGATGCGCTTGGCCTTGCGCACGACCATGAACCGGCCCGCGAGCTCCTCTCGAAAGTTCTTCAGAACGGCGGGCAGGTCGGGGACCATCCCCGAGATCAGGTGGTTGGGCTGGAAGGTGTCGGTCTGCGAGAACCAGAATATGGACAGCTGGGTAAGGACCTTGCCGCGGTCGGGAATGCCGTTCGGCAGCACATGGTCAAACGCCGAGATTCGGTCGGTGGCGACCATCAACAGCTCGTCCTTGCTGAGCTCGTAAGTGTCGCGAACCTTGCCACGGGCGAAGAGCTTGAGAGGCAGCTCGGTGTCCGTCAACGGGGGTCCGGCGATCATGTGGCGGATACTCCCAGACCCAGGCGCTCGAACGCGAGGTCGGTGTGCTCGAGGCCCGACCAGGCGTCGAAGACCTTAGCCATCCGCGAACCAATGCGCTTCATGACCTCGTCATTCTTCTCCAGCAAGGCACGGAAACCAGGACCGGTGCCGTCCATGGCTTCCATCGCAGCTTTCTGCACGACGAGGTATGCGTCCTCGCGCGACATTCCGCTCTCGACGAGGGCCAGCAAGACCCTTTGCGAAAAGACGACCCCGCCGGCGAACTGCAGGTTCGCGAGCATGCGCTCGGGCCGCACCTCGAGCCCGCGCAAGACCTTGTTCATCTCGATGGTCATGTAGTCAACCGTCGCGCACGCGTCGGGAAAGATGATCCGCTCCGCCGACGAGTGGCTGATGTCGCGCTCGTGCCACAACGCCGTGTTCTCGAGCGCCGTCACCAGGTTGCCACGGACGACTCGCGCCAGGCCGCACACGCGCTCAGTCAACACGGGGTTTCGCTTGTGCGGCATGGCGGAGCTTCCCTTCTGCTCTTTGCCAAAAGGCTCGAAGGCCTCGCTGATCTCGCTGCGCTGCAGGTGTCTGATCTCGGTCGCGATGCGCTCCAGCGTCCCGGCGGTGATGGCGAGTGCGGACATGAAGCCCGAATGACGGTCGCGCGCGACGACCTGCGTCGACACGACGTCCACCTTCAGCCCAAGCTGCCCGCAGACATGCTCCTCGACTTTCGGATCGATGGTTGCGTGCGTTCCTACCGCGCCGCTGACGCGCCCGACCGCTGCCTCGTCTGCCGCGTTCTTGAGCCGCTCGATCGACCGGTCGAGCTCCGCCACCCAACCCGCGACCTTGAACCCAAAAGTGATCGGCTCGGCGACGATGCCGTGTGTCCGGCCGGCCATCAACGTCCGGCGGTGGCGGATCGCCAGGTCGGCCGCGGCCTCGCGCAGCTTCGCGAGCTCGTGGCCGATGAGCTGAGCCGACTCGACCATCTGGACGGCCATCGCGGTGTCGTTCAGGTCCTGGCTCGTCATGCCGAGGTGGACGTAACGCGCCTCGGGCTGGCCGATCGACTCGTTGAGGACGGTGAGGAACGCGATCACGTCGTGGCCGACGCGTGACTCGACCTCCGCGATCTTCGTCGCGTCGAAAGTGCCCTTGCGAATCTTCGGCAAGGCGGTTTCCGGGATACGGCCGAGCGAAGCCCACCCCTCGCACGCCAGGATCTCGATCCGCAACCAGAGCTCGAACTTGTGCTGGTCAGACCAGACCGCTCGCATGGCGGGCGGCGAGTATCGCTCGATCAAGAAGGGCGATTCCCAGTCAATGGTTGGGGTCCGCTGGAATTATATCGGCCACCGGCTAGTCAAGATCTTGTTATCCGCCTTTCCTCAGGCCCAAGATTTGGTGGCCATCGGGTCCCGGCGGGTCCCTTTAAGCGGCTGGCTTGATAATCGAGGGCGGCTCATGCCCTCCCTACGTAACTTCGTTCGATGGCCGCCCGTTTGAAGCGACAAAGGCGGAACGGCCGGTGAGCGACCCGTCCCGCGACGAGGAGCGCGACCTCGTCGAGCGTGCCAAACGGGATCCACGCCAGTTTGGGGCGCTCTACGACCGGCACTTTCAGCAGATTTACAGGTTCGTGTATTCAAGAGTGAGGGAACAAACCGCGGCCGAGGACGTCACTTCGGAAGTCTTCATGAAGGCTCTGAAGGCCATGCCCCGTTATCAAGACACGGGGCGGCCGTTTGCTGCCTGGCTTTACCAGATCGCGGTCAACGCGATCGCCGACCGCTACCGGACCTTGCGCCCGGCCCAGACGCTGGACGACTTTCACGACCTGTCGGTCGCTGGGCCGGCGCTCGACGACCTGGCAGCGCACCGTGACGAGCTGCGCCGGATCTGGGCGCTGGTCGAGTCGCTGCCCCACCAGCAGCGAACCGCGCTGGTGCTCAAGTTCCAGGAGGACATGAAGATCGAGGACATCGCGGTGACGATGGGCAAGTCGGCGGGCGCCGTCAAGCTCCTGATCCACCGTGGCGTGACTCGCCTGCGAGATGAGGCGTCCAGCTTGAGGCCGGTCGAATGAACGCGTTCCACGACCCCGAGCTGGACGACGTCCTGCAGGACGACGAGCTGCGGCACGTCGCCGCCCTTTTGAAGTCGGCCTCGACACCCGAGCCGCCGCTCGACGAGGCCTTCCGAACGGGGCTGCGCCGGCAGCTGATGAACGAAGCGTGGTCGATGACAGAAGGCCGCGGTGCATGGTGGCGCCGCGCGTTCGCGCCTCCGGGCCTGGCGTGGGCTGGTGCCGCGGCCGGCGTGCTGCTCATCGCGTCACTGGTCGTCTGGCAGGGCTTGCAGCCGTCGGGCGGCCTCGACACGGTCGTCATCCACGGCAACGTGGACGGCAACCGCAGCGTCGCTCTTCAGCAGCCCATCCTGGTCTCGTTCAACCAGCCGATGGACCACGCGTCGACCGAGCACGCGGTGCAGATCACGCCCGCTACGACGGTGACCTTCTCATGGGCATCGAATACGCTCGCAGTGCAGCCCGCAAGCGGCAACCTCGCACCCAACACGCAGTATCAGGTGACGATTGGGCCAGAGGCGAGGACCGCCAGCGGCAAGAAGGTGGCCGCACCGCAGACCATCACGTTCGTCACGCAGCCACCCGCGCCGGCCGCGCCAGCGCCGACTCCGCGCGCGACGCCTTCGAACGCGCTCGGCGAGAAGCAGCTCGCTGTCCTGGCCGGAGCGACCGCGCTGAAGGGCCAGTGGTCAGCCGACTCTTCGACTCTATATGTCATCGACGGAACCGGCGCGCTCAAGGTCGTGCCGGCGAACGGCGCCGGCGTCACAGTGATCGCCGCCGACGGCGTGACCTCGCTGGCGATCTCGCCGGCCGGTGACCGCCTCGCCTACATCCGCAGCGACAAGATCGAGGTGCTGACCTTTGCCTCAGGACAGACGCAGGAGCTCGCTCCCAACCCGGCGCCAAGCCTCGTCGGATGGGCCAAGGACAAGCTGCTGTGGGCCGCCGCGGACGGAATCGACACGCACGCCGCCGACGAGTCCACTCAGCAGCTCGGTCAGCTGCCAACGGTCGGTGCAGCGGCGTGGGTCTCGATCGCGCCCGACGGCTCGCACGCCATCTACACCCAGGACGGCAAGCTCTTCGTGCTCGACCTGGGCAGCGGCAAGAGCGCGCAGCTTGGTCAGGCCAACGCATCGTTCGCCGGGTGGGCGCCGAGCGGCCATCTGCTGATGTATTCGAACGCGGACGATCTTATCGTGGCGGACACGCGGGGCACGACGCAGGCGACCCTGCCGCCTGGGGACGCAAGCTGGTCGTCGCAGGACGCGATCCTCCTCGGCGGCAATACCAACCTCTACCAGGTGCGCCCGGACGCGACGAACCTCACCAAGCTGGCGAGCGGCACGTACCACACGCCGCTTTGGGCGCCGAACGGCACCTCGTTTGGCTTCCTGCGCGGGGGCGGCCTCTGGTTGGGCACCGCGCCCGCGCTGCCTCCCCAGCCGACCGCGCTCGACGAGGCGGCCACCGTGGTCAAGTCCTTCATGGATGCGCGCGTAAGCGGCGCATCGGACCTGGCGAACACGTTCCTCGACGACAACGGCAAGAAGGCGTACGCAGGCGGCGCGCTGACGCTCATCGTCAACGGCGACCCCAAGCTTTCGCGCTCCTACGTCCTCACCCAAGAGGTCGTGGGCACCGACCCGGACACGGTCCGTTTCGTGGTCCGCCTCGTTCTCACGCGCGGCAGGATCGACGTGAGCGACCAGGAAGAAAACCTGACATTGGTTCGTGACGCGACGACGAGGCAGTTCGTCATCGACCAGGCGACCGCCGGCGCGCACCACGAGCTCGGCAAGGGTGCCGAAGTCGTCAGCGTCGACATCCAGCCGGACACGGTCGAGGTCACGTTCGACAGCGACCTCGATCCCGGAACGGTCAACGACGGGGTGATGATCGTCGATTCGAAGGGCAAGCAGCTCGACGCGACGGTCTCCTACGCCAACCGAACCGTGACTCTGAGCGGCCTGAACCTCAAGGAAGGGTCGCAGTACCGGATCGTCGTGTTGACGAAGGTGCGCGACATCCTCGGCCAGAACATCGCGACGCAGTACGGCCTTGACATGTTGGGGCCGTCGACCAAGAAGCACGGCAACAACAGAAACGCCACGACGCCTTCGCCGTCGCCGAGCGCTCTCCCGGCGGCTTAGGGAAGCTCCAGCGCGTGGGCCGCGCGGCATAGCGCGGTCACCGATCCCGAGTGGACGATCTGTCCTTCGAGCGCGGCTTGCAGCGCGTCGGTGAAGGGAAGCCGCAACACCTCCATGTCCTGCTCGTAGGTCTCGGGATTACGAGCCGATTCGGTGAGCCCCTCCGCCAGGAAAAGATGCGCCCGACCGGTAAGAAACGCCGCGCCGCGCACGACACCTAGCGAGCGGTAACGAGTGGCGACCAGACCGGTCTCCTCGGCGAGCTCCCGGCGCGCGCATTCCGCCGGGTCCTCGCCCTCATCGAACGTCCCGGCGGGCACCTCCCATGACGAGATGTCCCACGCATGACGCCACTGGCGGACGAGCACGGTATCGCCGTTGTCGAAATATGGAACGACGAACGCCGAGTCCGGATTCTCGACGACCGTGTACGTCGCCCCCGCGCCGTCGGGGAATGAGATCACGTCGTCCCGCAACACGAAGCTTCCTGACGTGCCTCGCGTCGTCGTGCCGGTGACCGCAAATGGCCGGCCGCTCTTCGGATGTCCGAGCCTGGCTATCGGCGCACCATGGACGCGACGGCCGCGGCCGCGGCCGCGACGTGTCGTGGATCCGGCCCGTAGTCGAAGGGCGACTGATCTGCGGCGAGCTTTTGCGCCTGCTCGACCAGCTGGGGATGATCCTCGATGAATCGGGTGCTCAGGTTGCCGGCGCGAAAGTCGGGGTTGTCGAGGATCGCTCGGTGGAACGGGATCGTCGTCGCGGGCCCGACGACGACGAACTCGCGCAAGGCGCGACCGGCGCGCGCGATCGCCTCGGCGCGATCGGTGCCGTGGACGATGAGCTTGGCGACGAGCGAGTCATAGTTCGGCGGCACGTCGGAGCCCGGCCCGAAGCCGGAGTCGACACGCACCCCAGGCCCCGCCGGCGCGACCCACCGCGAGATCCGCTTGGGGTTGGGGATGAACTTGCGCAAAGGGTCTTCGGCGTTGATGCGCATCTCGATGGCGTGGCCTCTCCATTCGACATCGCCTTGCGTGAAGCTCAGCTCCAGCCCGGCGGCGACGCGGACCTGCTCCTTCACCAGGTCGATTCCCGTCACCGCCTCGGTGATCGGATGCTCGACCTGCAGGCGCGCGTTCGAATCTCCGGCGTGAGGGCAGGCGAGGGCGTCTCTTCCATGATTTTCTGATGGCGACGCTGGATCGAGCACTCGCGCTCGCCGAGGTGCACCGCGTGGCCGTGGCTGTCGCAGATGACCTGGATCTCGATGTGGCGAGGATTCCGCACGTATCGCTCGAGATACACAGTGGCGTCGCCGAACGCCGAGCGCGCTGCTTGCGCCGTGCTCTCGATCGCTGCTGCGAGCTGGGCTTCCGACTCGACGACCTTCATCCCGATCCCCCCGCCGCCGCCCGACGGTTTGAGCATCACCGGGAAGCCGATCTTGCGGGCTTCCTCGAGCGCGTTGGCGGGGTCGACCGCCCCGCTGCCCGGCGTGACCGGCACCCCGCTCATGGCCGCCAGCCGACGCGCGGCCAGCTTGGAACCGAGCGCCCGCATGGCAGACGCCGGCGGGCCGATGAACTTGATCCCCGCCGCGTCGCACGCATCAGGAAACGCGGGCTTCTCGGCGAGGAAGCCGTAGCCGGGGTGGATCGCGTCGGCGCCGCAGTCGTGCGCCGTCTTGACGATCCGGTCGAGCTGCAGGTAGGACTCGGTCGCCGCCGCTCCGCCGATGTGATGCGCCTCGTCCGCGTAGCGGACATGGATCGCGGTGCGGTCGGCGTCCGAATAGACCGCCGCGGTCGCGATGCCGAGCTCGCGACACGCGCGCATGACCCGGATCGCGATCTCGCCGCGATTCGCGACGAGGACTTTGCGGAAGAGCTTCTTTTTCAACCGATCGCGAGCAGAGGCTGGTTCGGAGTGACCACCTGGCCTTCCTTCACGTAGACCGCGCTCACCTTGCCGGCGACGGTGGTGACGATGTCGTTCTGCATCTTCATCGCCTCGAGCACGGCGACCACGTCGCCGAGCTTCACGTCGTCGCCGGACTTGACCGGGATCTTGACGATGAGTCCCTGCATGGGGGCGAGGACGGTGCCTTCGGTGATCTTCGGCGGCGCCGGGGCCGCGTTTCCCGCTGGAGAGGGCGTGGCGTTGGAGGCGACGACGGACAGCCCCGCGCCGCTCACCCTGACCTTGAACACCTCGCCCTCGACCTCGACGTCGAACTCCGCCGACTGACCGCCCACGGGCGCCGCCACGGGCTCGGGTGCCGGCGAGGGTGCAGCCGCATCCGCTGGCTCCGGCGCCGTTGGCGGACCGGGTCTGTCGCCATCCTTGCTTTGCGGTTGGGGGCCGCGCATGTAGTCGGCCGCGAGGCCGGGGAACATCAGCTCGATCAGGACCGCGTCGTCGGTCGGCTCGTGGTTGGCCTTCTTGACCAGCTGCCGCGCCGCCTCGACCTGCGGCTCGAGCAGGTCGGCGGGGCGGATCGTGATGGGTTCCTCGCGGCCCAGGACGAGGCGGCGGAGCTCGTGGTCCGCGGGTACGGGCGGACGTCCGTAAAGACCCTGCAGGTAGTCCTTCAGCTCCTGGGTCACCGTCGCGTAGCGATCGCCGCCGATGACGTTGTAGACGGCCTGCGTGGCGATCATCTGACGGATCGGCGCGACCAGCGGCGGATAGCCGAGGTCCTTGCGCACGCGGTTCGCCTCGTCGAGGACCTCGGCCACGCGTCCCATCGCGTTGTGCCCGTTGAGCTGGTGGTGGATGTCCTCGAGCATGAAACCGGGCATGTGGTAGCGCAGGATGCTGGCGTCGACCCGGTCCGCGAGAGGGCTCAGGTGCTCGATGTGCCGGAGCTTCAGCTCCTCGACCTCGTGTTGAACTTCCCACATCTTGTCGAGGTCGAGCCCGGTGTCGTACTCGCCGCCTTCGAGAGCCGCGATCACGCTTTCCGCCGCGGGTTGCGAGACGCCCCACGCCAGCGGCGACATGGCGACATCGAGCACATCCGCTCCTGCTTCGACCGCCGCCATGTACGCCATCGGCGCCATCCCGCTCGAGCAGTGCGAATGAATGTCGATCGGGACTTTGACCATCTGCTTGAGCGTGGTCACCAGCTCCCACGTCGCCTGGGGGCTGAGCAGCCCTGAGGTGTCCTTGATGACGATCTCGTGGCAGCCCATGTTGACGAGGCCTTTCGCAAGCGAACCCCACAGCTCGAGGTTGTGCGCGGGCGAGATCGCGTAGCTGAGCGCGCCCTGCACCTTCCTCTTCGCCTTCAGCGCGGCCGCGATCGACGCCTCCATGTTGCGCAGGTCGTTGAGTGGATCAAAAACGCGGAAGACATCGACACCGCATTTCGCGGCGTGCTTGATGAACAGCTCCACCACGTCGTCGGCGAAGTTGCGCTTCGAGACGAGATTCTGGCCGCGGATGAGCGCCTGGATGGGCGTGTTCGGCGTCACCTTGTTGAGGTTGCGCAGGTACTCCCACGGGTCTTGATGGATGCGCAGCTGGGTTTCAAATGTGGCGCCCCCGAACGCCTCCATCGCGGCAAAGCCGATGGAGTCCATCTTGGCCGCGATCGGAAGGATCTCCTCGGTTCTCAGGTAGCCGCCTAGCAGCGACTGCTGCGCGTCGCGAAAGGTCGTGTCGACGAGCCGGACCCGGGCTTTCTTTTTCGCCACTAGGTCGCTAGCGCGGCGCGTTTCTCGCCGTGGCGCTGCTCTACGTCAACGTCGTGCAGCCCGATGATCCTCGCCGCCAGCCAGGCGGCGTTCTTCGCGCCCGCCTCGCCGATCGCGACCGTGGCGACCGGCACACCGGCCGGCATCTGCACGATCGAGTAGAGCGAGTCGACGCCCTGCAAGTGTTGCGTCGGCACCGGGACGCCGATCACCGGCAGGTCGGTCCACGCCGCGACCACGCCCGGAAGGTGGGCTGCTCCGCCGGCCGCAGCGATGACGACCTTGAGACCCCGCGCACGCGCGGTGGTGGCCCACTCCATCACGCCGCGAGGATTGCGATGGGCCGAGCACACCTTCAGCTCGTGCGTCAAACCGAGATCGTCCAGAACTTTGACGCAGGACTCCATGAGCGGAAGATCCGACTTGGAGCCGAGGATGACGCCGACGACTGGCTGCAACTACTCGGCCTCCTGAGCGATATCCGACCTGAAGAAAGCCCCTTCGAATCGTACCTGCCGTGCCCCGGCGAGGGCGACGTCACGGGCTTGCGCGACAGTCTCCCCCAATGCGACGGAGGTTACGACCCGGCCGCCATCGGTGACGAGTCCGATCCCTGGCTCATACCGCGTGCCGGCGTGGAAGATCAGGGCACCGGGTGGCATCTCCGTCAGCCCGCCGATGCGGTGACCGAGTGTCATCGCGACATCGTCGGGATAGTGGCCCGACGCGACAACGACGCCGACGCACGCTCGTGGGCTCCAGCGCAGGTCGGGATGCGCCGCAAGACCGCCTTTGGCCGCCGCCAGAGCCATGGCCACAAAGTCGCTCTCCAGCCTGGGCAGGACCACCTGGGCTTCTGGATCGCCAAAACGCGCGTTGAACTCGAGAGCGCGGACACCATGTTCGGTGAGCATCAGGCCGGCGTAGAGCACACCGCGAAACTCATCGCCGGAGCCGGCGAGCTCCTGGACAGCGGGACGCATAACGCAGTCGACGACCTCCTTGACGAGCGCGTCATCGACACCTTTCGGCGGCGAGTACGCACCCATGCCGCCCGTGTTCGCACCCTTGTCGCCCTCCCGCACTCGTTTGTAGTCGCGTGCCGGCGCGAGGGGGATGACGTCGGCGCCGTCGGTCACGGCAAGAAGCGAAAGCTCAGGGCCTTCGAGCCGCTCCTCGACCACGATCTTCTTGCCGCTGCGGCCGAAGCGCTCTTGGACCAGCATCGCTTCGATCGCGCCGTCGGATTGCTCGATGTCCGCGCAAACGATCACGCCTTTGCCACGAGCCAGGCCGTCTGCCTTGACCGCGACGCGTCCGCCGCGCTCGCGGGCCCAGGCTTTCGCAGGCGCAGGCTGGGTAAAGACTTCGAAGTCCGCGGTCGGGATGCCGGCGCGCTTCATCAACGCCTTCGCAAAGGACTTGCTGGACTCGATGCGGCCCGCGCCGCGGTCAGGCCCGAACACATTGAAGCCGGCATGGCGAAGGGCATCGCCGACGCCGGCGTCGACAGCCGCCTCGGGACCGAGCACGATGAGGCCGAGCCGTTCGCGCTTGGCGAAATCGACAATCCTCACGACGTCCGCGGCGCCGATCGGAATGTTGCGCGCCATGCCACCGGTGCCTCCGTTGCCGGGCGCGCAGTACACGCGCTCCACGAGCTCCGATTGGACGCACTTCCAGACAAGCGCATGCTCCCGCGCTCCGGAGCCCACGACCAGGACCTTCAAGCCGCGGTCTTCAAATCACGGATAGTCCCGACTATCGGGTAGGAGGGTCGACCGCAACATCCCTTAGTCCGGACTATCCGAGATCGGAGCGCATCGTCTACTCCCACTCGATGGTCCCAGGCGGTTTCGACGTGATGTCGAACACGACCCGGTTCACGCCCTCGACCTCGTTGACGATCCGGTTGCTGATGCGAGCCAGCACCTCATAAGGGACCCGAGCCCAGTCTGCCGTCATCGCGTCCTCGCTCGTCACGACGCGCACCGCGACGACGTTCGCGTACGTCCTGTAGTCGCCCATCACACCGACGGTCTCAAGCGGCGTGAGCACCGCGAACGATTGCCACACCTGCCGGTAGAGGCCGTTGCGCTTGATCTCGTCGACCACCACCCAGTCCGCGTTGCGGAGGATCTCCAGCCGCTCGGTGGTGACCTCGCCGAGACAGCGGATCGACAACCCGGGCCCGGGGAACGGCTGCCGGTACACCATCTCCTCCGGCATGCCGAGCTCCAGCCCCACGGCCCGCACCTCGTCCTTGAAGAGGTAGCGCAGCGGCTCGATGAGCTGAAAGCGAAGTCCGGGCGGTAGGCCGCCGACGTTGTGGTGCGTCTTGATCTTCGAGGCGGTGGCCGCGACGTCGGGTGCGGTCGACTCGATGACGTCCGGGTAGAGGGTCCCTTGCGCCAAGAAGTCGATCCGGCCGAGGCTGGTCGCCTCAGCCTCGAAGACCGAGATGAACTCCCGGCCCACGATGCGCCGCTTCTGCTCAGGGTCGATCACGCCTCGCAGCGCCTGGAGGAACCGCACGGTCGCGTCGACGTAGCGGATGTTCATGTCGAGGTTGCCGTGCATGACGTCGAGCACTCGTTCCGGCTCTTCCTTACGAAGCAGTCCGTTGTTGACGAACACGCAGGTCAGTTGGTCACCGATCGCGCGATGCACGAGGGTCGCGGCGACCGCCGAGTCGACCCCTCCCGACAACGCGCAGATGACCCGGCCGTCGCCCACCTGGGCGCGGATGCTGGCGGTGGCCTCGGCGATGAACGACCCGGCGGTCCACGAAGGCTCGCAATGGCACACGTCGAAAACGAAGTTGCGAAGGACCTCGCGACCGCTCGGCGTGTGGACGACCTCCGGGTGGAACTGGATACCGAAGATCCCCTTGCCGTCGGTGAAGGCAGCCACAGGCGAGTTGCCGCTGGTCGCAAGGAGCTTGAAGCCTGGCGGCATCTCGCTCACGTGGTCCCCGTGACTCATCCACACCGGTAGCTCGCCCTCCAGGCCGCGGAAGATGCCGCTGGCTTCGTGCACGGACAAAAGCGCGGGCCCGTACTCACGGGCGTGACCGGGGTCTACCTTTCCGCCGAGATGATGAGCAACCAGCTGCATGCCGTAGCAGATGCCCAGCACCGGAACGCCGGCCCGAAGCGCGTCGGGGTCGACCTGCGGCGCGCCCGCGTCGTAGACGCTCGAGGGTCCTCCGCTCAGGATCAGGCCCGCCGGGTGGCGTTCCTTCAACTCTGACCAGGGGGTGGTACCAGCGACGAGCTCGCAGTAAACGTTCGCCTCCCGCACCCGGCGTGCGATGAGCTGGCTGAACTGCGAGCCGTAGTCGAGGACGAGGATCGTTTGCTCGCGCACACCTACCTGCTGAGGTTCCCGCGGCGAAGCCGCGGGGTGACCCCGGGCCGCGGCGGCCGTGTTCAGCTCTTGCCCATCCCCACGTGTTGGGCCTGCTGGAAGACCTTGCCCTCCGAGACGATGGACGGCGCGATCACCAGCTCGGTGTGCTGGAACTCAGCGATGTCGTGCGCGCCGCAGACGCCGAGCGCCGAGCGCAGCGCACCGGCGAAGTTCTGCGTCCCGTCGTCCACGCGCGCCGGACCAAGGAGGATCTCGCGCAGGGTCGCTTTGGTCCCTACGTGGATCCGCGTCCCGCGCGGCAGGTTGGGGTCTGGCGTCGCCATCCCCCAGTTGAATCCTTGCGACGCCGACTCCTCGGCGCCCGCAAGGGGGGTACCGATCATCACCGCGTCGGCGCCGGCGGCAAACGCCTTGCACACGTCCGCACCGATGCGCATCCCGCCATCGGTGATCACCGCGACACGCATGCCGCCGCGGCGCATGTGCTCATCGCGAGCGGCCGCGACGTCCGCGGTCGCGGTCACCTGTGGCACTCCGACACCGAGCACGCCCCGCGTGGTGCACGCCGCGCCAGGTCCGACCCCGACCAGGATGCCCGCGATCCCGGTCTCCATCAGCTCGAGCGCTGTCTCGTACTGCACGCAGTTCCCGACCACGACAGGAATCTCACACGCGCGAACGAGGTCCTCGAAAGAAAGCTGGTGGTAGGAGCGAGAGGAGTGGCGCGCGGTGAGGACCGTGCCCTGGACAACGTACATATCGGCACCGGCCTTCTGCACGACCTCGGTGCGCTCCTCAGCTCGGGCAGGGACAGTCGAAACGGCGCATGGGACGCCTGCGGCCTTGATCGCCTTGATGCGCTCGCTGATCAGCTTCGGCTTGACCGGCTCGCGATACGCGTCCTTCAGGACCGAGTTCACGGTGGCTTTATCGGCTTCGGCGATCTTCTTGATGATCGGCGCCGAGTCTTCGTAGCGCGTGTGCACGCCATCGAGGTTCAGCACCGCAACGCCACCCAGCTTGCCCATCGCGATGGCGAACGCGACGTCGACCACGCCGTCCATCGCGGAGCCCCAGAAGGGCAGCGCCAGCGCAAAGCTCTCGCCCATCGCAAAAGAGATGTCGACCTCGTCCGGGTTGAGTGTCACACCACCTGGGACGAGCGCGATCTCATCAAAACCGTAGGCTCGACGCGCCCGCCGTCCGATCCCGATCTCGAGGCCAGACTCCTCCCGGGAAATCATGTCTCGGGTCTCCATCCGGGTCTGATTCAGGGTGTGTTTACTCCATTGAATGGGGCGGGTTCGCCGAATTATACCCGAGCCTTATCCTTGGATCGTTGTACCGCACGCTCGAGTACCTCGATGGAATCTCCGGCGACGACGTGGGGCGTCTTCGCGCCGTCGGCATCCGTCACACCAACCAACTTCTTCATCGCGGATCGCTCGAGATCGACCGTCAGCGCCTCGCCAAGAAAACCGGCATCAGCACAGATCGCTTGCTCGAGTTCGTGCATCAGTGCACAGTCCTCGAAGTGTCGGGGATGGACCGCTGGATCCCACTGATGCGCCGGCTCGGCATCGTCACGATGAAGGATCTCCGCGCGCAGGACGTGGGCGAGCTGCACGCGAAGCTGCTCGAAGCCATCGGACTTGCCGGCGCGCCCAGCCTGAGCGACGTGCAGTACTGGATCAGCCAGGCGACGGCGCTGGACATCGTCGAGGAGCCCGAACCGGCCGTACGGCGGTCAGTCGTCGACTGACGGCGGAGCTTTGCCGGCCCGCCAAAGATCGATCGGCCGCCGGTCGCATAACTAGAGAAAGACGCCCCTGCGCAGCTTCAGATTGTCGTAGATCCCGCGCTGGATCGTGTCACGCACCTCATCCGCGAGGGCCATGACCTGATGCTGGTCGTCCGCGTCCTTGAACGAAAGGTCGGACACGTCGATGGGCGCGTGAAACTGGATCCGCCACTTGCTCGGCAGGGGAATCATCCCCAGCGGGCCGAGCCAGGGCCAGAACGGCGTCACGGGGAAATACGGCAGCCCCAGGAGCCGGGCCACGGGCCGGAGGTCGCCGACCATCGGGTAGATCTCCTCCGAACCGACGACCGAGACCGGGATGATCGGCGCGCGTGCCCGGATCGCCGTCGCGACGAAGCCACCGCGCCCGAAGCGGCGGAGCCGGTAACGGTCGCGAAAGCTCTTGCCCGTGCCACGCGTGCCCTCGGGAAACACGAGGACAAGCTCGTCCCGCTCCAGGAGCCGGCGCGTGTCGTCGGGGTGCCCGACGGCCTGGCCCGTCCGGCGTAGAAACCAGCTCATCACCGGCATGCCCATGAACTGGCTCGCGACCAACGCGCGGACGTGCCGCGGATGGGAATGCTCCGTGTAGACGGCGGTCTTGATCATCGTTCCGTCCCATGGGAGGACGCCCGCGTGGTTGGCTACCAGCAGCGCACGGCCTGTCGGGGGCACATGCTCGACGCCGACGGTCTCGACCCGCCAGTAGTCGCGATACAGCGACTTGAAGACGGTGATGAAGGACTCCGTCCACTGCGCGTCAAATCCAAAATCGTCGACCGCGTAGTTCGCACCCCGTCGCGCCAGCTCGCGCTGCTGATAGACGAACTGGACCACCTCCATGATCCGGTTCATGTCAAGGACCTCACGGCCCGTGATGTCGCGCAAGCGGGTCGAAAGTCCGCTGAGCGTCTGGAGCGCGTAGATCGGCGCCTGGCGCTGCAGCCGCCGCATCGGCTTCGGCAGCCGGAAGCCCTGCGGCGGCGGCGCCACGATCTCCGCCTTGCGGCTGTTGCGGCGCCTTTGCCGCGGCGTAGTTGCGGCGATCAATTCTTCTGGAACTCCTCCCCATTTATGGGGAGGTGGTGCGCAGCGCCGGAGGGGCTGAGGTGACGCTCGCGGCGCCTGCGCTGCTGGAGATAAACCTGGAGCTCGTACTCCTGCGGTGGCGAGGGCGCCTCGATGAGCTCGATCTGCTTGCCGACGGCGAGTGCGTCCATCGCCTGTCGAGAGCTGTAGGAAGGCTTCCAGGCGAACGAAGACTCGAGACGTGAGCAGTCCATCACCGAGCCGAACGCCGTGATGTCGGCGAGATGCGCGGGCAGGTCGATGCCGGCGAACATCCTCAGCGCGAGCCTGGCGAGCCAACGTCCATACGGCGGCAGGATCGGAGCCGGGCTGCCACCCATCACGCCGATCGCCTGACTCAAGAGCACCACCCCGTCGCCGGCCACGTTGAAGACGCCCGGGTGGTGGCCCATGGTCGCGCGGACGATCGCCTCGACCGCATCGTCCTCATGCATCAGCTGCAGCCGGGGGTCGAAGCCGGCGAAAGTCGGCACGATCGGCAGTGACAGATAGCGCGCGAGGCTGGTGCCCTCGCTGACGCGCAACCCCAATCGGAGGACCGTCGGGTCGCAGCTTTCGTTGCGAAGGGTGTACTCGCTGACGAGCTGTTCCATCTCGAGCAGGTCGCGAGTCAGGCCCGAGGCGACCTTGTCGAAATTCACCATGTCCTCGGAGAAGAACGACGGGTCGTTCGGGCCCGCGCCGTAGACAGCCTGGCTGGATTTGACCACCAGCCGGCGGACCGCGCTGGATGGCGCCGCGCACCCGACCAGCACATTCATGGTCCCGATCACGTTGGTCTCATGGACCGACCGCGAGTCGTGCGGAGAGTCGATCAGCACCGCGAGATGAACGAGCGTGTCGATCTTCAGCTGCCTGATCAGCTTGCCGATGACGGAAAGACGCGTGTCCGCATGGACGAAGTCCATCCCCTCGAGCGCGCTTATTGGGTCGGCGATGTCGCACCCGAACAGGTACGGAACCTGGGGCGACAGCCTTCTCGCTACCTCGGCGCCCAACGGATTGGACACGCCCGTGACAAGTACGCGCTTGGGAGTCATCGACTTCTTCAATCTAGTGGAGTGGAGCGGAAGCCCGGATTATCCCGGGCGTCCCCAGGACAATCCGCTACGACTGCGGACAACCTGAGTGCCAAATGGGACTTTCGCAAGGGATCCGGATCCCCCGCGCCGTTAAGGGAGTGGAGCGAAAGCCTGGGTTCCGCGGGGCGACTGTGATCTCCCCGCGACTTTACGGATAGATACCCCTGACGGTCGTCGCGTTGGCCACTCTCTGCACCGCGAGGGCGTACGCCGCCGCCCGCATATCGACTCGCTTGTTCACCGACGTGTGGAGGATCTCGTAGAACGCGCGCGTGATCACGTGGTGCAGCTTGGTGTTGATCTCCTCTTCCTCCCAGAAGAAGGCCTGAAGGTCCTGCACCCACTCGAAATAGGAAACGATCACGCCGCCTGCGTTCGCGATGATGTCGGGGACGAGGAAGATCCCACGTTCGTGAAGGATGGGGTCGGCCTCAGGCGAGACCGCGGCGTTGGCGCCCTCGGTGATCAGGCGCGCGCGTATCCCTCCCGCGTTTACCTCGGTGATCTGATCCTGCACGGCGGCCGGGACGAGCACCGTGACCGGCAGCTGGAGGAGCTCGGCATTGGTCACCGTGTCGGCCTTCTTGAACCCGCTCACGCCACCGCGCACCTGCCTGTGCTCGTCTAGCGCGGCAAGGTCGAGGCCCTTGGGGTTGTAGACGCCACCGCGTGAATCGCTGACCGCGACCACGTTCAGCCCGGCCTCGGAGAGCAGCCGTGTCGTCGAGCGGCCGACCTGGCCGTAACCCTGCACAGCAACAGTCGGAGTCTCTTCGTCGATGTGGAGGTACTTGAGCCCCTCCAGCGTGAGATACGTCGCGCCGCGACCCGGCGCCTCAACGCGGCCCTCTGAACCTCCGACGTCGACAGGCTTGCCCGTCACGGAGGCGGTCACCGAGTGGCCCTGATGCATCGAGATGGTGTCCATGATCCACGCCATGATCTGGGGGCTGGTTCCCATGTCAGGGGCGGGGATGTCCTTTTCGGGTCCGATCAGGATCGCGATCTCGGTCGCGTAGCGGCGGGTGAGGTGCTCGAGCTCGTTCTGGCTCAGCTTGTGCGGATCGACCGCGACGGCGCCTTTCGACCCGCCATAGGGGATGCCAACCGCCGCGCACTTCCACGTCATGAGCATCGCCAGGGCCTTGACAAGGTCGAGGTCCACGTCGGGGTGGTACCTGATCCCGCCCTTCGCAGGGCCGCGGCTGATGTTGTGCTGCACGCGCCAGCCGGTGAAGACGTGGACCGAGCCGTCGTCCATGCGGACGGGAAAATGCACCGTCAGCTCCCGCTTGACCTCGCGCAGGCTTCGCCGCGCGTCGTCGGATAGGCCGATGACATCCGCTGCGGCGTCGAAGCGACGCTGGGCGGTCTGGAAGGCGGAAGCGCGGGTTTCGACCGCCATGTAACGGCTTTCGATAGTAACTCTCGGGTGGCCCGAAGGCGCGCATGGATGCATCTCGAGCAGAGAATTGGCACCGATGTCACCCCACGGCCTCGCCAGCATCGCGCTCGTGGCGCTTGTCGCGCTGGCCACCGGCTTTGTGCTCGCCGACCAGATCCGGGCGCAGCTTCTCACACCGTCCAACCAGGTCGCTCGCTACCAGGCGCTCTTGCGCAGCGTGCAGGAGCTCGAATCGACCAACGCCGGCTACCGGAGCCAGATCGCGCAGCTGCGGGCCGATATCGACGCACTCGAGTCCGAGGCAGCGGCACGTTCGGCGACGACGCAGTCGCTGAACAACCAGGTCGCCGACCTCCGCGCGCACGCCGGCCTGGTCGCGATGCACGGTCCCGGGATCGTGGTCGTTCTGCGCAACGGCATCGCCGGGCCCGGGTCCGGCGGCGGCACGGGTTACCTTGTGAACTTCCAGGACGTGCAGGACGTCGTCAATCTGCTCTATGTCCAGGGCGCTGAGGGGATCGCCGTCAACGGTCGCAGGCTGACACCCCTGACCGCGTTTTCCGGCTCGGAAGGACAGATCGTGATCGACCAGGGACCGCCGCTCTCGTCGCCGATCATGATCGTTGGGGTCGGAGATCGAAACCGGATGTCGGACGCCCTCAGCGACCAATCTTCCTTACCCGACATCCGAGCCCGCGAGGTCCAGTTTCAGCTCCGGCTGAGCTTCACCGGGAGCCCGGACATCTCCCTGCCCGCCTACGACTCAAGCCTCCAGATCCCCAATGTCCACCCGACCTAAGACCACGCGCACTGCGCCCAGCCGCACTCGAGCGGTGGGCGTGTGGCTGATCGCGTTGCTGGTCGCTTTGGTGGCGACGGTCCAGATCCGTAGCGAGGCCGAGGTCGAGCGAAGCCTGGTGGGTGTCGACGCGACGTCGCTCGCGTTCTTGATCGACGACCTGCATCGCGCCAACGATTCGCTCAGCGCCGAGAAAGCTGATCTGACGCAGCGACGGGCGACGCTGCAGTCGGGCGGCGGCGGAGCCGCCGATCAAGTCCTCACCGATGAAGCCATCCGGCTGCGCGCCCTGGAAGGCCTAATCCGCGTCCATGGGCCCGGGATCGTGATGGTGATCGATGCGAGTGGGCTCACGGCGCTCGACCTGCAGGATGCGCTGAACAACCTGGCCGCGGGCGGCGCCGAGGCGATCGAGGTCAACGACCGCCGCGTCGTCACCGGAGTGCCGATCGCCGAAACCAGCGACGGCGTCGCGGTTGATGGAGTGGTCGTAGTCCCGCCGTGGAAGATCTCCGTGATCGGCGATGCCGACCGGCTCTCCGACATCGCCGACCTGATGTCGCAGCAGTTGCGTGCCGATCGGCGGGTGCGGTCGGCCTCCTACCGGGTGGACGCCGACGTCGTGATCCGCTCCGTGATCAGCGAGAAGCCTTTCGTCTACGCGGTCGCGGCACAGAACCGTTAGAGAGTCCTGCCTTTTTCAGCTGCGTCGAAAGGCGATCGAGGCGATCGTTGATGCGGTCTATGTCCCGGCGCGTCGGGATACGCAAGCGTCGTAGCGCGCGCTCGATCGCGTCGTCGGCCATCGTCTCCAGGCCTTCACGCCGGCGTCCGACCTCGGTCCGTAAATCGGCGGGCACGTTGAGCGTCTTCCTCACATAGTCCAGCAGGGCCTGGCCGCGATCGTGGAGCATCTCCCCGCCTGCATCGACGATCCCCGAAGGTCCGCGTTTTTCCTCCGACAGCACGATCTGAGAAAGGGTGACCTGCGTGAGGTCGCCGCCGTTGCCGCGGTCGACCACTTTGATTTCGTGGCCGTCGCGCACGAGCTGCGCGATTTGATCGAGCGTGATGTAACGGCTCGTGCGAGTGTCGTAGAGCTTGCGGTTGGCGTACTTCTTGATAAGGTGTCGTTCGGGGGCTGACGTCACTTGGGGCCCATTTTAACGCGGTGCGTTAATCGCTCCGCGCGGCTTGGTTCATGGAGGTGCCGATGGCAAAAAGGAAGCGCGGAACCAGGCGATCCGGCATTGTCGGGCGCGCGGTGAGCGCGGGCCGGCGAGCGCTGCGCGAAGCGGAAAAGCGTGTTCCGCCTGACCTCCGCCGTCAGGTCGAGCGGAGGATCAAAGACGCGGACAAGACCGCGCGGGCCGCGATCAAGCAGCTGCAGGCGCAGGCCAAGAAGGCGAGCACGCGGGCCGACGTCAACAGTGTCTTGAAGCGCATCGACGGACTGACCAAACAAGCGCGCCAGGTCGCGCGCGGGACCGGTACCCGGGCGGCGTCGACGCGGCGTCGCGCGGCAAGCACCACCAAACGTGCAGCGACCAGGACCCGCCGCGCCGCGACAAATGTCAAGAAGGCCCGGGGAACCGCCCGGCGCAAGGCTGCGGAAGGCGCCACCTCCAGGCGACGCGCCGCAGCTCCCACGACGACCACTGTTCGGCGGGCGGCCGCGCCCCGGCGCCGAGCCGCAGCGAGGCGAGCGCCCGCGGCTGAGAGCATGCCGGCGATGCCGGAGACCATGGCGCCGGATGCTGGCGGCGCCGTCGAGATGGACGAGTTCAGCGAGACCTGAGGGAACCCGAGACAACCTCTCCGCCCAGGACGACGGCTCTTGGGCGGAGCTCATCCCACTTGACCTCGGCCGCCTCGTCGAGGGGGTCGCCACTGTAGACCTGCAGGTCAGCCAGCATGCCCGGCTCGAGCGTGCCCTTGACGTTCTCCTCGAAGGTCGCGTACGCGCCTCCTGAGATGTAGGCGCGCAGGGCAGCCAGAAGGCTGATCCCGTTGACCTGGTCGTCGACCGCGACGCGGATTCCTGGCCACGGGTTCGGATCGGGCGAGACTGGCAGATCCGAGCTGAATGCCAATGGAACCTTCGCGCGCAGCAATCCGCGATGAGGCGCAAGGTGCGAGCGGTCACGGACCGGAAAGAAAATCGTCGATGCGACGCGGCCGAAGCGCGCGGCCATGGGCTGCATGATCGCGACCATTCCGAGCTGCCCCAGCCGCGCCTGAAGGTCTGGTGGGCAGATGGTGCAGTGCTCGACGCGATGTCGCATGTGCTCCCCATGTGCGCCTTCGACGGCATCGCACATCGCCTCTATGGCGGCGTCGCCGATGGCGTGAGCCGCGACCTGAAGGCCCACGGCCGTGGCGCGCGCGACGATGTCGCGCAACTCCTCCGGCGTCGTGCGCCATACGCCGCCGCCTGAGCGCATCGCGACCCGCTCGGCGCCGCCGTCGACAAAGACCTTGATCGGCCCCGCCCTAACCAGCGAACCACCGAACCCGCTTTGCACACCGAGCTGCGAGGTCGACTCCAGCAGCTCCCAGGACAGGAACTCGTTGACGCGGATCCGCAGCTTTCCATCGCGAGCAAGTTGTTCGTAGGCGCGGAGGTCATCGGCAAACCCGCGGTTGACGGCCGCTCCGACTGAGGTGATCCCTCGCGACACCAACAGGTCCTGGGCTTTCAGCACGCCTTCGATCCGGCGTGCGAAGCCGGGCAGCGGCTGGACGTCGGCGACAAGGCGCATCGCCGATTCGAGCAGGAGGCCATTCGGAATCCGGTTGAGGTCACGGCCGATCCGGCCACCGGGCGGATTCGGCGTCTCCGGCGTGATCCCTGCCGCCGCAAGCGCTGCGGAGTTGGCGATGCGCGAGTGGCCGCCGCGTTCGTCGATGAAGGCGGGCCGCTCCCCGGTGACGCGGTCGAGCTCGGTGCGGTGAGGTTGCCGCCGCTCAGTCAGCTCGTCGGTGCGGTAGCCCATGCCCTGCTGCCACTCGCCAGGCTTCAGGCTCCGGCCATGATCACGGAGGCGGTCGAGAATGTCATCGACCCCCCGGGCGCCGCCGAGGTCGGCGGCAAACCGCGTCAGCCCGTAGTAGACGACGTGAGCGTGCGCGTCATTGAACCCGGGCAGCACGGCGGATCCTTTGAGCTCGACGACCTTCGTTCGCGGCCCGCGCAGCTTCATCACCTCGGGCCCGCCGCACGCGAAGACCTTGCCGCCGGCGATCGCGAGATGGCTGTGGGGGTTCAGGCCGGTCCGACCCAGCGTGCGGATCCGCCCACCCGCCAGGATCATTTCCGCGAACACTCGGCGGTTAGATTAATCGGGTGCCCGGGATCGACTTCCGTTCCGACACGGTCGCCATGCCAAGCCCGGAGATGCGCCAGGCGATGGTCACTGCACCGCTTGGCGACGATGTCTTCGGCGACGACCCGACGACCAACCGCCTGATGGAGGTGGCCGCAGGGCGGATGGGCAAGGAGGCGGCTACCTTCGTACCCAGCGGAACCATGGGCAACCTGATCGGGATCGCCGTCAGCACCCAGAGCGGACAGGAGCTCATCGCGGACGCCGATTCGCACGCCTTCTACTACGAGACCGCAGGCGCAGCGGCCGTTTGCGGCGTGCAGATCCGGCCTGTGGCGACGGAGGCGGGCGTGATGTCGCCGGAGCAGGTCGTGGGGGCGGTCCGGCCCCGTGACGACCCCCACCAGCCGATCACCGCCGCGATCACGTTCGAGAACACGCACAACCGGCATGGCGGCATCGTCTGGCCACTCGACGCCCTGCGCGCGGCCAGCGACGCGGCCCGCGAGCAGGGATTGCGCGTCCACCTGGACGGCGCGCGCATATTCAACGCGGCGGTGGCTCTAGGAGTTGATGCTTCGGACATCGCGGACTGCGCCGACACCGTGACCTTCTGTCTCTCCAAAGGGCTCGCGTGCCCGGTCGGCAGCATCTTCTGCGGGTCCGCCGAGGACGTGGAGGAGGCGCGCCGGTGGCGCAAGCGGCTGGGGGGAGGAATGCGGCAGGTCGGCGTGCTCGCGGCCGCCGGTCTCATCGCGCTCGAGAAAATGGTCGACCGCCTTGCCGACGACCACGCGAACGCGCGCACTCTTGCCGAAGGGCTCGCCGAGCTACCGGGTGTACGGTGCGACCTCAATCGCGTCCAGACGAACCTCGTCTACTTCGACCTCGAGAAGATGCCCGCCGGCGCGTTTGTCGATGAGTGCACGAAACGGGGACTGCTCAGCGACTCGACGGGGCCTCGCAGCATCCGCTTCGTCACGCACTACGGCATCGACGCGGAGGACGTCCAGTCCGCGCTGAAGATATGCGAGGAAGTGCTGAACGCGTGAGCACGCGCGTGTCCCCGGACGGGATGTACTACTGGGACGGTCAGAGCTGGGTCAGCACGCTTTCTCATGACGGCCGATTCCGGTGGAATGGAACCGCATGGGTGCCGGTCGCAAGCCAGCCGTTCGCGCCTGTCCCGTACCAGGCTCGGCCCGCGGCTCGCCAACCAACCTCATGGACGCTCCCGATGCAGTACGCGGTGGCCGGTTGGTACGCGATCTCCGCGGTGTACACCTTGACCCTTCCGTTCTGGATGGGCGGAATGATGTCGACGATCATGACCCAGAGCTTTCGGCGTCAGGAGCAGCTGAATCCCAACGTGACACCGCCGCCGCCAGAGTTCATACAGGCCATGACCACGTTCATGAATGGGGTGCTTTGGGTCTCCACGCTCGTGGGGGTCGGGATCTGCGCCCTGTTCATCGTGGGCGCTCTCAAGCGATGGCGGTGGGCCTTCTACGTAGTGCTGGTGCTTCTCGGGCTTGGTTCGATTACAGCTCCGCTGAACCTGATCAACATCGTTGACAGCCGTGCGTACGATGCGGCGGTCGGTTTCAGCTTGCCGACGGGTTTGTACGTGACGAGCCTGATCCTGTGGATTCCGGGCGCTGCGTTGTTCGTCTGGATGCTCGTCGCCGCGATCAAACGCGGGCCGTGGGCGATGACCCGGGTCAGCTGAGAAGGCTTGCCAGAAGCGTCGTGTCGATGTTGCCTCCGCTGACGATCGCGACGGTGGTCGGACCAGGCGTCAGCTGTTCGAGCGCCGCGTAGGCCAGCGCGCCCGCACCCTCGGCGACCACCTTGGCCGCTGACGCGAGCTGCGGCACGGCCGCCTTGAGCCGAGGCTCCGGCACGATGAGCCAGCGATCAACGCACTCCCTAAGCAGGTCGTACATGCGCTGATCGAACGGTGCGGTCGTGCCGTCGGCGATGGTCGCGGGCTGGATCGAAACAGAGCCTCCGGCGGCGAAGGCGCGATCCCACAGCGCGTATCCGTCGGACTGCACGCCGACGATCTCGACCTCCGGCCGCATCCCCTTGATCGCGGACGCAATGCCCGTGACGAGGCCCCCACCACCGACTGGGACGACCACGCGCTCGAGATCCGGCACGTCATCGAGCAGCTCCAGCCCGATGCCACCATGCCCGGCCATCACCTCGTCGTCGGCGAACGGATGGATGAAGGACTCCGGGTCGTCGTTCCAACCCTGGTTGGCGATCCAGCTGAACAGCTGATCCCGTGGCATCGGGATCGGCGTGGCGCCCCATCGCTTCACCCCCGCGACCTTCGTCTCCGGCGCGGTGTCGAACATGACGACTCGGCAGGAGACCCCCAACTTCATCGCCGCGTAGGCGCATGCCTGGGCGGCGTTGCCCGCGCTGACGGTGAGCAGCCCGCGACGCAGTCGTTCGGGTGGCAGGGCGAGCGCCGCGGCAAAGAAGCCTCGCACCTTGAAGCTGCCGGTCGGCTGCAGGCACTCGAGCTTGAGCAGCGCGCCCTCGATAGGAACCATCGGCGACCTCAGCACGTGCGGCGCTGCCCGTTCGGCAGCCGCGCGCAGGCGCTGGATCGAGATCACGCCGGCGTGGTGCGCCAGCGCCATATCGGCTTCACGCCGATAATCGTATTCGTGCCGATTTACGAGTACCGGTGCGACGAGTGCGGCAAGCGGTCGTCGGTCCTACTGGCAAGTTTTTCTTCGCCCGACCCAGGCTGCCCTCACTGCGGCAAGCAAGCGCTGCGCCGGCTTGTGTCGACCTTCGCCACTGTCAGCTCGGGCGAGGCCGACGAGGATTTTGGAGGCGGCGACGACTTCGGCGGTGGCGATGACGACCTTGGTGGGGGCGACGACTTCGGCGGCGGAGACGACGACTTTTAGGCTTCGACCCCCGGGCCTAGGTGGCTAGACCCAGGACTTCGTTCGCGGCCTTGATCAGGTCGTGCCGATGGGACTCGTCGTGGGCGAAGATCCGGAACAGCGCCATCCGCACCGGCAGCCGTTTGAACAGATCGAGAACGCGGCTCTGCCGGTAGGTGTCTTCGAGCGGTTCGTAGAAAAGGATGTCGGCGGTTTCCGTCATCGGGTTGAAGGCGCGCGACTCCTGGGCCGCGACGTCGACCTCGAAAGCGATGTCCCTCAGATTCGTCGGCAGTCGCTCGCGCAGCCGGCTCGCGAACTGGTCGCGAGTGACGCTCAAGGCGCCGCTGGGGATGTCTCGGGCGTCGGTGTGGCCCTGGTAGATCAGCTTCCACTTGAGCTTTCGCGCCACGACCGCGGCCCATGCGTCGCCGAGCTCCCGGCGTTGCGCGTCGTGCGCATCTCGCGCCCAGCGATCGACGTCGGATAGGAGCGACCATTCGGTCAGCGCCAGGAAGCGGTCGAGATGCTCCAGCGGGTTGCCGCCGAGCAGGAGCTGGATGGTCGGACGGAACACCTCGCGGAGCTGGAGGTCGATCCGCCGCACCGTCCGGTGAAAGTAGACCTGGTGGTAGAGGTACAGGCGCGAGTTGAGGAACATGTAAAGCGCCTCGGCCCCGTGCGCGTGCAGGGTCAGGCCGCGCTCCGAGATGAACGAGTAGTGGATGATCCGCTGCACGTCGACCGGACCGGCCGACACACCACATATATAGGAATCGCGAGGGACGTAGTCCATGTTGTCGGCCGAGAAGGGGCCGACCAGCGCGGGACGCAGCACAACCAGCCAGGGCGGCGGCTCAAAGCCTGGCAGCTCGGTCGAGGAGATGAGGTAGGCGACCCAGCGCGGATCGATCCGTTCCCCCGATGCGAAATCGGCGGATGGCGATGCGCCCAGCTCGCCGATGGTGCCTGCGAGTGGCCCCGTGATCAGAGCTCTTCCGACGACCTCGTGGTCGATGCCCCACGTGTCGAGATAGTTCTCGTCGAAGAAGTGGCCGAACGGTCCGTGTCCGACATCATGCAGCAGACCGGCGATTCGCATTGTCTCTTCGACGAGCTGTGGCGAGGGCACGTCCCCGCAGGACACCTTCAGCGACGGGTAGAGATGACGTGCCCACTCGCCGGCGAGATGCATCGCGCCCAGCGCGTGCTGAAACCGTGAATGCTCAGCAGTCGCGAAGACCCACCACGCACTCTGGAGCTGGTGGATCCGGCGCAGGCGCTGCAGCCACGCCGCGTCGACGAGGTCCTGCTCGGCAGCCCGGCCGGCAACCCCGCCGGGCCCGCCCTTCGTGATGCGAAGGTATCGGTAGATGGGATCGCTCGAGAGATTGACGCGTGAATACTCGGTGCGAGCCTCGTCCACGAAGCGATTATTGCCGTGAGCGACATGCTCGGGGAGGGCGTCGAGCTTTTTAACAGCGGCCGCTACTGGGACGCGCACGAAGCCTGGGAGCGCGAATGGACGCACGACCGTAAGGGTCCGGACAGTGGTTTCTACAAGGGCCTGATCCAGGTGGCTGCCGGCTGTCTGCACTACACGCGCCACAACCGGCGGGGCGCCGTCAACAAGTGGCGCAGCGGAGCCGATTACCTGAAGCCGTATCTCCCACGCCACCGCGGACTGGTCCTCGAGCCTCTCGTCCGCTCCGTCGAGGGCTACCTCGAGGCGATGTCAGGGCGGGATTGGCCAGAGCTCACGATGCCGGCCATTCGTCAGGGGGGGTAGCCCGGTTCAGGAGTAAGGCGGGAACCGCCTCCCCGCGCCGGCTTCGATCAGACCCCCGTGACCAAGGCGCAGGAGATCGCCTGCGTCGGCCCGACCGTAGGCGAACACGAAAGGCAGGAGGAGGTCGAGAGAGCTGTTGCG
>WNGJ01002966.1_pt1 | contig 29037 bp, 29 predicted proteins | sample 5400611 | NCBI WGS metagenome assembly WNGJ01 (sample SAMN13153375, study PRJNA577476) | soil metagenome | isolation source: 40 cm soil or saprolite under Garry oak tree replicate 1 | place: USA:California | collected 2016-06-15
CCGAACCGACTTCCCGTCGATCGCCGCCGCCTTCTGCTCCAAGTGGAACGTGACGCCGTGCTCCTCGTGCAGGCTGCGCACGAACCGAGCCATCTCGGCCCCGAATATCCGCTCGAGCGGCGCGCGTTCCGGCGCAGCCACGTGCACCTCGACCTCGCGCGCGCGCAACGCCGCCGTCGCTTCGAGCCCGATGAAGCTTGCGCCCAGCACCACGGCACGCTTCGCGCTTTTGGCGCGCTCGATGATCGCGCGGGAATCGGCAAGCGAGCGCAGCACGAATACGTGCGGCGCGTTGGCGCCCGGAATGTCGAGGCGGATCGGCTCGGCCCCGGTCGCGAGCAGCAGCTTGTCGAACGGCAGGCTTTTGCCGTCTCGCAAACCGATGCTTCGCCCCCGCGGGTCGATCGCAGCGACTTCGGTTTCGAGGCGAAGGTCGATGTCGTTATCGCGATAGAACTCTGCTGGACGCAGCGGCATCCACTCCTCCGGCGCATTGCCGGCGAGATAATCCTTCGAACAGTTGGGCCGGTCGTAGGGCGGCGAATTGTCGGTGCTCACCATGGTGAGGCTGCCGCCGAAGCCCTCGCGCCGCAACATCTCGGCCGCCGCAAATCCGGCGGCTCCGCCGCCGACGATCACGATGCGGTCGGGCGCGGTCGGTTTCTTCGCGTGCGCCGGAGTGGGGGCGGGCTCGATCTTCTCGCGTACGAAAATCTTGCCGTCACGCAGTTCGACGCGCCAGCACGCGACCGAATTGAACGCCGGCGCCTCGACCGCCTCCCCGGTGCGCAGGCTGAAGCACGCGTGGTGCCAGGGACAGCGCACCGTATCGCCGACCAGCAAGCCCTCGGCGAGCGGCCCGCCGTAGTGGGTGCAGGTAGCGCCGACGGCGGAGTACTCGGTACCCCGGCGCGCGACCAGCACGGCTTCATCGCCGACGTGGCCGGCGAGCATGCCGCTGTCGGGCACATCCGCTGGCGAAATCCCTTGGGTCAGATCGGGACCGGACGGGGTTGAAGGTCCTGCCGCCATGGCAACCTCCCGAGAGTTGATGTGTTACATTACCCGAATGCGCGCCTGCATTCCCACGGGCGGCTAGCTAGTGCCGCGATGTTCGGCCGCGGGAACGCCGTTCACCTTAAGTATGAACGGCGCGGGGAACTTGGAGAGAGGCATGAACGACTCCGTCGAAGCCCGCCACCGCAAGGACAAAACCAAGCCGCCGGTCGCCCGCCCGTCGCGCGCGGAGGCCGAGGAGGCCGTGCGCACCCTGCTCCGTTGGGCAGGCGAGGAGCCCGAGCGCGAAGGCCTCGACGGCACGCCGGCGCGCGTGGTGCGCGCCTACGAGGAATGGTTCGCCGGTTACGGCGAGGACCCGGCGGAACTCCTGCGGCGCACCTTCGAGGAGGCGGGCGGATACGACGAAATCGTGCTGCTGCGCGACATCCGGTTCGAATCCCATTGCGAGCATCACATGGCACCGATCATCGGCCGCGCGCACATCGGCTATCTGCCGCGCAACCGCGTGGTCGGCATTTCCAAGCTGGCACGCCTCGTCGAGGTCTATGCCAAGCGGCTGCAGATCCAGGAGCGCATGACCGCCGAGATCGCCAACACCATCGACCGCGTGCTCAATCCGCACGGCGTGGCGGTGGTGATCGAGGGCACGCATACCTGCATGACCACGCGCGGCGTCCACAAGTCGCAGGCCACCATGGTAACGAGCCGCATGCTCGGCGTGTTCCGCGATCGCGCCGAAACGCGGCAGGAGTTCCTCTCGGCAATCGACTTGAGCGGGAACCGCGGTGCACCCGCGTCGGTGTGACCACCGGGACCGCGACGGAGCCTAATTCGCTGATCAGGGCCTTTCGGCCTGGCGTGACCCGCTTCGAACTGCCCATCCCCATGCCCGACGACATCCCGTTCGATAAGACGTTCGATCTCGCCCCGGAAACCGTGGAGGAGGTCGCGCCCGGGCTGCGGCGCATCCTCGCCAACAACCCCGGGCCGTTCACCTTCAAGGGGACGCTGACCTACCTCGTCGGGCGCGGCGAAGTCGCGGTGATTGACCCCGGACCGGATGACCCGCGCCACCTGGTCGCCGTTCTGGATGCGGTGCGCGGTGAGACCGTCACGCACATTCTCGTCACCCACACCCACCGCGACCACTCGCCCGGGGCGGCGCGGCTCAAGGCGGAGACCGGCGCGACGGTTTACGCCGAGGGCGCGCACCGGCCGGCGCGGCCGCTGCATACGGGGGAGACCGCGCGGCTCGATGCCGGCGGCGACCAGGCGTTCCGCCCCGACGTGACGCTTGCCGACGGCGCGACCGTGCGCGGGAACGGCTTCACTTTCGAGGCGGTCGCCACGCCCGGCCACACCGCGAACCACATGGCCTACGCGTTCAAGGAGGCGGGCGTCCTGCTTTCCGGCGATCACGTGATGGGCTGGTCGACCACGATCGTCGCGCCGCCCGACGGCGCGATGAGCGACTACATGGCCTCCCTCGCCAAGCTCGCGCGCCGGCCCGAAACGGTCTACTTCCCCGGCCACGGCGGCGCGATCCGCGAGGCACCGCGGTTCGTCGAGTATCTGATCCGCCATCGCCACGGGCGCGAGGCCTCGATCCTGCACCGGCTGGAAAAGGGGCCGGCCGACATCCCGACGATCGTGCGTGCCGTGTACATTGGGCTTGATGCGCGGCTGATCGGCGCGGCCGGGCTCTCCGTGCTCGCGCATCTGGAGGATCTGGTCGCGCGCGGCGTGGTCGCGACCGAAGGGCCGCCCGCGATCGCCGGGACTTATCGCCTCGCCGGCTGAGCGCCCTTCTTGGGTGCCGGCTTCGGCGGGGCCTTGGGCTTCGGTTTCTCCGCCCCGGCGACATCATCGATGTCGTTGCTGAGCGCCCGCAGCCGCGAGGCGTTGGCGCCGAAGTCGTGCGTTCCGAAGCGCGAGGCGGAGCGCATGTCGACGCGGGCGCCGTCCTCGGCGGCGCGCACCCGGATCACGACGTCGTCGCGGAATCCCATGAGCGGCGTACGCACCACTGCTTCGACCCGCCCCTCGCGCCGGCCCGCTAGCGGCGGGCGCACGTCGACGATGCGCCACTTGCGCTTCGTGATCACCGCGAGCGCCGCCTCGTAGGCTTCCGCCGGCGGCACCGACACGACGAGCGGCTCTATGTCCGGATAAGTGGCGCGCTGCAGCTTCATGGCGGCCGCGCCCGGATAGGCAACGGAATTGGCGCCTCGCGGCCGCAACCGCGCGATCGCTTCGAACCGCGGCGGATCGACCGGATCGGTGGTGATGTCGTTGACCGCCGGCAGCCGGTAGAACAGCACTCCGAGGTAGGTCGGATAGGCGAGCATCGCGACCCCGATGCCGAGCGCGGCAACCGCGAGTCCGATCCCGCGCAAGCCCTGGCGCCAGATCACCACGAAGGCACCGAACGCCAGCACCATCGCGACCAGCGCGAAGAACAGCGATCCCGCCAAGGTGGCGATCGCCGGCACGGGCTCAAGGAAGCCGAGGTTGACGATGACGATGACGAGCAGGACGACGGCAACCGCGAACAGCGCGAGCCGACGCGACCACATGGCGAGCTTCGATACCGGCTCTTCCGCGACGCGGCGGCGCGCGACGTAGAGCATCAATGCCCTCGTGAGCCCTCGCCGCCGGCAGCGGAGTCGAGGGAAAATTGACGTGCGGGTTCCGGCGGCTGGATACGCGCCGGTGGAACCGCCGTCAACGCGGCGCGAGCTTGCCGGTCAGGCGCGGCCGATCAGGCTTCGCGGAAACGGTAGCCCACGCCGTAGAGCGTCTCGATCATGTCGAACGTCTCATCCACCCCCCGGAACTTCTTGCGCAGCCGCTTGATGTGGCTGTCGATGGTGCGGTCGTCGACATACACTTGGTCCTCGTAGGCCGCATCCATCAGCGCGTCGCGGCTCTTGATCACGCCGGGCCGGGTCGCGAGCGTCTCGAGCAGCCGGAACTCGGTCACCGTCAGTATGACCTTCTTGCCCTTCCAGGAGCAGGTGTGGCGCTCCCGGTCCAGGCACAGGTTCCCGCGTTCCATCACGCTGTCGCTGGCGTCGCGCTCGCCCGCCGTTTCGATCGCGCGGAACCGGCGCAGTAACGTGCGAACCCGCTCGACCAGCACGCGCTGCGAGAACGGCTTGCGGATGAAGTCATCGGCGCCGATCCGCAGGCCGAGCAGCTCGTCCGTCTCCTCCTGACGTCCGGTCAGGAAGATGACCGGCACGTCGGATTTCTGCCGCAGTCGCCGCAGCAACTCGACCCCGTCCATCTGCGGCATCCGGATGTCCAGGATGGCGAGATCGGGCTGCACCGTCTTGAACCCGTTGAGCGCAGCCGGCCCATCCGGGTAAGCCACAACGTTGTAGCCTTCCGATTCAAGCGTCGTCGCGATGAGCGCGAGAATGTCGCGGTCATCGTCCACTAAGGCGATGGTTGCCATTCGTCCGTCCCCCACTCGATTCGGACACTCTTCAGACAAAGCTCGGCTGAAGTATGGCGTCCGTGGCGGACAATGCTCGCCGGGCGCTGACGGCGGAGGAATCCGGGCGCCAGCGCGACGAACTTGTGACAAAATTACTCCGCCGCCGTGGCGGTCGGCAATACGTAATCCCTGAAGCGCTCGCGCAGGGTGATCTTCTGGATCTTGCCGGTAGCGGTATGGGGGATCTCGTCGACGATGACGACGTCGTCGGGCATCCACCACTTGGCGATCTTGCCCTGCAGGAACCCGAGCAGCTCCTCCTTGGTCGCCGTTTGGTCTTTCTTAAGCACGATCACAAGCAGCGGCCGCTCGTCCCACTTCGGATGGCGGATCCCGATCACGGCGGCTTCCGCCACCTTGAGATGGCCGACCGCGAGGTTCTCGATGTCGATTGAGGAAATCCATTCGCCGCCGGACTTGATCACGTCCTTCGAGCGGTCGGTGATCTGCATGTAGCCGTGCCGGTCGATGGTCGCCACGTCGCCGGTGTCGAAAAAGCCGTCGCCATCGAGGATCTCGCCGCCCTCTCCCTTGAAGTAGGCTTTGGCCACGGCCGGTCCGCGCACCTTGAGGCGCCCGAACGTCTTGCCGTCCCACGGCAGTTCGCGATCGGAATCGTCGGTGATCTTCATCGCGATGCCGAACGGCGTGTGGCCCTGTTTCTGCTGGATGTCGAGCCGCGCCTCACCGGTAAGCCCCGCGTATTCCGGCTTGAGCGTGCACACGGTTCCGAGCGGGCTCATCTCGGTCATGCCCCACGCGTGGATCACCTCGACGCCGTAGACGTCCTGGAACGTCTTGGTCATGGCACGCGGACAGGCCGAGCCGCCGATCACCACCTTCTTGAGGTGAGGCAGCTTGCCGCCGGTCGCCTCGAGATGCTGGAGCAGCATAAGCCAGACGGTCGGCACCGCGGCGGTGCATGTCACCTTGAATTGGTTGAGCAGCTCATAAACAGACGGGCCGTCGAGCTTCATGCCGGGCATCACCATGGACGCGCCCGCCATGGGACCGGTCAGCGAGAGCGACCAGCCGTTGGCATGAAACAACGGCACCACCGGCATGACCACCTCGCGCGAGGAAAGCCCGATCATGTCGGGCTGGATCGCGACCATCGAGTGGAGCACGTTCGAGCGGTGCGAATAGACGACGCCTTTGGGGTTGCCGGTCGTGCCTGAGGTGTAGCACATGCCGGCCGCGGTGTTCTCGTCGAACGCTGCCCAGGTGAAATCGCCGTCCGCCTCGGCGATCCATTCTTCGTAAGGGACCGCATTGCGCAGCGTTGTCTTCGGCATGTGTGCCGCGTCGGTGAGGACGACGTAGCGTTCGATCGATGTGAGCTTATCGGCAAGCTTTTCCAGCAACGGGATGAAGGTGAGATCCGTCATCATCACCCGGTCTTCCGCGTGGTTGATGATCCAAACGATCTGCTCGGGGAACAGCCGCGGATTGACGGTGTGGTAGATCGCGCCGACGCCGAGGATGCCGTACCAGGCCTCGAGATGCCGCCAGGTGTTCCACGCGAGCGTCGCGACCCGATCGCCCTGCCGAATCCCGTCGCGTGCCAGGCGCTGCGCGAGCTTAAGCGCACGTGTGCGCAGCTCGGGATAGGTGATGGAGTGAAGCGGCCCTTCGATCGAGCGTGAGATGACGCAACGCTCAGGATGGTTGATGGCCGCGTGATCGATGACGCGATGGCACAGCAGCGGCCAATCCTGCATCAGGCCCAGCATGGTGTTCCTCCGGCGGCGGCTCTGTCCGCGCTTGTTGCTGTTGCACCTAGTGTCCCGATTCCGAAGTTCGCTCAACGTTGCGGCACACTCTGATGCGAACTTCGGAATCGAAGGACACTGGCAACGTTTTGATTCTAGTGCCGCTTTGAACCCGAAGTTCGCAACCGCACTTGCCGCAATGTTGTGCGAACTTCGGGTTCGCGGCACTGGGTTTTAGCGGGACTTGCGGACGCGGCCAAGAAGGCACGCGCGGCGGGCGGCCCTCTTCCGAGTTCGGATTCGCGTCAAAGGGTGGTACCAGAGCGAAGGAACAGCGCCGGAGAAGCCCCAACGCATGCGTTCCCCACACCTCCCCGATCCGGCCGGCAGGGCCGCGCCGACCGACCCGGCCCGGTCGCTGAGCGCCTGGTCGACGGCCGGATGGGCCCTGCTGGCGTTCGGCGCCTGGCTGGCGGCGGAAGCGCTCGTCCTCATCGTTTTTCTCGTACGCTGGTTCGCGCGCAACCCCGGCGTTCCCATCGACGTCGATCAGATCTCGCACAATGGATACGTCATATCGATCGCCGCGATCGTCTCAATGGCCGTGCAATGCGGCGTCGTGGTCCTGGCCGTCCGCCGAGCGCGACAACCGGTCGCCGAGTATCTCGGCCTCGAGCGGCGTCCGCATGTGCGCGAAGTCGTGTTCTGTCTGGCGAGCGTCGCGGTGCTCCTGGTCGCGTCGGATCTGCTGTCATGGACGATCGGGCACGATCTGGTGCCGCCCTTCATGGTGAAGGTCTACCAAGCCGCGCGGGACGCCGGCCCGCCCGCGTTCCTTCTCCTCCTGATCGCGGCGGTAATCGCCGCACCGATCGGCGAAGAGATCATCTTTCGTGGATTCCTGTTTCGCGGCTGGGCGACTTCGCCGCTCGGCATCACGGTAACGATCGTGGTGACCTCGGCGGTATGGGCAGCTATCCACGTGCAATACGACCTGTACGGCATGGTTCAGGTCTTCTGCCTCGGGCTCCTGTTCGGATGGGTGCGCGCGCGCAGCGGATCGACCCTGCTCACGATCATGATGCACGCGGTGTGCAATATCGCTGCTACGGTCGAGACCGCCGTTATCGTCGATTGGCTCTCATGACCGGAGGTCGTTGAGCACGACGCCGTGGCAGTCGCTCGTTCCCGCCGCGCTGGCGTGGCGCAAGAGCTACGGCATGGATTGATTGTTCATGCCGTTTTCGCCTGGCGCTCCATCGGCGCGCGCGGCTCGATCGGGGTCGCGGCCTTGAGACCGAGCAAGTCCTCCAGGAGTTTGGCGCCGGTGAGGACGCGCGCCTCCGCGCGCGGCGGCGCCACGACCTGCAGCCCGACCGGCAGCCCCTCCGCGGTGAAGCCGCACGGCAGCGACAGCGCCGGACAACAGGCGGTGGTGATCGCATAGGCGATCGCCAGCCACGTGACGTAGTTGTCGAACTTCTCGCCGGCGCATTCGGCCAGATAGCGCTGCTCGACCGGAAACGCGGCAACGATCGTCGCCGGTGTGAGCAGCAGATCGTAGGTCTCGAAGAACGCCAGCATCCGCGCAGCAAGCGTCACCCGTTGCGCTTCGGCCCGCTCGATATCCGCCATGGTGAGCCTCAGGCCCTCCTCGATGTTCCACACGACTTCGGGCTTGAGCAGGTGGCGCTTGGTGCGCAGAAGGGCCGCCTTGGTCATACAGAAATCGAAGGCGCGCAGCGCCATGAAACACTCGTGCGCCTCGGCGAGATCGGGATGGGCGTCCTCGACGGTGATGCCCTCGCGCGCGAGACGCTCCGCCGCCGCGCGCGTGACGCGGGCAACCTCCGGATCGACCGGGGTAATGCCGAGCGTCGCGGAATAGGCGACGCGCCGCGGCTTCGCCTCTGCCTTCATCGCCTCGCGGAACGGCCGCGCGGGAGCGGGCAGCGACAGCGGATCGGCCGGGTGCTGCCGGCGGCCGAGCGCGCCAGGTTCCAGGGATTGCGCGTCGCGCCGAACACCTCGTTAAACGTGTTGGCGCCGGCGCCGAACTCCGGCGTATTCGACTTGGCGTAGACGATACCGCCATTCGCCTCCAGACGCTCAACCAGGATGTCCGAGCGGGCGGGTATGTGGTCGGCATAAATGGGCGAGCCCTGGGTGGTACGCACGCCCTGGACCGCGATCAGATCCTTGATCGGCACCGGCAGGCCCGCAAGCGGCCCGCGCTCGGAAACCGGCAGCCGCATCAGCCGGTCCGCGTGCGCGCGCGCCCGGTCGAAGCAGAGGGTCGGCAAGGCGTTGACGCGTCCGTCGACCGCGGCGATCCGGGCTTCCAGCGCGTCGAGCAGGTCATGCGGAGTCACTTCGCCCCGCTGCAGCAGGCCGACAAGCGTTACCGCGTCGGCTTTGATCAAGTTACTGTGGCTTGGCATCTGCGCTCCCCTGCTCTATTGCGAAAGACCTGCATCGACGACCGCGAAAGACCCGAATCATGCCGCTGAGCAACCTGGCCGTCCGCGACATCGAGACCGTCGTCCATCCCTACACCAATCTGGCGGGCCTGCGCGACAGCGGGCCGGTGGTGATCGAGCACGGCAAGGGCGTGCTCGTCCACGACAGCGAGGGCAAAGCGTATATCGATGCCATGGCGGGGCTGTGGTGCGTTTCGCTCGGCTACGGCAACGAGGAGCTGGTCGAAGCCGCCGCCGCCCAGATGCGCAAGCTTTCGTTCGCGCACCTGTTCTCGGCCAAGAGCCACGATCCGGCGATCGAGCTTGCGGAGAAGCTCAAAGAAATCGCGCCGGTGCCGATCTCCAAAGTGTTTTTCTGCTCGTCGGGATCGGAGGCGAACGACACCCAGGTCAAGCTCGTCTGGTACATGAACAACGCGCTTGGCCGGCCTGACAAAAAGAAGATCATCTCACGGCTGCGGGGCTATCACGGCGTCACGGTGGCCGCTGCCTCATTGACCGGCTTGCCCAACAATCACATCGACTTTGACCTGCCGATCCGAAACATCCTGCACACGAGCTGCCCGCATCACTATCGCTTCGCCCGCGACGGCGAGAGCGAGGAAGAGTTCGCGACCCGGCTCGCCGCCGAGCTTGAGGAGATGATCGTCAAGGAAGGACCGGATACGGTCGCCGCTTTCATTGCCGAACCGGTCATGGGCGCGGGCGGCGTGATCGTGCCGCCGCGGACTTATTTCCCGAAAATCATGGCGGTGTGCGCCAAGTACGACATCTACACGATCGCCGACGAAGTGATCTGCGCCTTCGGTCGTCTCGGCACCATGTTCGGCTCGCAGGCGCTCGATTTTGCACCCCATGGGCTGTCGATCGCCAAGGCGCTCTCATCCGCCTATGTGCCGATTGCCGGCGTGATGGTGCCCGAGAGCATGTACCAAGCCTTGCTCACGGAAAGCCGCAAGGTCGGCGTCTTCGCGCACGGCTTCACCTATTCGGGCCATCCGGTCGCGGCGGCCGTCGCGCTCAAGACGCTCGAAATATACGCGCGCGACCGCGTCATCGAGGCTGCCGCAGCCAAGGCGCCGCAGTTCCAGGCGCGGCTGCACGCGCTCGCTGATCATCCGCTGGTGGGCAACGCCCGCGGCCTCGGCTTGGTTGGCGCGCTCGAGCTGGTCGCCGACAAGCGCTCCAAGCGCTCGTTCGATCCCGCGCAAGGGGTCGCTGCGCGCTGCGCTCGCTTTGCCGAGGAACAAGGGCTGATCGTGCGATTCGTGATCAACGACACGCTGACCCTGTCACCGCCCCTCGTGATCACGCCGCAGGAGATCGACGAATTATTCGACCGGCTCGGCCGAGCCCTCGACCGCACCCTCGACTGGGCCAAGCGCGAGCAGTTGCTGGCCGCTTAGCACGGCCAGTTTCCTTTCGTTCTGTTTGAAAGCGGATGCAGCCTGCGCGGATCGCCGCGCAGGCCCTCGCTGCTACCAAGCCGATTCGCGATCGCTGCTGCCGCTGGTGAGCGCCAGACGCGCGTTCGCATCGCCGCTCCCCGGCGCCAAGACCACCACCGGTGCACCGACCTTCGCCCGGTTGAATAGGTCGATCACGTCCTCGTTGGTCATACGGATGCAGCCGGACGAAATCGCCTGGCCGATGTATTCCGGCTGGTTGGTCCCGTGGATGCGATAGAGCGTGTCGCGGCTGCCTTCAAACAAATACATGGCCCGCGCGCCCATTGGGTTGGCAGGGCCGCCGCTCACGAAGTCCGGAATGCCGGTCATGCGGTGCTTGATTTCCGCGGTCGGGGTCCAGCTCGGCCATTCTTCTTTGCGGCCGATCTTGGCAACGCCCGACCATGCCAGCGCGTCCTCGCCCACCGTGACGCCGTACCGGATCGCCTTGCCCCCGGGCACGACGTAGTAGAGGTAGCGTGCGTCGGAATCGATCACGATCGTGCCGGGCGCCTCGCGCCGGTGGTAGGTGACGACGTGGCGCTGATACTGCTCGGGAATGCTCGCCTTTGCGTAGGGCGCGTTCGCCAGGAGTTCCTTGTCGCGCGGCTTCATGTTCGCTTCGGAGGCCGGCTCCAAGGTCGCCTGCATGCAGCCGCCCAGGCCCAAACCGAGTGCCGCCACCAGCGCAAATACGGGCTTGCGAATCAACATGGTCTGCTCTCCCCCGCGTTCGGTTTTCCGACGCAGCGCAGTAGAGCTAGTTAAACGAAACGACCCGTCATATCCAGGCTGCGAGCCGCCGCAGGGTGCGAGTTGTGCGCGGACTGTGGCAAGAATGTCACTTTTTGGCGGGGTTTCTGCCGCTGAATTTCCACTCGTGCCACATCCGAGCGCGGCTCGCAGCCGTTGTTCACAAGCTCGGCCACGAGCTTCTTAACGTTAGCGAATCGGCAATGCCGCCGATTAACGCCGCCGAAACGCGCGTCGGCTTAGACCTTTGGCTCCAAAGCGACTGCCGGTCGGCCACGCCGACGTCGGTTGGCGGCGCGGATGGCGGCGCGGACATGCACAGCATTCCGACATGGCTCACCCTGGGGCGCGGCTGGCCGCTGGTCGCCCTCACGGGCTTCGTCTGCCTGATGGTGGGAATGTCCCTGGCGCAGATACTGGTCCGCAAACGAGCCCGGACGCGCGCTGCCCGCGAGCACAACATCCTGCTCGACACCGCCCTCAACAACATGTCCCAAGGCCTGTGCATGTTCGATACCGAGGCCCGGCTCGTCGTGTGCAACCGGCGCTACATCGAGATGTACGGGCTTTCCACCGACGTGGTGAAGCCAGGCTGCGCGTTGCGTGACCTCCTCCGGCACCGGATCGAGCGCGGCACCTTTTCGGGAGACCCGGACGGCTACAGCGCCGAGCTCCGGCAGGCGATCGCCCGCGGCCAGACCACCAAGACCATGGTGGAATCGAAAGACGGCCGCATCGTTGCGGTGGTCAATCAGCCGATGGACGGCGGCGGGTGGGTCGCCACCCACGAAGACATCACGGAACTGCGCCGCGCGGAAATGGAGCGCGACCGCAACCGGATTTTCCTCGATACCCTGGTCGAGCACATGCCGATCACGGTCACGGTCAAGGACGCGCGTGACGGCCACTACGTCCTGGTCAACCGGGCGGCGGAAGCCCTGTTCGCGGTTCCGCGCGGGCAGATGCTGGGCAAACGCGTCCACGACGTATTTCCCAAGGCCGAGGCCGACTTCTTTGCCGCGCGCGACCGCGAGGTCATGCGGTCGCCCGACCGGCTGTTCGTGGTCGAACATGCCGTCAACACGCCGCACGACGGCACGCATATCCTGACCACCAAGAAGCTCGCGGTCCGCGGCGAGAACGGCGAGCCGCAATATCTGCTGGGCATCTCCGAAGACATCACCGAGCGAAAGCGCGCCGAGGAGCGGGTCGCCTATCTTGCCCACCACGATCCCTTGACCGACCTGCCCAACCGGGCGGCGTTCAACGAGCAACTCTCCTTCGCGCGCGAGCGGGCGCTCGCGGGGGACGGCGCATTCGCGGTGCTCTGCCTCGACATCGACCGCTTCAGGGAAGTCAACGACGTCTTCGGCCACGCCGCCGGCGATGCCCTGCTGCGGGACGTGGCGAAGAAGCTCGCCGCGGCGGCGGACGGCGCGTTCCTCGCGCGGCTCGGCGCCGACGAGTTTGCCTTCATTTGCTCGGAGGGGACCCAGCCGGCAGCGGCCGCAGCGCTTGCCCAGCGCGTGCAGGCCGCGCTCGCGCCCGAGTTGGACGTGGAAGGATATCGCCGGCGCGCCGAACTGAGCATCGGGGTTGCGATCTTCCCGACCGACGGCGCCGACAGCGCAGCCCTGCTCGCAAACGCCGGCGCCGCGCTCGACCTCGCGAAGGAAGAAGGGCGCGGTGCAATCCACTTCTTCGCCGCCGCCATGGACCTCGAGCTGCGCGAGCGGCGCGCCCTGCAGCATGACCTGCAATCGGCGATCGCGCGCAACGAGTTGACGCTGCACTACCAGCCGCTGGCGCGGGTCGATGGCGAAATCATCGGATTCGAGGCGCTGGCGCGCTGGCAGCATCCGACCCGGGGCACCGTGCCGCCCGGCACCTTCATCCCTCTGGCCGAGGAAAGCGGACTCATTGTCCCGATGAGCGAATGGATATTGCGCACCGCTTGCCGCGAAGCGGCGTCGTGGCCGCGCAACCTGCAGATTGCCGTCAACCTCTCGCCGGTGCAGTTCCGGCACGGCGACCTCGCCGGACTGGTCCACACGATCCTGCTCGAGACCGGGCTCTCTCCCGACCGGCTCGAGCTGGAGGTGACCGAAGGCGTGCTGATCGACGACTTTTCCCGCGCGGTGTCGATCCTGCGCCGGCTCAAATCGCTCGGCGTGCGCATCGCCATGGATGACTTCGGCACCGCCTATTCGTCGCTCTCCTATTTGCAATCGTTCCCGTTCGACAAGATCAAGATCGATCAAGCCTTCATCTCCAACGTCGAACGCAACCGGCAATCCGCCGCCATAGCGCGCGCCGTCATCGCGCTCGCGCGCGTGCTCGGGCTGCCGGTGCTTGCCGAGGGCGTGGAGACGAAGGAGCAGCTGGCCTTTCTCGCGCGCGAGGGCTGCGACGAGGTGCAGGGCTATTTGATCGGGCGACCGCGTCCGATCGCCGAATATGGCGAGGTGCTCGCGCCGCGCCCGCGGGCGCGCAAGAAGCCGCCCACGATTGAGGACGAGACGCCGCTCACACGTGTTGGCCGCCGTTGATGTGGATCTCGGCGCCGTTCACGTAGGACGACGTGTCGGTGCACAGCACGTAGATGATGCGGGCGACTTCGTCCGGCGTGCCGAGACGGTGGAGCGGAATCTGCCCGACGATTTTCTCGGTGCCGGGCGAGAGGATCGCGGTGTCGATCTCGCCCGGCGCGATCGCATTGACCCGGATGCCCTGCGAGCCGAAATCGAACGCCATCTCGCGCGTGAGCGCCGCGAGCGCCGCCTTCGAGGCGGCATAGGCGGAGCCGGCGAACGGGTGCACCCGCGAACCGGCGATCGACGTGACATTGACGACGGAGCCCTTGGCAGCCTTGAGTTCGTCCAGCAGGCCGCGCGCGAGCATGATCGGCGCGAACAAGTTGACCCCGAACACGTGCCGCCACACGTCCATGGTGGTGTGGATCGAGCTAAGGCGCGCGCCGCCGTCCGCCTTGGGGGAGATCGCCGCGTTGTTCACGAGCGCATGAAGCTGGCCGCCTTCGAGCCGCCCCTTGATTTCCGAAATCGCGCCCAGCGCGTTTTGCTCGTCCGCGAGATCGACCTGGATATGGTCCTCGGGGCCTGCCTCCCACGGACATTCCTCCGGAAAAGGATGACGCGAGCAGGTGATGACGCGCCAGCCGGCACTGGAGAAACGGATGACCGTGGCGTGCCCGATGCCGCGGCTGGCACCGGTGAGGAGCAAGGTGCGGCGCGGTTGATTTGTGCTGGTCGGCATCGGGGCTCCGTGTCACGGATAAAGCCGCGTCTTGGTCCACGCGCTACCCGGTTGGTCGCGCCGGAACTCGATCCGGTCGTGCAGACGGAACGGACGGTCGTGCCAGAACTCGATCGCCTCCGGCACCACGCGATACCCGCTCCAGAACGGCGGCCGGGGAACCGGCCCGACAATGTATTTCGCGGTGTAGCGCGCGACCGCCTTCTCGAAGGCGAGCCGGCTCTCGAGCGGCGCCGACTGGCGGCTTGCCCACGCGCCGATCTGGGCGAGGCGCGGCCGGGTCGCATAATAGGCGTCGGCTTCCGCCTCCGTTACCGTCTCGACCGTTCCGCGTATACGCACCTGCCGGGTGAGCGATTTCCAGTGGAAGACCAGGGCCGCGCGCGGTGCTCCCTCCAGTTCCTTGCCCTTAGTGCTGTCACGATTGGTGTAGAAAACGAATCCCCGTTCGTCGACGCCCTTGAGGAGCACCATGCGCACGTTCGGCACGCCGTCTGCGTCCACCGTCGCGAGCGCCATCGCGTTCGGGTCGGACGGCTCGCGCCGCACCGCCTCCTCGAACCACGCGGAGAACAGCCTCATAGGCTCGTCGGCCTCGGTGAAATCACCGGACGTTAACCAAGTCGGGCGTTCAATCGGTGCCGAATCGGTCATTCCAAGGAGACTCGCGTGATCGAATTGGGGGCGGAACCTCGGTTCCGGCTGGCTATCTATAATGGAACCGCCGGCGCGAGCCTATGCCGGCGCGGCCCTTCCCGCCTCCTCAGTCTGGCTGCGATGCTTGCGCTTGCCCTATCGAGCGGCGCGTGCAGCTACAAGCTCGATTCCATGTTCAGCCGGGACACCGAAAGATCCGAAACTACCCGCGCGGCAATGGCGTCGCCGGCCTCAGCCGAGGCCGATTTTGCTTATGCCAAGGCGGCGGCCGCCGAGGCGTTGGCCCGCACTGGCGACGTCAGCGTGCCGTGGGAGAATCCCGGGACCGGCGCGCGCGGCACGGTCACCCCGCTCGCTTCCGCCTACACCCAGGACGGATTCGTCTGTCGCGATTTCCTCGCAAGCTACGTGCGCAAAGACTCCGAATCCTGGCTGCAAGGCGACGGCTGCCGCATTCACCAGGGCCGCTGGGAAGTGCGCCACATGAAGCCGTTGCAGCGCCCGTGACCGGTGCAACGTTGCTATAGCGGCAGTATCTCCCCACATTGGGGACGGGGATCACCTCCCATGCGACGGAGTTCTTGAGGATGCGCGACCCCTATGAGGTCTTGGGGGTGCAGAAGTCGGCTCGCCCGGACGAGATCAAGAAGGCGTTCCGGCGGCTGGCGAAGAAGCTGCATCCCGACGCCAATAAAAAAGATCCCAGGGCTGCCGTTAAGTTCGCCGAAATCAACGCAGCCTACGAGGTGCTGGGCGACGAAAAGAAGCGCAAGGCCTTCGACGCGGGCGAGATCGACGCGGAGGGCAAGCCGCGCTTCCATGGCTTTGCCGGCGGCGGGCGCCCGGGATTTGGCGGCGACAGCCATTTCGAGAGTTTCACCTGGGGCCCGGAAGGACTTCGCCGCTCGGGCGGCCGCTCAGGCGGAGGAGGGTTCGGGCGCTTCGAGGACATCCTCAGCGAAATGATGGGCGGGCTAGGGCGGGGCGGCGCCGGGGCCCGCGGCGGCTTCGACCGCGTCAAGACGGCGGATGTCGGCCCGGCGCCGCATGGCCAGGATGTCAGCGCGGCGCTGACGATTACCTTGCCGGAGGCCGCCAAGGGCGCGACCAAGCGTGTGCAGCTGCCCACCGGCAAAGAGGTCGAAGTTAAGATTCCGGCCGGCCTCACCGACGGTCAGCAAATCCGCCTGAAGGGACAGGGTTTGGCCGTTCCGGGCGGTCCGGCCGGGGACGTCCTCATCACTGTCGGGATTGCGCCGCACCCCTACTTCCGGCCCGAGGGCGCGAACCTGCGGCTCGATCTGCCGATCACGCTCTACGAAGCGGTGCTGGGCGCGAAAGTGCGTGTGCCGACCCTCGACGGCGCCGTTGAGTTGGCAATTCCCCCGGGCACGGGCGCCGGTCGGACCTTCCGCCTCAAAGGCAAGGGCATGTCGAGCAAGGGGACCGCCGGGGACCTTCTTGTGACTGCGCGCATCGTGCTGCCCGAGAGCCAGGATCCCGACCTCGAGACCCTCATGCGCAAGTGGCGCGAGCGCAAGCCTTACGATCCGCGCAAGGACATCGAATAATTTTGTCCAAGCCGGTGTCGCTCACCCGGGCTTTTTTTCCGACGGCGCGTTTTCCTGGTCGTAGACGGATTGCGCCACCTTGAGCAGGCGGTCGCGGTCAGCGGGGCCCGCCACCACGAACCCTCTGTTGTCGTCGACCCAGTAGAAGGCCGCGACCGACCCGGCGACCTGATAGCGCAGCGCCGTTTCGGGCGACTGCGAGCGTGCGCAATAGATGGTGAAGCGCTCACCGGATGGGCCTTCGTACATGAGGAGCGCAGCCCCGGCGCCGCTCGCGCCCGGCAGCAGGCGCCCGCCGACGAGCTTGAGGCCGATCGGGCCGAGGTCGGGCGCGCGCACGTCGTAACCGAGACGCTTCGAAAGCCACTGCACCAGATGGGCTTGCTCGCTGCCCGCGACTTCGACGGGGTGGCGCACCTCCACGACGTAAAGCTTGTGCGCGTCAATCGCGTCGGCGGTGAGGATCCGCATCCCGGCGGTGCCGCCGGCCAAGGTCTCGCGACCGAACCACCCGGCAACTCCACCGAGCACAAAGGCGGCGACGACCGCCGCGACGGCGATAAACGGCCAGCGCCGCTCGCGGCGCGCCAATCTGCCGAGGTCGAGCCGCGGCGGAACCGGCTCCTGCGCGACTATGCCGTAGCGCGCGTTGGTGAGATCAGCCTGGGCCCGCCAAGCGGCGACACGCGCAGCATCTTGCGGATGCGCGGCAAGCCACGCCTCGACCGCCGCCCGCCGCTCAGCCGGAAGTTCGCCGTCCACATAGGCGTGCAACTCGTCTTCGAGGATCGACCCATCGCGATCAATCATCGCTTTGCCCTTTTCACTTGATCCGGCGAAGCGGCGGCCGCTCGCCGTCGAGATAAGTTCTCAGCTGCGCCCGCGCGCGCGCCAGCCGCGACATGACCGTTCCGATCGGGACGCCCTGCACCTCCGCGACCTCGCGGTAGCTCAACCCCTCCAGCACCACGAGAAGCAGCGCCGCGCGCTGATCCTCCACCAGGGTCGCGAGCGCGCGCTCGATATCGCGTGCCCCTGTCTCAGGTCCGGTCGTGCCGGGCACGTCTTCCTCCTCGATCGGCGCAAGCGGCGGCCGACGCGCGAGCGTGCGCAGCCGGTTGCGGTTGAGGTTCGTCAGGATCGTGTAGAGCCAGCTGCGCACGTCGCCTTCGTGAAACAGATGTTCGGAACGCAACGCCCGCACCAGGGTGTCCTGAACGAGATCATCCGCCGTTTCCGCGTCCCGCGTTAGCGCGCGCGCGTAGCGCCTTAGCGCCGGTATCGCCGCCTGCACGCCATCGCGGAACGCGCTCACGTCCTCTCCCTCCGGCGGGACACGCCGTTTCTAAACACCAGCGGGCCTGCGCGTATTCCAGGAAGCCGCCGCGGCGGCGGAAAACCCCCGCTGCTTGATGGCCCTCATACCCTATGCCATAGGAAGCGGCCCGCGCGCAGGCCGTGCTGTGGCATTCGGCGAGGAGGGTCATGGCGGAAGCCAGCGGTCTGATGCGCGGCAAGCGCGGATTGATCATCGGCGTCGCCAACAACCGTTCGATCGCCTGGGGGATCGCCAAGGCTGCGCGTGCGCAGGGCGCCGATCTCGCCTTTACCTATCAGGGCGAAGCTTTCAAGAAACGCGTGGAACCGCTCGCCGAGGAGGTCGGCGGGTTGGTGATCGGCCATTGCGACGTCACCGAAGAAGAGACAATCGATGCTGCGTTCGCCGCGATCAATACCGCGTGGGGATCGCTCGATTTTCTCGTCCACGCCGTCGCCTTCTCGGACAAGGGCGAGCTCGATGGACGTTACGTCGACACCAGCCCCGGCAATTTTGCCAAGACCATGCACATCAGCTGTTACTCCTTCACTGCGCTCGCCCAGCGCGCCGAACGGCTGATGGCGAACGGCGGCTCGCTGCTCACCTTGACCTATTACGGCGCGGAAAAATGGATGCCGCATTACAACGTCATGGGGGTTGCCAAGGCGGCGCTCGAAGCCTCGGTGCGCTATCTCGCGGCCGACCTCGGCGGCAAGAATATCCGCGTCAACGCCATTTCGGCCGGTCCGATCAAGACGCTTGCCGCCGCCGGCATCGGTGACTTCCGTTACATTCTCAAATGGAACGAAAATAACGCGCCGCTGCGCCGCGGCGTAACGGTCGAGGAAGTAGGCGATGCCGCGGTTTATTTGCTCTCCGACCTGTCGCGCGGCGTCACCGGCGAGATTCATCACGTCGATGTCGGGTACCACATCGTTGGCATGAAGCACCCGGAAGCGCCCGACATGAGCGTCACCAAGGATTAGGCCCCGCGAGCGCCTTTCGCGTTATCGTCTTCTTCCGGAAAAAATGGCTCGGCCCCTCCTCTATTACGTCCGCCACGGCGAAACCGATTGGAACGTCGCGGGCAGGCTCCAGGGCTGGCATGACCCCGCGCTCAACGCCGTTGGACGACGGCAAGCGGCTGTCTGCGCCGATATCCTGCGCGACCTCATCGAGCGCGAGGGATGCTCGCCGCTCGATTACGGTTATGTCGCAAGCCCGCTGCAACGGGCGCGGCAGACCGCCGAGATCCTGCGCGCGGCGCTTGGTCTTGCGCCTGGCGAGTATCGCGTCGATCCCCGGCTGCGCGAAATCGGCTTCGGCGAATGGGAAGGCCTCACGTTGCGCGAGGTCCGCTCGCGCGCGCCGCAGGCGCTCGCCGCGCGCGAGCGCGACAAGTGGGCGTTCGTGCCGCCGGGCGGCGAAAGCTACGCGCAGGTCGCGCTGCGCATGCGCGAGTGGTACGAGGCGCTCGACGGCAACACCATCGTCGTCGCCCACGGCGGCACCGCCCGGGCGCTGATTGCGGTCCTCGGGATCGCCCCGCCCGCCGAGGCGCCTTCGATCGATATCGGCCAAGGCATCGTCTATCGCTTCGCGGACGGCAGCATGAGCCGCTACGGCTGAGCGGGCGCGCTCGCCGAACGCGATTTGACCGGCCCGGACCCGCGGGATACCACACGGGCGCACGGGTCAAGCCATGTCGTTCAACACGTTCGGCCATCTGTTCCGCGTCACCACGTTCGGCGAGAGCCACGGGGCGGCGGTCGGCTGCGTGGTCGACGGCTGCCCGCCGCGCATTCCGCTCGACGTGGGCGACATCCAGCCCTACCTCGACAAACGGCGCCCGGGGCAATCGCGCTTCACCACGCAGCGGCGCGAGCCCGACGAAGTGAAAATCCTCTCGGGCGTGTTCGCCGACGAGAGCACCGGGACCCAGGTCACGACCGGAACGCCGATCACGCTTATGATCGAGAATGTCGACCAGCGCTCGAAGGACTATTCCGAGATCAAGGATCTCTACCGGCCCGGTCATGCCGACTTCACTTATGACGTGAAATATGGGCTGCGCGACTATCGCGGCGGCGGGCGGTCCTCCGCGCGCGAAACCGCGACGCGGGTCGCCGCGGGCGCGGTCGCGCGCAAGATCGTGCCGGGCATGATAGTGCGCGGCGCTCTCGTGCAGATGGGGCCGCACAAGATCGATCGCGCGCATTGGGATTGGGCCGAAGTCGAGCGCAACCCGTTCTTCACGCCGGACGCGCGGGCGGCCGCCCTTTTTGCCGATTATCTCGACGGCGTGCGCAAGGCCGGTTCTTCCATCGGCGCCGTCATCGAGGTGGTGGCGGAAGGCGTGCCGGCCGGCCTCGGCGCCCCGGTCTACGGCAAGCTCGACTCCGATCTCGCCGCCGGACTGATGGGCATCAATGCGGTCAAGGGCGTCGAGATCGGTGACGGGTTTGCGGTCGCGGCCTACAGCGGCGAGGACAACGCCGACGAGATCCGCATGGGCAACGACGGCAAGCCGCGCTTCCTTTCGAACCACGCCGGCGGCATCCTGGGCGGCATTTCCACCGGCCAGCCGATCGTTGCGCGTTTCGTCGTGAAACCCACCTCGTCGATCTTGACCCCGCGCCGCACCGTCACCCGCTTCGGACGCGAGAGCGAAATCGTAACCAAGGGCCGGCATGATCCCTGCGTCGGCATCCGCGCCGTCCCGATCGGCGAGGCCATGGTGGCGTGCGTCGTTGCCGACCATTATCTGCGTCAACGAGGACAGATCGGCGACGCGCCGGCCTGGCCGTTCGCCCCGCCCACAGGCTGACAGGGACCGCATTCGTGCTCGAGAGCCAACACCAGGTCGACGCCGTCATCGAAGCCTTCGCGCGCGGCGAGCTCGTGGTCGTTACCGACGACGACGATCGCGAGAACGAGGGCGATCTCATCCTTGCCGCCGTCCACGCCACGCCGGAAAAGATGGCGTTCATCATCCGGCACACCTGCGGCATCGTCTGCGTACCGTTGGCGAGCGAAACCGCGCAGCGGCTGCGCCTCGCGCCGATGGTGTCGGACAACGATTCCCCGCACGGCACCGCCTTTACCGTATCGGTTGATTATCGCCACGGCACCACGACCGGCATTTCCGCCGATGACCGCACCGCCACTGTGCGCAATCTCGCCAACCCGAACGCGGGCGCGGTCGATTTCGTCCGGCCGGGCCACATCTTCCCGCTGATCGCGAAGGACGGCGGTGTGCTGATGCGCTCAGGGCACACCGAGGCGGCGGTCGATCTATGCCGGCTCGCGAAAGTCGAGCCGGTCGGCGTCATCTGCGAACTCGTCAACGACGACGGCACGGTGATGCGCGGTCCCGACGTTACCGTCTTTGCGGAAAAGCACGGCATCAAGCGTCTGTCGGTCGCGGACCTGATCGCCTACCGCCAGGGGCGCGAGAAGCTCGTCGAGCGGGTCGGTGAATTTCCGGTGGCGACCGAAATCGGCACGCTGTCCGGCTATGCCTATTTGACGCCGTTCGACAAAGTGCATCACATGGCGTTCGTCTACGGCCGCATCGGCGACGGCGAAGGCGTGCTGGCGCGACTGCACCGCGCCGACGTGATCGGCGACGTGTTCGGCGGCGCGAAGCCCATCCGTTCGGCGCTGCAGCGATTCAAACAGGAAGGCCGCGGCGTGATCGTGTTCCTGCGCGACGGCACCGCCGGCGTGCCGATCACGGCGATCCCGCATGAGGGCGACGGCCGCGCGGAAGAATTGCGCACGCGTCAGTGGCGCGAGATCGGGCTGGGCGCGCAAATTCTCAGGGACTTGGGGATTGCTTCGATCCGGCTGCTCACGTCGACCAAGCGCACTTACGTGGGGCTCGCCGGCTTCGGCATCGAGATTCTCTCGACCGAGTCGATCGACTGAATTAACTACGCCCTTCGTTCGGCAACAAAGCGCGCGGTCGCCTTGAGCATCGCCGTATCGGCGCCGAAGATGCTAAGCGCGCGATCGGCGTCCGCCACCAGATCCTTGAGCCGTTCCCTGGCGCCGGCGGCGCCGAGCAGCGCGACCAACGTGGCCTTGCCGGCCGCCGCGTCCTTGCCGGTCGCCTTGCCGACCGCTGCGGCATCGCCTTCCACGTCGAGGAGATCATCGGCGATCTGGAACGCGCGACCGAGCGCGGCGCCATAGCGCGAGAGCGCGTCGATCTGCTCGGCCGAAGCCTTGCCCAGCACCCCGCCCGCCACGCAGGCAAAGTGGATGAGCGCGCCGGTCTTCATCCATTGCAACGTGCTGATGTCGCGCTCGGCCAGCCGCGGCTTGCCGCCGTCGAACCGTCCCTCGGCCGCAAGGTCGAGCATCTGGCCGCCGGCCATGCCGCCGAGGCCGGCCGCCCGCGCCAGTCGCGCGACGAGATCGACACGCACCGCCGGTTCCGGATGCACCTCGGGCCGCGCCATCACGTCGAAGGCAAAGGTGAGCAAACCGTCGCCGACCAGGATCGCGGTGGCGTCGTCGTAGGCTTTATGCACCGTGGGTTTGCCCCGGCGGAGCGCGTCGTCATCCATCGCCGGCAGGTCGTCGTGCACGAGCGAGTAGCAGTGCACGCATTCGAGCGCCGCACCCGCCATGAGCGCCTGCGCGCGAGGCACCCGGAACAAGCGCCCGCTCTCGACGATGAGGAACGGCCGCAGGCGCTTGCCGCCCGAGAGGCTGGCGTAGCGCATCGCCTCGATGAGCCGTTGGGGCCGGCTGCTCTCGCCTTGCTCTGGCGTGGGGCTCAGCAAGCGATCGAGCAACGTCTCGATATCGGACGCCACGGTCTGCGCCGCCGCGAGCATCGCTTCCTGGGGATCGAGTTTGCTCATGATGCGCAGCAACTACTTCGCCGCCCGGCACACGCCGGCGTCCGGGCCGCCATAATGAAACACAGGGACGGATCGATTTCCATGCGCTCGCGGTCCGGGCACCGCAGGGCGCCGCCGCGCCACAGTGAGTCCACGTAAACCCCGCCGTTTATTTTTTGCCGGGCGCCGGGCGCTGCGGGGGCGCGGCCGCCGGCGCTGTTGTGCGCGTCCAGTCCTGGCCGCCGCACAGGAAGCCGAGCACGCAGCCTTCGACCCTGATCATGTCGTCGCTCTTGAGCCACATGCGCGACGTATAGGTCTTGCCGTTCTCGGGGTTGTAGATGTCGCCGTCCCAGCGGCCGTCGCTTCCCGGCTTCATGCCGAGCAGAAGCTGCAGGCCCATGATCGGACGGCTGCGCTTCGCTGGATCCGGATTATTTTCATCGACCCCACCTTGCTTCTTCGTCCAAACGATCGTGCCGCACAGCGCACTGCCGCACGAATCGATGCGGATGATCGCGCTCTTGTCCTCGACGAGCCAGTCGCCTTTGGGACTTGCCGCGAATGCCGGCGTTGCGACGAGCAGCAGGAAAAACGCGTAGCGAAGTTTTGCCATCAGCCTGTCCCCCCAACGGTAGGCGATCAGCGAGACGGCAGCTTGCCGTGTGCTTGCAGCACCTTGCGACAACGCTGGCTCAGCTGCGGCGCGTGGCTGACGAGGCACTGGAGGAAAGCTTCATCTTCGGCGTCCTTGACAGCCTTACAGTGCCGGGCCACGTCCGGACGGCAGGCCGCCTGTTCCTCTGGCGTGCCGGACACAGCATGCGCCGGCGCACTTGGCACGAGAGCAACCGCGAAGGCGTACAGGACGCCCGCCGCGAGCGTGGTTTTATACGACATCTCAGTCTCCCCTGATTCCGGCCGCCAGGGGCCGAGTAGGATGGAACCGGTGGCATAGCCGAGGCGGCAACCGGCCGGAACGGCGCTTGTTCCATCGGGCAAAGGTGGCTTTTTAGGGCCGATGGCCCGGCAGCGGAAGGCCTCCACCCCCGGTCTGCCGCGCCCGCCGGAGGGCCGCTAGGATGTCCCCCGGTCCCCCTCCCGGTTCGATGGATTTCCCCCTCATGTCGGTCTTGCGTGCAGCGGCGGCGGCGCTGGCCTGGCTCGGCCGCCAGGGCACCCGCGCGATTGCGGCGGTCGTCCTCATCGGCATTGCGGTGCCGCCGCTCGGCGCCGTGCTACGACCGTTCGTCACCCCGGCGATCTTCGTCCTGCTGTGCATCGCGTTCCTGCGCGTCGACGCGGCGGCGCTGCGGTCCTACGTGCGGCGGCCGGTGCTGGTACTCGCGGCAACCGCCTGGACCATGCTGGCGGTCCCGCTTCTGTTCGGCGCGGTCTGCTTGGGGCTCGGGCTCGACACGCGCGCTCCCGAACTCTTCCTCGCCCTCATGCTCCAGGCCGTCGCCCCGCCCATGATGGCGGCGCCGGCCTTTGCCGCGCTCATGGGATTCGACGCAACGCTCGTGCTCGCGAGCCTCGTGACGAGCACGGCGCTCACGCCGTTGACGGCTCCCCTGTTCGCCTATGGGCTCATCGGCCCGGCGCTCGCACTCTCGCCCGCGCTGCTCGGCATCAAACTGTTTGCAATACTGGCCGGCTCCGCGCTCGTTGCCGTGATCGGCCGCCGACTGCTCGGCATGGCTGCCACCGCCCGCCGCAAGGACGAGATCGACGGGATCAACATCATCGTGGTGTTCGTTTTCGTTGCGGCCGTCATGGAGCACGCGGCGGCGAACTTCATCGACGCCCCGACGGCGACGATCGGCCTCGCCGCGCTCGCTTTCGCGGTGTCGATTGCCGTCCTCGCCGTGACTGCCGCGGTGTTTGCCGTGGCGGGGACGGAACGCGCCTTTGTGCTCGGCCTCATGGCGTCGCAACGGAACATGGGCCTGATGCTGGCCGCGACCGGCGGCGCATTGCCGGATTTCGTCTGGCTCTATTTCGCCCTGTGCCAATTCCCGATTTACCTGTTCCCGCAGCTGCTCAAGCCTTTGGCGCGACGGCTGGCAGGCCGCGCGCCGGTCGCCGCGCGCACCCGATGATCGCGCCGGCGGCCCGGTGGCATTCGCCGCGGATTCGTCCTATCACCCGGGCTGGAAAGGCTTTTTGCGATGACTGAGCTTGCGGAATGACGGACATCGCTCCGACGAAAACCCATCGCGACGAGAATTTTCCCGTCGCCTCGTGGCTGATCGCGCCGCAGCACCGCGCGACCATTCTCGCGTTCTATCGCTTCGTGCGCGCGGCCGACGACGTGGCGGACAGCGCGGTCCTGTCCGCAACGGAAAAGGTTGCGCGGCTCGATCGCCTTGAGGCGGGCTTGTTGGGGCAAGAGGACGCGGGTCCCGAGGCAGCGACCCTGCGCCAAGCGCTCGCCGCCCGTAATCTCTCGCCGCGTCACGCCCAGGACCTGCTCGCCGCGTTCCGCACCGACGCCACCAAGCTGCGCTATCGCGATTGGAACGACCTGATCGGTTACTGCACCTATTCGGCGATGCCGGTCGGGCGCTTCGTTCTCGACGTCCACGGCGAGAACCGCCGCACCTGGCCCGCCTCCGACGCGCTGTGCGCGGCGCTGCAGATCATCAATCATTTGCAAGACTGCGGGAAAGACTATCGCTCGCTCGACCGCGTCTACATCCCGCTCGATGCCATGGCGCGGAGCGCGCCTCGCCCGCACTCACGAACTGCATACGCGACCTCGCCGGGCGCACCCGCGACTTGCTGCATGACGCGGCGCCGTTCTCCATGTCGATCGACGACCTGCGGCTCGCCTTGGAAGTGGCGGTCATTCACAAGCTGGCGGTGAGCCTCGTCGGCCGTCTCATGCGGCGCGATCCGCTGCGCGAGCGCGTGCACCACAACGGCGCCGAGGTCGCCGGCCTTGCGGCCGCTGCCGTCGTGGCGGCCCTGCCGCGCCGTGCCGCGCGCCGGCCCGCGGGTGCAGAGCGGAAAGTCCAAGACGTCTGAAATGTCCGTGCAAGAAACGACAGCGCCGAGCAGCGGGTCGGACGATGCGGCGCGACGCGCGTCGGGCAGTTCGTTTTACGCCGGGATGCGGATGCTGCCGCGCGATCGGCGCGAGGCGGTGTTCGAGATCTATTCCTTCTGTCGCGCGGTGGATGACGTGGCCGACGCGGGCGGCCCGCGGCCGCCGCGGCTGGCCGAGCTGGAGCGGTGGCGATCCGACGTGGACCAACTTTACGCCGGAGCGCCGCCGCCGCGGCTCAAGGGGCTCGACGAGCCGCGCCGGCGCTTCGCGCTCGAGCGCGCCGACTTCATGGCCATCGTCGACGGCATGGAAATGGACGTGGTCGAGGACATCCGCGCGCCCGATTGGGCGAAGCTCGACCGCTACTGCGATCGCGTCGCCAGCGCGGTCGGCCGGCTGTGCGTCAACGTGTTCGGCCTCGACCGCGCGGACGGCGTCGAGCTTGCCCACCATCTCGGGCGGGCGCTGCAGCTCACCAACATCATGCGCGACCTCGACGAGGATGCGGGCCTCGGGCGGCTCTATCTGCCGCGCGAAGCGCTGCATGCCGCCGGCATCGAGGCGAGCGAGCCGGCGACCGTGCTCTCCCATCCGCGGCTTGCAGACGCCATCGCGCCCGCGCTCGAGCGCGCCCGCGCGCACTTCCATCAGGCCGACGCGGTGATGCGGCGCTGCCCGCCCCGGCTCGTGCGTACGCCGCGATTGATGGAGAAGGCCTATCAGGTGCTGCTGCGCAAGCTGACGGCGCGCGGGTGGGCGCCGCCGCGCGCGAAGGTGAGCATCGGCAAGCTGCGCCTGCTGTGGATCGTCGCGCGCTACGGTTTGCTGTGAGCCGTGCCGGAGAAATCCATGTGGTCGGCGCCGGGCTCGCGGGCCTCGCCGCCGCGGTGCGCCTTGCGGTCGACGGCCGCCGCGTCGTCATTCATGAAGCTGCCATGCAGGCGGGCGGGCGTTGCCGCTCCTATCACGACGCAACGCTTGGCATGACGATCGACAACGGCAACCACCTGGTCCTGTCGGGCAACCGTGCAACGCTCGACTATCTCGCCGCGATCGACGCGCGCGAGCGGCTCGTCGGCCCGGATGCGCCCGACTTTGCCTTCGTCGATCTCGCCACCGGCGAGCGCTGGATCCTGCGCCTGAGCGAGGGTCTGTTGCCGTGGTGGATATTCGATCCCAAGCGGCGCGTCCCGGGCACCAAGCCAACCGACTATCTTTCCGGCGTGCGGTTGTTGTGGGCGGGGGCGGACAAATCGATCAAACAAACGATGCGCTGCGACGGCACCGTTTATCACCGGCTGTGGCGGCCGGTGCTGCTCGCCGCGCTCAATACCGATCCGGCCGAGGCGTCGGCACGCCTCGCCGGCGCGGTGGTGCGCGAGACCCTGGCGGCCGGCGGGCGCGCGTGCCGGCCGCTGATTGCGCGCGACGGATTGACCGGCGCCTTCATCGAACCAGCCCTGCGCTTTGTCGAAGCCAAAGGCGGGGCAATCCGCTACGGCGCTCGGCTGCGCACTCTTGGGCTAAGCGCGCAGCGCGTCGCGAGCCTCGACTTCGGTGAGCAGGTGGAACAACTCGGCCCCGACGACGCCGTCGTGCTCGCCGTGCCGCCGTGGATCGCGGCCAGCTTGGTGCCGGACCTCGAAACGCCGTCGGAGTTCCGCGCCATCGTCAATGCCCATTTCGCCGTTGCGCCGCCGGCCGGCCTGCCGCCGATGATCGGGGTCGTGAACGGCACGGTGGAATGGGTGTTCGCGTTTCCCGACCGCCTATCGGTCACCATCAGCGGCGCCGACCGCCTGCTCGATGCCCCGCGCGAAGAGCTCGCCGAGACCATTTGGCAGGAAGTCGTCAAGGTCGCCGGCGTTGCCCCTGCCATGCCACGGTGGCAGCTTATCAAGGAGCGCAGGGCCACGTTCGCGGCGCTGTCGAGCGAGGATCGCAAGCGCCCAGGCGCCGCGACGCGCTATACCAACATGGCCCTTGCGGGCGACTGGACCGCGACCGGTCTGCCCGGGACCATCGAGGGCGCCATCCGGTCGGGCAACCGCGCCGCGGACATCATTGCGCATCACGGGAATCGGACAGCGAGATGACGGACGACGCATTGACCATCGGCAGACGCGACGCTGCGGCCGCAGCGCCGCGCGGCGACGACCTGGAGGCGTACATCGCCGCCGGGACGAATGCCCTCATCGGCCTGCAGAAGCCCGACGGCCACTGGGTCTTCGAGCTGGAGGCCGATTGCACCATTCCCGCCGAATACGTGTTGATGACGCATTACCGCGGCGAGCCGGCCGATCCGGAACTCGAGCGCAAGATCGCCGCCTACCTCATGCGCACCCAGGGCGCCCACGGCGGCTGGCCGCTGTTCCACGACGGCGACTTCGACATGAGCGCGAGCGTGAAGGCCTATTTCGCGCTCAAGATGATCGGACACGCGCCGGACGCGCCGCACATGCGGCGCGCGCGCGAGGCCATGCTGGCGCGCGGGGGCGCGGCGAACAGCAACGTGTTCACCCGGGCGCTGCTCGCGCTCTACGGCTTCGTGCCGTGGCGCGCGGTGCCGGTGATGCCGGTCGAAATCATGCTGCTGCCGCGCTGGTTTCCCTTTCATTTGTCGAAGATTTCCTACTGGGGCCGCACGGTGATCGTGCCGCTGCTCGTCCTTATGGCGCTCAAGCCCCGCGCCAAGAACCCGCGCGGCGTGCGGATCGATGAATTGTTTGTTGCTTCGCCCGGAGAACTCGGCCCGCCCGCCAAGGCGCCGCACCAGAAATGGCGCTGGTTCCTGCTGTTCCGCGGCATCGACGCGGTGCTGCGCACGACCGAGCCGCTGTTCCCCAAGGGGCTGCGCCGCCGCGCCATTGCCGAGGCTGTCGCCTTCGTGACCGAGCGGCTCAACGGCGAACACGGCCTGGGCGCGATCTTTCCCGCCATGGTCAACGCGCTTTTGACGTACGACGTGCTCGGCTACGCCGCCGACCACCCGAACGTGGTGATAGCCCGGCGCGCGCTCGAGAAGCTTCTCGTCGTCAAGGATGACGAGGCCTACTGCCAGCCGTGCGTGTCGCCGGTGTGGGACACGGCGCTCGTCGTGCACGCGCTGCTGGAGGTCGATGGACCGCGCGCGGTGGAGCCGGCGGTGCGCGGGCTCGACTGGCTCGTGCCGCTGCAGGTGCTCGACCTCGCGGGCGACTGGGCGGTCGCGCGTCCGCACGTGCGCCCAGGCGGCTGGGCGTTCCAATATGAGAATGCCTACTATCCGGATCTCGACGACACCGCCGTGGTGGTGATGGCCATGGACCGGGCGCAGCGGCAGGCCCGCGCATCCGGCAAATATGCGTCGGGCATCGCGCGCGGGCGCGAATGGATCGAGGGACTCCAGTCGAAGG
>WNGJ01002128.1_pt1 | contig 29031 bp, 23 predicted proteins | sample 5400611 | NCBI WGS metagenome assembly WNGJ01 (sample SAMN13153375, study PRJNA577476) | soil metagenome | isolation source: 40 cm soil or saprolite under Garry oak tree replicate 1 | place: USA:California | collected 2016-06-15
TAGTAGGATTATAGACCAGCTCCTGGCCGTTTTCCTTTTTATAGAACGACGTGTTCCCTTTGCTCAGCATCTCATGTACCCAGGAAGGCAGCGCTATCCCAAGCTGCTCCATCTGCTCAACCGTTTCCGCTACTCCCAACATATCCCAGGTGCGGAAAGGTCCCGCTTGGTGTCCGAACCCCCATTCCATAGCATGGTCAATATCTACGAGGGAGTGTGCGATTTCAGGAGCACGCCAGGCCGCGTACGCCAGGCCGTGCAGGAGTGTATCCCGTATGTAGCGGGCATCGCGGTCCTCGTCAGCCCGGGAGATGAGAAAACGCAGCCGAGCGCCCAGGTCTCCCTGCTTTTGAGCTTCCTGGACGATAGGGAGTTGGGGATTTTGCGCAGGCCGGTACTCGAACGTTTCCAGATCGAGCACGTCGAAGACCGTTTTGCCATTCCGCTGCGTGCGCTCGTAGAAGCCACTCCCGGTCTTATTGCCAAGAAGATTCGCTTTCGCCATGCGCAGGAGCACCTCGTGCGGAACCAGTTCCTGGCGGAACTGATCTTCAGGGATCAGCTCATAGAGGTTCTGGGCGACCCCAACCATGATATCCAGACCAACCTGGTCAGCGAGACGGAACGTAGCCGTATTGGGTCGACCGACCAAAGGTCCAGTCAGGGCATCAATCTCCTCAAGGCCATAGCCATTATTGAGTGCATAATTCGTGGCCTGCATGCCGCTGTAGCTTCCGACCCTGTTTGCGATGAAATTGGGCGTATCTTTCACAATCACCACACCTTTGCCCAGCACACGCTCTCCAAAAGTGCGCATGTATTCCACTACCTCGGGATCAGTATCTGCGATAGGGATGATCTCAAGGAGCTTGAGATAGCGCGGCGGGTTAAAAAAGTGGGTTCCCAGGAAACGGCGCTTGAGTGCCTCAGAACGTCCTTCGACGATCTTCGAGATCGGAATGCCTGAGGTATTGGTGGAGATGATGGCTTTCTCTTTAGCAATCCGCTCGATACGTGCCATCAACTCCTGCTTGGGCTCCAGTTTTTCGATGATAGCTTCAAGGATCCAGTCAGCTTCTCGCAGGCGATCAAAGTCATCCTCGAAGTTTCCAAGCCGGATGTTTTCAGCCAGGCCTGGCTCCATTAGAGCAGGAGGCTTGGCTTTCAACATGCGCTCAAAGCCGGCCTTGACGATAGTATTTCTCTCCTTGCCCTGGGCTCCAGGAGGCACGATATCCAAAAGGTCGACCGACAAGCCAGCAGGAGGCACGATATCCAAAAGGTCGACCGACAAGCCAGCATTTGCTGCATGGGCAGCAATGGCCGCGCCCATCGTTCCCGCCCCCAGCACGGCAACCCGGTGAATATGATAGGCCATGATACAACCTCCAAAATCTTAGTTCATTTGGGTGGGAATGCTCTATGTAATACTGAGGGCATTTCCTAACTCATAACGCCTCCCAGGAGTGAGCGAGGACGCGCTTGGGCGAGCGGATCAACTCAGGACGACCCGCCTGCTGAGCGGCCAGGCCAACAATGATGGAGGCGGTGTAGGTCAAGGCGACTTGCCGGGAAATGGCTGACCAGCCGTAGAGGGGCGGGCGTTGCAAGTGAAAGAACAGAAAGACGCGGCCAAAGAAGCGCTCAATGGAACTGCGTTTGCCGAGTTCCTCTTTGGTCCAGGTGGGTGGCAAGCAGGAGCGGTTCTTCTGCCGCTTGGGATTCCAGGGGACGACGGCGACCGCATGCAGGGTGGCGTGGATCCAGGCGATGAGGCGCAGGCCCCAATAGGCGGCGTCCAAGCGGATGATGCGTGGGCGAATGGAGTAGAGGCGCACCGCCCATTCCAGCAGCGGGCGAGCGAACGGAGCGTCATGGACGTTGGCCGGGGAGAGCAAGTAGAAGATGGGCAAGCCGGAGCCGCGACAGAGCAGGGTATGCACGCGATAGCCGCGTAAGAGCGGACGGGGATGCTGAGCAGGGGCATGACCGACGGCGGCATCGGGGTCGGCACGGCGCCAGGCCAGGATGGGAGCGCTATCAATGATCAGGTCGCGCGCACCGATCAGCCGACGGCGGATGGCGGTCAGTACGCTCAACACGAACAGTGCCTCTGGCAGGGGCGCTCCGGCGGCCTGACCGCGCTTGCACTGTTGGGAGGGACTGGGTATGCGTGGTCGGCCATCGTGCCCCAGCGGCAAACCGCAGGCCAGGGCCAGCGCGGGCCAAGCCGCTAACCAGTCATGCATGTCCTGCAACGACAGCCGCCACAGCGTACGGAGCAGTGCGAGCAGCAGCAGGGAGTCTTCGCCATAGGTGCGTGGCGCGCCTCCGGGACCTGCTGCTAAGGGGGGCGGACATCGACGATGTGCTAGGCGCACTGCCAGTCGGCAGAGCGCGAGCAGATGCAGCGTGTGGACTAACGTGAGCGCATCGATATGTAAGGCTGGACCCAGCCGCGCTTGTGCGCGATGATATGCTGGTGGGGGGACTGGTGCCTGTTCGGCAACGACTGTAGGCATCATAAGCTGATCTCCGGGGCGAGGGAGCTAGCCTCGTCCAGAGTCAGTTTACCCTACTTTTTTGAGTTAGGAAATGCTCTCTGATAAGATAAAAGAAGAGAGGAGGATGTATTTAATCATGGACGAAAAAGGACTGCAAATAAAACCGGAAAATCAACAGTTACAGGTGCACAAACCTGTACCCCATTTCAGCTGGCCTACATCTAAGCCTGGTCCCCAGGCAATGCTGCCACCACCTGGACAAAGCCCCATGCCGACGCGCACGGATCAGATGGTAGAGATTGGCTACAATCAGGAAACGGGTACACCGAGCACCGAGGATCCATTACGCTCATTGCCGGATGCTACAATCCACGGCACAACAGGATTTGATCAGCCTGGAGTGCCCAGGAAGCGCAGAAAGTAATTCCTGGCTCATGCGCATTTTAACAATGCTGATAGCATAGATACCGTAACGAGCTATGCTATCAGCATTGTTTTTATCTTTCATAATATGCCAATAGCAAGTATGATCTATGTATAACAAAATTATTGTGCTGGATGAAAGGATAATTTCAGATGAAGCTTTTAATTTTAGGGGGGACGGTATTTTTAGGTCGGCACATTGCTGAGGTAGCGCTTGCACGGGGGCATGAAATTACTCTCTTCAATAGAGGGCAGCATAACCCCGAATTATTTCCAGGTGTTGAAAAGCTGCGGGGTGATCGCAACGGAGATTTGACGGCGCTGCGAGACAGGCATCCGGGGGGCTGGGACGCGGCAATTGATACCAGCGGTTTTGTGCCTCGCGTGGTGCGGGCATCAGCCGGGGCGCTGGCTGACTCTGTAAACCACTATACTTTTATCTCCAGCATTTCGGTCTACGCCGATTTTAGCGTCGTGGGCATTGACGAGAATTCACCGGTTGCCAGGCTGAAAGATGAGAGTGTGGAAGAGGTCACCAATGAAACCTACGGTGGGTTGAAAGCGCTCTGCGAGCAAGCGGCAGAGGATGTCATGCCAGGCCGGGTACTGGTCGTGCGCCCGGGCCTTATAGTTGGTCCCGATGACCCGACCGACCGTTTCACGTACTGGCCCTATCGAGCGTCCCAGGGGGGCGAAATGCTGGCGCCAGGACGACCAGATCAGCGGATACAGTTCATTGATGTGCGAGACCTGGCCGGGTGGATAGTGCGCATGGTAGAGGCAGGCAAGACCGGTGCTTATAATGCCACGGGACCCGATTACCCGCTCACTATGGGTCAATTTCTTGAAACGTGCAAGTCCGAAAGCGGCAGCGATGTTCGCTTCGCCTGGGTCGGCAATGCCTTTGCCATGAGCCTGATGGAAGAACAGGAAGTGAATTTGCAGCCGTGGGCCCCTGATGAGTATGCCGCATTTAGTACTGTTAACTGCAAGAAAGCTTTTAACGCTGGTCTGACTTTCCGACCCTTAGCCGAAACAGTACGTGATACACTGGCCTGGAAGGCTGCCAGTTCCACCGGTGGAGAGCTTCATTCGGGACTGAAGCCTGAGCAGGAAAAACAATTATTACAAAAATGGCGCAGCCAGGATTACCGGTAGTTTGTTGACTAAGGCAGGGTCTGTGAATTCTCCTGGCACCCACCAGGGGTGCCACTACATTTCAGGAGCGTACCCTGGCCCGAAATGTAGTGGCACCCCTGGTGGGTGCCAGGTAGAGCTCAGGACTGGTCATTCCACCCCTGCTCCTTCCAGATAGCAGGGGGGATCAGCTGATCGACGCGTGCGAGCACGAAATTCGGCCTATCCTGGGGGGATAGGTGCTTGAGATCATCAATGCTCGTCTCGCCGGTCAGGACGAGCATTGAGACCATCCCCGCGTTAAGGGCCATGCGAATATCGGTCGAGAGACGATCGCCGACCATCGCGCAATTGGCCAGGTCGACGTCCAGCCCCTCCAGGGTGGCGAGTAGCATAATCGGATCAGGTTTGCCGACGACGGTCTCACATTTGGTGCCAGTACATGCCTCGATGGCGGCGATCACGGCAGCGGCATCGGGTTCCCCACGGCCCCCGGCTATGGGGCAGTATGGGTCGGGATTGGTAGCGACCAGACGAGCTCGCTTATAGTACCAGATGGCGTCGAAGGCGATCTGCAGCTTCTCATAGGTGAAGCCGCGGTCGTAGCTAGCTATGACGATATCTATCTCGGCCGGGTTGCTGGACATGCGGATACCAGCGTTGGTCAGCGCCCGGATCAGCGGTGCTTCGCCGATAGGGAAGACCACCGCGTTGGGGTGGTTGGCCAGCAGCCAGCGAGTCATAGTCACGATGGTGGTGACGATCTCCTCATCCGAGACGAGCAACCCGAGCCTGGCAAGCTTTTCAGCGTACATCGCCAGGTCCTTCGTCGGGTTGTTGGAGACGAAGCGCACGACCTTGCCCCGCGCCCGCAGTACGTCGATCATCCGCCTGGCCCCAGGCAGGAGCTCGTCGCCAAGGTAGAGGGTACCGTCCAGGTCGAGGATGTATGCGTCATAGAGACGGGTGGGAACGAGAATGCTGCCATCCGTCTCCACCGATGATCGGTGCCCACCTGCCGGAGCACCACGAGAATCGCTCGCTCCCACGAGAGTCTCCTTCGTCAATCATTTACGCGTGCGTAATAGACGCCCAATAGCCACCTGGGGCGAAGAGTGGGCAACCCGCAGCCCGCAGCAGGTCGCGGATTTGCTCTGCCGTCATCAGTTGGCGCTCCAGATGCCCTCGGATTACCGGCCAGCGTTCCTGGATAAGTATCAGCCGCTGCCGTAGCTGGTCAGGGGTAATGTACTTGGCAAGGCTCTCCTCAACCGCATTTTCGGCCAACTTCGGAATACTGTGTGCCTGCTGCACTGAGCTTCTGACTTCTTCGCGCGATGGCCAGATGCGGCAGAGCGCGTCAACATCCAGTTTGGTCAGGTCGCGTGCGAGCACCCGCTCATAGAGCGCCGCCGAGGCTTGAGTGCCGATGCCGACCTTGAAGCCATGTGGTACTGGCTCGTGACCGTGGGCCAGTGCCTGCATCTCCCACAGATGGCTGAAGCGATGCTCACTGCCGGAGGCCGGTCGCGACGAGTTGCTGATCTGCATCGCGATACCGGCGATAATTAACCCTTCGAACAGGTTCTCTATAGCCTGCCTGTTGCCCGTGTGCAACTCCTGCGGCTTGCCAGTCCAATCACGTAGCGAGTCTTGCACCAGCGACCAGGCGCTCTTCTCAATCAACTCGATCTCCAGCGCGTCGGCGAGTATCCAATCGGCACCTGCAGTCACCTTTCCTAACAGGTCGCCATAGCCGGTTGAATTCATCTGTGCTGGTGCAGTCACCAGTATGTCTAGATCAGCCACGACAGCGCGTGGCGCGGGGCACGACATCGTTTGCTTAAAACCGTCTCTGGTAATTGCTGCGCCGAACGCCGTGTAACCATCCATCGAGGCAGCGGTACCGACACACATATATTGCCGCCCGGCGCGGTGTGCTGCGAGTTTGGTGATGTCATTGAGTGTGCCAGATCCGACGACGATGGGCACCGCGCTCGTTGTGCGCAGCTTCTCCTCCAATGCCAGTACGTTCTCGAAACTAGCATACAAAGGAGGTGTGCCAGGGAACACAATAGGCTCTTCGACCGTCCACCCGGCGGAGCGCAAGCGTTCCCATAGAGCTTTACCGGCAACTGCAAATGTGTTGTCATCAGCCACGACAACTGCTGGCTGCTGACCGAACGCTTGCTCAAGCACGTTACCAACGTCGTTGAGTATTCCAGTGCCGATAAGTAGATGGCGTGTGTCGTTGGCCTCGCGCAATGCCGCATCGATTCGGTTGTAATCCACAAAATACCTCCTCTGTCCGCTACCTCAACCCTTGAGCCAGGAGATAGTACATCTCGTTCCAGCGAAGCTCTTTCTTGAAGGCTGAGAGTGTCGTGTCCTGGTTGATGAGCAAAAACTCCATGCCTGTAATCTCGGCGAAGTCTTCCAGATGTTCGGCTGTCAACGCCTGGCTGAAACCAGTATGATGCGCCCCTCCTGCCAGGATCCAGGCGGTAGCGGACGTCTTCAGGTCGGGTTGCGGCCTCCACACAGCCCTGGCGACCGGAAGCCTGGGCAAGGGCTCATGCGTAGGTACCACCTCTACCGCATTGACGAGCATGCGGAAGCGATTACCCATATCCATTACCGCAGCATTGACGGCCGGCCCAGGCCTGGCATCAAACACCAGGCGCACTGGATCCGCCTTGCCTCCAATGGAGAGCGGGTGAATTTCGAGCGATGGCTTCTGCTCGGTGATGGTGGGACACACCTCCAGCATGTGGGCTCCAAGCCCCATCATGTCGTTCTGACTCAGATGATAGGTGTAGTCTTCCATGAAGGACATCCCACCATCCAGATCGGCTCCCATCACCTTCATCGCGCGCACCAGTGCAGCAGTCTTCCAGTCTCCCTCTCCGCCAAAGCCATAGTTATCCGCCATCAATCGCTGGACCGAGAGACCAGGGAGTTGTGCGAGGCCGTGCAGATCCTCGAAGTTGGTGGTGAAGCCTTTGAAATTGCCCTCTTCGAGAAAATGCCTCAACCCGGCCTCAATGCGGGCGCCATCACGCAGGGACTGGTACTGACTGCCATCGCGGAGCAGAGATGGCGCCACGTCATATAGTTCGTTGTATTCCTTCACCAGCTGATCTATCTCGCTATCCGGCACCTGGTTCACGTATTGGACGAGATCGCCTACGCCGTAGCCGGAGACATCATATCCCAACCGGATCTGGGCTTCCACCTTATCCCCTTCAGTGACAGCCACTTCGCGCATATTGTCGCCGAAGCGGGCGATCTTCGCCCCTTGAGCGTCGTACCAGGCACAGGCAGCGCGCGTCCACGTTCCCAGGCTTGCCTGGACATCTTCATCTTGCCAATGCCCTACGATAACCTTTCGGTTCAGGCGCATCCGGCTGCCGATGAACCCGAATTCGCGGTCTCCGTGGGCGGACTGGTTCAGATTCATGAAGTCCATGTCGATTTCCGACCACGGTATATCGCGATTGTATTGCGTGTGCAGGTGCGCGAACGGCTTCTGCAGAGCAGTTAATCCGCCGATCCACATTTTGGCCGGGGAGAAAGTATGCATCCAGGTGACCAGGCCAACGCAGTTTCTGGCAGAGTTGGCTTCCAGGCACAACTCGCGAATCGCTTCAGGAGTTGTCAGGACCGGCTTAAAGACGACGTTGACCGGGATTTTATCTGAGTGGGAAAGCGCCTGCGCGATCTCTTTGGAATGTTCGGCTACTTTCTCAATAGTCTCGGGGCCGTACAGATGTTGACTTCCGGTGACGAACCAGACGTCGAACTGTTTGAGGTCGATCATCATAGATTTCTCTTTCTCACGTTGGTGTTGTAGCGATCAGCTAACTCTGGCCGTATACATGCATGTAGCGGTGGTGCAGCTTGGCCACGTCTTCCGGGGCGATTTCGTCAGGCTGGCCAAGTTGCAGAGCAAGCCACACCGCACGTGCCACGTCTTCCACCATCACCGCCGCCTTGACCGCCGCCCGGGCTGTGGGGCCGACGGTGAAGACGCCGTGATTCTTCAAGAGTACCGCCTGAGATGTGCCGATGTGCTCGACCACCTGCCTGCCGATTTCCTCACCGCCGATCAAGGCGAAACCCGCACAGGGAATCGGACCGCCAAATTCGTCAGCAATAGCCGTGAGGTAGACGGGTATCGAGCGGCCGAGGGCGGCAAAGGCGGTAGCGTAAGAGGAGTGGGTGTGGACCACGCCATTGACATCGGGACGATGCCGGTAGACGTAGAGGTGGCTGGCTGTGTCTGAAGAGGGCTTGAGTTCTCCCTCAACGATATCGCCTTCCAGGTTCACCACTACGTGATCCTCTGGTCGCAGCTCGTCGTAGAGCACGCCGCTGGGCTTGATCACCACCAACCCACTCTCTGGATCCCTGGCACTGACATTGCCACCCGTCCAGACCACCAGACCGTTCTTAGGCAATTCCAGGTGCAGTTTCCAGACCTGTTCTTTGAGCTGGTCGAGCATGTCGTTTCTCCTCAATGTGGATCCGCCAGGATCTCTTCTCTAATACGCTTAAGGCGCTTCATCACGTCATTAGCACCGCGCCCGAAGTAGTCGTACAAGGTGACGTACTCTCGATACAACCGGTCGTATGCTTCCTGGTTTTGGGGAATCGGGTTGAACGCCTCCTCGCGCAGGTGGGCCATGTGCCTGGAGGCTTCGAAGATGGACTCGTAGCCTCCGGCCTCCTTGCCAGCCGCCACGGTGGCGTGCATGGCCGAGCCAACTGCGCCCCCCTGGCTTGTCCCCGTCTGACGGATAGGCCGGCCGGTGACGTCGGCGTAAATCTGCATCAGCAACTTGTTGCGCTCCGGCAGCCCGCCCGCGGCCACGATCTCCTTGACCGGTATGCCGTTGGCCTCGAAGTCATCGATGATGATGCGCGTCCCATAGGCGGTGGACTCGATCAAGGCTCGATAGATTTCCTCCGGCCTGGTTGCCAGCGTCAGGCCCAACAGCAAGCCGGTCAGGTCGATATCCACCAGGATAGAGCGGTTGCCATTCCACCAGTCGAGAGCCAGCAGACCGCTCTCACCCGGCTTTAAGAGTGCCGCCTTTTCCTCCAGGAACTGGTGGATGTTCAGGCCGCGGGCTTCGGCCTGAAGTATATAGGTGGCAGGCACACACTGCTCCACAAACCACGCGAAGCTGTCGCCCACGCACGATTGTCCGGCTTCATACCCCGAGAAGCCGGGAATGATGCCGTCCTGGACCACGCCGCAGATGCCCGGGACCTCGCGCTCCTCCTTGCCCAGCGCCATGTGGCAGTTGGAGGTACCCATGATAATCACCATCCGCCCCGGTTCGAGGACTGTGGCTGCTGGAACGGTGACGTGGGCATCCACATTGGCCACAGCCACGGGTGTGCCCTGGTTCAACCCTGTCCAGCGCGCTGCCTCCTCGGTTAGACCACCAGCCTTCGATCCCAGCGGGTAGAGCGTGCGAGACATCTTCTCGTCGACGATGCGCTCCATGCGCGGATCTAGCGCTTTGAAAAACTCGTTGGGGGGGAAGCCGTCGTGCTTCGACCAGATGGCCTTGTAGCCCGCCGTGCACTCGTTGCGCTTCTCCACGCCTGTGAACTGCCACACGACCCAGTCTGCCGCCTCGATCAGCCGATCTGCGGCGGCATAGACCGCTGGTGCCTCGTTGAGGATCTGCCACACCTTTGGAAAGAACCATTCAGAACTGATCTTGCCGCCGTAGCGGTCCAGGAAGGTGTATCCCAGCTCGCGGGCGATCTGATTCAGCTTGTTGGCTTCAGGCTGCGCGGCGTGGTGCTTCCACAATTTGACCCAGGCGTGCGGTTTGTTCCGCCATTCGGGCAAAAAACAGAGCGGCGTGCCGTCCGCCAACGTTGGGAGCATGGTACAAGCTGTGAAGTCAATGCCGATGCCAATCACGTCATCCGGCTTCACGCCGCTGTCGGCCAGTACCGCCGGAATCGTCGTCTTGAACACTTCCAGATAATCATTGGGGTCTTGCAGCGCCCAATCAGGCTCCAGGGCAATCGTGGTGCCGGGCAGGGTCTTGTCGATGACGCCATTCGCGTACAGATGCACGCTGCTGGCCAGCTCGCGTCCTGTGGTGACATCCACCAGCACCGCGCGACCTGACTCCGTGCCGAAATCGATGCCGACTGCATATTTCGAGGTTGCCCGAGGCGACGTGTTCATGAACGCCTTCCTCCTTTCACTAGCCACAAGCGAGGCCTGACCGAGACGTGGCATAGTGCATTTCAAGTCCCTCCTTCATATCTCCATAATCAGGGAGAGAATTCTAAGGGATCGTCAGAAGATACGTGTATCAGGAATAGACAAGGAAAAAAAGCTAGGACAACGTTCTGGCCTTCCACTTAAGGACGATCTTAAAAGTACATATAGTAGGGCCTGTAAGGAAAGATGGATTAGCGGATAAGCATAATATTAACAGTACTATTTACAACGTTGTAAGGAGTATAGCATTGAAATCTCGCATTTGTCAATATAATAGTTGTGCTTATAGTGGATTTCTAAGTAAATTCTAAGAAATTTAATTTATCTCCTCTTCAATTCCAGTCAAACCTCCAGTGCTCTCGCGAACAATGAGGCGGAATGGCACCTCAACCCGGTCGGGTTGGCTAGTACGCGTACCATCAATGCGCCCAAGGAGGAATGATACAGCCAATTCGCCGATCTTCTCCTTGTCTGGCGCGATGGTGGTCAACGAGGGAATCGCAAAGCAAGCCTCTTCAATATCGTCAAAACCAATCACTGCCACGTCATCAGGAATACGGCGTCCGGCCTCGTGAAGTGCGCGCATCGCACCGAGCGCTAAGAGATCGTTGAAACAGAAGACAGCATCGGGAGGGTGATCCAGGGCTAACAACTGCTGCATCGCTCTTGCCCCATTAAGTCGACTGTAGGATTCAACCTGAATGATGAACTGTGCATCCAGGGGCAGACCAGCCTCGGCTAATGCCTGAGTATAGCCGCGCAGACGACGGAGGCTACCTGCCCCACTCGCTATCGATAGAGCCTCCAGGGTGCCAATAGCGGCGATGCGACGCCGTCCCAAATGCAGGAGATGGTTCGTAGCAAGACGTGCGGCTGCCACATTGCTGTTGGCCAGGTGATCGTAAGGAACATCGGTATCCAGGAGGTGGTCACCCAGGAGTACAAGAGGGGTCTTCGCCTGTCGAGATTGAAGGTCTTCGGGTTCTAGAGCAAATGGAATTAAGATGACCCCGTCGATAAGGTGCGGACGCAGTCCATCTAAGACAAGCGACTCGTGGGCACGTTCGCCACCAGTGCAGTCGATCAATACAGTATATGATCGAGAGGATGCAGCGGCAATTATTGCATTGCCAATATCAGAGAAGTAGGGATTGCTCAGATCGGGGATGGCAAGAGCAAGCACACCCACATGCCCGTTGCGCAGGTAGCGCGCTGGCAGATTTGGTTGATAATTCAATTCCTCCAAAGCCGTGTGTACTCGTTTACGCACTTCTTCCGTCACATGAACATAGTCATGAACGACATTGGAGACCGTCTTGATTGAGACACCAGCCCTCTGAGCTACATCTTTCAGTGTTGCAGTCACGTGTGTTTCTGTCCTTCTTCGGGGGTCGCAAGTAATTCAAACCTGGAGCGATCCTGGCACTTTTCGCCGGAAAATCACTTAAACTTTTGATAAAGAGAATACTACTTTGAAAAGTTATTTGTCAATGCGCTCTTTCCTCAAGGAGATTACGTACTCACAGACTGGCCTTCTCACATCGTGATTCCAAAAAGTGTAGAGATAAAGTCGAATGATTTTCTTAGAATTTGCTTAGAAATCCACTATAAACACAACTATTACATTGACAGATGCGAAATATCTATGCTACAATATTACAACGTTGTAAATAGTACTGTAATATTGTGCTTATGAGCTAATCCATCTTTCCTTACAGGCTCTACTATATATACTCTTGAGATTGCTCTTAATAGTGTATTCATCAGTTTCAAGGCACGTTAGTACGTAGTGTGATCCATGGTTTGTGACGACGTCACCCCAAACCAAAGGATGACGAGGCGCATTCCAATCGGCCATTGCCTGAGCCACGGCTTGAGGAACCTCTTCCCAGGTCTCAAATCGTCGTCTATTGAGTAGAGTGCGGATTTATCCAGCATGTAGAGGTACTTACTATTGGCTAAGATCAAGATTGACCCTGAGCGCAGGATAGGTAGCGTTGATCATCGGATCTTCGGCGGGTTCATCGAGCACCTCGGGCGCTGCATCTATGGCGGCGTGTTCGAGGAGGGCTCAAGCCTGAGCGATTCGCATGGGTTCCGAAGCGATGTCTTGGATGCAGCGCGGGCGTTGCGGATACCGGTATTACGCTGGCCAGGTGGTAATTTTGTGAGTGGCTATCACTGGACGGATGGCGTGGGGCCTGTGGAACAGCGTCCCCGTCGCATGGATCTGGCCTGGCACACGGAGGAGTCCAACCGATTCGGAACCGACGAATTCATCGAGTACTGCAGGTCCCTCGGCACAGAGCCGTACATCTGCGTCAATATGGGAACCGGCACAATGGATGAGGCCCAGGCGTGGGTTGAGTACTGCAACGGCACAGGGGATACCTATTGGGCAAACCTGCGCCGCCGCTATGGTCACGAGGAGCCCTACAAGGTGAAATACTGGGGGCTCGGCAACGAGATGTACGGGAGGTGGCAGATCGGGGCCCTGAGCGCAGAGGATTACGCCAAAAAGGCGATCGAGTTCGCCAAGGTAATGAAATGGACGGATCCGAGCATCCAGCTGGTAGGCTGTGGCGAGAACGGCTGGAGCGAGTGGGACCGGGTAGTTCTCGAGGAACTGGCCCCGTTTGTCGACTACCACAGTCTCCACATCTACACTGGAAGCAACGATTACTACAGAAACGTCTTCATGCCGCATCAAGCCGAGCGTGCACTGAACATTTGCCAGGCGATGATCGACAGCGTGCGATACCGGAAGGGTATTGATCACCCAATACACGTGGCCTACGATGAGTGGAATGTCTGGTTCCGGGAGCGGGGTACTGAGTCAGGTCTGGAGGAGCGTTATACGCTGGCAGACGCGCTGGCGATCGCCACATTTCTCAACATCTTCATCCGCCACGGCCAGACGGTGCGGATAGCCAACCTGGCCCAGCTGGTGAACGTCATCGCCCCCATCTTTACGAACCGTGAAGGTTTGTTCCTGCAAAGCATTTACCACCCTTTGAGGCTGTATGCAGAACATGTACAGGAGATCGTGCTGGATATCTCCGTCAGCTCGGACACCTATGATTTGCGAGAGGATAAGGTCGCTTCATGGCCCCATAGCGTGACGGATCTGGAGCTGTCCAGGCCCTATCGCGTGGCAGACCTGGGTCCGTTCAAGCTGCTTGACGTGACGGCGACCTGCGATACGAATGGACACGAACTCATGGTAGCGGTGGTTAACCGCGATCCCGAACGCGATCTCGCGACCACGATTGAACTGGTAGATGCGGTCGCCACGAGCGGTATCGTAGCCTACGAGGTGAACGGTGGCGATCCGAGCGTGGTCAACTCATTCGAGCACCCCCAGTCAGTAGATGTGCGGGAGTCGCGCATGGATGTAGATAGAGAGCGTTTAGACTGTTTCGAGTACACGTTCCCGGCTCACTCGGTCACAATATTGCGGATGCAAGTTGGATGATTGGGGACAGCGCACCAGGTGGGTTTCAGAACGCAGGAGGCAAGAAATGGATTGCGAGGACATTCTGTGTAGAACATCACTTGAGCAACGTATCAGTAGGCGTAAGTTTTTGTGCAATACTGCACTCATCGCTGCTGGCGGTCTGGCCACTGCGTCGTGTGCGGCGTATCCCCCATCGGGAGCCACCAGTACCGTACCCATCACGTACTGGAACCTCTTCGGTGGAGGCGATGGCGCACGAATGATACAGATGCAAAATGACTTCGTACGCAGCCACCCCGACATTGATCTTAAGGCCGTCACGTTGGCCTGGGGAGAACCGTATTACACCAAGTTGGCGATGTCCGCTTCTGGTGGGCGGCCTCCCGACGTCGGAATCTCACATATCACACGCATGCCCGCATTTGCTGCAATGGGTTTCCTCGAGCCTTTTGACCTGGACCAGCTGGCGAGGGTTGGCATCAGTCCAGACAAGTTTCTGCCTGAAGTCTGGCAGCGGGCGCAGTACCAGGGTAAGGTCTATGCCATTCCACTAGATACCCACCCGTTTGTTATGTACTACAACATTGATCTCTGCAAAAAAGCGGGGCTGCTTGGGCCGGATGGAAATCTGAAGCCGATCCAGGGCACGACGGGGCTCATCGACGCGCTCAAGCAGGTGAAGCAGGCCACGGGAAACTGGGGCCTAACGTTTATTGGCGCGTGGCGTCTCTTCAATGCCCTTTACGCTCAGCTTGATGGGAAGATCCTGTCTCCAGATGCGAAAGAAATAGTGCTGGACAATTCCAAGGCGGAACAGGCTCTGTCATTTATGGCCGACCTGACACTGAAGAGCAAGGTTGCCTTCCCCACCACCGACTATGGATCTACTGTTGCTCTTTTCGGCAGCGGGAAGGCGGGGTTCTACTGGAATGGAGAGTGGGAAGTAACAACCTTCCAAGCGATCCCGAACTTCCACTTCAGCATGGTGCCTTTCCCCAATATATTTGGCGGTACCCAGACGCATGGCGACTCCCACTCCTTCATCCTTCCGCGCCAAGCTTATCCTGACCCTGCCCGTAGGGACGCGACGCTTACCTTCATGAGTTTCATGCTCAAGGACGGCTTCACCTGGGCGCAGGGTGGACATATCCCCGCCTACCTCCCCATCGCCACCAGCCAGGCCTACAAGAATCTGAAGCCGCAGTCCAACTATGCAGGGGTGGCAAAAGACGTCATGGTTGACCCACCAGCCTGGTTCAGTGGTTCCGGATCCGATTACGAGACGCTGGCCGATGGAGTCTTCGGGGCAGTGGTGCTTGGGCAACTGACTCCGGCGAAGGGTGTTCAGCAGTTCAAGGCGGGCCTACAAAGAATGCTCAACACACCATCGCCAGTAGCAGCGACGTGAGGGCTGTATTGGAGACAGAGTGACATAGTTATCAATGAGAGGAGCTGATATGTCTCTACAACAACAGGTGGCACGGCCAGGTGTGCAGGTCCAGCGCGTGCCTCGCACAAAGGGAACTCCCCGCTGGCGAAACGAATTAGTGGGTCTCGGCTTCGTGCTGCCATTTTTGATCGTGTACGTGCTTTTCCTGCTGTGGCCGGTTATTCTTGGGCTGCGCATGAGCTTCTACAACTGGAACCTTGCTGGTGGTGGTACAACAGATTTTCTCGGCCTGGGCAACTACCGGGAACTCTTCGCCGATCCAAACTTCTGGAGTGCGCTGTGGCACACTATCCTCTTCACTGTACTAAGCACGCCCATTCTCGTCGTCCTTGCCCTTGTACTCGCATTACTGGTCAACCGTGCCATTCCCGCAAAATGGCTGTTCCGTCTCTCCTTTTTCGCTCCTTTTGTCCTACCTGTAACCGTCGTAGTGATTATCTGGCAATGGCTGTTTACTCCCGGGTTCGGCCTGATCAACAGCACACTCACTGCCATTGGCTTGCCGTCGGTCAACTGGCTGACCGACCCTCATGTTGCAATGATCTCTGTAGTGGTCGTCACAGTATGGTGGACGGTTGGGGGCAACTTTTTGCTCTACCTGGCCGGGCTGCAACAAATCCCCCACGACCTGTATGAGGCATCCGCGATTGATGGCGCAGGAGGATGGGCACAGGTTCGCCGGATCACGATCCCAATGCTGGGCAGGATTACCACGCTGATCGTCATCCTCCAGGTGATCGCATCATTGCAGGTATTTTCCCAGATCTACCTGCTGACCAGTGGGGGCCCCGACTTCGTAACACGTCCGGTGATCCAGTACATCTATGAGACGGGCTTCTCATCCTTCCGTGTGGGCTATGCATCGGCCGCCTCATACGTCTTATTCGTCCTGATATTAGTGGTGACCGCGGGGCAGTTTGTGCTGCTCCAGCGTTCGCAGAGGAGAGGTGCCTAATGGCGACACAGAGTATAGAACGCGTTATGCATGCACGTGAGACAACAAACACGGCACAAATGAAGCGGAAGTTCACCAACTCCGGAGTCTTTGCGATTCTGCTGGTGCTGACAATTCTCTGGTTGATCCCGCTGGCATGGTCTCTAGATACAGCGCTCAAGCCCGAGAGCGAAACCACTATCATTCCGTTGACCTGGATTTCCTCCCACTTTACCTTGCAGGCGTTTGCAAGTACGCTCAGTTCTAGTGAGCTGCCGCGATGGTACTTCAACAGTATCTTGACATCGGTGGTTGTCTCTCTCGCTACCGTCATGTTGGCAAGCATGGCGGCGTATGCGTTCTCGCGCATTCCCTTCCGTGGTCGTGGAGTGCTGTTCTGGATCATCCTGGCAGGGATCATGATTCCAGGGCAAGTACTCATCGTCCCGTTGTTCGCGCTGATGCAGTCGTTCGGGTTGGTGGATACGTACCTGGGCATTATCCTGCCGCAGATCGCTTCCCCTTTTGCCGTGTTCATCTTCAAGCAGTTCTTTGACGGCATTCCCCGTGACTATGAGGAAGCCGCCCTGATGGACGGGGCCCACCGCTTGCGCGTCTACTGGCAAATCTTGATGCCACTGGCGAGACCAGCGATTGCTACCGTGGCGATCTTGACCTTTGTGGCGTCTTGGAACAACTTCATCTGGCCGTTTATTGTGATCACCGACACCAAGATGATGACTATTCCGGTGGGCCTGGCAACAGTGCAGACATCCTACGGCATTCGCTACGCCCAAATCATGGCTTCCGCTCTACTCGGGGGGCTACCTGCGGTGATCATATTCCTCTTCTTCCAGCGACAGATCGTGGAGGGTTTAGCAGGCGGTCTGAAAGAATAAGACCGGGTCTGTGATGATGCAATACGCTCTTCGCCCAGATGACGAGTGTCATCTGGGCGTGCGGTAGGTAGGTTTCTTAGGGAAAAGGTTTTACTTATGTTATTTCCTTCATCGGGGCAAGGGTCTTTTTTGCCTACATCAACGAAGCAGCTTGGTGCGACATGGACGCCGGTCTCCTGGAAAGCGGTTACCATCGACGATCCGTTTTGGACGCCGCATATCCGAGTAAACCGCGAACACACGCTGCCATCTATATACCGGTTCTGCCAGGAGACTGGACGTATCGGAGCCTTGCGGCTGGATTGGAAACCGGGAATGGAGCCGGTTCCACACATCTTCTGGGACTCGGATGTCGCCAAGTGGCTTGAAGCCGCGAGCTACAGTCTTGCCACTCATCCCGACCCGGCACTGGAGGCACAAGTTGACGAAGTTATTCGTCTTATTGTCGCCGCCCAGCAGCCCGATGGCTATCTCAATACCTATTTCACCGTTGTCGAGCCGGAGAAGCGCTGGACGAACCTGCGTGACTGGCATGAGTTGTATTGTGCCGGTCACCTCATCGAAGCTGCGGTGGCGCATTTCCAGGCCACTGGCAAGCGCGTGCTGCTGGATGCGCTGTGTCGTTATGCGGACTACATCGATACCGTCTTCGGCATCGCGCCGGGCAAGAAACGCGGTTACCCCGGGCATGAAGAAATCGAACTCGCGCTGGTGAAACTGTATAGGGTGACGGGTGAGAAGCGGTACCTGCATCTGAGCCAGTATTTTATAGATGAGCGCGGGCGCCAGCCCCATTATTTCGACAGAGAGGCACGCCTGCGCGGCGAGGATCCCGCAGCATTCCAACACAAGATTTACGAATACAATCAGTCGCATCTTCCTGTACGCGAACAACGTGAAGTCGTCGGACACGCTGTCAGGGCAATGTACCTCTACAGCGCCATGGCAGACCTCGCACGCGAGCTACACGATCAAAGCTTGTTTGACGCAGACCAGCGCCTCTGGAACCACCTCTGCACAACCCGCCTGTATATTACTGGCGGCCTTGGCCCCTCACGACACAATGAAGGCTTCACGGCTGACTATGATCTGCCCAACGAGACCGCCTACGCAGAGACGTGTGCGGCCATCGGCCTTGTCTTCTGGAACCACCGCATGTTGCAACTTGACTGTGAGGCGCGCTACGCAGACGTGTTGGAGCGCGCGCTCTACAATTGTGTCCTGAGTGGCGTATCACTTGATGGGCAGAAGTTCTTTTACGAGAACCCACTGGCTAGCCTGGGCACGCATCACCGGCAGGAATGGTTTTGGGTCGCTTGTTGCCCACCCAACATTGCTCGCCTCCTCGCGTCGCTTGGGCAGTACATCTATGCCGTGAATGATAAGGATCTCGTTGTGCATCTTTACATTCAGAGCACAGCCCAGATGACCGTAGGTGGGCGCGAGGTGACCGTGCGGCAAGAGACGACTTATCCATGGAATGGCACAATCACCCTACGGCTCGGCATGGATGAGCCCTCGATGTTCGGACTGAGACTCCGTATTCCGGGCTGGTGTCAGAATGCCCAACTCAAAGTGAACGGAGATGTCTTTGATATAGCAAGTCACCTGGAACAGGGCTATGTGCGAGTGGAACGTGTATGGCAGGCCGACGACAGGGTAGAGCTCGAACTGGCGATGCCGGTCGAGCGAATGTACGCGCACCCCAACGTGCGCCAGGATGCAGGCTGCGTCGTCCTCCAACGCGGTCCCCTCGTCTACTGCCTGGAAGGGGCCGATAATAAAGTGCCACTGCATCACATCGTCGTGCCGAGGACAGCCGAGATGGCAAGCCATTTTGGACCTGACGTGCTTGGCGGCGTGACCGTCGTCAGTGGCAACGCGCTCCTCGAGGAGGACACCGATTGGACGGGAACGCTCTACCGGTCGTGGCCCGCCTCGTTGCAGTCAGGCGCAATCACCGCAATCCCGTATTATGCATGGGATAATCGCCAACCGGGCGAGATGCGCGTCTGGTTACGGGAAGGCGGAAGTTGATACTGTACGGGCGCTCACTGTGACCTGATCTACCCACGCAGTGGGACAGATCGCCTATGCAGCAGTTGGATTACCACTCGGCGACAGACCCATCATCCGTGCGCCGGACAGGACTGCGCCAGGCATGGCCTTGGGCCGCGGCACGCCGCACCGCATCCTCGTTGATAGTAAGGCCAAGTCCTGGTCCACGTGGCACCGCAACGTAGCCATCCTGGTACGCGAACACTGACGGATCCGCCAGGTAGTCCAGCAGATCACCCTGCACATTGTAGTGAATGTTCAGGCTCTGTTCTTGTATGAGCGCATTGTGCGTACATGCGTCGATCTGGAGGCACGATGCCAGCGCAATAGGGCCAAGCGGACAATGGGGCGCAACCGCAACATCGTATGCCTCAGCCATCGTCGCAATCTTTCTCACTTCGGAAATACCCCCTGCATGTGAAACATCCGGCTGGATGATGTCCACGTAACCATCGTGCAACAGTTGTTTGAAATCCCAGCGAGAGTAGAGCCGCTCACCGGTTGCAATGGGAATCGTTGTGTGTTGTGCGATCTCGCGCAAGGCCTCATTATGCTCAGGCAGCACTGGTTCCTCCAGGAAGAACGGGTGAAGCGCCTCCAGTTCTTTTGCAAGCACCTTTGCCATACCTTTGTGTATGCGTCCATGGAAGTCAATGGCGATATCAAAGGACTTCCCGGTCGCCTCTCGTACTGCGCCAACGCGCGCCAATACGTCATCCACCTTAGCAAACGAATCGATGTAATGCATCTGGCTCGAAGCATTCATCTTGATCGCTGTAAATCCTTCCGCCATTCGCCTGCGTGCAGCCGGAGCAACCTCGGATGGGCTGTCGCCACCTATCCAGGCATACACACGTATCTTGTCACGCACGCGCCCACCAAGAAACTCATGGATCGGCACGCCGTAGTGCTTTCCCTTCACGTCCCACAAGGCCTGGTCGATACCGGCCATTGCACTCATCAGCACAGAACCTCCACGGTAGAAGCGGCCACGGTACAACACTTGCCATATTTCCTCGATCCGGGTGGGATCCTGTCCAACGAGGTACTCGCTTGCTGCTCGCACCGCGGCAGCGACCGCCTCAGCGTGGCCTTCAAGGATCGGTTCTCCCCATCCGCTGATACCGCTATCGGTCGAAAGCTTGAGAAAGAGCCAGCGCGGCGGTACCTGAAACAATTCCAGTGCAGTAATTTGCATAAGTACTCCCTCTAGCCTGATTTATATGAAGATTGACAACATTGTGGACAATGCACGCAGCGAGAACGATACGCCTGGCATCCTCATACTGCATACATAAAGCAATGTCGTGTTTGACAATAGCAGGAGCCCATAGTATCCTTGAAGTATAAGTTGTACCCTATTGCCTGTCAAGGCAACAAATAACCTCTCTTAACATCTGCCCTTGCTAAAAACAGAAGAGAGCGTATCTCAACAAAGTTTTCAAGCCAACAATGAACGTAACTGCGAAAGGAACATGGTATGCGTGAGTCAAGAGTTGGTGTTGGTGTGATCGGCCTCGGCGGTATCAGTAGCCACGTGCATCTGCCAGGGTTACGACTCTGCCCACAGGCGGAGATTGCAGCGCTCTGTGACATCAATCCCGATCTCCTGCAACAGTGTGCGCAGGAATACGGTGTGGCGCACACCTTTACGGAATACGGCGACCTGCTGCGGCATCCAGGCGTCGATGCCGTTGTCATTGCTACTCCCACAAACATGCATGCCCCTGTCACACTTGCTGCCATCGCCGCTGGAAAACATGTACTCACCGAGAAGCAGCCCGGTATGAACTACGCCGAGACGGTACAGATGTACGAGGCTGCCGAGCAAGCTGGCGTGCGCCATATGACGGCCTTTACCTATCGCTTCGTGCCCGCTATGCGCTATCTCAAGCACCTCTTAGGTCGGGGAACCATCGGCTTGCCGCGTCATCTGAGGATCGCCCGCCTGATGGACGTTTCTGAGACTCACCTGGGCTGGCGACAGAAGCGTGTGCTGGCTGGAGCTGGCGAGGTCGGTGATATGGGCGCTCACCGTATAGACTTCTGCCATGACTTAATTGGCCCTATTGCTCGCGTGATCGGTTTGACCCGCACTTATGTCCCACTGCGTCCCGGGCGCGATGGAATACCAGCACCGGCTGATGTGGAGGATTTCGCTGCGTTTATTGCCGAGTTTGCTGAAGGCGTCGGCGTTGAGCAGGGAACCGTCGCCTCTTTTAACTTGAGTAAGGTAGCGAAAGGGCGTGAAAGTGGTGGGCGGAGCCTTGACGAGTTTGAGGTCTATGGCACTGAAGGAACACTGATCTACCACCTGCACCGTCCACACGAAATTACCCTTGGAAGTGCGGGTGGTATCTTAGAGACTGTTCCCGTACCGCGCGATTTCCTGGCTTACCCCGGCTCGCCTCGTGATCCCCTGGTGGGCGAACCTACCACGACATTCCGTTATGACCAGGATTTTGCCTTTATCCAGGCCATCGTGGCTGGCAACAGCGATATCCCGACGTTCTATGACGGTATGCGCTGTCAGGCCGTAATCGATGCCGTCCTGCAATCCGCGCAAGAGCGACGTTGGGTTGATGTCGCAGATGTGCCACCGGTAACAGTACCGCTTGCGGCTACAGCAACTTAGTGCAAAGCCAGGACCCGCCGGGCCCTGGTACGATCCGAAAGGAGAGCAGAATTCTATGTATCTTGACGCATTCAAGCTAGATGGTCGCGTCGCATTGATCACTGGCGGGAATCGTGGATTGGGGTTTGTGATGGCCCAGGCCCTTGCTGAAGCTGGCGCCAGTGTCGCGGTTACCAGCCGCCAACATGAGAAGGCACAGAAAAGTGCTGCTGCCATCGCAGAGGCGACAGGGCGACATACCCTGGGAATTACAGTCGATGTGACCGACTCCCAACAGGTCGAAGCCATGGTCCAATCGGTCATTGGAGAATTCGGACGCATTGACATACTGGTCAACAATGCAGGAATCAACATCCGCAAGCCCATTGAGGAATTTGACGAAGCCAGTTGGGACCTGGTGCAGGATACCAATCTGAAAGCTCCTTTTCTTTGTGCTCGGGCTGTGGCTCCTTATATGAAGGGGCAGCGCTATGGCCGGGTGATCAACCTTGCTTCCATGCTGGCCTTAACGGCTTTGCCTGAGCGTAGCGCCTATTGTTCTAGTAAGGGAGGCGTCATCCAATTAACGAAAGTATTGGCGCTGGAATGGGCCCCTTACAACATTAATGTCAATGCACTGTGCCCCGGCCCATTCGCAACTGAACTGAACATTCCGGTGATGAACAACCCGCAGGCGAATCAGTTGTTTCTCAGTCACATAGCCTTAGGCCGCTGGGGTCGTCCGGAGGAACTTGGCCCAGTGGTCATCTTCCTCGCCTCGGATGCATCCAGCTTTATGACCGGTGCAGCGCTGGTCATCGACGGCGGCTGGACGGCAGAGTGAGCGACAGGGTATGGCATCCGCCCTATCCCTATATAGAACCATCGTGATGGGTGACAGGTTCCAGTAGCTTTTGAGAAAGGAAGACGATGATGCGCATTGGTCTTGCTGTCTATGGCACCGTTTTTAGTATGGGCATCCATCCAGCGTCCACACGCCCTCCGATCAGATCGAGGCAATTGATGGACCGAGCCCTTGTTGCTGGCCTGGAAGGTGTAGAGTTGCCGGCATCCCTGTTGCAGGGTGAGGACATAGAGGACGTGGCGCAGTATGCGCGTAACCACGGGTTGTTCATCACACTTGCGAGCGGAGGCTACGCTCCTGACAAGCTCATGAAGGACATTGAACTGGGTGCGCGCCTGGGTGTCGGCACGGTGCGCACGGCGGTAGGGGGCGCGAAGATTGGGGGTGACCGGCGCCCTCTGGCTGGCCGCTGGCAGTCGTTTCTCCAGGAAGTCCTGGTCGGGCTGCGGGAGGCAACGACCGTGGCAGAGCATGCCGGGGTGAACCTTGCCGTGGAGAACCACCAGGACCTGGCGTCCGAAGAATTGCTCTGGCTATGCGAGTCCATAGGCTCACCGCGCTTCGGTGTCACGTTAGACACAGGCAATCCACTGGCGACGGCGGAGGAACCCCTGGACTTTGCCAGGCGGGTTGCTCCCTATATCAAAAATGTTCATCTCAAGGATTACTGGATCTATCTGAGCGAGGAAGGATATCGTCTTGTCCGCTGTCCGCTGGGGCAGGGCGTGATCAACTTCCGCGCGTTGTTTGACATCCTGCAGGAAGATTGCCCAGACGTAACCATGTCGCTTGAACTCGGGGCATTGGAGGCTCGCCACATCCGGGTGCTGGCAGATGATTATTGGCCCGAGTATCCTCCTCGAACGGCAGCCCAGCTCGCCCGCGTGTGGCGCTTCGTTCAGGCTAATGCCAGGACGGCAGGAGGAGACTGGCGAACCCCTTTTGAACGGGAAGAGCCAGAGGAGCTGATCATCGCCTACGAGGAGCAGCAACTCGCTGCGAGCCTGGCATACCTCGGTTACATACAAGCGCTTACATGACACTTACCATGCGATCTCTAAGCACTTTCCCGATCGGGCGCTCTCGATAGCCCCGAAGGCCATCGCAAGACTCTTGATGTTGTCGCTGCAGATCGTTTCAGGCGTAGTACCTGTTTTGACGCACGAGATAAATTCCTGCATCAAGCCGAGATGACCGCCGACTTTTTCCACTGAGTTGTAGGGCGGCGGAGAGATATCTTGATATGTGGAGTGGAATCCACCCGTCTCGGAGACCACCTGTGCCATGATATTCTCGCCCCCATCCCATTTCACGCTGCCCCTTTGACCGACGATGCGCCAATCGCTCTCCCATGTTGTCGGGAGGCCTTCCGCGCACCAGCTGCCGCGGTAGGTGTAGACAAGGCCATTGTTCATCTCGAAGACTGTAACAGCCGATGCATCGTGATCGTACCACGAGCCCGTGGGATTCCATTCTTTACAGTACACGGAGACGGGATCAGCATTGGCAAGGAAACGGGCCGCGTCGAACGTGTGAATGGCCATATCCAGGAGCAGCACGTGCTGCATGTGATCACGGAAGCCACCGAAGTGCGCGCCGATATAGAAATCGCTGTTTACGGTTGTCAGCGGTCCAAGCGTTCCTGACTTCAGGAATTCTCTGAGGCGGCGAATGCCAGGCATATAGCGCCGATTCTGGATGACTGCGAAAATCTTTCCGGCTTCTTGTGCAGCCGCAACCATCTCCCTGGCGTGCTCCATCGTATCGGCCAGGGGTTTTTCGCCAAGGACATGGCATCCGTGCTCGAGGGCCTCCATGGTGACCTGAAAATGGGCCTCGGGCACGGTACAATCGAAAACGGCATCAGGGGAGGTTTGCTCTAGCATGAGCCTGACATCTGTACCAATCGCTGCATCCTGCAATCCATACTCGGCAGCTTTTCTCCTGGCAGACTCCTCCACCAGGTCGACTAACCCAACTACTTCAAGATCAGGAATTTCGCGAGCCGCGTCTAGCCAATACTTACTATTGCTGCCACAGCCTGCTAAGACGGCTCTAAGGTTCGTTTGACTTTCCAACCTTCCCTCCGTATACACTTTCAGCACTTTTCTCTGGCTTCTATCTGGTCAAAACCGTGTTACATATCTAGCCAGACACTCCCCTTCTTTGAGCTTTCAACGGCCTTGTACACGAATTGTATGCCTCTCAGCCCATCGTACACGTTGGGGTAGCCACCCACAGGCTGTTGACCTGCTTGAACCCTGCGAATGTCTTCGATCACCAGTTTGTAAATGTTGGCGAACGCCTCAAAAAAGCCTTCAATGTATTCGGCTCCATCTGGTGCCATTCCAGCGCTGCCTTGCTGCCATAGATGCGGATGTTGAGCGCATTCTCCTCACCGGCCGCTACCTGGGAACAGGTAAGAACTCCTTTGCCGCCGTTCTCCAGGTGCAGCAGCATGTTCGCATCATCGTCGAGCATCCTGCCCTCAACGAAGGTGGTCAGGTCGGCGCTTAGTGACGCGATCTTCACGCCGGTAATGAACTCAAGCAGGTTCTCAGCATGGGTGCCGATGTCGCCCACACATCCTGCAATCCCTGATTTTGTAGGATCGGTGCGCCAGACTGCCTGCTTATTCCCAGCCTTCTCTTCCGGCGCCATGAGCCAGTCCTGAATGTACTCTACCAGGACTTTCCTGATGTCGCCGAGTTCACCCTGGCGTACCATGTAACGCGCCTGGCGTACAGCAGGATAGCCAGTGTAGTTGTGCATCAGTGCATAGACAAGGTTGCTGTTTTCGACGGTCTTCACCAACTCCTGGGCTTCTTCCAGGCTGAAGGTCATGGGCTTTTCCGAAACCACGTGGATGCCTTGTTCCAGAAAGGCTTTTGCAACAGGAAAATGCATGTGGTTCGGCGTCGTGATCATGACAAAGTCGATCCCATCTGGTCTCCCCGCTTCAGCTTTCGCCATCTCCTTGTAGTCATCGTATGAACGATCCAGGTACCAGGCTTTGGCGGAAGCAGCGGCTGTCTGGGGATCGGTGGACATTGCACCGGCTACGACTTCGGCCTGGCCGTCCAGTTCGACGGCAACGTGATGTACGGCTCCAATAAAAGAGCCACGGCCTCCACCGACAATACCGGCGCGTAGTTTTCTGTTCGAAACATCTCGGCTCATATTGACTCCTTCTCATTCGTGTGAATATGAAGCATCGTTCACGACTGTTTTTATCAAGACGCTCCTGGTCGTCCGCTATTCGTCAATGCCAAGAATACGGCGATTCGTCGCTTCGTCCGTGCCGCCACCGGCGAAATCATCGAAGGCCCTGGTAGGAACGTCGATGAGCATGCTCTTTATGAATGGGGCGCCCTCGGTGGCTCCTTGCACGGAGTCTTTGATGCAGCATTCCCATTCGAGCACCGCCCAGCTTGCGTAGCCGACCTGCGTCAGTTGCGAGAAAACGCGTTTGAAGTCAACCTGCCCATCTCCCAGGCTGCGGAAGCGACCGGGGCGGTCTCTCCAGTCCTGGTAGCCGCCGTAGACACCCGACTTTGCTGAGGGGTGGTATTCGGCGTCCTTTACGTGGAACGCCTTGATATGATCTTTGTAGGCATCGATGTAGCCGATGTAATCCAGCTGCTGTAAAACGAAGTGGGATGGGTCATAGAGGATATGCACACGGGGGTGGTTCCCAGTGGCCGCCAGGAAGCGCTCAAATGTTACTCCATCGTGCAGGTCCTCTCCCGGGTGGATTTCAAAAGCTAAATCGACACCATACTCATCAGCTACGTTCAGCAGCGGTTGCCACTTTTTGGCCAGTTCTTTGAAGCCCATGTCTACCAGCCCTTGAGGTCTCTGGGGCCAGGGATACATCGTATGCCAGAGCAACGCGCCAGAAAATGTTGGGAGGACGTTCAGACCAAGGTTTCTCGACGCCTTGATGGCCCTGGTCATCTGATCGACTGCCCACTCCGTACGCGCTTTGGGATTATTACGCAATGCAGGGGGAGCGAAACCATCGAACAGGATATCGAACGCCGGGTGTACCGCGACGAGTTGGCCGATGAGATGGGTCGCGATCTCAGTGATCTCCAACCCGTTGGTTTGTCCCTTCAGGTCTTCGCAGTACTGCTTTGATTCGGCTGCTTTGTCCAGGTCAATAAAATGGCTATCCCAGCCTGGGATCTGTACACCTATGTAGCCCAGGTCTTTCACCCACTGCGTGATGGCGGGGAGGGTATTATACGGTGGAACATCCTGGGCAAACTGTGCTAAAAATATCGCCGGTCCTTTGATTTGAGACACTTTTTCCTCCTTGTTCATAGGGCATCTCTGATGGATGCCCGATCTCAGGCTCACGAACACGCACGACTCAATGATTCTCGTTCTCATCGCCCCAGGCCGTCTCCAGAGTCCCTGGAGGAAGTGGCTCGGGACGACTGCATGTACTTGTTAACACGATGTGCTTACCCTCGGTGGATGACTCGAGGATCGCTTGCATGCTATCGAGGACGTGATATGCCAAGGCTCCGCTTGCGCGATGAGGCTGCCCTGCGCGTATTGCATACGCCATATCTGCGACACCGATGCCCCTGCTGTTCGTGGTATAGGCATGTGTTAGCGGGATATCACGCCAGTCATTCTCACCTGCACGTCGCAGTCGCACGGGTCCACCAAAGGTGTTTGGATCCGGGACACTTAAGGTTCCGTCCGTCCCATAGATTTCGATGCGTGGTAACTGGTGCGACCAGACATCGAAGCTTGTCACGAGCACACCAACAGCGCCGCCCGCAAAGTCTATCAGACCTGCGATATGCGTTGGCGTATTGACGGTTATCTTCGTCCCGTACTTCGGTTGGCTTGTTATGATACGTTCGGGGAATGTTATCTTCGCTGTACCTGTGACACGCCGGATGGGGCCGAGCAGATTAATCAAGGCTGTCAAATAGTAAGGCCCCATGTCGAACAGTGGGCCACCGCCAGGTTGATAATAAAAATCAGGATTCGGATGCCAGTGTTCCGCGCCATGATTCAGCATAAAGGCGCTGGCCGCAACAGGTGTACCGATCATCCCCCTGTCGATAAGCGTGCGGCATGTCTGTAAGCCGCCGCCTAGAAAGGTGTCGGGGGCACAGCCAATGCGTACCTCCCGAGCACGCGCTGCTTCTAAGAGTTGATGCCCCTGCTCGCGCGTGAGCGCCAGTGGCTTTTCAATGTACAGCGCTTTGCCTGCCGAGAGGGTTGCCAGCCCAACTTCGGCATGTGCACTGGGAACCGTCAGGTTGACGACAAGCTCGATCTCGGGATCAGCCAGTAGCTCTTCAACATGCAGGGCCCTGGGAATGTGAAAGCTCTCAGCTTGCATACGGGCGCGCTCCATGTCGAGGTCGGCACAGGCAACGACGTTGAGAGTGTCGAACGTTTGCATTATCTGTAAGTAGATAGAGCTGATTTTGCCACATCCAATCACGCCAATGTTGACTTTCTTGATCGTCGTCATCCTACGCTCCCTGTTTGTGTACCCCGGTTAATGTGAGGACAATAGAGTATCGTCTTGTTCTTCCCCTGCTAGCTAGCGGCTTGCCCATAGCATACCACGGTGGATCATTTCTCGCACCTCAGGCACAACCAGCTCCTTTGTACTATGACCGACCGAGCAGAAAAAAACGCGGCCTGCTCCCCATTGTCGCTTCCAGGTTACGGGCATCACACAGCCTGCAACCCACGGGGCATACTCACCGCTAAAGGTCGTCGTGGCAAGCACCTCGTTCAATGGGTCGACGTGCATATAGTATTGTTCAGTAACTATCTTAAAGTCTTGCAGTCCAGCAGTGATCGGGTCATCGTGTTTGACGATATTCACTTCGTATTCAATCATGTTGCCGGGATGCGCAACGAATTGGCCACCGACCATCCACTGGTATTCAGGGTTGTTGCGGAAAGCATCGCTCATGCCGCCATGCCAGCCCGCGATACCCACGCCACTTTTGACCGCTTCCAGCAACCCATGTTCTTGCTCCCTGGTAATCGTGCCCATCGTCCAGATGGGGACAATGAGGCTAAGGGCATGCATCTTAGCCTCATCGAGGTAGACATCAAGCGTATCAGAGATCTCCACATTGTAGCCCTGTTCCCGCAAAAACGGCGCAAAGAGGTCAACGCATTGTCGTGGTTCATGCCCAGGCCACCCTCCCCAGACGAATAGTGCTGATTTCATCTCTTTTCTCTTTCTGCACTGGTCGCCCACTGCTCTCTGAGCGTCTCTATTGCTGGACCTACCTCGGCCGCGAGGTTTTGCCAGTTGCATTCAATAGAGATGCGGCGGTCATACCCACCCTCTTGCAGTACCGCAAAATAGGGGCGAAAGTCTTCCCCATGCCGACCGGGAGCCGCCCGCTCTTGTTTCTCAGCTACATGGACATGTGAAAGCA
>WNGJ01006798.1_pt1 | contig 29006 bp, 25 predicted proteins | sample 5400611 | NCBI WGS metagenome assembly WNGJ01 (sample SAMN13153375, study PRJNA577476) | soil metagenome | isolation source: 40 cm soil or saprolite under Garry oak tree replicate 1 | place: USA:California | collected 2016-06-15
TAATATTTCGACAAATTTTAATAAATATAACTGAGTATAACACGATGATTTTAAATGTTTTACTTTATAAAAAAAATAATTAATATTTAAATAATTTATATAAAGTATTAAAATTTACGTCTCTTTATTATAGATTTGAACTAAAATCTTTTTGAATCTTTATTAATATTAATTTATAACAAAATAATTATCACATTCTCATTTTAGATTCGAACTAAAATCTGAATATTAGAAGTATCCGGCTTTACCCTTAAGCTAATGAGAATTAAATACAATATAAAATTTATATTGTATTTATACTAAAAAAATATTATAAATGGAGTTTAATAAACAATTATAAAAACATAAATATAATTTATTACTATCAAATTTAACAACTAGATTGTAAAGGAAGACTTACAAAGGCATGAGGTTTAGGTGGGCTACTTAAGGCTCATTCTAAACTAATATAACTTCTATTTAATATAGCTTGTAAGCTATCAGTATGGAATTGTGGAATACGTCAGGGATACCGATTTGCAGATGTACCCTCTGTTAATTGATTGTAAACAATATATAAAAATAATCCAGCAGCTATGACACTTACAATAGATCCAAAACTACTTACTAAATTTCAACCAGCAAAAGCATCAGGGTAATCACTAACTCTACGTGGCATTCCTTGTAATCCTAAGAAATGTTGAGGAAAGAATGTAAGATTAACTCCTATGAATAATAATCAGAATTGTACTTCTGATAATTTTAGATTATAATTTAAACCTAATATCTTAGGTACTCAGAAATATCATCCACTAAACATTGCAAAAACTGCACCCATACTTAAAACATAATGGAAATGCGCAACTACATAATATGTATCATGAAATGCTGTATCAATAGAAGCATTAGCTAAAACAACTCCACTTAATCCACCAATTGTAAACATAAATACAAATCCTAAAGCAAATAACATAGAAGGTGTTAATTTTATAGAACCTCCATAACAAGTAGCTAATCATGAAAATATTTTAATTCCTGTAGGTACTGCAATTATTAAAGTAGCAGCAGTAAAATATGCTCTTGTATCTACATCTAAACCCACTGTATACATGTGATGACTTCAAACAATAAATCCTAAAATTCCTATAGACATCATAGCATATACCATTCCAATATAACCAAATACTGATTTATTAGAATTTGCTGATATTGTTGTACTTATTATACCAAATCCTGGAATAATAAGAATGTAAACTTCTGGATGACCAAAAAATCAGAAAAGATGTTGGAATAATATAGGATCTCCACCTCCAGCAGTTTCAAAAAATGAAGTATTAAAATTTCTATCTGTTAAAACCATAGTTATTCCACCGGCTAATACAGGTAAAGATAATAATAATAACACAGCTGTTATAACTACAGCTCATCCAAATAAGGATAATTTATGTAATCTTATACCCGGAGTTCTCATATTAACTATTGTAGTTATAAAATTAATAGCCCCTAATAAACTACTAACCCCTGATAAATGTAAAGCAAAGATAGCTAAATCTACACTAGGTCCACTATGACTTTGTATTCCTGATAAAGGAGGGTAAAGAGTTCAACCTGTACCTGCACCTCCTTCTATACATGCTGAAAATACTAATAATAATAAACTAGGTGGTAATAACCAAAAACTTATATTATTTAATCTAGGAAATGCCATATCCGGTCCACCTACCATTAAAGGTAATAAGAAGTTACCAAATCCTCCAATTAATGCAGGCATAACCATAAAAAATATCATTAATAAAGCATGAGCTGTTATAATACTATTATATAATTGATTATCTGCAATATATTGGACTCCAGGTCCACTTAATTCCATTCTTATTAAAACAGAAAATGCTGTTCCTAATAAACCTGAAAACAATGCAAAAATTAAATATAAAGTCCCAATATCTTTAGCATTTGTTGATAAAAATCATCTTTCAATAAATATAGAAATAGATGATTTTAATGTCTTTAATTCTTTTTCTTGATTCATAAGTATTATTTTATATAATTGAAAACATACCTTTAAATTACAATTTAAAGGTAGTTAGTATATTTGTTAAAAAATCAAAAAAAAGATTATGGAGGAATTGAACCTCATACTTAAGATCTGCAATCAAAGTGTAAACCATTTACATCATAATCGTATAAAACAAATAAATTGTATAAAATAAATTAAAAAACTAATTAATTTTTTAATTTAAATAATGCAATATCTAATAATGTATTTTCTAATAAACTTAAAACAGGAACTATAATTACAAAGTAACTAAAATTTAGCTCCTAATACACCTAAAAGTAAGAATATAACAACAAATAAATAAAAGCCTATTTTACTAAAAGATCTAAATTGTAAGCCTCTTGATTTACCTAAATCTGTTATAGGTAAAACTAATATTATTAAAAGAGCACTAAACATTGCTATTACACCTAATAATTTATTGGGAATAGATCTAAGTATAGCATAGAATGGAAGAAGATATCATTCTGGAACTATAGCAGGAGGAGTTTGCATAGGATTTGCCATAATATAATTTTCACTATCCCCTAATACATTAGGCATAAAGAATACAAATAAACTTAAAATAAAAATAAAAATAAATATAGTAATTAAATCTTTAAATAAATAATATGAAGCAAAGGATACTCTATCATAAGTACCAGATATTCCTAAAGGATTACTTGATCCTGCTCCATCATGAAGTACAATTAAATGCATTAAAACTAAAGCAGCTAATACAAAAGGTAATAAGTAATGTAATGCAAAAAATCTATTTAAAGTTGCGTTATTAACTGAGAAACCTCCTCAAATAAATTCTACAACATCTTGTCCAATTCATGGTATAGCACTTATAAGGTTAGTAATAACAGTTGCACCTCATAATGACATTTGACCATATGGTAAAACATAACCGAGGAAACCAGTAGCCATCATTGCTATAAGTATTATATCACCTATTATTCACACAAGTGTTCTCGGAGCTCTATAAGACCCATAATATAAACCTCTTCCTACGTGTAAGTAAACTAAAAAGAAGAAAGCGGAAGCTGTGTTACTATGTAAATAACGAATTAATCACCCGTTATTTACATCTCTCATAATGTGTTCAATAGAATTAAAAGCTTCTAAAACATTTGGACTATAATGCATAGCTAATGTAACACCTGTAATAATTTGTACAATCAAACAAACTGCTAATAATGAACCAAAATTTCATAAATAACTTATATTACTTGGTTGTGAAGCATCTATAATATATCAATTAACTAATTTTAATAATGAATGACTCTTTAAAATTCTCATAACTATAAACAAATAAATAAAAAAAAAATAGAATACGTATAACTATAAAAAACTACAAATTCGTCTTATAATAAAAAATTCCATTATATACCTTATGGATTGTGTAAAGCAAATTTAAAGGTTAATATCCTTATGTATTTAATATACTATTATATCTTGCAAATATTAAAAATATTTTTTTATATGAATATTTTATTAATTTTTAAAAGATATATTATTTATATAAAAAGCTAATAAAATCAATAATATTAAATTAATATTTAAATTTAATAAGAAAGGAGTGAATATATATACAATAAGACCTATTAAAATAAAAAGCGCGTAGTTTGTAACAATACCATTACTTAAGTTAGTTATATTTTTACTTATAAAAACTAACCCTTTTTCTAACCCATAAGGACCTAATAATTCTATACTACCCTTATCTAATATTTTTGTTGTTTGTCCTCCTAAATTTAAAATTAAGTTAGTAATATATTTATTATAATATAATTCTACTAAAAATCTTTGGTTGAAAAAACCAAAAATAAGATAACCCAATCTAGATAATTTAAAGTTAATCAAAGTTTCAGATAAAAATTCTGAGAATATTATAGCCAAAATACTAAAAGTTATAGTTAATATAAAAGGCAATAATTTAAACAAAGATAATAGAGCAAATTCAGTATCTATCATTATTTCATGAATAGGGTGAATAAATATACTATTATCCATAAAGAAATTTGAACCTAAACCAATATAAATATCTTTAGCTATAAATCCAAAGAATATAGAAAATACTGCTAAAATTACTAAGGGTAAACTTATAAATATATCACTTTCATGAGCATGTTTATAATAGTGTATTGATCCATTAGGATTAGTCAAGAAAGTTAAATAAATAACTTTAACTGAATATAATGTAGTAAATATTGCACCTATTACAGCTACAAAATACACAGCTATACTACTAAAATGAAATTGTCCATATGTAGATTCTAATATAAAATCTTTACTATAAAATCCTGTCATAAAAGGAAATGCAACTAAACTTAAGCTTGCTATTAAAATAACAGAATAAGTTAAAGGTAAAAATGTTATTAATCCTCCATATTTTCTAAAATCCTGATTATTAGCTACTGCATGAATTACAGCACCTGCTCCTAAGAATAATAATCCTTTATAAAAGGCGTGGTTTATTAAATGAAATAAAGCAACATTATAAGAAGATAAACCTACTGCTATAACCATCATACCTAATTGACTCATTGTAGAATAAGCTATAACTTTTTTAATATCTTGTTGAAATAATCCAATAAGAGAACTAAATATAGTTGTTATTGCGCCTAATCATAAACATAATAATAATACTGTTGAACTATATTCTAATAAAGGAGAAGAACGCATTAATAAATATACCCCTGCGGTAACCATAGTAGCTGCATGTATTAACGCTGAAACTGGAGTAGGACCTTCCATAGCCATAGGTAATCATATATGAAGACCTACTTGGGAACTTTTAGCCATAGCTCCTATTAATATAAATATTCCTATTATTGTAATAACACTTTCATTTATAAAAGGTATTAATGAAAACACTGTACTATAATCTAGATTACCTAAAGCTCATAATATTACAAACATTCCTATTGTTAAACAGGAATCTCCAACTCTATTAGTTAAAAATGCAGACATAGAACTTTGATTAGCTGCTATTCTAGTAAATCAAAAACTCACTAATAAATAAGAACAAACTCCTACACCTTCTCATCCGACAAACATTAATAAATAATTATTAGCTGTTACAAGTATTACCATCATAAAAGTAAATAAACTTAAATAACTAAAGAATCTTTGATTATGAGGATCTCCATTCATATATCCTATAGAATATATATGAACTAAAGAACTTATTATTAATACAGGAATTAACATAGATACAGTTAAACTATCAAATTGAAAACCTCAAATTATATTAAATCATTCACTATCTATTCATCTAAATAAATTTATAGAAAGAGGTATATTATTAAATCCAACTTCAAAAAATGCTATAATTGCTAATATTGTCGTGGTTATAATACACGAACAAGTTATTAATTGTGCTCCACTAACCCCAACTTTTCTACCAAAAAAGCCAGATACTATAGATCCTAATAAAGGTAAGATTATCATACTTAAATACATTATTTATATTCTATTGCAACACTTCCTCTTAATCTATAGAAAGCAACTAAAATACCCAAACCTATTGCTGATTCTGCGCCAGCAATAACTATAATATATATAGCATATGTTTGACCTATTATGTCATCAATATTAAGTGAACTTACCAATATTAAAAATGTTATAGATAAAAGCATTATTTCTATAGAAATAAGCATTAATATAATATTTTTTCTATTTAGTACAAATCCTAAAATTCCTATTAAAAAAAGTATTAAGGTTAAATTCATTATAAATATCTTTATATAAATTATTTTAAAAAATAAAATACTTAAATAATTATTAATTATTTTTGTGCGAAAAGTGAGTATGAGATTCGAACTCATAATCTAAGCATCCGTAGTACTATGTCCAACCACTAGACTTACTCACTTATTAAATAAAAATATAAAAATTAAATTTTTATATTATTGTTCTTCTAGTCATGTAAGGAATTTTTCTAATGAAACAGATTCTATAACAATTGGCATAGAACTATGAAGAATACCACATATTTCAGAACATTGACCGTAGAAAACTCCTTCTCTATTTATAAAAACAGATACTTGATTTAATCTACCTGGATAAGCATCACATTTTATACCTAAAGAATTACAAGAAAAAGAATGTATAACATCACCTGAAGTTATAATAAATCTAACATGTGTTAATTCAGGAAGAATAACTCTATTATCTACTTCTAATATTCTTAATGTTCCTTCTTCTAAATCAGATTCAGGTACTATATATGAGTCAAATTCTATAAATTCATTACTTGAATCTAAGAAATCTGGATATTGATAACTTCAATATCATTGATGACCTTCTGCTAAAACTGACATTGAAGGATCACTTACTTCATCCATTAAATATAATAATTTAAAAGAAGGGAATGCTATTAAAATTAATATTATTGCAGGAGTTATAGTCCAAATTAATTCTATTAATGTACCATGATTTAAGTATTTATGTGATATAAGTGATTTATTATGAACATAATTTTTTATTATAGATAATAAAATTCATCCTACACTAAATAAAATTACTACTAGATAATACATTATATTATCATGTAATTCAATTAATCCTTCCATTTGTGGAGTAGCACTGTCTTGAAAATATATTCCTCATGCACTAGGAGCATCTAAATTAATATTAAAATAATGTTTTAATAAATTCATTTTATGTTAAATAATTATCTATATTGTAAATTTAATATAATATTATATTTTATTTTATTATACTATACACATTATATAGAATTTGTAAATAACAAAGCATTTAAATAAACAATATTTAAGCAAGATATAATAAAAAAACTAAGATTAAAGCAAATAATCCTATAGTTTCTAAAAAAAATTCTTTATCACATATAAAAAAATTTTGAATTATATAAAATATTATATAGTTATTTAATTAAAATTGTCTCCTATATAAAAAGATAAAAAACTATTATCCTCTCTACTTTTATGAAGGATAAGTATGCTACATCATACAATAGAACAGAAATTAGCTATCTTCTCCACCAATAAAATCAAAAGGTTCTGTATTACCAGTAATATCACTAGAATCTTGTTTAAATCTTCTAGATAATGGTATAGTAGAGTCTTCATCCTCTACAAACTTTCTTTTATTTGTTGAAGATGAATCCTTATCATCATTAGCTCTACTTTCAGATTGTTCTATATTTGAAGAAGTCCCTATACCTGCAGCATTACCTTCAGATATATAATCTTCATCTGCAATAGGAGCTTCACCATTATCTGGTCTGTTTGAATTACTATCTTGAGCCTCATTAGAATCAGTATAAGAAGAGCTATTTCAAGATTCACTGCTACTATCAGGTATCAAACCTTCATCTTTTCTTCTTCTTAATTCATCACGTAATTCTTGATTACGATTAGCTCATCACTCACGAAATTCTTGATCTTCTTCCCTTTCTATACCAGCCTTCTCAGGATGACGATTTATATCACCCGTATCCTTGATATATCTACGAAGATGATCCTCAGGAATATCTCTAGCTGGATAATCAGCCATACTATCAGCGCCTTCCTCAAAAAAGGAACGATTTGAATCCGTTTCATATCCATCCCCGCTATTAGAATGAGGGGAATTTTCGGATTCTATAGGTGATAGTAAGTTATTATCATTATTCTCGCTATTATTAGAGTTATCCTCTTCTATAAGTGAGCTACCTGATTCTTCTTCATAAGAAGAATTATTATCCGCTAATAAACTACTTAAAGTTGAAAAAGATTTAACCTTAATATCTCTTTTAGTTATAAAAAAATGGTAAGTATTTCTTACAGCTAAATTCATATTAAAATAATGTTTTAATAAATTCATTTTACATTATATTAAATAATTATCTATATTGTAAATTTAATAATATTGCATTACATTACATTATATTATATTATACACATTATATAGAATTTGTAAATAACAAAGCGTTTAAATAAACAATATTTAAGCAACATATAATAATAAAAAAGCCATCATTAAAGCAAATAATCCTGTAGCTTCACTAAAGGCAAAACCTAAAATAGCATATGCAAACAATTGACCTCTCAAAGAAGGATTTCTTGCTACACCTAAAATTAATGCGCCAAAAACTACTCCAATTCCAACTCCCGCTCCGATTAATCCAGTTGTAGCTAAACCTGTACCTATTATTTTTGCAACTTGTATCATTTATAATTTTATAATTCTAGAATATCTTAATTTTATATTATTAATATTCAAATATTAATGAAATTTTAGATTCTTTATCACATATAAAAAATTTTGAATTATATAAAATATTATATAATTATTTAATTAAAATTGTTCCATATAAAAAGATAAAAAATTATTATCCTCTCTATTTTTACGAAGGATAAATTGGCTACATCCTACATTATAAGAGAAATTAGCTATCTTCTCCATCTGTAAAATCAAAAGGTTCTGTATCACCAGTGATATCGCTATAATCTTGTTTGGATCTTTTATAAGATTGATTAGTAGAGTATTCATTTTCCGCTAACTTTATTTTATTTGTTAAAAATGAACCATTATCATCATCAGGTAAACCTGATGATGATATTATACCTGAAGAAGTTCCTCTATCTACAGCATTACTTTCAACTGTATCACCTTCATTCGCAATAGGAGCTATATTGTTATCTAGCATGTTTGAACTACTATCTGGACTGTAATTATAAAAAGGGCTATGGGGTATCAAACCTTCATCTTTTCTTCTTCTTAATTCATCACGTAATTCTTGATTACGATTAGCTCATCACTCACGAAATCTTTCTTCATGTTGCTCGGATACCAAACCAAACCTAGTAGGATTACGAACCATTCAATTACTATAATTGATATATCTACGAAGATCATCATTAGGAACATCTCTAACAGGACAATTAGCGGAAGGATGAAAGTAATCCTCAGAAAATAAACTATTTGAATCCATTTCATATCCATCCCCACTATTAGAACGAGGAGAATTATTGTTGGAATTTCCAGATTGTATAGATAATAGTAAGTTATTCTCATCATTATTATTAGTGTGAGTTATTCTCATTATTATTATTATCTTCTTCTATAAATGAGCTACTTAATTCTTCTTCATAAGAAGAATTATTATCCGCCAATAAACTACTTAAAGTTGAGAAACCTTTAACATTAATAACTTTTTTAATTTCAATAAAATAAAAAATATTTTTTACAGTTAAATTCGTTCTACCTGTTTCAGTGATTAAAAAAAAATTGCGGTTTTTGTATTTTTCATTTTTTTTTATATAATTATTTGCTTAAAATCGTTCCCATTAAATCTATAGTATAAAACGATTTAATTTTTTTTTCAGTTAATATTTGTTTACTATCTATTTTTAATGCACCTTTTCCTAATTCAAATACAAATCCTATAGTTATAACAAATATAAATAGTAAAACTATTCCTAATCCATAAGCATTATTAATATATTGACTAAGAGCAAAAGGAAATATTAATAATATTTCTAAATCTAATAATAAATAAATTAATCCATATACAAAAAACATTATATTGAAAGGAAGTCTAGTTTGTTGAAAAGAATGAAATCCACATTCAAACATTGAATATTTTTCTTGATAAGGATTATGAGGAGCAAAAATTAAATTAATAATTAAAAATAATACGGCAATAATAGATACAAGGATAAAAAAAAAAGTTATACTACTCATTTAATAATTAAATAAAATTTGTACCAATATGGTACCCATACTTAATCATTCTTTATTCATAAACATAAATAATATTATTACTAAAGTAATAATAGAAATTGTAATAGCCATAGGGCTAGACATAACTATATTTTTAGAATTAAAAACAAAAGATTTAACTATAACATCTCCTTTTGTATTATAAACACTTCCATAATAATTTTCTAATAAGGGATTTATTTTATATTCTGGTTTATAAAAAAAAATTTCTTTAATTATATTTAAATAATATACTCCTCCTATTACACTAGTAAGTATAGCAATTAAAGATAAAAATATATAACCACTATCCATAGCAGCACTTAAAACCATCTGTTTAGCAAAAAATCCTACAAGAGGAGGAATTCCTACAAAAGAAAAAATAGTAATAGTTAAACTTAAAGACAATACTGGATTTGTATAAAAATATCCCCTTAATTGACTTATTAATTGAATAGGAGAATTATTCTTATCTAATAATTCCTTATATTTATTGTTATCACTTACATAATAATATAAAGAGAATCCTATAGCAATTAATATAATAAATATATTTAAATTACTAAGAGAATATTGCATTAAATAGAATATAAATGCTTGAGTAGATTCTATACTAGATATACTTAAAGCTAATAATATAAAACCTAAATGAGATATAGTACTATATGCTAATAATCTTTTTATTCTAAATTGTGTTAAACCCACTATTGTTCCTATTATTAAAGAAAGTAGAGAACTTATTAATAAACCAATAGTTCAACTAAAATCAAACAAATAATTACTAGTATAATAAACTAATTCTAAAAGGAATATAAAAATAGATATTTTCGCTAATATTGCTACAAATGTTGTTACTATTGTAGGAATAACATCATAAACATCTGGAGATCAAAAATGAAATGGGGCAGCACTTACTTTAAATAAAAATCCTATACTAAATATAAGTAAAGATAAATTTATATAATAAGATTTGTATCAAACATCAATATTATCTTTTATATCACTTAAGTTAGTTATAATATATAAGCTATCCATACTAGTAGTACCTGAATTAGCATATAATAAACTAGTACCTAATAAAATAAAACAGGAACTTAAACCTCCTAATAAAAAATAAATTAAACCTCCAGTTGTAGATAATTCAGAATTTCTATAAATAGTACTTAGTAAATATAAACCATAACTTTGTAGTTCTATAGAAAGGAAAACAGAAATTAAATCACTACTTGATATTAAAAATACAGCTCCACTAATTATAAATAATAAAATTAAAGGGTATTCTATTATTTTTAAATGTCCTCCCATTTTATTAATAATTTTGGTTTTATAATAACTAAAATTATTAAATAATAAATCTCTTAATGAAGAATATTGTGGTACTCATATTTTTCTAGGAAAAAAACTTGTTAATTGTAAAATTAATATACTTATAAAAAAGATAAATATATGAAAAATCTGTGTAATATTAGTTATATGAAGTAAACCTCCATGTAATCCTATACTTTTACTTACAATAGATAAACTAGTTACATCATGTAAGATACAATAGATTAAAGCTATTATAGCTATTCTATTGAATAATATTGAGATATCTCGTCTTAAAGTAACGGCATTAGAAAGTAATAAAGAAATTATAGAAATTAATATCATAATAAAAGTAAAACTAAGAATTTTAAATTTTTAATGTATGAAATTAAAGTTTTAACCTATTAAACTATATTGGCTTCAAAAAGTAAAATACTTTAATTTAGATTAAAATCCATAGTAAAGTAAATATTACTTATATATATAAATAAATATATATATATTTATAAGGGTAAAAACTTGGGCTCGAACCAAGAGCTTATTGTGCCACATACAATCACTCTACCTATTGAGTTATATTTACCTAAAATGGATTTTATCTTGAAGTGATTCGAGCACTCAATTTATATTAGAGTGATTCGAACACTCAATTTATGTTGGAGTGATTCGAACACTCATATTCAGACACCAAAAATCTGTGTCTTACCCATTAGACTACAACATATTTATATAAACTAAAATCTTTTACATTATTAATATTTTATTTTAATAAATCTGATAATTAAATATATATTTTTTAAAACTATTTTTTTTAATCCGTATAATATTTTAATCTTTGATAAGTAACATTCAAATATATAGCTTCACTATTAAGAGAATTATATTTTTTTTACATAATTATTCTTTTTATTTATTACTATAATAATATCTCCTAATAATTATTTGATTAATCTTAATTTAATAAGAGTATATAAACTAGATTTATAAATCTTTAATTTTAGCAAGACAACAGGTGAATGTTTATACCCTAAACTAAATCTAGCCACTTTGAAAATATTCAAAGCAAAAATAATATCATTTATATAATATTGTTCTTATTTTAACAATTTTCTTTTTTATTATTCAAAGAAGTTTCTCTTTAAAATTTTACAGTTTTAACCATACCAAAAATAAAATTTTGTCTACGTATTTTATTACATAATTATAAAACTTACTCTTATAGTTTTTTATATTTTCAAAATTAATTATTCTATCCTTATATTGGCTAAACTATAGAAGAAAAATTAATTATTGATCCTATATAAAATTATTCCTTTTTTCATAACAAAAGTTTGTATTTATATACTGCAGACACATTATTTAAAGAGTTTATTATTTTATTGTTTTCACCGAGAATAAACCCTTATTCATTTAATTTATATCATTTAACATTATTCATTTTCACATTTTATTAAAAAAAAAGTATTTAATTATACTAACATAAAAATATACAAAACCTAATTATGGATAATAAGACTTGAACTTATACGGCTTAAGCCACTCCGGCCTAAACGGAGCCTGTCTGCCAATTCCAGCACACCCATTATATAATATAATGCCTAAAACAAGACTTGAACTTGCAACCAAAGCAGCTTCAATGCTCTGCTCAACCAATTGAGCTTCTTAGGCTTATAAAAGTTTGAACTAATAAGATACTATATTTCATTTTACCCTCTTTAACTTTCTCTTAATAAATTTATTTACTATAAAAGCGATATATAATTAATTATATATGTGGAAACACCGGGATTTGAACCCAGATTTATAATGAGCTAAATTACAGTACTACCTTTGTACGATATTCCCTTTTTTATATTTGGAAACACTAGGATTTGAACCTAGATAAACTAGATGCAATCTAATAGTAATACCATTATACAATATTCCCTTAATATTATGTAGAATTAATTAATTAGATTATAACATTACCTCTATATTCTACCTCCTGAAATTAACTTAAATTTTTATTACTATTTTTTAGTTATTATATAAGTATTTTTCAAAATTTTTTCTGTATTTATATATTTTCTTATTGCAGTATTACTAACCCCTAATATTCTTGTAGCTTCACGTATACAATAGTATTCTATAACAGAATGAGTTTTTATATTTGTTACTTTTGTAATATGAGACTTTACAGTTAACTTTATTTTAGCTATAGTTTTATCACTATGCTTTCTATTTCTAAATTTAATTAAAGTTTCAGGAGTATGCTTACGACCTAACTTTAATAATCTAAATTTAGCTATAGTTTCAAGAGAATATTTTCTTCCAATTAACTTAGCTAAAGTTTCTTTACTAGGTTTATAGGCTTTCAATTTAGTTATAGTTTCAGGAGAATGTTTTCTTCCTAAAGAAGAACCCGCAATCTTACAAATATTATATTTAGAGTTTATTAAATCTATGTAATATTATTCTCTTTTAATTAATAAATTAGGTTGACAGTATTCAATAATCTCTAACTTAAAATTATCATAATCATATTTCAACAGAGAATTATGAATTCTACTTTTACTTCTTAATAGTGCTTTTCTTAGATTATTGAATGAAAAGTATTTTTTTAATCGTTGAGTTAAATTAATAACACTTCCAACATAAGATTCATTTGTAATTATATTTATTCATAAATAGATTCCAGATCTATTATTATTTTGTTTATAAATAATAGGCTTAGATATCTTCAAATTAGTATAAGATATTATAGGTATATATTTCATTGTAATTATATTTTTTTAGGTAAAAAAGAGGCACTTTCTCTAAATTTAAATTATTCGAACTAAAGTGGAAATTTTTGAAATATAACCAAAACCCATTGCACGGAGTGCAATCCTAATACCTATATATTATGCCCCTTTATACAACCAGCGAGAATCTAACTCCGCAAATTCATATGAAAACGAGTATTTTTCCATTAAATTACTATTGTTTTAAAATATAAATATACAAAATTTTGTATATTTATATCCAAGGAAGGACTCAAATCTTCACGGTATTAACCCGCGAGTTTTAAGCTCATTATGTCCACCTAATTCCATGACTAAGATTTTAAGATATTATTAAACTAATATCAATAAATTATTAAGTCATAATTTATTAAAAACAATAAAAATTATCATTAAAAAAAAATACTTAATAGAATTAAGTATTTTTTCTTTCAAATTGAGGTATACAAGGTAAATATTGATCTTTCTTTAATTCATTTAATGAATTTAAAGAATAAGTTAATTTATAATTAAAATTACACATAGCCATTAAGTAAGATGATAATCTCAATTATAAGGGACTTACTAAATGGGTTTTTTGATCGTTGCCTCTTCCTAAGTTCACTCCAAATTCTCCCATATGTCTTACTTAATATATATTTAAAACCTGTAAAATTACCATCTTTTAAAATATATAAAGCATTAGGATTCATATCAAAAAATTTTGTATTGTAATCACTTAATAATTCTATAAAATCCCTTACTCCTATTTCTATATATCTTATTGGAGATCATTCTTCTACATAAAAATTTTTATGTATAATATTATCTAACAAATTTATTGAAAATATAATTAATTATTCAATTCTTATTGCATATAATCTTCTTGATAAATCTACCAAATTAACATATATTGGTTGACTAGCAATAAACATCTTTCCTATTAAATTAGTCATATCTTCCATAGATTTATTTTCAAATATATATTTATTTATAGTAAAAACACATAAGGTATCATTAAAATTGAAAGTAATATTAAGTTCTTTTGTTAGATCCAAGTTTTCTTTTTTTAAAGGATAATATGTAATCAGTCTGCTTATTCCTCTAATTCTACAAATATATTTTTAATCTCTCCTCACTTCTCCTGCAAAATGTTCCATTATTTTTAATTCTAAATGTCTTTTTATTTTTTATAGAAAACCAGAACTTAAACCTATATTTTACCAAGATGTAATATAATTACATTGAGAAAATTTTTAATAAAATCTTCAATTATATTTATAGGAAAATCTTCCATTTCTAAAGGAGAATTAAAATAAACCATATTGATATAACATTCATTTGAATATATACAAGCCATTAATCTATAACAATAACAATTACAATCATAAATAAATAACTTATTTACTTTTATTTCGTTCATATTATATATATATATATAAAAGAGTACATTTTTACTCAATATATAAATATTATAATAAAATTACAATACTTATATTACTTAATAATTTTTATTATTAATACCCTTATAGCTTTATTTCATAGACTTAAAGGAGAATTTTTTGACCTTTTATAAAAAATAATATTTATATAAATATTATTTTTGACAAACTGGATTTACCTGCACTAAAATTAAAATCTCTTTGAATTATTGAAATGTAGAATAAAATTGTTTAATTAAATCAAAAGGAAAAATCCTGTTTTTAATGAATATTAAAAATAATATTTTATTGAGTCAAAATCCTGTAAAACTTATTCCGAATATAATTGTAGAATTAATGTACAATTATAAAAACAATTACAATCAGAATCACAAGAAAACAGCTTATTTTTATCTTCATTCAATCCTATACATATAGTTGTTAAAATATGGAGAGCAAACTCCGCATAGAAATTAAAATATTTCATTTTAATACTCATAATAAATCCACTTTCAATTTCAAAATTTTTATTATTATTATTATTATTATTATTATTATTATTATTATTATTATTATTATTATTATTATTAAAAAAAGACTTCTTCTCTAAGAATATATATTCTATATTCTTATAATATTTATAAGACTATAATTATACTAGATAAGACTTCTCGATTCAAACCTAAATATACCAATTGGTATATTTATTCTAAGATATACACCTCTATTAATATATACAATAAAATAGTTTAAATTTTAAGAATAAATACTTAAAATTATTATATTACGATTAATGGGATTCGAACCCATGCTAACTACTTGGAAGGTAGCAATCCTAACCACTAAATGACAATCGCTTTAATATATAAAGTAAAATAGTTTAAATTTTAAGAATAAATACTTAAAATTATTATATTACAATTAAATTTATAATAATTTTATAGATAATAAAAATTCTTAGATATCCGAGAAACGACTTGAACGTTTACGGTTAAAAACCAACAAAGCTTAAGTTTGCACTGTCTACCATTTCAGCACTCGGATAAAAAATAAAATTTAACTTAAAAAAATATTATATTACTTTTAAAAATATGCGGATAAAGGATTTGCACCAATATATTTTGATCATGAGTCAAATATGTTACTATTACATTAACCCGCATCATAAGGCTAAAGTGAGTTGAACACTTATAATTACCGTCATGAGCAGTACACTTTACCAATTAAGTTATAGCCTCTTATTTTAAATTAGATTAGGCGAGATTTGAACTCGCGATTTCAACATTGAAAGAGTCGTGTCATAACCACTAGACCACTAATCCGAAGCCCAATGTAAGTATCGCACTTACTTTTATTGATTACAAAACAATTGCATTACTTTTATGCTAATCAGGCAAATTAAATACAGGATACAAATTTAAATATTCAGTTATTTATAAAATTAGTACTTAATATCTCATATCTCTAAATTATACAAATTAAGCCTATTATCGTAATATTATATTACGTATATTTAAGAAATATCTTAAGGTAAGCTTCGTGCCTATATGCTTTCAGCACTTATCTTTAACTAACTTAGCTTTCCTGCCATGCCTATGCTATTTATTTACCTAAGTGAAAGTAACATCCCGTATAATAAAGTATTATTATACTTAAATTAATATCTGGGCACATAAACAACAGGTAAACCAGAGGTTAAAAAAATTATTATTCTTTTGGAATAATAATGATCCCCATGTTCCTTTCGTACAAGGTTAATCCTTATTATATTCTAATTTCCTCTAGAAGATAGAAACCATACTGTCTCACGACGTATTTAACCCAGCTCATGTAACTTTTTAATCGACGAACAGTCGTACCCTACATAGTTCCTGCATAATTTGTTATCATAAAATATTTATTTCCATTTTTTACAAAATGGTTCAGACTATTTCTTCATTTTTTTTTATTATGTATTAATCGCAATCGAATAATCTAAACTTATTTACCGCTAATTCAACCTTTTATTGCAAATGATCCAATACGACGTTTAGATGTACATATTGAATATTCCACATTAGAATTAGCATACCCTCGTATATTTGGAGATGATAATCCTTTATAAGAAGAATCTATATTTTTTAATCCTCCTTTTCATCTAACTTTAAAAATAGATCTATCTGCTCTATAACGTTTAGTTAATCTACCTTTAATTTCTAACCTTATACCTCCTATATTTTTATATTTAAGACTACTTAATATAATATCTTTAATATTAAAACTTTTATTATCATAATTTTTTTTACCAAAAGAATTATTATATAATTCACTTAATACTTTATCTAAATTATTATTATTAACTATAGAATTTAAACTAAGATTATCATATTTATTTTCTAATAAATTAAGATCTATTATTTTAGTTAAAGTAGCTCTTTCTTTAATTCTATTAACCTTAGGTAGATTTACCTTAGATAAAATAAAGTTAATCGCTTTTATTACATTAATTCTTCTTTTTTTTAATTTTAATTTTAATATTTCCGTTAAAATATCAGTATTAAATACAATAGATCTTAATTTTATAATATTAAATTCAACCTTTTTATTATAAAATTTACTAACTAATAAACTTAATTTATATAAGAATATATCTTTAAATTTATAATCATTTAAATTTAGTCTAAGTTTATATCTACGAATAAGAGAAAATTTATTATAAAACATAAATTTAATTATATTATTATAATAATTAAAAGGTATATTTTTATATAAAGATCTTCTATTTATATTTAAAAAATAAAAAATTTTGTAAAAAAAAGAACGTTTATTTAAAATCCATTTTTTTCATACTTGATGGTAAGAATATGGATTTAATATTTTTATTCTTTTTTTTAAAGAAATATCTTCTTTATTATAAGTATATACAGTTACTATTGTCTTAGAACTAGTATGTTTTATTTCTGCTTTACTTACATAAATTCTATATAATGATAAACGTCTTAATTTACTAGATACATGTTTATATTTTAATAATTTATTATTAAAATATAAATTAAAATAACCCTTTATTATTTTATTTAAATTTAAATCATAAATAGGTAAATCTTTTAAATTATTATAATTAAACGAATAAATACTATTTCTTCATTCTTTAGATGCAGGAGGTAAATATTTAGTATCTCCTACACTGTTAACCTTTATATTAAATGGAATAATTTTATAATTATTTTTAATATTTTTATTAAATATATTAACTTGAGTTCTCATTAATCTTAATGAGACATAATTACTAAAAAAAGGTTCAAATTTTTTTTTCAAATATTCTTTAAAATAATAAAAAAACAGACATAATAAGAAAAAAGTTGGGTTTTATTAAAGGATTATTTATTTACCTTATAGTCGTTGAACGGTTTTATCTCTTAAAAGATAAATTTCGCTTCAAATTTACTTAAAAACTATTAAAAGTAATTTTTGAAATTAACCCAATTTATTATTAATAATTTTATGTCTAAAAATACTAAAGGACAAACATCCCTAGCGTAGCTTTTCCTATAATCCAAAACCTTTCCTTTTAGTGTCTTGTGATCCTATGCTCCGCATTGCGCGACTGTAAGATTTGTTATCAATCAAACAGTAAGGCAAGATTAAGCCATTAAGCTTGAAAAGTATTAAACATAATTATTAATAAATCACAATTACTATAATTATTAAAAATAATGGATAAATTATCACAATATTTTTTTTACTACATCTAATTTCTCTATACGAAAAGTCTTACCTAAAATTAAATAGTTATTATTTTAATTTATAAAATTTATTACAAATTACAAACTTAGACACTCCCATTTACCCTTTATGGGGTCTGTGCCCCGCATAAACTGTCTTTTAACAATTGTTCCTTTTATAAGGTTAATAGTATAATAAGCAAATAAAGGTCTTCCAGTTTTATTCTATCAATTACCTTATAAACTAAAATTTGCTCGCTTTATACTCAATAATTAATAACAGTAAAGCTGCATAGGGTCTTCTCGTCTAACTAGAGGTAAACTGTATCTGCACAGTTATTCCAATTTCACTGAGTCAATCATAGAGACAGCTGTTGTATCGTTACATCATTCATGCAAGACCGTATTTAGCGGCCAAGGTATTTCGCTACCTTAGGACCCTCACGTTAAGGCCGCCATTAACCGGGGGTTCCTTTAAAACCAATTTTTTTTTTAATTTAGTTAATTCGTTAACCAGCCGGGATCGGGCAGAGATCACACTCAATACTTAGACTTATCGTCTTTTTGCAAAGTGCTTTGTTTTAATTAAACAGTCGTACAACATTATTTTATGCTTCTTCTCATTTACCTGGCATTAATCAAGACTATGAGACCTCCTTATCCCTAAGTTACGTAGTCAATTTGCCGAGTTCCTTTATGATTGTTATCTCATTACCGCCTTCGTATTCTCTACTAGCTAACCTGTCTCAGTATCTAGGAACGGTTTAATTATATATAATCTTCATCTGTTTAGTTTATTATCTTATATATAATATTATTACTTAATTTTCCAGTACATTTTCCACTTAAAAACGACGTTTTTAAAAGTAAAAAGATTTTCTCATCGTTTTAACCTTCAGGTTATAAACTTAGAGGCCGTAACTTTCACTTATTACCATAAGCTTTAGGCGAGAGTCTGTTAAGACTTCTTTTTTGTTACTCATGTCACCATTCTCTCTTGAGTTATCTTATAATTTTTTTTATAAAAAAAAATCCTTATATTAACTCAATGTTCTGCTACCCCTAAATTTAACCAAAATTTTGATTAAATATGGACAAGGTATCGGTATATTATTTAGATCCGTTAAATTTTCGATGCCTTTAAGGTTTAATAAGTGCTCTGTTACGAGATCTTTAAATTATGACTGCTTCTAAGCCCATCTCCTTATCGACTTATATAAAGACTTTCTTAATTTCACTTAATAATAATTTTGGAACCTTAACTCTTGTTTTGGGCTGTTTCCCTTTTGACATACAACCTTATCATTCTATGTCTGATAATTCAAGATCCATCTTTACCATTCCGAGTCTACATACTCACTGATAAAATCTTCACGATCCCCCAATGTATACAAAATAAAATGTATTTTTATAATACATCTTGTCTGAGATTAAGTTCTGTACCTGCTAGATGTAACTTGAATTGCCTACTATTATAGGTTTCGCAGAAAACCAGCTATCCTAGTCAGTATTGTCTTTCACTTACTTACCATAATTCTTCGGATATCTATGCAACGACAACCCGTTCGCACCTTTATAGTACTGATTATAGTAAGATCACTAGGCTTCGGGTCTAACATTAAATACTATTCATTTTTCTTTATGATCGGTTTAACTATGCAATAAATTTTGCTCGCATTTAATGTTAACTTGGTGACCCATTATGCAAAAGGTACGCTCTTATTTTAATAAAATAATTTGAGCTGCTTATAAAACTACTATTTCATACTACTTTCCCTCACGGTACTTTTCACTATTGCTTATGTATTATATTTAGTCTTTGAGGAAGGTTCCCCATAATATTCAAACAGTTTTATTACCATTTTACTTATTTTATAGACTAATCTACTTTCGTTTACACTAATTATAGAATCTCTTTTGATTTCTTTTTTCTGAAGCTAATAAGATATTTCAATTCACTTCGTTTCACTATCTAATTTATCTAAGAGTTCATATTTTTAATTATACAAATAAATATATCTCTTTAATACACAGCTTAGTTTTTCCATAATAATCCCTTTATATATTAAATATTTATTTGGTATCAACTATATCACTAATACATTTTTAATATCAGACTTCCTAGATTCTAAAACATTTTTAAAATCATAAAATTAATCTCTTAATTACATTAATTCAATCTAAAAAGTCGCAATATAACTAATATTTTGACTTAATTAGATTCAGATTACTCAAATTCGAATTGAGTCTGCTGTCTCCCAAAGACAGTATTCTTCCTATTAAATTATAATCTGTTTTTTAAAATTATAAAAATACAAATTAACTACTCATTTTTTTAAAATAAAATTTCTTTTTGTAAAGTTTTTTCGACTTAACGTATATTTTCAAAGTAGAATAAGGTATATTGTATTTATTAGATGTTATTTTAATATTATCTAATATTTCTATAAATCTATTATTAACATCATAAACTTCTATTTTATTATTTTTAAGTTCAATAATAAAAGTAAAGCCGTCTAATGTTTTTTTATTATGAATACATTTACGCATATAGGCTGTACTTACATTAAAAAATTTGGCTGTTTTTGTAATACTAGGAAATATATTTATAAGATTATTAGAACTATCATAAACTTTAATAATTAAACCTAGACTTATCAAAGATAATTTTAATTTATATTCATCTGTATGGTGTTTCCCAAACATAGGATTTTTACTACCTTTTCTATCAATACTCATATTTAATTTAGTTTCATTTGTATGGTGTTTTCCGAACATAGGATTTTTATTACCTCCCGTAGCTAAACTTAACTTAAGTTTAGTTTCTTCAGATGATTTACGGCCTCTAGAAGCCATACTCATTTTCTTTCTAGCTTCCATACTATGTTTAAATCCAAGTATTGAACCAGCAGTTTTAGATATATTATATTCAGGCATTAATAAATTCATATAGTATTGTTCCCTTTCTAATATTATTTGTCTTTTTTCTTCTATATTTGTAATATTAGATAAATCTACCTATTCTAATATTTCTAAATTAAAATTAAAATAATCATATTTTAATATAGCTCTATAGATATAACTTGATCTTCCCATCAATAATCTTTTAAGAGCTTTCGGAGAAAAATAATCTCTTAATCTTTTTGACAAACATATAGCACTACCAACATAACTTTTTTTTGTAATTAAATTATTTCAACGGTAAATTCCGGATTTCCCTTTATTATCTTTAAGTATAGTATCTTTATATTTCTCTAAGTTAGAATAAGATTTAATAGGGATTATATTCATATTATTCATTTTATATTATTATTTGTTTAACAAAAAGAGACATCAATTTCTCTAAATTTATTATTAATAAAATGGTATTAATAATCAGAAGGCAGCCGATTCGAACGGCTGAAAGAAGATATCTTTAACTAAGCTCTAATTAGTCTGTTTAAACCACTCACACAGCCTCCTTTTAATAATTAATATCTACCATTAAGTTAATCCATTTTATATTTAATTAAAAAAATTCTTATATATATTTATATATATTTATAAAAATTTTTATTGTTTAATAAAAAATTAAATTAATTATTTAATTAGACCCCCCCCCCCTAACTTTATACACGTTAGAAATCACTCTATCCTTAAGTTAATTCTCTTTAAATAAATTAATTATTATTTATAAAAATAAAACTTATTTTTGTATAATTTATTTGATTTTATGTATCTACATAATGTATTATATGGTATACTCAGTTCTCTAAATGTTTCTGCAATAGTATTGAAAATTTTAATAATTTATTATTAATATCATAAACTCCTATTTTAATATTATTATTAAATTTATTATATAATTTAAGAGATTCTGATATTTTTTTTTAAGTTTCATCTAAGTGCTTTTTTCCAAACATAGGGTGATTATAACCTGTCTTTTTAAGGGACATCTTAAGCTTTACTTCCTCAGTTTGGTGTTTATTATACATGCCATTTTTATTACCTTTAAGAGCCGAACTAATTTTAAGTTTAGTTTCCTTAGATAATTTATGACCTAATAAGGCTAAACTTATAGTTTCTCTAGTTTTTAAGGATGCTGAGTGACCAAATCTAGAACCAGCTACTTTTAATATATTATATTCAGGTTTTAATAAGTCTAAAAAATATTGCTCCCTTTTGATTAATATATCCAAGTCACAATATTCCAAGATATATAAATTAAAATCAGAGTAATCATATTTTAATATTGCCCTATATATAGCACTAGCCCCTAGAGCCAACAATTTTTCAAGAGTAAAAAAATTATAATACATATAAAACCTATTTCCTAAATTTTTAGCAGAACCTATATAGCTTTTGCCAGTTATTAAATTAGTTCATTGGTAAATTCCACATTTCCCTTTATTATCTTTAAGAATCTTTTCTTTATTAATTTTTGCATTTAAATAGGATTTAACAGGTATTATATTCATATTATTTTCATTATTCATTTTTATATTATTATTTATTTAATAAAAAGAGACTGGTTCTCTAATATTTAGTATAAGATTGTACTAAGCGGGAATTAAAGGATTCGAACCTCTAAAGAAAAATAAATTTTCAACTAACTTCAATTTAGTCACTTTAACCCTTCAGTCAAATTCCCTTTAAACTAGATGTATAACCTCTAAAATAAATTCTTCAGAAAAATCATAATATTTTACAATAAATCTATTTTAAACTTTAAAATTAATATATAAATTATGAATAATTTATATATTATAAACTAAAAAAATACGTTATTCTCTATAAGAGATAGGTGAGTCGAACACCTACTTCCCTGTGTGTAAAACAGTCACTTTACCATTAAGTTAATCTCTTTATATATAATTTATATATTACTTAAAAATTTATATTATTTTTCTTAAGTTATAATAGAAATTAAACATTATAATACAAAATTTAATAAATATAAATTTATAGAGTTTTTCTTTTTCTAGAAAAAATATACTTATTTTTATAAATTTTACCTAATTTTAAATATCTATACAAAGTTGTACTTGGTATATTAAGTTCTTTAGATACTATTTTAATATTATCAAAAATCTTAATTAATTTATTATTCTTACTATTGTAAACCCATAATTTATTATGATTTTGGATTTCATAATTTAAAATAAAGCCATGATAAGGTAAATTCTTGCTTAAAGCTTTACTTATACTTTTACTAGTAACCTTAAAATAATTAGCAGTCGCTTTTAAAGTAAGAAATTTTTTGATAAGATTCCCTGAAATGTCGAATATTTTAATAGTTATACCTTTAGATCTTAAAGATAATTTTAATTTAGTTTCATTAGTAACAATTTTAGGTTTATTATACTTAGGTTTACTTTTTAAAGATAAACTTATTTTGAGTTTAGTATCTTTAGATAAAATATGTCCTAAACGATAGCCGGCAAATTTTAATATATTATATTCAGGTTTTAATAAATCAATATAATATTGTTCTCTTTCTCTTAATAATTTAGATTCACAATATTCAAGAATATGTAAACTAAAATTTGAATTATTATATTTTAACATAGATGAATATATAGCACTTGAACTTCGTTTTAATAAATTATTAAGTCTAGTTGAAGAATAATAATGACCTAGTCTATTATTTAAATTTTTAGCAGAACCAATATAACTTTCTTCTGTAATTAAATTGATTCAACAGTATATTCCAGATTTTCCTTTATTTTCTATATATATTCTTTTTTTACTTATATCTGGATAAAGATAAGATGCAATAGGTATTATATTTTTATGTATTAGATTTATCATTATTTCAAATAATATCTTATAAAAAGAGACATAATTCTCTAATAATTCCTTAGTGAATTAAACACTAATTTCATTCTTATTAAAAATGCACTTTACCATTAAGTTAAGGAATCTTTATAATATATAAATTATAAATTTATTTTATAATAATTAAGTAATAAAAGATAAGTGATCTAAACATTTGATAAAGTCAATTGATAATCTATTTTAAGTTGATTATCAAAAAATTTTCATTAAAATATAAATATAAAAAATAACACAATACTAGAAAGTTATTGATAAAACCACTAATATATAAGATTAAAATAATATAAAAGGAATCCTAATATCAAAGATAAAAAAATTATCTTTAAATTTAATTTAATGCTAAATCTAGTAATACCTGAATTTCCTATAATTACAATAACTTTAGACCCTGGTACAAGTATATTATTATATACGTCACAAAGTTCATCAAACGCCAATGAATCTATATCAGTATCTAATTTTATATTACTAAGTCATAAAAGATCTTTTTCACAAAAAAAATTAACACAATTAAATCCTTTTTCTGACTTAGAAACATGCTTAACAAGATTTATAATAGAAAAAGCAAAATCCTTATCATCTTTAATAAAATCTCAAACAATAAGAAAAGCTGGTTCAGGAATATCAGTAAATAAATCTTTAATATCATAATTAGGCAAATAAACAAATTTATCTTTAATATTCAAAGGTAATAAAAACATATAAAATAATATAATAGAAAAAAAGGGACATATTTCCCTAATAATTCCTCAGTGAATCGAACACTAATTTTATTCTTATCAAGAACATACTTTGCCATTAAGTTAAGGAATCTTTAAAAATATAAAAAAATTAAAAATTTTTTTATAATAAATTCAAACACTTTATAAAGTCAATTTATAACTTATTTGAAATTGATTAATTTAAATTTACTATCTTATTTTTCTACTAATAAATATTAAATAGATAAAATTAAATACCTAATTTATCTTCAGAAAACCAGAATAAAAAGAAGAATATCTTAAAAAAAAAAGGAATATTAAAACAAATTCTTTTTATGCTGCATCATCTCATTTTTTATATTTTCGTCACCATTTTTTTCATAAAGGTACATTATAACCTATAAGACCATTCATTAAATATTCAGGTTTATCATAAAAGGTTTCATTCACATTATTCTCCATTGAATATACATCTTCATCATAATATTCTAAAGCAGGACATAACATAAATCTTAATAATAAAAACTTCTTACAATCTTTATCTTTTTTACCAAATCAAGGTTCTTTTCACTCTTTTTCATCTGTTTTTAATAAATCTCAATATAATTCAGTCATATCATTACTTATTTCAGGAGAAACATCCCAATACTCTTCATCACCTACCAAATAAAATGAATCAAAACATAAATTAGAACCTTGGTGAATATTTAAAAATAAAATAATTTTAATATCCGAAGAAATAGGATTATCAAGATCAGGTATCTTATTTTTTTAAAAAGTTAAAATATGGTCAGCAAAAACAAAAGGGTTTTTATCCTTTTCAAAAATACTAAAATCAATAACAACTATAGAAGGATGATTTAAAAATTCATATTTCATTGTAATTTATAATTAAAAAAAAAAGAAACGTTTATTTCTAAAATTATCTTATGCACTTTAAATAAATATACCCATAACTTTAAGATATATAATAAATAATAAAATACATAAAATAATATATAAATGATAATATTAATTGTTAGGATGTCTACGATTTAATATTCATTTTACTACATTTTTCTGACGTATAAATCATTCTTTAGGACCAGATCTAACAGAAGTGTTAGGATTTCAATGAGGTTTAAAGTTTTCATAGCTTCCATAATGATCTTTATTAGTAACAGAAAAAGTTCAATAAATTCTTCTTCTACATTTATCCAATAAATTATAATCTTGATTCTCATTTCTAATATGTTCATTTTGAGCAGCTTCCATATCATGAGCCATATTTCGTAGTATACTACCAGGATTACGTCTATTATTTAAAAGATAACTATTACTTAATTGAGATCTAGTATCAATATCTTTTTTATTACCAAAACAATTACTAGAAAAATTTTTTTTTATAATAAAACTTTTGGTATTATAAGGATTTAATTTTATTTTATATATATCCTCACAATTTAAATTATGCATATAGATATTTTTGAAACCACTGAATAATTCAAATATATAACTTATAAAAATATCTGTAAATAAATTAAAACCAATTAACACAAAAGATATTAATTCAATAAAAAGATTACTATTATTAAGGTAAAAAATAAAAAATCTTGTTAAAAACCCAATTAAAAATAATATTAAGACATTAATAATTAATCCTTTTGATGATATAACAGTTTTATATATTTTATTCATTTTTATTTTATTATTTATATTAAAAGAGTACTAATTTACTCAAAATTTTATTCAAAATATTTATAATTAAGAACAGGCAACTCCGAATCGAATAAAGTTAATATTTTGACCTAAAATCGTATATAATTTTCCTAATTAAACTCATATTAATAATAATAATATTATTAATTATAATATATATATATATATATATTAATTTATACTATACTTTTAAATTAAATTATTTTGTTTTATTCTTATAACGAATATGTTTATGTTTAATTTCACTATCTTTTAATATAGAAGCATTATTTATACGAGCATTAATTTTATTAAAATGTTGTTGATCTCTAGTAACACGTGTCTGCATAATATCTCTAAATTTAGAATAGTTCTATTATTTACTCTTAACAAATTAAATATAATTATATTCAATTTATCTTATAAATATTTAAATTTTGGTCCTTTTTTAGATTTATTATCTTTTAAAGAAGATAGCATACGTTTATGTTTAATTTGCATAGACTCTAATGTAGTAGGATTATATCCACGAGCACTAATTTCATTCAAACGTTGTTGATTTCTAGTAACACCTGTTTGAATCATACGGTTAAGTTTATTATTCATAGACTTACTATCAATATGTCCACGAACAACAGTTTCTACAGGACCTCTACTAGAACTTTTACTACTATAATGTATTTTATTATTGTGATGATTATTAGTACGAAGAGGAGTATTCCTATTTTCTAAATATTTTCAAGTATCTAAATCAATTTGATTATTTGTACCAAAAGGATTTTTCTTATCAAAAATAGACTTTAGTTCTTCTTTAAAATCACATTTAATATCTTTAATTATTTTTTTAATCATACTTGAATGAGGATCAAAATACAATTTTCAATCTTCATAAGATTGAAAATCCCCTCTTCCTTTCTCTCATAAACATCACATTCCTTTACATCTAGCTAAAGTCTCATATTTAATATAAACTCCTTGTACAGTACGACAAGATGAAAAGGATGATTCCATAAAATCAAAAACTAATTTAATGATCTTACCTCTTTTACTATGATTAGCATTCATAATAATTACTTCATCACTTGAAAAACTATGACCTTCAACTATCATATTTTTAATAACTTGTTCACGTCTATCTCCTCAATCCACAACATCTTCATAATAAGTATCTCTAATACCTAATTTTGTTGAAGATGAAACAGAAGGATAATAAACAGACCTTACATTAGATCAAGGATCTTGACCTACATAAGACAAAGGTTTAAAAGTACTAGAAATATCATAATAACTATCAATTGTTGTACGTTTAGGAAAGGGTTTATCCGGAACAGCAGCAGAAATAGAAGCAGAAGCAGAAGCAGAAGCAGAAGCAGAAGCAGAAGCAAAAGCTGGAGCTGGAGCTGGAGCTGGAGCAGGAGCAGGAGCTGGAGCTGGAGCAGAAGCTGGAACTGAAACAGGAACAGGAGTAGAAGGAGTTCTCATATTTACACCTAAAACACTAGGTGTAAAAACTATATCTTCACCTTTATCAAATGAAGTAATATTAATACCTTGACCGTTTTTACTAGCTGTATTTAACTTATTTAAATCTTGAAAAGGACTTCTTTTAATATTAATAGTAAGCATAGTATTTTTATGTTTATTATACATTACTTCTTTATTACTAGATTCCCCTAATTTATATTCACTAAATAAAGAAGAACTACCTTTAGTTCTTCTTAAATATTTGCGATTATAACTACTTCCTTCATATTCAATACTCTTAATTTCTTTACCTTTACCCTTATTCATAGTAGTAATCTCATTATTATCCAGATTGACATTCTCTAAATTTTCTAAAGAAATTTTTTCTTTAGGAAAAGATCCTACTAATAATTTAGATTTATTATCCAAATTAGTGCATAGAA
>WNGJ01001796.1_pt1 | contig 28963 bp, 14 predicted proteins | sample 5400611 | NCBI WGS metagenome assembly WNGJ01 (sample SAMN13153375, study PRJNA577476) | soil metagenome | isolation source: 40 cm soil or saprolite under Garry oak tree replicate 1 | place: USA:California | collected 2016-06-15
GGGAGGTACCCAGGTCGCCATCCACCCACTCGGTCACGCGCCGGGAGGCGGGCACGCTCACCGAGACCGTTTTGGTGCCGCCGGTGCCGCGATCGGGTTGGGTCAGGTAGGCGATGGTCACCTGGCAGGCAGTGGTGGTGGGATTGCCCAGCGTGAGAAACTCTTTGAAGCCGGCGCCAGCACGCCCCTCGGCAAAGTACCACTGCTTACTGACCGGGCCTGTCACTGGAGGAGGTGTTGGTGATGGCGACGGGTCTGGTGTTGGAGGTATTCCACCGGTATAGCTCAGCAACTGCTGGTGGATGTACATCCCCATACTAACGGTAGGCGCTCCTGTATCAAAACTTAGTATTAATTGAGGATAGGCGCATCCACCCTGAGAAGTGGGGCTTATGTTATACCATGCCCAGGCAGTCCAACCCATCATATGTGCATCAAAGTAGCTGATCGCCTGGCTCACGAAATTTGAACCGCAGTCATATTGACCAAATTCAGCAGACACGACCGGAACAGTTGAAGCCAAGTATCCAAAATCGGCATCCCAAAGTTGGGGGGTATTTTTATCTGGATACGGGTATGGATGAGCGTCATAAACAACATTTGAGCCTGTAATCGGATTTTGGCCAAGTTTGCTGAGATCGTAGCCCCAGTTCGTGCCGGCCACCAGCACAAGGTTAGTTGCTCCCGTGCCACGTACAGCATTCACAAGCACTTGCATTCCGACAGCCTGATAGCTGAAAGTCTCATGGCACTGGCACCATGTCTCATAGGAGTTGTCTTTGGTCACCTGGCATCCCTGCTGCCAGCATGCCCAAATATTCTGATTTGGCACATTCGCAGGTGCAGGGTGCGGTTCGTTGAAAAGTTCGAAAAGGACATTGGGATAGCTTGAGCTTGGGTAAATCGAGGCAACCTGCTTCCAGAACGTAACGCTGTCGTTGTCTGGCATTTGCCAGCCCGCGCCTCCGCCTTTAGACTGCCCACCGGCATCACTCCATTGCAGATCGAGTATGACATTTAGTTTTAAAGAATTTAGGGCATCGACTATCTGCTTGACTGTTGCCTGGTATTGTGCGGCAGTGCAATTCTGCTTGGCATAACCATTCAACCAGAAGCTTTCAGCGAGTGGTAGACGTACTGTATTCCCGTACCAATATGTGCCACCAGGGAGGCCATTGGAAATGGGAGGACCCATAAGTGCAAGATGTTGTTGATTAAAATAACCAACATTGCCTGGACAGTAGTACTCCAGGCTATCACGCCCAATCCCGTGAAAGAGATAGGATGTATTATCATTTCCTAGAATAGCGTTTCCCTGTACTTTGTAGGGACCATCCGCGAACTGATGAAACGGCAATGACGATGCCGCATGGGCGGAATTGCTCCTGCTATGCGTCCAGAACGAACTGAGTGGTGAGAACCAGAACAAGCCAACCGACATCATTGCCAGTATCAGGAAGCTACCTACTTTAACTTTTTGAGAGTGTGACATTTACACATCCCTTCATAACATACGATACACAAGAACTACGCCGCCCAATAAGCTTCCTGTTATTGTAGCAGTGAAAATATAATCGTCAATATTTCAAAATGTTTCAACATGTTTCATCTTTTGATGCATAGAAAGGATTACACCCCCCAAAAAAGAACCCGCCATGCTCACTATCAGGGTATCAGACCCCAGGCGTGCGGCGGATTCTTTATTATTAAGTTGATAACTCAAATTGGCCAACGGAACGATCAATTATACCCGAACACATCGCTGCCGCCCTGGGTTCCGGAATCATTCCAGTACATGGGGCGCTCAGCAATAAAGGGACCAGCGTTCGATTGGACAGCCATTGAGACTTCGTAGCCATTGTAGCCATCACTTTTGTGATAGAGGTGCTGCATGACCGTCCCTACCATGTCCACCGTGTAGCGACTGTGCGAGACTACGATGACTAAGAATGTGTAGACCGTGCCCTTTGCATTGGCCAGAGTAATAGTAATGGTTTCCTGGTTAGCCGTTGGGTTCTGTATGGTCAGCCACTCGTCATACCCAACATTGGTGTAGCCTTCGGCAAAACTATAGGAGGTAGCTGTTGCTGGACCAACCTGGCCAACCACATCCGTCCCACCGGTAGCTGTCAGCGTCCGGCCATTGCCAACGTGTTTGTACTTGAAGAACATTTCACGTTCTACAACAATGTTGGCGCCGCTCGAAGTAATCTCCGCCGAGACCGACTGCGAGGTTGGATAGATGGCATTAGTATTTACATTCCAGGTAAGCTGACTTTGAGGGTTAACCGTGACATTGTATGAACGCCTTGTGCCATCAGTATACTCCAGGTTAATCGTGACGTTCGCATGTGTCATGTTGGGATCGAGATTGGCAATCACGAAATTCTCCTGGAACTGCCCGCCGGTGTAGCCCTCAGCAAAGAGCCAGTCGTTGGCCAGGTTCTGCACTCCCACCACATCTGCTGCGCCAGAGACCGTTCCCGCGTTTCCCCCATTGATGTTATTAAAGTAGGTGGGGCGCTCGATCACCACCGGCTGAGTCGAGCTTAGCGCTACTGCTACATGCGCAGGTAATGCTGGCGTCGCATTTGCGAGAAAAATTGTCCCACGAGTATCAGGCGCAACTGTCAACTGCTGTGTTCCAACCTGTTGCCCATTGGCAAAGTAATTGGCAGTAACTGTCGCTGCCGATGATCCAGGGTTCAAAATGGAGATGAACGAAGCGGCGCTTCCGCCACCTGGTTGGCTGCCGACCGCGAGATCAGCGAAGTAGAAGATCGTTCCTGCGCGGGTGATGCCAACCACGTCGCTGCCGCTGTTGATGCCCAGCGCGTTGAAGTACATCGGGCGCTCGGCCACGATCCCGCTACAATTGGGGGTAGTGGCGGTATCCACCGTGACAATGGCAGCATCGGAAATCCCAGGCCCGGTTGGTGATGTTCCCAGGTCTCCGTCAACCCACTCAGTCACGCGCCGGGATGCCGGAACGCTGACCGAAACCGTTTTGGTTCCGTTATTTCCCTTATCCGGCTGAGTTAAGTACTGTATATTCACCTGGCAGTTGGTATTGGTGGGATTGCCCAGCGTAAGAAACTCTTTGAAACCAGCCCCAGCTCGTCCCTCCGCAAAGTACCAGAGTTTGCTGACCGGGCCAGTTGCCGGGGTAGGAGGCGGAGTCGGACTGGGCGAGGGTGATGGCGAGGGCGTAGGGATTGGCGCAGGCACAGAAGCATAGCCACGCAAATACTGATAGATGAAGATGCCCATGTTAGCAGACGGCATACCCGAATAATCTGTAATCAGTTGAGGATACTTACAAGGGGAGCCTTCCGAAACCCATGACCAGCCTATCCAGCCGATCATATGCGCATCGAAATATGAGAGCAATTGACTTATGTAACTCGTGCCGCAATCATACTCTCCATTCTCAGCAGATAGAACCGGATAGGTATTGCTGATGTTGCCAAATGAAGCATCCCAATTGGGTGGCTGCTTGCCGTCGTAGGGATACGGATGCGTGTCGTAGACTACATTCGTGCCAGTGATGGGATAAGTAGCAATCTGGCTGAGATCATAGCCCCAATCCATACCACCCAGCAGCACCAGGTTAGTCGCGCCCGTGCCACGTACAGCACCGACCAGGGCCTGCATACCAACACTCTGGTAGGTGAACGTCTGCGTACACACACAGTCGCTTACCCAGGAGGTGTCGTTCGGGATGGTACATGGAGCAGCCCAGCATGACCACGGTCCTGGATGCGGCTCATTAAATAACTCGAAAAGTACATTAGAGTAGCTTGCGTAAATCATAGCGACTTGCTTCCAGAACATAACGCTATCAGTATCGGGCATTTGCCAGGCTGCACCCCCACCCGCAGCTTGTCCACCAGCATCAGTCCATTGCAGGTCAATCATGACATTCAGATGCAACGAGGTGAGTGTATCAACCGTTGTTTTGATCAGTCCCTGGTACTGTGCAGCGCTACACTGCTGGGCAGGTCGTCCGTTGAGCCAGTAGCCCTCGCTGAGGGGAAGCCTGACAGTGTTGGCATACCAATACGTTCCGTTGGAAGTATTGGCGCCGGGGCCCATATATGCAAGGTGCTGGGCATCAAAAAATCCATCACCCATACAGTCATACTCGAGGCTGTCACGCCCAATGCCATGAAACAGGTAGCGTTTGCCGTCAGCTCCAAGAATAGCGTTGCCTTGCACTGTGTAGGGGCCATTGGCAAATTTATTGTAGGGTAAAGATGAAGTTGCATGAGCAGGAGAAGCAGTTTCCGCCTTCTGCGCCCAGATGGAGCTGAATGGTTGGAACCAGAACATACCAACAGAGACTACTACGAGTAAGAGGGTGCTGATCAATCCGACCTTACGAGTGCGCGACATGTATACATTCCTTCATAATACGAGAACTCCATTAAAATAAACCCTGGAAAAGCAGCTTTTACCGCTGTTATGTTTGTCTCTGTGGCAATTGCACGGTTAAAAAATGAACCCGCCACGCTCACCATAGGATTCCAGACCCCTGGTTTGCGGCGGGTTCACTCTATTAAGTTAATGACCAAAATTGACTATCTGGAAGGTCAACTGTACAGTTCAGGCGATGGATACCCTATTGGTTCGAATTGCCGTTTTTAGACATTAACATCTTAGATCGCTTGCCACACTTGCACTGTGGTATCACCACCCCCTGGCTGCGATAGATCACCACCCCCTGAAGCAATGCGTTGCCCATTCGGCGACCACGCAACTGCTTTCACAGCACTAGAATTGCCAGAAAAGACGTTGAGAGTTTTCCCTGCCGGTGGAGTAAGTTTCCATACCCGCACCTGCGCCCATGAGCTAGAGGCGATATGCTGCCCATCAGGTGACCACGCCACCGCATAGATGTCGTTGGAATGCATGGTATAGGTGAGACGATTAGCTCCGGTGAAAGCATCCCATATTTGTACAGTATTATCTGGGCTACTACCTCCAGAAGCGATGTATTGCCCACTACCAGGTGACCACGCCACCGCATTCACTGCTTTAGCCCGGGAGTGGCCACGATACGTGTAGGAGAAGGATTTGCCACCAGTAGCAGCATCCCATACCTGGGCCGTTTTATCTGCACTTCCTGAGGCGATACGTGTGCTATCAGGTGACCAGGTTACCGACCATACGATATCAGTATGACCATGATAAGTGATGAGAGGTTTTCCTGTGTTCGCATCCCACACTTGTACCGTCTTATCATCACCCCCTGAGGCGATGCGCGTCCCATCGGGCGACCAGGCAACGGTACGTATATAGTCAGAGTGGCTACTGTATATAATGTGACTGTTGCCGGTGAGGGCATCCCACACTCGCACGGTTTTATCAGCACTTCCAGAGGCAATGCGCGTCCCATCGGGTGACCAGGCTAAAGCATTCACCGAACCAGAATGATCGAGAAAGGTGTAGAGCCCTTGCCCGGCGGGTGGAGTCGCATCCCACACCTTTACTTCTAAATCAGCACCTCCTGAGGCGACATGCTGCCCGTTGGATGATGACCATGCTAAAGCATATACCGGTTTGGTATGGCCCCTATAAGTGACGTAGATCTTACCGGGGGCTGCTATTGGTGTTAGTGTTGGATTCGAAGAAAACGCAAATGGATTCTGCTTTGAAACTATCAACCAGGCAGCGCCACCGGCCACAGCCACACTTCCTAAACCAAGAAGGCTCACCACAACGGCACGCCGTGAGACACGACGTGGGGGCTTATCCTTTGTCTGGGGAAGAACAGGCTCAGGAGTGACTACAGGTTGAGGAGCGACAGGCACAGTACCCGGAGTAGTAGAATGTTCATTGGTAGAATGCTCATAATGAGGCGTTGTACTCACCGGTCTGTTAACGCGTTCAGTAACAGAGGCATTAACCGTTGGGAACCCCTCCTCTTCTGTTGAAAACGTGTGAGACGAAGAGAACGCGTTAGAAGCTGAAGGAGGCAGAGGTGAAACAACAGTTGATGCAGTGGAGATCATACGTTGTTCTGGCTTGCTCGCCTGCTCCAGGGCATTTGCAAATGCTGATACACTGGCAAAGCGCTGTTCTGGTTCTTTGGCGAGCGCCGTCATCACCACTTGTTCTACTTCAGGGGAGATTGTCGGAACCTTGCTTCGTAAAGAAGGCGGTGAAGCAAGCATTTGTTGGCTATACAACTCGACAAAAGATCCTTGAAAAGGGCACATTCCACACAACCATTCGTAGACAACGACTCCTAGCGCATATTGATCACTGGCAGGTCGAGGCTTTCCCCGGATCTGTTCAGGCGCCATGTAGGACACGGTTCCAGCCATTTCCAATGTGCCCTGATCGTGTAGAGTTTGTAACACCATGGCTGTACCAAAATCACTGAGCAGCACTTCGTTGTTGGATCCCAGTAACAGGTTCTCGGGCTTAATATCGCGATGAATCAATTTTCTGTTATGAACATACTGCAAAGCAGCAGCGACCTGTCTGACATAAGGCACAACGTCCACTAGAGGCAAGATGCTGCCCCTAGGATGGCGCTTGCGCAACGTGCCATTTGAGGCAAATTCCAGCACGAGAAAAGGAACAGTATCTTCGACGCCGAACTCTAGAACTCGTAAAATGTTGGGATGAGTTAATCCAGCAATGGTGCGTGCTTCATTGAGAAACCCTTCCATTTCTTCATCTGTCAACCGCACTTGTAACACCTTGATGGCAGCCTGGGTTCTGAGAAATACATGCTCACCCAGGTAAACCTCAGCAAAACCTCCCAGTCCCAGGAGGCGGATCAAACGATAGTTACCTAGCCGTTGTCCTTGACGGTTTGTCATCTTTAAATCCCTTCTTTGGAACTATTCGGCCTCTACTCTCCCGATGGACGAATCGACTATAATTGCTGAAGGATATTGAAACCAAGCGTTTTGGAACAAGTAGAGAGAGGTTACGACGTACTAATCAACAACTCCGGCGGCCATCATACAATGACGAGTACATACAAAGGTCTGAGGATCAATATTGAGTTCTCAGCGGGCTGAGAAAAACGGGCTATTCTCAAGAATAGCAACTTTCGATGCGGAATCTCTTACTAACTCCGATTATACCACAGCATTTACACATTTGAAAATAGTTTTCACAATGTGAAACCAACTATTAAACTTGCTAACGACGACTTTGAGGTTTATAATTGAAAAAGCAGAGTTTGGATTAGAGATGACTCATGTTGTAACGCATATTTGTTATGTAAAGATAGGAATGTAGACAAGGGAGACATTTTTCGGCCTGTCGATAATTGAAAGCTAGTTGAGGCGTTTATGGAGGGATGATTTGAAGACTCTGAAGAATCTTGTCTTTTCATATCGACGCATGGCTATTTTTCTCGTCATCATACTTGTTATGGTGCTTGTCTTGATAGGTGTCAGGCAGCTTGTTCTTCAACCAACGCATGCGGTGCCAGATAAGTTTGTAGCACGTGTGGGGTCCCAATTGCTCCTGAAAGATAAACCATTCCGCTTCTCCGGCGCGAATATCTATTGGTTGGGGCTAGATGAAAATGTAGACGGGGTAAAATATCCAACCAGGTTCAGAGTAGACGATGCGTTGGCAACGGCTCAGGAGATGGGGGCGACGGTGGTGCGTGCCCATACACTCGGCATCTCCGTAGGATGTCCACTTTGCATTGAACCGTCACTTGGCGTGTTCAATGAGACTGCTCTTCAACACGTAGATTATGCCATCATGTCGGCAAAGAAGCATGGTATCAGGCTCATTATCCCGCTGGTAGATAACTTTCACTACTATCATGGAGGAAAGCATACATTTACCGATTGGCGTGGTATTGCAGATGAGAGACAATTCTACTCCAACTCTACGGTGATCGGCGATTTTGAGCAATATATCAGCCAAATTCTCGATCGAGTGAATAGCTATACTGGCATTGCGTACAAGGATGATCCCACTATACTCGGCTGGGAGACTGGCAACGGTTTATCAGCACCGCCGAGTTGGGTTCAGACGATTGCCGGGTATATGAAATCCATCGATCCCGATCATCTGATTATAGATGGAAATAATGGACAAAGCTATGCCTCGTCGAATTTTGCTCACGATTTAGATCTAAGCGATGTCGATATCTACACTGGACAATATTACCCGCTGAATAGTTCTGCGTTAAATACGCAAGCAGGCCAGGCGCTGCGAGCTAATAAGGTGTTTATTGCCGAAGAGTATGCCTGGAATAACATAGGGGGAGGAAGCCCTCTCTCTGAATTTTTAACCTCTGTAGAGACGAACTTTGCAGTAGCTGGAGATCTCTTCTGGTCATTGTTCAGCCACAACGACACGTATGGATATGTTCAACATCATGACGGGTACACGCTTCATTACCCTGGAGATACAGAGGATATGCGTGACAGAGTAGAGGAACTCCGTGCCCACGCCTACGCAATGAAAGGTGTGCGGGTTCCTGTATATCGCACGTTTGGAGATCCTCTCATCACGAAGACAACCCCAGAACTCGAGTGGCGAGGAGTTGCAGGGGCTTTCTGGTACACGATAGAGCGCTCTAAATCTGGTCCCGATGGGCCCTGGATAGTTATCTGTGACAGATGCACAGACAACGAAACCCCCTGGATGGATAAAAATAGACCTGTGGGATTAGTATGGTATAGGATAAAGGCATTTAACCCGTCGGGAGCAGGCAACTATTCAGCTGTTCAAGAGGGTGAACGGCTCCCTGCTAGGGATCCATGCAGTCGGAAATCAATGCAATGCCAAACACAACGAGACTACTCATGGTTCACGTATTTTCCGGGCAGTTCTAAAGAGTTGTCCCACAAGCTACGTGCTTTTCAGACCGAGAGATCGAACAGGTGTACTGCTGTTGCCCAGAGGTTCGAACGAATTGTTCCGAAAGGTGTATGTTTGGAGTCGTTGAAGAGCTGCCAGGCCCCATTTCGACAGAAAATACTCCACTCTGGTTCAGGTCATCGTCACCACGTGGGGAATACAATTCATTCATGTCCTAAAAGCAGATCGATGCGTTCAGCTCCCACGTTACTTTTGTACTCTATGCCTGAGTATTAGACTGGCATAAAGTGACTGAATATAGCAAGCAACGTTATACAAATCGGGGAGATATGTGACCAGGCTATTTCTCATGTCCGAGAAAGTGGGGCCTGTCTTGATACATTTCAAGACATCTTTGACTCTCTTTATTTTTCAGTATCTCTAAGCTTGGGCACCCACACATAACATTCTGACGCTCACCCTACTCAACTTCTCAAACCCAAATAGATGGATTTATTGGATGAGGACTGGAAATGCAAACTGATCGCCCGAAGGATCGAGCATCAGCGCGTCTAAATCAATTACGGTATCAACGGCTTAAAAGTCAAAACGGGAAACAAAATGAAATAGTTGATGTCGATAAGATCCAAACTATGTCGATGTCTATTTCGCACGTGTCAAAAGTGCCTGAAAGTGCATGTTGTGACGAGTCAACGATGCGTATGGGAACAGTAACCCAACAGGAGCCAGTCGGAAAATCCACCGGCATACCGTTTTTGAGTACTATGCCTGTGCCTGTCGTTCCCATCGGAATCTTACCGGAGGTAAACACACCTCCCTATATTAATAGCTTAATCGCTACTCATGCTAGAAAAGGAGTATTCGTTGCACTTGTACCCTGGTTTTATCGGTGCTTTTTAATTTGTGCAACAGGGATCCTTACGCTGTTACTACTTCGGATCCAGGCCGTACTTGACCATATTCCGTTGCAGACTTCAATCTGGCGAACTGGCGTTCAATGGGCGGAATTGACCTGGCTAGCACCGGTGCCATTGGCGATTATCCTCTGGTTGGGTTGGTTCATTTTTGCGGAAGCGGTCGGTCCAAATCCAATCCCTATTAGCGTACCTTTCATTACTGCAAAGCAAGGCATTTTCGCTTACGCACCAGCAAAACCAGTGAGGCTCGTCTTTCGTTTTGTGACCAAGGGAGACAACATCGATGTCTTGCGCGACAGCGTAGTAGCAGTACACAAGGCATTTGCGAATTATCAACATGCTTCCGGGCCATACCATATTGAGATTGTAAGTGAGTGCCCTGTATCTCTCAATATGGGGGTAGATTTCAGAACACATATCTATGTTGTCCCTCCGGGCTATACAACACAATATCGATCGCGCTTCAAGGCACGAGCATTAACTTACTTACAGGAGCAGGTGCGTCCACAGTCAGAAGATTGGTACATTTATCTTGACGAGGAGAGCCTTGTTGATGAGAAGTTGCTAGCAGGGCTTTATCGCTTTATTCAGCGATCCATAGATACCGAAACCCACGCGCAGTATGATAGAAAGAAGCATCATCCAGCAGGATTGATTGGACAGGGAGCGATCTTGTACCAGGGAGGAAACTGGTTTTTTCGAGGCGCCGATGCCTTGCGGACAGCGGATGACCTGGGAAGGTTCCGTCTCCAATATGCTCTAGGCAAGCCATTGTTTGGTATACATGGCTCCTTCATTGTGATCCGAGGGATAGATGATGCCCGTCTCTCATTTGATGTTGGCTCAGCAAATTCGATCACAGAAGATGCTGCCTGGGCACTACGGGCATGGGCACAAGGTTTCCGTTTTGCGTGGGTAGATGGCTATCTGCATGAGCAACCACCTCAGCGTGCAAGAGATTTTGTGCGGCAGCGCAGTCGCTGGCTGTCAGGCATTCGGGCGGTGTTAGGAGATACAAAAGTTCCCATCCGTTATAGGCTTTGCCTTGGTGTATTTACTGGACTGTGGCAACTTGCATTTCTGCCTTTCCTGGTAGCCGTTGTAGCCTTGTTTGTGCATGCCAGTCCATTCGTGTGGATGCGGTTACCGGCAGATTTTGCCTGGGCAACATTTACGCTAGCATATCTACAAGGCATAGATGTTCAGGGCAAGCATTCACATCCCTTTCTGAAAAAAATGCAGATGGAGTTGCTATGGAAGCGCATCGTTTCCTGGCTATTAGTACTCTGTAGTATCTGGTATTCGTTGTTAGAGGCAGCAGGGGTAATCTATAGTCTGCGACCAAAGCAAGGATTTTTTGTTATTCAAAAACAACCTAGCCTGGCAGCAGAAAACAAGGTCGATAACACACATACACAGCCATATCCGCAACCCCCGAACACAACAACCATGGAGAGAAGAGTTTGAAACGGCGTTCGTATCGTGTCTATTTCATTGCTCTAATCTTGATGGCGTTAGGGGTGCTTCTTCAGGGGCTATTGCTAAGTGGGCATGTACCTTTCGTGCGCCTTTCGCCATTTCGTGTGCGTTCAGTGCCATTTGAACGATACCAAACTGCAGTCGCAGCAAAGGACCAAAGTGCTACCCTGACGGTACGAATGCAAAGGCCCAATTTCCAAACAGGAATGATTTTTCCTCAATGGGGAACGAATGCCTATAATTCCACAGATACAAATTGGCAGATTGGGCTACATGACATAGCGTATCAGACGGCTGCACAGTGGATCGAGTTACCAATTAATCTCTATCAGTCCTCCGTCTATTCAACACAGGTTACCATATCAGAAATCACACCAACACCCGAAGCAGTAGCAGCAGGGATACGCAAAGCACGGGCTATGGATTACCATGTGTTTATAGCACCATTGGTGACCGCTGGCGGAACCTTAACATGGTCAGGGTCGATTCAATTTTCTACAACCCAGCAAATGCAGCAATGGTTTGATAGCTATTGGCAAGCGTTCCAGCCGTATGTAGTAGCTGCTGCTCAGGCTGGCGCCGAAGAACTGGCAATAGGTACCGAACTCGAGAAACTACAACCTGCACCTGCAGATCTCTGGAATCAGTTGATCGAGAGAATACACAAGATATTTCCTGGAGAACTGACATATGATATGAACTGGTCATCTCTTTATCTTCCAATACCCTCCTGGATGATTCATAATCTGTCTTTGGCCGCTATTGGAGTCTCGGTCTATATTCCACTGACAGACATACCTCAGAGACTCGACCCGGCTCTACTGCCAGAATTATGGCAAGAAAAAATCGGAAAGCTGCTAGATTCACTAGCAGTGCAAACCAGGACGCCGGTGTTCATATCAGAGATTGGCTATCGCGACAGCGCGTTTGCGCTTTATCGTCCCTGGGAAAGAGATGCGCAAGCGCAGGCAGAACCAAAGGATCCCCAAGAACAGGCAGCAGCATACAATGCAGCATTGACGAACACGATTGCTGACCCACATATCATAGGGATCTACTTCTGGGCATGGTCCGTTCCGTTATTTGAACCAAACTGGAAACCTGCGGCTAAAGTACTTTACACGTGGTATACATCACCACTGGCATAATCCTATTTCATAGCTTGACTGATGGAGGTATGTGTCCCTGGGAAGTTTTCACGAGCCACCAGTCCCACAAAGGAAAGTAGTTCCTACTCTGCTACGATTGATGCAGACTGCAGAGGTATCACCTGCGACTCATTTACACTCTTATTACTGCTATATCCATTAGTATCGATGAATACCGGTATTGATGGTAGAGCTTGCTGTACATTTGTAGCTACAGCAGGTAGATTGCACTCCATCACCACACCGTTGTCAATGTAGAGGCGATAAGGGAACATAGCAGGGTCGAAAGCGTTGCTGTGCGAGATAAAGAAAGTCTGCTCAAAATGCTGCGAGAGCAGGTGACCTGTGACGAGGTCGACAAGAGCCAGCATACGGTCATGACTAGCCAGGCTCAGTGGCTCATCCAACAAGAGGAAACCTGGAGCGGCGCTCAATTCATGCGGAAGCGCGGCGATGGTGAAGGCCAGGCGCAAGGCAAGAGAGATTTGATCGGCGGTACCAGCGGAGAGAGCTGATTGTGGGATATAAGCGGCGGCGGCTGGTTCCCAGACGCTGAGTTGGAATGCGCCACCACTGGCAACATCCTCTTCAGGTTCAGTGGAGAGGGAGACGTCATGATAACGTCCACGCGTGAGCAGGGGCAGCAATTGTTGCAGGTAATACTCTGTATGCGGAATCATCTTACACATGAGCCGTTCAATAGTAGCATTAATCAACAACCCACCACGTATTTTAGTCTGATAACTACGTTCCTGTTGCTGCATACGTTTGCGCGCTTGCTCCAGGTCAAGTTTCTCCCTACCAGTTTCAAGACGTGTACTGGTTTCCAATTCCTGTTGCTCGCACTGCCGCAGTTCTAATTCAACGGTGGCAAGTTGCTTTTCCAGGCGAGAGCGGTTCTCTGGTGAGTTCTCACCGATGAGAGGCCAGACGGCGGAGATATCGGTAAGTGTATAGGTTTTGGTAGGTGGCCGGTTGCGTTGAGCGAGCATCGTTGCAATACGTTCATGCGCTTGCTCAATCTCATGTTTACACAGATCGATTTTAGCCTGAGAAGCGCCCTCCTGTATTTTGAGAAGCTCGAGTTCGTGCAGAATAGCCGACTCGTTGGCTTCTTGTATTTCACGTTCGCAACGAGAATGCAAGCTTTGCAGGGCTTCGGCAAAAGGATTTGGAGGAATGACCCAACTGCCGAGGGAACTACTGTATTTTGAAAGTTGCCTGTAGTATTCAGAGAGTGATTCCTGGCTCTCTTTGAGGCAGGTGATCTGTTTAGTATGACGGTCCTGGGTCTCGAGTTTACGTCCGAGGGTAATGTGCAATGACTCCAGTTGTTTGCGTGCGGCAGCTTCTGCTGTGCTGATGGCGGTCTGCCCAAAAGAGAGACCAAGAGACTGGACACGTTGGCGTAAGGAGTCCTGCAAGGTGCGCAAAGCTTCACGCAATGAAAGCTGCTGTTCCCGCGCGCGTTCGATTTGCCAGAGGGGATTACCGGCCTGGAACTGTTCGTGTTGCTGCAGGATGGCCAGTTTACGCGTAAGGAGGCCCTCGAGGGTGTCTTGATGAACTTTAAGTTTCGCCACAAGCTCGGGCAACAAATCCATTTTACCATCGATGGTGGTGATTTCGTGCTCAGTAGATGTGATAGCTTCCTCGACATCGGCACGAAGTTGCGCTTCTGAAGGTGTGATAGTTGTTGAAGAAAGCGTTGCACTTTCTACGTCAGATGTAACAGGTGCAGGCGCCAGGACAATAGGCAAGCCCTCCTCGCTAGCGGCTGTAGTTATCTCGCTACGCACATGTGTGATACTTTCCTCGCTGGCATGTATTTTTTCGTCGATATCGTCCCAGCCCTCTGCCCGGCGCAAATCTTGCAATTGCGCTTGCTTCTTGCGCAGCGCAGCAACGGCTTCCATGGTAACATTGACCTTGTTCCGAGCGGAGAGAGCTTGATTTTGGCTGTCAGTCAGTTGCTGTTGCAGGTCAGCCGGGCTTTGATCCTGACCCGGTATTTGTTGAAGAAGAAATGCAGCTTCTTCAACGGAGTGAGGAACGGTGCCGCCGAGCGAGCGAATTTCATGCTCAACCTGGTCAAGAGCATCGTGGTTGCCGGCCACGCGGACTGCGGTTTCGCGCGCGGCAACCATCATACCGACGCGACTGATTGCTTCCTGCGCCTGGTGATTAGCTTGCTTTTCTTTTTCGCGAGTTTTGCGGTAATTTTGTAGGCTCAGTCCTGCGCCTACGAGGAGCAAGAGGGTAGCCACGCCAGCAACGGTAGCGAAGATGTTTGAGTGATGGAGTGCTTGAATGAGGGTGCCACTACCACAAAGGATGAGCAAGACAACACAGGCTATAAAGATACCCAGTTGTAGAGTAGCAGTACGGCGCATAGCGAGGACAGCGAGTGTAAATTGCTCCTGCTGGTCATGGGCAACTCTCACATGCTGTTCGGCGTCGGCGAGTCCCAGGGCCAGACCTTTTACGCGCCGCCATTCTTCAAGTTGGAGACGGATATTGAGCTGTCGCCAGCGCTTTTCGATTGCATCAGCGCGTTCCTGCTCCTGCTGAGCTTCCTGTTCGACCAGGGTGAGTTCCTCTTCAGTCTCTTGCAGTTCTACACGAGCTCTGGCAAGTTCAGCACTATTTTCCTCGGCCTGTATGCGACTAGCCAGTATACTGGTATGCGCTTGCTCGGCTTTTTCGAGGGTAGTAAGCCGTTCAGCCAGGGCCTGGAGACGTTGGAGACGCGTTTCCAACTGCGGTCGTGCTGAGCGAAACTGTGCTTCTAGTTCGTGTTGTGATTGTTTGACCTCGTCGACTAACAGGCGAGTATGTATGATCTGGTCATCAAGGTCTGCAAGCTGCTTCTGGATCTGCTCATCCTGCTTGAGCTCTTGCTCCAAATCTCTAATAGTATTGACGGCGGCGAGTAAATCTGCGGCCATGCGTTCCAGAGTGCCAAACGAGCGAGTAAGATCTGAGAGGTCACGCACACGTTGTTCGAGGGCGGGTAACTCTTCACGCTCGCGCCGCTCAAGTTCAGCAAGCTGATGCTCAAGTTCAGGAAGCTCGCGTTGCGCCTCGGCGATGGTTTCGTAAGCAGCAATGATTGCTTCAAGTATGCTCTGCGCTTTTCTGAGCTGCCGTATGCGGTTCTTTTGGCCTTTAAGCTCTCCTCGTTTGTGCTGAAGTTGTTCAAGCGCGAGTTCTTGTTCTGCAATTTCGGCTTCCTGTTGGCTTACCTTGACAAGGGCTTCGCGAACGGTGACAGCGTCGAGGGCAGCTTCGAGCTGGCCGAGTTGCATGCTCAAATCTGGTATGCGATTCTGTATTTCGGCTAGTTGGAGGAGTTCGGCGGATTCAACAAGCAGACACTCGTCTTCTGCAGTTACTTTAAATTGTTCGGTCAGGTGAGTAAGTTTTTCGAGTCCAAGTAATTTGTGCAAGGTGGCTTCGCGTTCCCTACCGCTGAGTTGTTCCAGGTGGCTCAACGCCTTCTGCTCTATAAGGCAGGAGCTACGCAGTGTCGCGCTATCGATATGACCTATTTCGGCGATAATTCGTGCATTTACGACATCAAGATCGGTGATAAGCTCTTCTTCTGGCATACCGAGTTTATGCACATTGAGGACAACAGTCTGGCCCTTGCCACGTTCAATGCTACGCGTGATGGTGAGTTCAGTAGGGCCGATTGTAATAATCAGAGAAACAGTAGCCTGATTTTCGCCATAGAGAATAAGATCATCGTAGCGCCTGTTCTCACCTTGGGAAGGTTTCTTTCGTGGAGAGGTGTGAGATTCACCATAGAGAGCAAAGTAGATGCTTTCGAACAAGGTTGACTTGCCTGCTTCGTTTGGGCCTTGAATCAGGATGCTGCCTCTTTGGGGAAAATGCAGGTCAAGCTTTCGTAAGAGCCTAAAACGTTCGACTGTCAGATGTTTAAGAATTATCATGAAATCTTACTCCAATGGCGGGTCTTTAAGACCTGGAAGGTTGCTATCTACATATACCTTAGTGCGGCTAACAGTTCTTCTTTAGTGGCCTGTAAGGCACTTCGCTCCTGTTCATCAGGGGCGGCGGCAATCCATTCGTCTGCAAGGGCAATGAGTTCCTCACGGGGAGAAAGGCGTTCATCTCTGCGAAGAGTATTCACGTGCTCATCAGCAGAAGAAATAAATTCGTGTTCGGACAGGAATAAAAGCGCGCTGTCGTCAATTGCCAGAGCAAAACAATGCTCTTCTGCGTATTGCCTTATGTGATTGAGATCGAGTTGATGGTACTGGTTACGCGTGAGAGCTCCTTCAAGTCGAAGTTGTACCATAGCGTTGTCAGCGCATAATGGACACAGGCGCTCAAGAATGTTTTCGGTGACATTTATATGGTCTGCGTTTGTGTCCCGCGGCCACAATTCAGTTGCGCGTACAACCAGGCGGCGCAACTGGAGGGCTTCTACAGCGATATGTTTGCACCAGCGGACACCATCGGCGGCAAGGCCGATAAAGACGAAACCCGGTTCATCATCAGGATCATTGAAATCGATATGCTGCGTGGCTCCCGCAACGATGAGATCGCACTGACCAATCGATACGTGCCGATACGCATGATGGTAGCCTGCTAGAATATAGCGAAATGCTGATTGGTTAGCTATGCTGGCTCTTTTGACCTGAGCGCGTATGTCGAGTAAGGATGTTCCTGTCGCGAAGCCTTCAATTGGGGCATTAAGCACAAGCATGGAAATAGCAGCGCGCTCAATGTTGCTTTGCATGCTCAGACATTCTAGAGGGTCGCCTTCCTGACCGACCAGGATACTGAGGCCACAGATACCAACCAGGGTATCTCGTATAGCAAAAACCACAGGTTCGAGAGATTGAATTTCCTGTGCCTGATCAAACTTTTGCTGTCTGGATACAGCTATAGTTGGCGCGAAATAGTGGAGGGCTCCCAAACGCGCATAGCTTAGCTGAGGAGCAGGAACGGACGAGGCGAACTGAGTTCCTCCAGTATCCATCGAGGAGTGTGTTTCAACCGATGTGTCGTGGATGCCGCCAACAGCAAAAGCCCGAATGCCAGCCTGGCGCAATTGGGCAAGGCATTCAGCAACAAAACTGCGATCTTGCTCATCTGGATATGTCGTATCAAACAGATCTCCGGCTTGCACAAAGAGATCGACACCTTGACCGATAGCAAATTCGGTTGCCTGCCGAAAAGCGTGGCGCAACTGCTGCTTGCGCTGCTCACGCTTGCGAGGATGCTGACCTGGTGCGGTAAACCCCAGATGATTGTCGGCAGTTAGTACAATCGTAATAACGTCATGTCCCTGTTCTTGTTTTTCGCTTTCCATCTGCATTAATTCAGGATTCTGCTCCATATCTTCTACTTCTCCTTATGACGAGTCTATCATAAACTTCGGTGTTTAAAAACTTGTTGCCAGGAAACAGGGACTATTTGGGGAATAGAGAACTTCGCGAATGTTGAGGATACAGGGTCTGGGGATCCAACATGCAGCCTTTTGCCGGGATGTGGCGTGTTCACACACTTTGCTTGACTATAATAAATGCACCTGGTACAAAAGTAATATTTCTGCCGGAATCAGGAACATTTCATAACAATTGAAAGTCTAATATGAGAAGCTAGGGAATCTGCTTTGTTGCTAAAAGAAGCCGGGTGCCATATTTAACGCCCACTATTTGTCAGAAGTTGGTTTGCTGTGGCTTCCAACCAGAAGTCCTAAACGTTTGACTCTATGAGGGCGGGCTATTATTCTATCGCAGATGAGATTTATTGAACCATGTATATGTTAGATATAAGTATCTATAGAGTTCAGATATTGATTTCTAAACAGAAGCAAAGGCGCTTTTCTTATGAATAACTTAAATGGAATAACAAAGCTATATGCGCCCAGGGAGCGGAATCACGTGGAGGGATTAGCGCGTTTCGACCTGGAACAGGAGAATAAACGGATGCTGCTATCGTTTGCGAACAGTATCCAGGAGCGTGATATTGTGACCTATGAGCACTCACGCAGGGTGGCAACATATGCTCAACGATTGGCTCGCTATTTAGGGTGGAACAGGCGTGATGCGCGTGACTTAGCGTTAGCAGCTTTAGTGCACGACCTGGGCAAAACGTGGATCGCGAATGATATTCTACTCAAAGCTGATGTGCTCTCAGATGAAGAACGCAGAACAATGGAACGTCATCCATTAATTGGGGCACGGATTCTGATCGGCTGTGATGTGCATCCCTTTTACGTAGAGACTGTACTGTATCATCACGAAGCATGGGATGGACGGGGCTATCCGTCAGGATTGAAAGGGGAAGAGATTCCTTTGAGCGCACGCATTCTGACCGTGGCCGATGTCTATGATGTATTGACATCGCAGCGCTCTTATAAAGAGGCTATCTCAAAGGATGCGGCGCGAGAGCGCCTTCTATCAGGCTCGGCGACCAGTTTTGATCCCATGATTGTGCGTGCAATTCTGAATCTGTTGGATGCACAGCCAAATTTTACCCTGCCACAACGTATTTGCGCGATACCAGGGGCGGTGAAACCCACATATCATGCTGCCAGTTCGGTCAGGGTGTAGAACCAGGTTTAGAGAATCATACTCAGAAATGCACGTGTACGTTCGTGTTGAGGATGGTCAAAAATCTGCTCGGGTGTTCCCTCCTCTACAATCACCGCATGGTCCATGAAGATGACCTCATCAGCGACTTCGCGGGCAAAACCCATTTCGTGAGTGACCACTATCATGGTCATACCTTCTTTAGCAAGCTGATCCATCACCTTGAGCACCTCGCCTACCAACTCGGGGTCAAGCGCTGATGTAGCTTCGTCGAAGAGCATCAACTTGGGCTTCATAGCCAGCGCGCGCGCAATAGCAACGCGTTGTTGCTGACCACCGGAGAGCTTATGTGGATAGGCATCGGCTTTATCAGCAAGGCCTACTTTTTCAAGCAAAGCTACAGCACGTTCTTTCACCTCAGCTTTGGGTTGATGTAGTACATGAATAGGCGCTTCGATAACATTCTCAAGTGCCGTCATATGCGGGAAGAGATTAAAGCGTTGAAACACAAAGCCGATCTGAGAGCGAATACGGGCAATAGTGGCCTCGCGATCCTCTACTAATTTTCCATTCACCTCACGATAGCCTATCATTTCACCTTCTATATATATATGACCGCTATCGATCTTCTCCAGGTGATTAATGCAGCGCAAGAGTGTTGTTTTGCCGGAGCCACTTGGCCCAATAATCACCACAACCTGGCCTCGCTTTACAGTAAGGTCAATACCATCCAGAACCGTCAGACTGCCAAAGTGCTTGACAATCTTTTCAGCTCGCACCATTTCGATTCCGTTAGTCCTTTGTATGTCCATGCTTATTACTACTCCCTAGCGCCCACTAACCAGGCTACCACCAGTTCGGTCTCCAAATCCCATCATACGCATAGTCCAACTCTTTTGCGCTTTGAGCTCAGTGGCTGTCAAGCGATTTGGGTCCATCCGATTCTCGATATAGCTCTGAATATAACCCCACACGGTAGTAAGTATGAGGTAGTAAAATGTCGCAACTACCAGTAATTCAAAATAGCTGAAGCTTTGTGAACCATAGACCTGAGCAGTGTATGTAAGTTCGAACAGACCAATTACGGATGCCAGAGAAGTTGTCTTGAGCATATTATTGAACTCATTGCCCAATGGTGGCACAATCACACGTGCTGCTTGCGGTAATATGATGCGGCGCATGGCAAGAGCATAACGCATACCTAACGACTTCGCAGCCTCCATCTGCCCTGGGTCTACAGATGTAATGCCAGCACGGACAATTTCTGCCATATATGCGCCTTCATTGAAGGAGAAGGCAATCAGCGCAGCAGAATAGATGGTAATATATGGGACGAGGCCAGGAAATACTTCAGGAAAACCAAAATAGAGCAAAAGAAGCTGTACCAGGAGTGGACTACCGCGAAACAGCCAGATATAGAAACGAGCTGGTAGAGAGAGCAAGGGATAACGCGACATACGCATAAGGGCAAGAAACAGGCCGATGATGACACCACAAGTCTGTGAAATCACAGCGATCCATAACGTTGTCCATGCAGCGCTGATAAATAGTCCCGAAAAGAGATATTGCCCGACGATGTCCCAACGAAACACCTGGAACCTCCTTGTAGACAGCTCGTAGGGGCAAGATTTTGAGATGTACCGAGCCTTGAGTTGACCGATCATCGTACACACTGCCCCTACACACTACTACTCCTTAATTAGGCTAGAATGGACCAACGATCAATCTAGGGGATCGCTTCGTTGGTTAATCCCCACTTTTGAATGAGGGAATTATACGTTCCATTGGCCTTCAGTTGATTAAAGGCTGTTTGGATAGCATTAAACATTGAAGTATCACCCTTACGCACTACAATACCTTCAATTCCGGCGTTGACTACCGAACCTCCAACAGTAAATTGACCGGCATGTTGTTTGTTATAGTAGTCGGTAACCGGTGAATCTTGATAGGTTGCAACGACACGACCGCTTGCCAGCAATTGTATGACATCGGTTTGATTTGTCAAGGCGGTAATCTCAATCGCAGGCTTCCCAGCTTTTTTACAGGCATCATTGGCGGTATTCAAATCAGTTTGCTCTATGGTACCGTTCTGCACTCCAACCTTCTGTCCGCAGAGGTCGGCTGTGCTTTTAATATTCAAGGGGTTGCCAGCCTTTACTGACAGGGACTCACCAGCATTGAAGTAGGGTACAAAATCAACCTTTTTCTGACGTTCGGGGGTCACACTCACCGCTGAAATAACCACATCAAAGCGTTTTGCCACCAGGCTATTGATGATGGTGTCAAAACTCGTCGTGACGACTTTTGCCTGGAGGCCCATTCGCTGAGCAATCGCCGTGATCAAATCAACATCGAAACCCGTCGCCTGATTCGTTGCCGTGTCAATGTATTCCTGTGGGATTACTACTACCCGTAGTAGTAGTGCTGCCACATGCTGCGAGCAGTATGGTAAGCAAAATCAACATTCCCACACATACCATGCCTTTTGAAGCACGCCTGCTTCCTTTTTTGTGCGAATAAGCTTTCATAAAGAAACCTCCTCTGGTAAAAACCTCTAGATTGTTGAAAGCAAATCCAGTGTAACACAACCATTACACAGGTACAGGAAAGGCCTTATAGTATACTCCCAGGCCCGTGCGTTATCTTGCTCTGTTCCTTTCAACTGTACCTATTCGTAACTACGTTCCTGGCAAGCAGTGTATCACAAAGGTAAAAAAATAGGGAAGAAAATATCACAATTTCTTGATATTAGGAAGATGACAGTAGAATAAGCTGGGAAAACATCACCCTACACTTTATTTGTATGTTACACTAAAGGTAGGGGATGATGAGTTTCGATACGAAATCCGACCGCCAAGAGGAAGAAATACTCTTGAAAGACATTCGTGAACGCCCATACATAGGATAAATGCGCATTACACGGATGAGAGGAATACTATGCCCATCGCATTTGATCGCGCTATCTGCTGTGACTTGCATGAGACTATCTCACGTGAGTGGCTCATAACAAATGGACTTGGAGGCTATGCAGCCGGTACAGTTGCAGGTACACTGACGCGCATACAACATGGCCTGCTGGTGGCATCATCATGCGATGAAGCTTCTCCGCGCCTATTATTGGCGAAGATCGATGAAGAAATTCTTTTCGACCAGCGCACATACTATCTTGGCACCAATGAGTACCGCGATGGAACCATGAACCCCGCGGGCTTCGTCCACCTTGAAACATTTCGTCTCGAAGAAGGTTTCCCTGTCTTTACGTATAGGATAGGTGGGATCGATGGGATTCTGCTTGAAAAACGTATCTGGATGCCCCAAGAACTTAATACCACGTCCATTCAATACCGTGTACTCCGTGCAAGTACACCAGGTGGGCACCTTTACAAGAATCTGCGCACAAACAATGGACGCAGTTCTTATGCACACCCCGATGCAGATCAACGGGTTCTCACACTCACATTGCTGCCATTTGCAGCGTATCGTCTCTACAACGAATACCAACACGGTAATAATGACTGGCATTTTCAAGTACAAACACACCAGCCTGAGCATAACTCCATTGAAGGTGAGAAACAGCAGAGTAGTTACGCTGGTGACGAGATAGCAGGTTGCACGATTCGCGCCCGGGATGGAGCACAACCATATCATATTTTTGCGGTAGGTCACGCGGGAAGCGAGGCAACTTTTATTCCCACTGGCGTCTGGTACTGGCATTTCTTGCGCCGGTTAGATCAAACAGCAGGTTTAGCTGCGATAGATGATCTCTACCTACCTGGAGTCTTTCGCGCCAAATTATGGCCTGGCGAAGACTCCACATTAACAATCATCGCAACTGCTGAAGAATTGTCATCCCAAATCTTCAGTGCCAGCCAGCTCACACTCTCCTATAAAAATGAAGTAGAATACCAGCATAGTTATGTACAGCCCCAACGCTATTTTGGTGAAGGCGGCGCGACGGTACATACTCATCCTATACTACCTATCGCTAACACATCTCTTCCATCCAAGGCAGATGAAGAGTTTCTTCACCTCCTCAAGCAAGCTGGGAGTCGCTTCTTAGCAAAGCGCACTATACCATGCAGCGATTTTTCAAGCAATCATGCCCCATCTCCATTTTTTAATGACACTGAAACCGTTCCTATCCTTATTCCCGGCTATTTCGATATGCAGGACAATATACGGGATATGTTGATTGCCTTTCCAGGATTAACACTGGCTACCAGGCAATATTCACAAGCTCAGCGTATATTACACTATCTCGCTCGCTTCTTTAAACAGGGAATGTTACCGGATCGATTACCTACGGCTGCACATCCTTTAAAGATAGACGACTACGGCAGCGTAGATACTACACTTTGGTACTTTTACGCACTAGACCATTACCTGCGCATCAGTCACGACTACGAACTACTGGATGATGTCTATCAACACCTCGTCGAGAGTATCTCCTGGTATACACAGGGCACGTATAACGGCATAGTGGAAGACCCACATGATGGATTACTGGCGGCGCAACAGCCAGGAAAAGCGCTAACCTGGATGAATGCCTATATTAACCATATTCCAGTCACACCCCGGCATGGTAAGCCGGTCGAGCTAAACGCCTTATGGTACCATGCCCTGTCTTTAATGAATGAATGGTCCCAATTGCTTTATCAAAAGGGAAGAATCAACCATAAAACCGCGTGTTATGAAGAGCAAAGCATTCAATGTAAGCAAAGCTTCAATGAGCGATTTTGGTATCCTGCTGGTGGTTATCTTTACGATGTAATAGATGGACCAGATGGGGATGACCTGGGTGTACGTCCAAACCAACTGTTCGCATTTTCGTTGCGCTACCCAGTATTAGATGAAGAGCATCGAAGAAATGTGCTAGACCTTGTTTCTAAGCAACTCGTTACCCCATATGGATTACGTACTCTGGCTGCAAGTAACGCAGAATATCAAGGTCATTTTCAAAAAAATGTAGAGGAGCAGCAACGCGCCTTACACCAGGGAGGCGCCTGGCCCTGGCTACTCGGGCCATATGTAGACGCATTACTTTGCGTCGAGGGATTAAGCACCCCAACAGATTTTTCCCAGGATAAAAATGTGCGCACAGAGCGCGTATGGCAAATAGGACTTCGCTTACTGGAGCCGTTCCTCAAACGCCTCAATGAGGATATGCTGGGAATGCCCGGTGGGGTGTTTGACGGTGATGCGCCACACAACACAGGATACATTGCTGCATCCGTCCTCAGCACTGGAGAAATCCTTCGTATATACAATCTATTAGCACATCTAGGTGTCAGATACCAGGACCGGGCACTCTTCATCTAAATATATTTTTCGCATTTCTGCACATTTTTTCACAAACTTATCCACATACAATGTGGATAAGTTATCAGCAGGCGCATTTCATGCATAGAAGCTAACCTATCAACATTCTGCGTAGATAAGTTTTCCACAAGTATCGTCCAGGCAAACAAGCGATCTTCTCTTTCCACAAAAACTGTGGATAAGTTTTCCACATCCTCAACATGTGGGATACTATCAGCCCGGTTTTCCACAATATTTGGGGATAAATTTTCCACATCCTCAATAAATAGCCATTGTCTTTCCGACTTTTCCACAAAAGATGAGGATAAGTTTTGCTTATTCTCCACAATTAGCCCATCAGTTACAATTATTTCTCGCAATAGGGCAAAAAGACTTTCCAAACAAACTACAATGCAATTTTCATTACTATTCAGTCTGGAAAAGAAGAGGAGACGTTAAATCTATAAAAAACAGAGAAGAAGAGCGATAAAGTGGATAAATCGGTTAAATTTGTGGACAACCACTTAGAATTGTGTAAAAGTCCATCAATTTTATCCACCCGGTTCGGGGATAACTTATCCCCAAAGAGCACGAGCCTGGATGCTTTGACTATGTTTATCCTCATAACCCGGAAGAATATCCACTTCAGATGAATAGCTATCCCCATGCAATACACCTCTATCCCCCATGTGGGTAACTTATCCACCGAGATTAAAGTACCTCTACAGGCTCATCGCAGCGATCCTCGAAACGAAATCTTTCGTCATTTTGGAGGTTTATCCACTTATCCACAGAGCCTATTACTACTACAATACTATACTTCTTTAATGTTAAGAAGGAATCCTAGTAGATAGGATATGTGGACAAAGTGGATAAGTTACTTTTGCCTGGCAGGTATGCTTGAGTTTTTGCTTGATTTGCCAGGGATTTGGTTTATAGGGTGTGATAAGTGAAGACATTCAAGCGTAATACATTGCGCAACCAGATCTTCGTAGATGTCAGGAGGAACTTTGGCAACTCAAACCTTCCACTTGCGTACTACAAAGTAGTACATTTGGAATAGTTGTTACCATAACTTTGCATAATTTTGCTATTTAGTGCGACTTTCTGCTCTATTGCTCGTTATATTTGGTGTGAGAGTAACGGATTAACTTCATCAACCACGTTTTGCTAAAGGGTTCATTATGGCATCTCTTATTGAAGCAATCAAAGCAAAAATAGACGTGGTAGAAGAAGTTGGCCTGGTGGTCGCCTTACGGAAATCGGGAAAATCGTTTCAGGGGCTTTGCCCGTTTCATAATGAGCGTACGCCATCTTTCTATGTATTTCCGGAATCGCAAACCTGGCATTGCTTTGGCTGTAACGAAGGTGGCGATGTCTTCACCTTCGTAGAGAAACAACTAGGCTTGGATTTTCGAGATGCTTTGCTCTACCTGGCGGAGAAGGCTGGTGTCACGGTTGAAGAGTATGGTAACGCCAACCCGGAGCAGGAACGCGAAGCAAAAGCTCTAAAAGAGAGGCTACGGAAGCTCAATGAAGAAGCAGCTCTGTGGTTCCACCAAATGCTGTTACGATCGAAAGAGGCAGCGGAAGCACGAGCCTACATACAGAGCCGTGGAATCTCAGCCGAGTCGGTGATGTCCTTTAGTCTTGGTTATGCGCCTGAACACTGGGATGGCTTGAGCCGGTACCTTCTTGGGCAAGGCTACACTGAATATGAGTTGGATAAAGGTGGATTGGCGCGCGTACGTGAGTTGGGGACGGCGCTGGCTGGATCAGGTGCGAGTGCGGTTGGAAGAGAGCAAAGTGGCGGGGTCTATGATTACTTTCGTAATCGTATAATTTTTCCCATACGGGATATTCGAGGACGGGTAATTGGTTTTGGAGGACGTACACTAGGTGACGGCCATCCAAAGTACCTGAACTCTCCTCAAACCCTTTTGTTTGAAAAAAACAATGTCCTGTATGCCCTGGATATGGCACGGGACGCAATAAAATTTGCAAAACAGGTCATTATAGTTGAGGGGTACGTGGATGCGGTTATAGCTCATCAGTATGGGACGAAACAGACGGTAGCATGCATAGGGAGTGCTATCACTGAAAAGCACATTCAACAGATCAAAAAACTTACAAAGCAAGTAACGCTTGCCCTGGATCCCGATGCGGCGGGAATGGCCGCGACTGAGCATGGTATCCAGGAAGCGTTGAAAGCCTTTGACCGAACAGTGGTGCCAGTACCATTGGTGGCGGACAGACGTTTGACTTCGTCAACTGGATATAGGCGCAATGAACCGCGTGGCATGATCCGGCTGGAAGAGCGGGTAGACGCAGAGATCAATGTGCTACAACTGCCAGCGGATGAAGACCCTGACGAAGTGATTCGACGCGACTTTTCAGCCTGGTCTTATGCAGTGGCGCATCCACTTCCATTGGTTGATTACTACTTTATTGCGAAAACAAGTGGCTTGAACTTGCGAGAGCCAGCCGATAAGGCTGAGGCTGCAAAACGTTTATTTCCGGTACTAGGTTCAATTTCAGATCGTGTTAAACGGGATGCCTATCTTAGGAAACTCGCGACCATGATCAGTATTGACGAGCGTAGCCTGAACGATGAGTTGCAGCGGATGCTGAGAGGACAGAAGCATAGCGGTATCATCGCAGCATTTTCGGAGCGCACAGGTCAACATCGCTCGATGAGAGGAGTCGAATCAGAAGGGGGATTACCCCTACAGAGAGAGCGGTCGTTATCAGATGGCAACCCCTCAGGTTCAGATAGACCTGAGGAATCCGGGGAAGAAGAATCAGTTCAGGGTCTCCAGGCAAATTACCAGAGAGAACAGTCACCACGTACCTTTGGACTTGACAACCAGGTAAGAAATAGGATAAAATGGGAGGACTACCTAATTGGGCTACTCTTGCACAATCCTGGGTTAGGTCCGCATGTTTGTGGTATAATTACCGATGGTGACTTTGCAGGGACAGACACGCGAGAGTTGTACCGCATATTCAACTCAGTCTATCAACGTGATGCTTCCCCCTTATTTCAATCCTTTGAGCAGTTTGTGCCTTCCGCGTTGTTGGAAACAGTAGCAAGGGCGCGGGAGAGTGTTGAGTCGAGGTCTCCCCTAGAGGGTGCAGGACTGGTTAAAGCTGCAGTCCAATGCGCTACCCGGCTCCACCGCGCACATTTATTACAATCGAATACGGAACTACAGTACCTCGTGCGAGGTGCGACAGAAGCTGGGGATGTTGCAGCGGTGCAACAGTTCCAACAGCAACTGGTGAATATTCACCGGGAGTTACGGACCATTGACTCGGCAATGCATTTGCAGGGTTAAAAACCTGTAGAATGCTTGCTTCTTCGGATCAGTCTCGGAGAATTGTGGAATCATCTTTACTAATAAGTAAGATCAGGAGACAGGAGGTATCGTTTTTATTCGTTTATTATAACGCCTGTTTTCTGAGGGGGATGAAAGAATGGTGAATCAGGAGCAAGAAGTGCTTGAACTAGAACTAGTAGACAATGAACATGTAAACACGGAACCTTTGCGTGGCACTATGTTTGTAGTTGGATCGATTGATGAGTCCATGTTGGGCGGTAAAGACGTTGTTTTTGATATTGATACTATAGGTTGTGATGCTCATGTAACTACGGGAGGAAGCTTTGTAACTTCCGTTGATGATGCTGAGTCATTTGACCTGTTTAAGCTACAGGACGAAGAAGCTATGGAAGCTCTGGATCCAACTAAAGGGCCGCCAGTAGGTTGGGAGCCTGGACCTGAAGATGAAGTAGACGTTGAGGTCATAGCTCGAACCAAATGGGATGACCTGCACGATGGCCTTGGAATAGTAGTCGCTGACCTGGAGAGTAGTTTAGATGATCCGGTACGTATGTACCTGCGCGAGATCGGTCGTGTCCCTCTGCTATCTGCGGAGGAGGAAGTACGGCTGGCCAGACGCATGGAGCGTGGCCGACTTGAACAGCTCAAGCCTCCGGTAAGCCGTGACTATCGCATGATTGAGGATGGCGAAGAGGCACAACGTCGCTTGACCGAGGCCAATCTGCGCCTGGTCGTCAGTGTGGCGAAAAAGTATATTGGTCGTGGTATGAGCCTGCTGGATTTGATCCAGGAGGGTAATATCGGCCTGATTCGTGCGGTTGAGAAATTTGATTACACGAAAGGCTATAAGTTCAGCACATATGCCACCTGGTGGATTCGGCAGGCGATCACACGCGCTATCGCAGATCAGGCGCGCACAATTCGTATTCCTGTGCATATGGTGGAAACGATCAATCGCCTGATTCGCATTAGCCGTCGTCTCCTCCAAGACCTGGGCCGCGAACCCACGTCCGAGGAAATTGCTGAGCAGATGGAGATCAGCCCTGAAAAGGTACGTGAGATCATCAAAGTCAGCCAGGAGCCAGTGAGTCTGGAGACGCCTATCGGTGAGGAAGATGATAGCCACCTGGGTGACTTCATTGAGGATCACACGGCGCTTGCTCCTGCCGATGCCGCTAGCCACCAGCTACTGAAAGAGCAGGTAGAAGATGTGCTTGACAGCTTGACGGAGCGCGAGCGCAAGGTGCTCCAACTGCGCTTCGGCCTGGACGACGGCCGTAGCCGCACGCTGGAAGAAGTCGGCAAAGAGTTCCATGTCACCCGCGAGCGCATTCGTCAAATTGAGGCCAAGGCTCTGCGTAAACTGCGTCATCCCAGCCGTAGTCGCAAGTTGAAGGATTACC
>WNGJ01000966.1_pt1 | contig 28926 bp, 22 predicted proteins | sample 5400611 | NCBI WGS metagenome assembly WNGJ01 (sample SAMN13153375, study PRJNA577476) | soil metagenome | isolation source: 40 cm soil or saprolite under Garry oak tree replicate 1 | place: USA:California | collected 2016-06-15
TTGACAAAGAACCCGCCCCGCAGCTCCGGGTTACTGCTCGCCGCAACATGCACCCGCGGAGACTGCAAATACGACTCCAAAAGCGGCACCTGCAAAAACGCCAGATTCATCGCCGCCTGCACCGGAGCCACCGTCATCAGTGACGCATAGAAGCGGTCCACCAACGGCTCGACGATCACATCTGGCCGCAGAAACCTCGGCTCCTCGGACATGCCACTCACTCACCTTATATACTCCAAGGTATCTGTTCGCCACTTACTATGACATCTCCCAGATCGCCCATCAAGACGGTGTGCAGCTGATGCGCCGTGGCAGTTGAACATCCGGACACGAGATGCTGATACATTTAATGAAAAATGTTTGGTAAAGGAAAGGCGCCTCGGCGGCCATGGAGCTTATCGACGAATACATTGCGGGAATGAGGCGGCTGGCGAGTGGCGTGAGCGTCGTGACGGCCGTCACTGCGGATGGTACGCCGTGCGGCATGACCGCCACCGCAGTCTTCTCACTCTCCGTGGAACCGCCCTCGCTGGTCGTGGGCGTCAACAAGGGAAGCCGACTGGGGGAGATCATCCCCGGTGCGGCGAACTTCGCCGTCAACATCCTCGGTATGAGGCATCGGCACATCGCCGAGGCATTCGCCGGGAAGGTGTCGGGGCTATGGGGTCCCGCGCGTTTCGCGTACGGCACGTGGCGCTACAACGGCGAGGGTGTCCCCATTCTGGATGACGCGCCGGCGTGCTTCGTTTGCAAGATCGACGACATCATTGAGCGGCCGACTCATCTCTTGTTGATCGGCACCGTCACCAATGTCTATTTAGTGGACCAGGATGCCGCGCTCCTGGTCCACTACTCACGACATTTCACCTCAATCAGTTCCCGGACAATTCGGCCTACCCGCTGAAGGGATCCGGCCCCTGACCCGGTGGGACAGCGCGCCTGGTTGACAGGCCGGTGAGGCCATGGCCCGGCTGCACCGGACGCTAGTGCCCGTCCTGACGACCTACGCGGCGGACGGACGTCACCGCGGTCTCTCCGCCAGGACCCACCGTGGGCCCTCTGCCCGGAGTCACCGCCGGCTCGCCGCCGCGTTCCGCCTGCCGGGCGAACTGCGTACGGTACAGGTCCGCGTAAAGCCCGCCCGCCATCAGCAACTCCTCGTGGGTCCCGCGTTCCCGGATCCGGCCTTCATCAATGACGAGGATCTGATCGGCGTCACGAACGGTGGACAGCCTATGCGCGATCACAATGGACGTCCGGCCCGCCAACGCAGTCTTGAGCGCACGTTGGATCGCTGCCTCCGACTCCGAGTCCAGGTGCGCGGTGGCCTCATCGAGAATGACGACCGACGGGCCCTTCAGCAGCAGCCTCGCCAGGGCGACCCGCTGCTTTTCCCCTCCCGACAGCCGGTAACCGCGATCGCCGACCACCGTATCCAGACCGTTGGAGAGTGATGCGATGAAGTCCCAGATCCGCGCCGCCTTGCATGCTTCGATCAGTTCGCGTTCGGTGGCACCGGGGCGGGCGTACGTTAAGTTGTTCCGGATCGTGTCGTGGAACAGGTGCGCGTCCTGGGTGACCACGCCGATGGTGTCATGCACCGATTTTAACGTCAGGTCGCGGGCGTCATGGCCGTCGACCCGCACGGTCCCCGAGGCGGGGTCGTAGAACCGGGGCACCAGGTGAGTGATCGTGGTCTTCCCTCCCCCCGAAGGCCCGACCAGCGCGGTAATTTTCCCGGCGGGCGCGCGGAAGCTCACCTCGTTCAGGACCCACGCATTGTGCGTGCGCTCCGGCATGGGCAACGCGATCGACTCCAGCGAGGCGAGTGATACTTGATTTGCGCTCGGGTACCGGAAGGAGACCTGGTCGAACTCGATCTGCGGTGCCGCTCCATTTCCTGAAGCGCGTGTGGGCAGCGCAACCGCCCCGGGCCGCTCCGCGACAAGCGGTTTGAGATCCATCACCTCAAACACCCGGTCGAAACTTACCAGCGCCGTCAGGACATTGACCTGCATATCGGACAGCTGATTGATCGGGCCGTACAGCCGGCCGAGCAGGACGATCATCGCAACAAGGGTGCCGATCTGGAACGCGTGGTCGATGATGAGGGCACCACCGATCCCGAACATCAGCCCGGTGCTCACCGCGGCCATCAGCACCATGGCGATGCCGAGCATCCGTCCGATAACGTTCGTTCGCACACCGATCGCCCTGACACGACCCGCGCGATCCGCGAACAGCGCGTTCTCCTCACCCGGCCGCCCGTAGAGCTTGACGAGCATCGCTCCGGCCACGTTGAACCGCTCATTCATCAGTGAGCCCATCTCGGCATTAAGCTGCATCGTCTCCCTGGCGAGCCGCTGCAGCCGCCGCCCGATGATCCTGCCGGGAAGGAGGAAGAGGGGGATCATCGCCAACGCCACGACGCTGAGCTGCCAGGACAGGTAGAACATCGCAGCGAGCACAAGGGCTAAGGTCAGGATGGTACCCACGGTCTGGGAAAGCAGCGTGGTGATCGCCTGCTGCGCCCCGACGACATCGGTGTTGAGCCTGCTGACCAGCGAGCCGGTCTGCGAACGGGTGAAGAATGCCAGCGGCTGTTCCTGCACCTTCGCGAACACCTTGGTGCGCAGGTCGTAGACGAGCCCCTCCCCGATCTGTGCCGACACCCTGGCCTCGATGTAACTCGCCACGGCCGCCAGCAGACCCAGCACCACGATGGCCACGGCAAGCTCAACGACGACCGCTAGCCGGCCCGGCATGATTCCTTTATCAATCACCATTCCGAACAACAGCGGGTTCAGTGCCGTGATGAGTGCGTTCACCGCGGTGACGCTCAACAATAACGCCAGCATCCAACGATATCGCTTGACATACGGAATAATCCGCCGAACCGTTCCGGATCTTAGCTGCTGACGGGTCACAGGCGGATCATCAGGACCTCCCATACCCGGGGGCGGTACCGCGGCTCTCGTAGTGGGCATGACGTCAGCTCCATTTCTTGTGCACCTGCAACCGAGCATCTCAGGTGCCGAAGGAGTCATTCAACCGCCGCAGTACCGCAGTTGAACACGCCGGATTATCCCGGTCTATTGGCCCCCGGGCACAATCAATCCTGTCTCGTAGGCCGCGATAACGGCTTGCGTACGGTCACGCAATCCCAGTTTGGCCAGGATGCGGCTGACGTGTGTTTTCACCGTCTCCCCGGTGACTACCAACCGGGCCGCGATCTCCGGGTTGGACATGCCCTGGGCCATCAGCCGCAAGACCTCTGTCTCGCGTGACGTGAGCAGGGCGAGCGTGGGCGGAGTCTCCGTCTTAGGTCGCATCTGGGCGAATTCGCTGATAAGACGGCGGGTGACCGAGGGCGCGAGCAGCGCGTCGCCGACCGCGACGACCCGCACGGCGTCGAAGAGGCGCTCGGCGGTGACGTCCTTGAGGAGGAAGCCACTGGCACCGGCATGCAGCGCGTCATAGACGTACTCGTCCAGATCGAAAGTCGTCAGGATGACGATCCGCGGCCCGTTGGGCGCCGCAGAGACCTGCCTGGTGGCCTCGATGCCGTCCATTCTCGGCATGCGGACGTCCATCAGGACAACGTCCGGATTCAGCTCATGGCAGACCCGGACAGCTTCGGCCCCATCGCAAGCGGTGGCGATGACGCTGAAGTCCGGCTGTGTGCCGAGTAGCTCGGCGAATCCGGTACGGATCACCTGGTGATCGTCAGCGACGATGATCCGAATCGGCGGAGGCTGGGTGCTCATCCGATTATTCCCTGCAGTTCGGCTGATCCTGGGAGATCGGCCCTCCCTGGCAACTCAGCCTCGACGAGGAAGCCTCCGCCGGGCGTGGCGCCGACACGCAGCTCACCGCCGACGGCCGCCGCTCGCTCGCGCATGCCGAGCAGCCCGTGCCCGCCGGCCGGCGCTTCTGGGGAGGGGCCCGGTCCGTTGTCGCGGATGCGTATCCGCAGGCCGTGGTCACCGAAGTGCAACTCCACGTCGACAGCGGCGCCTGGCGCGTGCCGACGGGAATTGGTGAGGGCTTCCTGGACGATCCGATAGGTGGCGAGCTCGACGCCGGGGTCCAGGGTGGCAGGCGCGCCGGAGATGATGAGCCGGGTCGCCGCTCCGGAGGCGTCCCTGGCCTCGTCGAGCAGCTCGATGAGTTGTCTCAGACCCGGCTGTGGCCGCCTTTCGGTGGCGTCGGCATGCGCGTCCTCACGCAGCACGCCGAGCAGCCGGCGCATCTCGGTCAGTGCCTCCCGCGCGGTGTCGCCGATCGCCAGCAGCCGTTTCGCCCCGTCCGCGGAGATACCGGACGTTGTCAACCGGGCCGTTTCGGCCTGCACGGCGATGAGCGAGATGTGGTGGGCGACGACATCGTGCAGCTCCCTGGCGATGCGGGCCCGCTCCCCGCGCGCCGTGTTTTCCAGGAGGGTGCCGGCGAAGGCCTGCCGCGCGGCCGTGTGCTCCTGGGCCTCACCGCGTGCCCGCCCCACGATCCCGGCCACGACCGACGCCGGGACCAGCGAGGCGAGCAGCACGGTAAGGACACGGACATCGGACGCCGACGAGCCGACAAGTGCCAGCACCAAGAAGGGCGCTCCGAGAACGACGGCCAGCACATGGGCATCACTGCGGCCGAGCCGGTATCCGGCGATCAACTGCGCGCCCACGCCCGCGATCGTCAGCAGGTGGAGAACGGTAAGCGACACCACTGCCGCCACCGACACCGCCACCGCGGCGACGGCCGGGCGCCGGAACGCCAGTGGCAGCGTGGTCGCCAGGCACAACAGGCAGAGCACCAGTCCACCACTCGCCGCGCCGGCGAACGACCGGGCCACCATCAGCCGAACGATCGACCCCCGCTCCAGCTCAAACCGAGCCGCCAACTCCGCCAGAGCGAACAGCCCCAGCAGCACGCCAGCCACCGCATGCCCGTACGGGGCAACGGCGATCCGACGTCGCCTGCTGGCCCACCCACCGCGCCGGACACCTGCACTGCCCACGTAGGTCATTCTCCCCTTCTGCCGCCACAAACGACGTCCCCCCCACAAGGGACAACGCCATCCCCCCTGCGAGGGATGCGGAGCCGCAGGTCTCCCTCACGCCAGCGGCGGCGAACATCGCTCGCCTGCGTGACGACCGCCGCCACCCCAGCTGCCTAATCTGCCAGACATAACTGCTTTCGGCCGATGGTGGCCCCAGACGAGAAGGACGACGATATGAAAGACTTAACCGGTCGCCGACCGCTGCGGGCGGGCGTTCTCGCCGCCGTTCTGGCGGGCACCGCCCTGCTCGGGGCGGCTTGCGGCGGTAAGGCGCCGACACCAGCGGCACAGCAAACGGCATCTCGATACCAGCAGGCGCTCGACTACGCCAAGTGCATGCGCGCAAACGGCGACCCGGCCTGGCCCGACCCCGACAGCAACGGGATGTTCGGCAACAACAACGGAAGCCTCGACGAATCGTCCGCCGCGTACAAGGCGGCGAACCAAGCCTGTTCGAAGCTCGGATCCGGCCAGAACGCCCCGGCTCCCGCGCAACAACAGCAGGCTCTCAGCCAGCTCCTGAAGTACTCCCACTGCATGCGCGCCCACGGTATTCCGAAGTTCCCCGACCCCATCTCGGATTCCAGCGGAGTCTATTTCTCCTACTCTGGAAACATCGGCCAGCACACACCCCAATTCAAGGTCGCGCAACAGGCCTGCCAGTCCCTGATGCCGGGCCCTGGCGTATAGCCGCCATTAACTCCCAGGAGCAGCGGCCATGACGACCACCGTCATCCATGCACCACGGAAACTGCACCCTTCCGACCTCGCCCGCCTCGCTGGTGTGGGCCTGCGGACCCGCAAACTGCGGGCAGGCCTGTCCGCCCTGGGCATCGCCATCGGGGTGGCCGCCATCGTCGCCGTCCTCGGTCTGTCCTCCTCGTCCTCGGCCGGTCTGCTGGCCGAGATCTCCAAGCTCGGCACCAACCTTCTCACCGTCACCCCCGGTCAGGGCTTCTCCGGCGGCACTGCCGAACTTCCCTATGCCGCGCCCGGGATGATCGGCCGTATGGCAGGTGTCACCAACGTCCAGGACACCGGAGCGGTCGGCGGCTTCAATGTCTATCGCAGCTCGCTCATTAACCCCATCAACACCAATGGCCTGTCGGTGGCCGCGGCCAGTCTCGGCATGCCCGGCGCGGTGAGCACCACCGTCACGCGGGGCAAGTACCTCAACGCCGCCACCGCCCGCCAGCCTGTCGCCGTCCTGGGCGCCGCAGCGGCCCGTTACCTGGGTATCGACAGAAACTGGCCAGGCCAGCGGATCTGGCTCTACAGCAAGCAGTTCGGCGGGCAATGGTTCTACGTGACCGGCATCCTGCACTCCGCCACCCTCATCCCCAGCATCGACGGGTCGGTGTTCGTCGGCTTCCCCGCCGCCGAGCGGTATCTACACTTCGACGGACACCCGACCGCCATCTACCTGCGCGCCCAGACCAACCAGGTCGACACGGTCTACAACCGCCTCCCGTACACCACCAATCCCGAGGACACCTCGGCAGTGCAGGTCACGCAACCCTCGGCCGCCCTCGTCGCCCAAGCCGACGCCCAAGCCGCCTTCAACACCCTGTTCCTCGGCCTCGGCGCGGTCGCGCTGCTGGTCGGCGCCGTGGGCGTCGCCAATATCATGGTTATCTCGGTCCTTGAGCGCCGTTCTGAGATCGGTCTCCGCCGTGCCCTCGGCGCCACCAAGGGCCACATTCGCACCCAGTTCCTCTCCGAGGCCATCCTTCTCGCACTCCTGGGCGGCGTGGTCGGTGTCATCGCGGGTGTCATCGCCACCGCGATCTACGCCGCTACCAAGGGCTGGTCCATCGTCGTTCCCCCCCTCGCCTGGGGTGGCGGGCTCGGTGCCGCCCTACTCATCGGCGCCGTCGCCGGGCTCCTCCCCGCCCTGCGCGCCGCGCACATGCTACCCACCGAAGCCCTCTCAACGGTCTGAACCAACCATCGCGGCGGTAGTCATGCTGGATTGCGCGTCTCCGGCATGGCTCCGCCGCGGGGGGTTGCGTGGCTGGGGGCCAGTCCGCGTGATTGCTGTTCAGCGAGAACGGGGCGTCCGGACCTGACTCTGCCAGACGGCGAGTACCGCTGACTCTACTGGCTCGGCCAGGGGTGCAGATCACAAGACATCACCCCTCTATATCAGGCCTTTCCCGGCTTTCAGACGAAGACAATTCCAGACGGCTGCTATACGCGCAATTGTCACCTATTATCGAATTAGTAGGAGAAATTACGAGAGCCCTCATGGCCCAATGGTAGAGGCGGACCCCTTAAAAGGGTCTACGTGTCGGTTCGAGTCCGACTGAGGGTACGTCGGCAGGGTCTTCTCTGCCCACCGCAGCCAACAATGGCCCGGTCAGGACAGTTGTGATCACGGCCACGAGGACGAGAACCCACATCCGCTGAGCCACCGGCACCGCGCTAACGTCCAGGGTATTGCGCGTCATCGTCTCAAAATGCGCGGATGCCACGCTCGCAAAAGCACGATTCCCATGCCTGACCAGGCGGTCAGATCCCCGGCACCCGGTCGATCGCGCGCTGCCGCTCGACCGCCTCGTACAGTGCCTTGATGTTGTTGCTTCCGAACGTGCGTGCGCCGCGGCGCTCAATGAGCTCATAGAAGAGCGTCCGCCTGGGATGGCGTGACTCGGTGAAAATCTGGAACATCACTCCCGAGCCATCCCGGTCAGCGAGGATGCTGAGTTCCTGAAGCGCCTCCACCGGAACACCGACCGGGCCGACGCGCGGCGTCAGGGTCTCGTAGTAAGCGGACGGTGTCGTGAGGAAGCGCACCCCCCCTTCGGAGGCGCACCGCACCGCCGCCCTGATGTCCTTGGTGAGGAACGCGACGTGCTGGACGCCCGCGCCGCCGTGCGAGTGGAGGAACTCGTCGATCTGTCCCGGGTCGTAGGTCGTGTCGGGCTCGACGAGCGTGAGGGTGACCCTTCCCGACGCACTTTGTACGACCTTGGAGTCCATCCGCTGGCAGCCGACTACGATCTGCTCCTGGAATGTCTGGCTGAAACCGAAAACGTCATGGTAATGCTCCACGGTTGCGTCGAGCGTTCCCGCGCGCAGGCACACGGCGATGTGGTCGACCGCCTCGAGCAACCCATCGCGGACCGGGAGGGGCGCGATCTCCCCGATTAACCCAGGCGCGAACGGCCCGCCGGGTGCCTCCCGGGAGGTGAACCGGTGCTCCACGTCGCCGAAGCCGAGCACGGAGGCGAAGGTGACGCGGCTGCCTCGGTCGCCAAGCACCACCGGCGGCAAGACCGACGCGGCACCGCGTTCCACTGCCTCGGCGAACGCGGCATGTGCGTCCTCGACGGTGAGCCCGATGACCGCGACGCCGTCACCGTGCCGCCGTACATACTCGGCAACATGATGGTCATCGGAGAGCGCCGATGTCACGAGGAGAGTGATCTCCTGCTGGCGCAACAAGACCGCCCGGCATCCCCCCTGGCCGGCGTCCGGCCCGCCGCGCCCGTGAACGGCGAAGCCGTAGTAGTCGCACAGATGGGCGGCGGCCTGCTCGGCGTCATCGACATAGAACTCGATGTGGTCGATCGCGGTAATGTCCATCTCAGCGGGTGGTCTCGGCTGCGCAGGCGGCTTCGGCTGGTCCGCAATACGGACAGGTTCCGCTGCCAGCTGCACCGCGAAGGCCTTTCGGCCCCGATCACCTTCCATGATTTGGAATTCGACGCGCGCGCCAGGTACGAGATCGACGGAGTCCCCACCGAACACCGAGGCATGCAGAAATACATCCTCGCCGCCGTCGTCCGCCCCGATGAACCCGAAACCGCGCATATCGTCAAATTGCAGGATCCGGCCTGTGCACGCCGTCATTCTGTTCTCCCCAACCATTTCCCTGCCCGCCCAGCCAATGTGGACTGATTGCCGTTATCTGAAATTCAGCCTAACGGTGCCTCTCTCCGTCCCGCCACTCTGGAAGGCGTCAGTTACTTCGGAGGCTGCACGCCCATGTCATGGGAATCGAGAACTGGTACGACGTGATCAACATTGTTCTGGCGTTGTAACCGTAGCGTATAACGCCTCGGGCGGCAATCTCCCGGAGCGGCGCCTCAGGGCGAGCCAGGATGAGCTCGGACGCATGCCGCCTGCCGTCCAGACTTCAAGGCCGCTACCGGCCGTCGGAGCCCACTCGCCCGCTCAACCGCGGATTCTCCGCGGTTGAGCGGAGGATCACCTCCGGGTTACCCAGCCGGATGTCGATTTGATCGCATACCGGGCTCCGATAACAGCAATCGCCGGGACTCCCACCGTCGTCAGCCGATATGTGTCAATGGGTCCAGGTGATCGCCACGTATACCGGCTGCCCGGGACAATGGTGGGGCGGGGATCCCGCCGCCCGTCCGCGGTGGGGCGGGGGATCCCGCCGCCCGTCCGCTCATCAAGTGCGGAAAATGCGCAGTTGAGCAGTATTGACAGACCCTGCGGCCGCCGGACAGCCCCTGCGGGGCCAAATTGACGATCCGGCAATATGATGAAAACGGCAGGAGGTCCGGCCATCATGAGCCATACCGGTGATTCCCGGGTGCAGTACAAGAAGAAGAAACACGTCGCCTACGTCACGCTCAACCGGCCCGCCGTCATGAACGCCATGGACCTGCGGATGCACGAGGAACTGGGCGCGGTCTGGGATGACGCCGAGGCCGACCGTGAGGTGCGGGCCGTCGTGCTGACCGGCGCCGGGGATCGAGCCTTTTGGGTCGGGCAGGATCTGCACGAGCGAGCCCGGCTGAGCCGCCAGGGGATGCCACCGACGACGTCCGGCAGCCGCGGCGTGCGGGATGGCCACGGCTCAGCGAGCGCTTCGGCTTCTCAAAACCCGTGGTCGCCCGGGTGAACGGCTACGCACTGGGCGGTGGCTTCGAGCTCGCCCTTGCCTGCGACATCATCGTCGCCTCGGATCAGGCTGTCTTTGGACTGCCGGAGGTACGGCTCGGCCTGGTGCCGGGAGCAGGCGGTGCCTTCAGGCTGCCCTCGGCAGGTCCCCCGGGCCTTTGCGGAAAAGCGCAAGCCGGTCTGGCGAGGCGACAAGCCCTCATAAGGGGATGTTGGAGTGATGTCCGCGCCGACCCGGCGCCCGGGCCAGCGCCTCCACAAGCCGTCTCCGTGTGGTCGCGGGGTCGATGACGTCGTCGACGGCGCCGAGGGACACCGCTCGCTCCACCCCTCCGGCGATCCGTACATGCTCCTCGATCAGGCATGCCCGCACCTGCGGACGTTCCTCGTCCGAAGCCGAGGCCAGCGCCCTGCGGTGCAGGATGCCGACGGCGGCCTCGGCCCCCATCACGGCCACTTCGGCATCGGGCCACGCGAACACCGCCGTTGCCCCCAGCGAACGGGAATTCATGGCGATGTAGGCACCACCGTAGGCTTTTCGCACGATCAACGTGACTCGCGGTACGACGGCCTCGGCGAACGCGTGAAGGAGCTTGGCGCCACGCCTGACTACGCCACCCCATTCCTCTCCCACACCGGGAAGGTAGCCGGGCACATCCACGACGGCGATCAGCGGAACGCCGAGCGCGTCGCACATACGGACGAAACGCGCGGCCTTTTCTGCCGAGAGCGCGTCCAGGCAGCCGCCCTTGCGGATCGGGTTGTTCGCGATCACGCCGACGGATCGGCCCGCGAGCCGGCCGAGACCCACGATCATGTTGGCAGCCCAGCGTGGCTGTAGTTCCTCGAATGTGGAGCCATCCATCAGGGTGCGCAGGAGCGGTCGCATATCGTAGGCGCGCCGCGGCGAGGCGGGCAGAAACGCCCGCAGATCGGCCTGGTCGCGCAAGGACGAGAGATCAAAGGTTCCCTTGTCGGCGAATAACTCGGCCAGCGCGCGAGCCCGGGCAAGCGCTTCGTCCTCGCTGTCAACGGTGATATGCGCGACCCCCGACTTGGATCCGTGCGCCTCAGGGCCGCCGAGCCCGGCCATGTCGATCGTTTCACCGGTGACATTGCGGACCACGTCGGGCCCGGTGACGAAGACCCGCCCCGCGCCCGACATGACGACGATGTCGGTGAGCGCGGGCCCGTAGGCCGCCGCACCCGCGGCCGGTCCCAGCACGACCGAGATCTGGGGTATCTTGCCAGATGCCTTCGTCATGGCGGCGAACATCCGTCCGACGCCGTCCATCGACTCGACGCCCTCTGCCAGGCGGGCTCCGCCGGACTGCCACAGACCGACGGCCGGGCAGCCCACCTGTTGTGCCGCTGCGATGGCCCGGGCGATGTGCCCGGCGCCGACTGCCCCGAGTGATCCGCCCATGCGGGTGGCGTCGGTGCAATATGCGATGACCGGGGATCCGTTAATCATCCCGCTAGCCGCTTGTACACCACTGTCATCGCCGGCGTGGAGCATGGCAACCGGCCCGGGGTCCAGTAATCGCCCGAGCCGGACGGAAGGCTTGATTGACTCACTTGTTGATGTGATTGTCACCATGCTCCTCAGAATAGAAACCAGTGGCCAACTCTTGAATAGATTGTGCGCAGCGATATACCGGGCATACGATCCGCATAACCAATTCGGTGTGTACTGGAGAACCAGTATGCGGGCCCTACCCGGTGGCGCTAAGTGAACCGTAATGATCTTTCTATCCTGCCGGCGGCCGCCCTGACACTGGGCGACTATGAGCTCCATGCGCGAGCAGCCATGACGCCGGAAATCTGGGACTTCATCTCAGGCGGCGCCGGGGAGGAGCTCACATTAGCGGCGAATCTAGCGGCGTTCGAGCAGGTACGGTTACGGCCGCGGGTCCTGTCCGGCACGGGCCGCCCCGACATCGCAACCCGGATCCTCGGCCGCACATGGGCGGCGCCGGTCGCCGTCGCGCCCATGGCCTATCACACCCTCGCCGATCCCGAAGGGGAGCTCGCTACCGTCCAGGCCGCGGGCGCGGCCGGCATCCCGGTCGTCGTCAGCACCTTCGCCGGCCGGACCTTCGAGGAGCTTGCCGCAGCCGCCAACGCCCCCCTATGGCTTCAGGTGTACTGCTTCCGGGACCGCGCGGTTACCAGGCGGCTCATCGAGCGCGCGGAACACGCGGGTTTCGAGGCGCTCGTCCTCACCGTCGACTCGCCCCACCTGGGACGGCGGCTGCGCGATGTGCGCAATGGCTTCCGGTTACCGCCGGACGTCGCCCCGGCCAACCTCGAACCGGCCGAACACGGGGGAGCCGATTTCTCTTCACCCGCCGCGCATGCCCGCGCCGAGCTCGACCCGTCGCTCGACTGGCAGGTAGTGGACTGGCTGCGCTCCATCACTTCACTGCCCGTACTTCTCAAGGGAGTCCTCACCGCAAAGGACGGGCTGCGCACGACCGAGGCGGGGGCAGCCGGCATCGTGGTGTCGAACCACGGCGGCCGGCAACTCGATGGCCTCCCTGCGGCCCTCGACGTATTACCGGAGATAGCGTCGGCCGTCGCGGGGCGTTGCCCCGTCATCCTCGACGGCGGGATCCGCCGGGGCAGGGACGTCTTGGCGTCTCTCGCGCTCGGCGCCGATGCCGTGATGCTGGGACGGCCTGTCCTGCATGGTCTCGCCGTCCGGCAGCGCGAAGGGGTCGCCCACGTGCTGGACATCATCATCGATGAGCTGATGGACGCGATGACGCTCACGGGCGTCGGCTCGCCCGCGGAAGCCGGGCCCGAGCTGGTCCAGTTGATCGGCCACCCGCGGGCGCGGCCACGGCCTGCCGCGCAGGGCCTGACCAAGGAGGATCTGCACGCCAGTGTCGGCGACCCGGTCATGGACACGATGAACTTCCTCAACGAGATCACCACGCGCTATCCCGAGGCGATCTCCTTCGCCCCTGGCCGCCCCTACGACGGATCCTTCGACACGGAGCAGATCTTCACGCATATCCGCCGTTATCTCGATTACCTCGCCGAGACAGGCCACACCCCTGGCCAGGTTCGCGACGCGCTCTTCCAGTACGGGCCGACTGCCGGCCGGATCCGCGAGCTGATCGCCACGTCGGTCCGCCAGGACGAGGACATCGATGTCCCTCCCGAGTCAATCGTGGTCACGGTGGGCTGCCAGGAGGCCATGTTCCTGGTGTTACGGGCGCTCATCGCCGATCCCGGTGACGTGCTCATGGTCTCAAGTCCCTGCTATGTGGGGATCACCGGAGCGGCCCGCATTCTCGACATCGAGCTGACCGCCGTGCAGGAGCGGGAGGACGGGTTGTCCTGCGCGGATCTCGAGGCGGCGATCCTCGCCGAGCGGGCATGCGGACGCCGTCCCCGCGCGTGCTATGTGATCCCCGACCACTCGAATCCATCCGGCATCACGATGCCGCTGCAGGCGCGCCTCGGCCTTCTGGAGCTGGCCGAGCGCCATGACATCCTCATCCTCGAGGACAGCCCGTACCGGTTGGTCAGTCCCGGCCGGCAAGTGCCCACGCTGAAGTCCCTCGACCGCGATCACAGGGTCGTGCATCTGGGATCCTTCTCCAAGTCCGCCTTCCCGGGAGCCCGGGTGGGCTACGTGATCGCCGACCAGATGGTTTCCGATGCCGCGGGCGGTACGGGCCTTCTGGCGGACGAGCTCGCCAAAATCAAGAGCATGCTCACGGTGAACACCTCACCACTCAGCCAGGCCGCGGTCGCAGGCATGCTTCTCGCCTCCGGCGGAGGTATCGCGGAGCGCAACAAGGGCGCGGCGGCGTACTACGGAAACGCGATGCGCGCCACCCTCGCGCGCCTGGACCAGTGCTTCCCGGCAGCGCGCAGGGCCGCGCTTGGCGTGCGCTGGAACGAACCCAGCGGAGGTTTCTTCCTGACCTTGCATGTCCCCTTCCGCGTGGACAACGCCGCGCTGGAGCGCTCCGCGCAGGAGTTCGGCGTCATCTGGACGCCGATGTCATATTTCTATCCACAAGGCGGCGGCGAGTACACCATCCGGCTCTCCGTCAGCTACGTGACACAGCAGGACATTGAACAGGGCATCGAGCGGCTGGCTCTGTTCGTCGAATCCGAAGCCCGTGCCGCAAAGAAAGGGTGAATCAGAGTGACCAGGAAAGATGTCGAACAGCTCGTGAGGAGCAAGACTCGCATGTGGGGGTGGACCTACCGATGAGCCATTCGCGGATCGCCGGAGTCGGAACGGCCACCTCCGGTCGTTCCTACTCGCAACAGGAACTGCTCGACGCCTTTGACATCACCGATCCGAGGATCCGGTCGATGTTCCTGAACAGCGCCATTCAGCGACGGTACCTCTGCCTGCCTCCGCAAGGCGCGGATGGCAGGCGCGTCACAGAAACCCAGGGCGAGCTGCTCGCCAAGCATAAGACGGTGGCAGTCGACATGGGTGCCCGGGCCCTTCAGGCCTGCGTGAAGGAGGCAGGCGCCGACCTGTCGGACATCGGCCATCTGTCCTGTGTGACGTCGACCGGCTTCCTCACACCCGGCCTGAGCGCCCTGCTCATATGTGAGCTCGGCCTCGACCCCCACATCAGCAGGGTGGACATCGTGGGGATGGGCTGCAACGCCGGACTGAACGCCCTGGGCGTCACGACCGACCGGTCCGTGGCCCGTCAGGGACAGCTCGCCATACTGCTGTGCGCGGAAGCCTGCTCCGCCGCCTACGTCTTCGACTCGACGATGCGGACCGCGGTCGTGAACAGCCTGTTCGGCGACGGTGCCGCGGCGATCGCCCTGATCGCGCACTCGGGCGAGCCGTTACCGGCCCAGGGCCCGCAGATCGTGTCGTTTGCCAGCTACATCATCACCGACGCGCTTGGGGCCATGCGCTATGACTGGGACGACGATCAGGGCAAATTCAGCTTCTTCCTCGATCCGGATATCCCCTATGTAGTGGGCGCCCACGCGGCCCGGGTCGTCGACCGCCTTCTTTCGAGGGCCAACCTGCGCCGTAGCGATATCCGGCACTGGCTCGTGCACTCGGGTGGCAAGAAGGTCATCGACGCGGTCATGGTGAATCTCGGGCTGACCCGCCATGACGTCCGGCACACCACGCAGGTGCTGCGCGACTACGGCAACCTGTCAAGCGGCTCGTTCCTCTTCTCCTACGAGCGGCTGCTCGCGGAGGGCGTCACGCACCCGGGTGACTACGGCGTGATGATGACGATGGGCCCGGGCTCGACCATCGAGACGGCGCTGATCCAATGGTGACGCCGCGAGCCAACACAGACGACCTCGTGATCCGGATCGACGGAAGCCTTCCCATATCGGCCGGGCCGGTCGCCGCGCTGGGGGCGCTGTGCGACAAGGCCGAGGGCGGAGAGGGCCGGGTGATCGTTCATGTGTCCGGCGCCCCGAACGGATCCTGGACCCGCGATCTCACGGTCGCGCAGGTGAGCAGGTGGGAGCGCGCCCTTCGCCGCCTGGAGCGCCTCACCACCACCACCATCGCGGTCGCCTGCGGAGACTGCGGAGGGCTCGCGCTGGACGCGCTGCTGGCCACCGACTACCGCATCGCGACCCCAGCCACGCGCCTGGTGGTACCAGTCGGGGCCGATGCCACCTGGCCGGGCATGGCGACGTACCGGTTATGCCAGCAGGCCGGTGCCGCCCGGACCCGCAAGGCGGTGCTCTTCGGGATCCCCATCGGGGCGAAGGAGGCATTGGCCCTGCACCTGATCGACGAGCTAGTGGACGACCCCGCGACCGCACTCGACGAGACGGCCGCCTTGACCGGCGCTTTCTCGGGTCCCGAGCTGGCGATCAGACGCCAGTTGATGTTCGACGCGACCATAACCAGCTTCGAGGATGCCCTTGGCCTCCACCTGGCAGCCTGTGACCGCGCCCTCCGCAAGACCGCTACGGAGGTGGCGTCATGACCGGGGAACTGCACCGTGCCCGGCAGAACCTGGCCGACGCCACGGACCGGGCCGAGAGATGTCTCGCATCGCTGCCGGAACCCGCGGCGCGTACCGCCGCGCAGCGCACTCTAGCTACTGCGGCCAAGGACGCCGCTCGCGCGGTTCGTCTCCGATTCATGGACGCCTTCGCCGATGCGGTGTACAACGAGCTCACCCACGACCGGACGGCCCATCTGCGGCTCGGAGAACTGGTCGACGCCGCCGCGACCGCCTATCCCGGATTGGTTCCCACGGCCGGGCAGCTTGCCACCGAAAAGGCACGAGCACAGGCCGACAAGGAGGGCTACGAGATCGACCAAGGCATATTCGCCAGAGCGGTGTTGCGCTCCCCCACCGCGGGCCCGCATTTGCTCGACGCTATGCTCCGGCCGACCACGCGGGCATTGCGGCTGCTGGCTGAATTCACCCGCACCGGCGTCGCCGACCTGGGCTCCGTGCGGGTGGAGCGGCACTCCGGCGCGGCAATCGTGGCCATGTGCCGTGATGACTGCCTGAACGCCGAGGACGACCGCCAGGTGGACGACATGGAGACCGCCGTCGACCTGGCGCTGCTCGACCCGGCGGTGCACGTCGGGTTGTTGCGCGGCGCGGAGATGAGCCATCCGCGCTATCGAGGAAGGCGGGTGTTCAGTTCCGGCATCAATCTCAAGAGCCTGCACGCGGGCGACATCTCACTGGTCGATTTCCTGCTTCGCCGTGAACTCGGCTACATACACAAACTCCTCCGGGGCATCCTCCCCGATGAGGACGCGCCCTGGCATACCGCCGCAATCGAGAAACCCTGGGTGGCCGCCGTGGACGGCTTCGCCATCGGTGGCGGCGCCCAGCTCCTCCTGGTGTTCGATCACGTGCTCGCCGCGTCGGACGCCTATATCAGTCTCCCCGCCGCGCAGGAGGGCATCATTCCCGGGGCCGCGAACTTCCGGCTCTCGCGATGCGCAGGTTCGCGGCTGGCCCGTCAGGTCATTCTTCAGGGACGCCGGATCTGGGCAAATGAGCCCGATGCCCGGCTCTTGGTCGACGAAGTCGCCGAGCCGCCCGACGTCGATACAGCCATCGAAAAGAGCCTGGAACGCCTGCACGGCCCAGCGGTGATCGCCAACAGGCGGATGCTGAATCTGACCGAGGAACCTCCGGAGGAATTCCGCCGTTACATCGCCGAATTCGCTCTGCAACAGGCACTGCGGCTCTACAGTGAAGATGTGATCGGCAAAGTCCGCCGCTTCCAGGCGAAAGCCTCATGACTGGGCAGCAGCCGCCCTCGATTTTTGTTAATGATACGCCCAGCCATTCACCTGGACCAAAGACGTCGGCGAGATCCCGGTCAAGATCCAGCGCGCCAAAGACTCTACCGGCTGCCGGCCGACCACGGGCCGCGCTTGGCGCGCTGGATGGGAGGTTGCTGCCGCTGCCCGCGATCGAGGCTGCTGATCTGCTGGCCCTGGTGGCTGGGCAGGACGTGGTGCAGGGCGAGGACGGGGTGTTCCGGATCGCCCGCAAGGTTGCCTGCGACCGGCCCATTGACCGCACTACTGCTCCTTGCCGGGCGATCCGCGGCCGGAGGAGGCGCCGTCCTAGGACTCCTCTAGAGCTTGTTTAGGCACCTCCATCAAGCTCATGGCAAGAGTAATTGACTGAAAGACCAGCAGAGCCGATTAGAGAGGCGACAGATGTCGGCTGGCTATCCTGCCAAAGATCTTGCATGGACGACCTCGGCAATAATCTGCAATAAGGCCACGACATGTAAAACGGCTGGCGGAGGATAACAAGCGGCGCATCTTCGCGATCCACCATTAGTGCCTAATGTTAATTAATTTTCAATTTTGCAGTGAATCCTAGCCACGTAGCTGCGGTAACAACGGCCCACGCCACCGCGGCGAACTGCTAATGACGTCAAAACAGTAGTCCCTGGTCGTTTACGCCTGCCCTAAGAACGCGCAAGGGTGAGGCTAATTTAGGTCACGGGGCACCGGTTCACGTGAAGCACCACGCAACGGGGTAATCACGCAGCTCAGTTGGAGAGGCCATGCACGCTGAAGACACCTGGCGGGAAACCGTTACTGTGCCGATTCTATCCCTGCGGCCCGGTGAGTCGCCGCGCCTGGAAGGTGAGGACAAGGCGCACATTGCGCGGCTGGCCGAGACCGAGACGCCGCTCCCGCCCATTCTTGTCGACCGGCGCAGCATGCGGGTCATCGACGGAATGCACCGCCTTATGGCTGCCTCGTTGAATGGGCGGGAGGCGATCAATATTGAATTTTTCGACGGCAGCGCCGCCGATGCGTTCCTGCGTGGTGTCGAAGCAAATGTGACGAACGGCCTGCCGCTGTCACGGGCCGATCGTCGCGCTGCGGCGGCGCGGATTACCACGTCGCATCCGCACATGTCTGACCGGGCGATCGCGGTTTCAGCAGGCCTGTCGGCCAAGACCGTGGCGTCCATACGGTGCCGTTCAACTGACGCCGTACCCCAGTTCAACGCACGAGTCGGCAGGGACGGCAAGGTCCGCCCGCTGAACAACGTGGAGGGCCGCCAGCGGGCCGCAGCGCTCCTGGCCAAGCACCCGACGGCTTCCTTGCGCGAGGTGGCCCGGGGCGCGGGCATATCGCCGGCAACGGTGCTTGCCGTCCGCCAGCGCCTGGAACGCGGCCAGGAGCCTGCACCAGCACGATCCGATGCGGCCGGTGGCCACCGCAATCCCGCGGAGGCGAACCAAACGGCCACGCCGAAACCGCGAGGGACGGCACGCGTAATACCGCTTGCTCCGGCCCTTGCGCTGGAGAAGCTGCAGCGGGATCCGTCTTTGCGCTACAACGAAAAGGGGCGGCAGCTGCTGAACTGGCTGCGGCAGAATGCAGTCGGGGCGCAGGATTTGCCGGCCCTGATCGCCACGGTGCCGCCTCATTGCGCGACTGTAGTCGCGCGTCTCGCGCGCCAATATTCGCAGATGTGGCTGGAGGTCGCGCAGGGGCTGGATGAGCGTGTGCGGGCTATCGATTCGCTTGAAGCCTGCGGCATCGTTAAGAGTTCTGCCCGGTAGCAAGCGCACAAGGAGTGCCAAGCCGCTCGAAATCGCGGCAGGCCATGAAAATCGAGGTCTGCGCAGATGGCGGTGACAACTGTCCGCCTTGCCTGATGACGCGCCGCCGGGCAACCGGTACCGGCGCGCGTGGCTGCCCCCTTTAGCCGGGTGGGCCGTCCACCCGGCCGTCTTGTCACCGCTGCGTCATCGCGCAGGAGTCGCCTCGATCGCCATGAGTTCCGCGCCTCCACTGAAGTACGGCATGGGAACAATTCTCGTGAGCCTGAACGAAGCCGATGCCAAAAGCTCACGCCACTCATCTTCGGTGCGCTCTCTGCCCTCATTAGCGAGGAGCATAGTGAGATCGAGAAACTTAGCGAGACCAGGTTCGTTTCCAGGCGAGACTATCCGCTCCAGAATCACCAGCCGCCCGTCTGGGTCTATCGACTCGCGGATGCGGGCGAGCGCTCGCAGGCTGCTTTCGTCAGTCATCGCATGCAGGACACAGCTCATGAAGTAGCCGTCTGCCTTCGGAAGCTGTTCGAAGGCGCTGCCCTCTATCAGGGTGCAGCGATCGGCGACCCCTGCCTCGATGAAATGATGCATCGTCCGGTCGATGCCGACGGGGAGCTCGACGAGCACCCCGTGCATCTCCGGGCACTCATGCAAGATCGCGGCCAGCATTGTCCCTTCTCCCCCACCTACGTCCACCAGGCAATTGACGCCACCGAAGTCGTACGTCCGCGGGAGTGCCAGTTGGTCACGCCAGGAGGCGGCCCCCATGCCCCGCCTGAAGGCGTCGCCGGTCTTCGGGGCTGTCCACATGTGCTCCCACAACGTCTGCCCGTATTCCGCGTCAAACGCCGGCGTACCGGAGCGCATTGAGTCGACGATACGCCCGTAGCAGCGGTATATCTCATTGCCATAGAACAACGCGAGATATTTGACCGAATCCTCGGCGTCGCTGCGCAGGCATTGCGCAAGTGGTGTCATCGTGAAATGCTTTGGGGCTTCCTCGCTGAAGATCCCTATACTCGCCAGCGCCCGCATCAGCCTATACAGGGAGTCCTGATCCGTATTCGTCCGCGCGGCGAGTACCGCCATATGTCGCGCCCCGTCGGCGACGAGGTCTGCGAGATCCAGGCGGGCTGCCGCATAAATCGTCTGCCCAACCCAGCTACTGTACAGATAGTCTCGAATGCGGGAGCTGCTCAGTTCATTCATCAGAACTCCTCCTGTTCGGTGGCCAAGGACGTGAACCGAAGCTCTTCTCGAGCGCTACCGTGCCGCCACCGGGCCAGTCCAAGCGGAGAACTCCGAGCGGCCATGCATGTTCGCATTTCCTGCGCCCTGCGGGACCGCGGCGCTCATGCTGGCGAAAGTACTCTTCACTCCTGCCGATATATTTCCCATGCTGGCTCCACGCGCGCTTCACAGGCTCGAAAATTATCGTAGACAGCCTCATTATGGGCACAGTATCACGTGCCCACGAGGCAGGACCATTAGCGCGATATTTTCCGTTCGGCAGCGTAGGAACTATGCATACCTTCAGGCGAGTACCGTTTGCTGGGCAAGCCTGTGGGATAGCCCAGGGGTTTCTGCGTTTGTACCGACCCTGCGAAGGAGAGGGAGCTCATGGTCGTGGTGATGGCGCCGGAGGCAACGGCGAAGAATGTGGATGCGATTGTCGGCCTGGTGCGGGGCGCTGGCGGGGACGCGTTCGTCAGCCGCGGCGTGTCCCGCACGATTGTCGGGCTGGTCGGCGATATAGAGCAGTTCCACGCGCTGAACCTGCACACCATGAGCGGCGTCCTCGACGTCGTGCGGATATCGGTGCCCTACAAGCTCATCAGCAGGGAAAACCATCCGGACCGGTCGGTGGTGTGGGTCGGTGGCGTGCCGGTCGGCCCGGGCACTCTCACTGTTATCGCCGGGCCTTGTGCGGTGGAGACGCCCTGCCAGGCACTGCGCGCGGCGCGTATGGCTAAGGCCGCGGGGGCGGCGCTGCTGCGCGGCGGCGCCTACAAGCCGCGGACATCCCCCTATGCGTTTCAGGGGCTGGGGGAAAGGGGGCTACAGATCCTGGCGGAGGCGCGGGCGGAAACCGGGCTTCCGGTGGTCACCGAGGTCGTCGACGCAAAAGACGTCGATCTGGTCGCCAGCTACGCCGACATGCTGCAAATCGGCACTCGCAACATGCAGAATTTCGCGCTGCTGCAGGCCGCTGGCTCGCTCGGCAAACCCGTCCTGCTCAAACGCGGAATGAACGCCACGATCGAAGAATGGCTCATGGCAGCCGAATACATCGCCCAGCGCGGCAACCTCGACATCGTGCTCTGCGAACGCGGCATTCGCACCTTCGAAACCGCGACAAGAAACACACTCGACATCAGCGCCGTCCCCCTCGCGCAGCGGCTCTCCCACCTGCCCGTCATCGTCGATCCCTCCCATTCCGGCGGGCATCGCGAGCTCGTCCTCCCGCTATCACGGGCGGCAATCGCAGTCGGCGCCGACGGCATCATCGTCGATGTCCACCCCAACCCGGAAACCGCGCTCTGCGACGGCGCCCAGGCACTCGTCGACGGCGACATCCGCGAACTCGCCAGTTTGGTGCAACATATCCCACCGGTCATCGGTCGTACCCTCACGCCCGCACCCGAGCCCCTCCCCGTCGCCTAACGGAGGCTACGCGATCCTGGCCTGGACGCACACTCGAACAAGCATTAACAATATGACAATTGCCATCTGCAGAATGATCGACTGCGGCACCGCATCAGTTGAACGCCTCGCCGCGGTCGCCGCTTCCCTGGGGTGAGTTCTGCTGGATACGCTGATGCCGGTTCGGCGCCGTTCCCGGGTGGCTGCCGGCTCCGGGCGCCACCCAGGGAACAGCTATCGGAGGAAGGTAGGGGAGATATTCGATGACGGTGCAGGTGGATCAGGAGAGATTCAGTTTCCAGGCCGAGGCGGTGCAGATCCTGGACCTGATGGTCAACTCGCTGTACAGCAATAAGGAAATATTCCTACGAGAGCTGATCTCCAATGCCTCGGACGCCATCGATCGGCTGCGCCTGGAATTGCTTGCCAATTCTGAGCTGCCCGAAGATGAGGGCCCGCTGCAGATCCAGGTCAGCTTCGACAAGGACATCGGCACAATCACCATCGCCGATAACGGGATCGGCATGAGCCGGGAAGAGGTGATTGAGCACATCGGCACGATCGCCAGGTCCGGCACCCGCGAGTTCCTCCGGTCGCTGACCGGCGACCAGCACAAGGATACGGCCCTGATCGGCCAGTTCGGCGTCGGCTTCTACTCCGCATTCATTGTGGCTGAGCGGGTGATCCTGACTACCCGCCGGGCCGGCCTGCCCGCCGGTGAGGGCGTCCGCTGGGAATCCGACGGCAAGGGCGAATACACGCTGGAGACAATCGAGCACCCGTCCCGGGGCACCACGATCGTGCTCCAGCTCCGTGAGGGCGAGGATGACCTCCTGAACGGCTACCGGCTGCGCTCGATCATCCAGAAGTACTCCGACCACATCAGCCTGCCGATCCTCATGCCGGCAGAACCGGCAAGCCACGGGCCGGACACGCAACCGACCGCCGGGGAGGCGGCCGTCAACCGCGCGTCGGCGCTGTGGGCCCGCCCCAAAAGCGAGCTCAGCGATCAGGACTACAACGAGTTCTACCGGCACATCACCAGCGACTTCGCCGACCCGCTCGCCTGGGTGCACAGCAGGATAGAGGGGACGTACGAGTACAAGCTGCTTCTGTTCATCCCCTCCCGCGCCCCCTACGACCTGTGGGTCCGGGGAGCCCGCCACGGCATCAGGCTGCACGTCAGGCGGGTCTTCATCATGGAGGACACCGGGCAGCTAATGCCGGGCTACCTACGTTTCGTCCGCGGCGTGATCGACTCCAGTGACCTTCCTCTGAACATCTCCCGGGAACTGCTGCAAAGCAACCACGCCGTCAGCCACATCCGCTCCAATGCCGTGAAGAAAGTGCTGAAGCTTCTCGCTGAGTTGGCCGAGAACGAGCCGGAAAAGTACGCGACCTTCTGGAAGGAGTTCGGCGCCACCCTCAAGGAGGGGATAGCCGACGACTACGCCAACCGGGACGCCATCGCCAAGCTCCTGCGCTTCACCTCAACCACATCCACCACCCAAGAGCCGGACGTCTCACTCGACGACTACATAGGGCGGATGAAGGACGGCCAGGAGGACATCTACTACCTGCTAGCGCCGACCCTGGCCGCCGCCTCCAGCAGCCCGCACCTGGAGGCCTTCCGCACTAAGGGCATCGAGGTGCTGCTCCTTGGCGAGCCCGTGGACAACTGGGTCGTGAGCAGCCTACGCGAGTTCGGCCGCAAGCGGCTGCAGTCGGTCGCTCAGGGCGCCACCGACCTCGGCACGCTTGAGGACGATGCCGAGAAAGAGGCAAAGGAGAACGCCAGCAGCGAGTACGCCGCCCTGCTCGGCAAGCTGAAGGCAATCCTGGCCGGCAAGGCCTGGGATGTGCGCGTGACTAACCGCCTCACCACCTCCTCCGCCTGCATCGTGGCCAACGAACCGGACATCGACGTCAACCTGGCACGCCGGATGCAAGGCTCAGGCCTGCCAAACCAGCCGGTGCTGGAAATAAACCCGCAGCACCCGCTGGTGAAAAGACTCAACCAAGAGCCGGACGACCCTCGCCTGGCCGACTGGGCACACCTCTTCTATCACCAGGCAGTCCTCACCCTCGGCGCCCGGATCGAGGAACCAGCCGCCTTCGTCGGACGGCTGAACGACCTGCTCGTTACGCTGACGCAACGCGATGACCAGTCCGGATAGGGCCGCGATTTACGCGATGGATCGAGGCGCCTGCTGCCTCCGATCGTGGAAGCGGCTCAGATGGGCTCGCTGGACCACCGTGGATTGTCTGGGGCAACCCAGACCTCGATCCGCCAGCGGATCTTCGCCAGGCGCACAATCTCGGCGATGGGAGTATCTGGCGGGAGGGTGGACAACCAGTAATCGGTGGGCTCATCGGCGTGGGGTGGCCATTCGGCCAGCAGCCAGCACGCCGGGAGGCTGCCGTCATCGGCGCGGGGGATGTCCCGGTTCGCCGCGCACGAGGCCCGCTCACCCGCCAGGTGCACACTGACGCCGATCTGATGCGTGATCAGGCGGTTGCGCGTTGAGCTGCCGCCTCGTCAATCTCGTCGGCGGGTTCACGCAGCCGCTCTTCGGCAGTCTGCTCGATCCGCGCCATCGCAAACCTCAGCAGCGGTGGTGCCATCAGCGACGTCACTATCGCGACCAAAACGATGATGGTGTACATGTCGGCGCTCAATACACCCAGCCGTAGACCCACCATTGCGACGATGACCTCGACGACGCCGCGGGCGTTGATGCCCGCGCCAACCGCGAGCGCCTCCCAGTGCCCGAGCCGACTGAACCGGGCCCCGGCATATCCGCCGCAAAGCTTTCCAGCGATCGCGAGCAGCAGCACGCCTAGTCCTGTTAGCAGGACAGTCGGCTTGGCCAGCGCGGTGAGATCCATCCGCAGCCCGGCCGTGGCGAAAAACAGCGGTGCCAGAACTGAAATGGTGACCACGCGCAGCGGGGCGAGCCGCTCAGCGTCCAGGGCGCCGGAACTGCTAATCAGAATTCCGGCCACAAACGCGCCGAATACAGCCTCCAGCTTCAATGCCTGGCTGACCGCCGCGCCCAGCAGCACCAGGCAGGCGACCAAGGCGACGGTGGGGCCGCTTTCTTTTGACCGGCCGACCGCGCGGAGGCCGATCCGGACGAGCGGGCGGGCCAGCACCGCCACGGCGATAACCAGGGCTAGATAACCAAGCGAGATTCCCACATCCCTGGCCCGCAGTGTCGTCATGGCCATGACCGAGACGATGGACAGCAGCAGCCATCCGATGATGTCGTCGACCATCCCGGCGCACAGCGTCAGTTGCCCGACATTGCGGTGCAGCAGGCGCATATCAAACAGCGTCTTGGCGATAACGGGAATTGCGCTGACCCCCATGGCAACGCCAAGGAATAGTGCGAACGTGGCACGGTGGGCGGAGGACGGGACCAGTGAGCGGGGCAGCAGCAGCCCGGCGCCGATGCCGAGTGCGAGTGGAACGACCAAGCCGGCGAGGCTGACACGGACCGCCGTAGTCCCCCTGCGCCGCACCAGGCCCAAATCCATCTGAGCGCCGGTGATGCCAACGAGTAACAGGACACCAACTTGGCCGACCGCATCCAGCATGTGGGCCTGGCCAAGGTCGTGGGGCAGCAGCCAGCCGCTTAACCGCGGAAGGACATGAGCTAGCACTGAGGGTCCAAGCAGCACACCCGTGAACAACTCACCGACTATTGCGGGCATCCCAAGCCGTATCGACAACTTCCCGAGCAGGAAGGCAACCGAGAGTAACAGGCCGATCTGCAGCAGAAATACCAGTAACTGGTGCGCCGCTATCGGCGCGATCGGACCAACAGCGACTGCCATTCAAAACCTCCCGGAAATCCGCGACCCAGCCCAGCAGACGCGACAGCGACTGATGGCATCAAAGACGCCACGCCGATGCGTGGAGGAACTTCGATACGAATAATTCAAAGGCTATACGTGTACGCAGCGCAACTATCGCGCTTTAGTCGCTACGTCTCGGGCTTCGCAGTAACACACTTTTGAATAAGAGGTTTTCCGTCGATGAGATCACCTGGGCGCCGCCGCGTTCAACTGATGCGATGCCCGCAGTTGAACGCGCCGGTTGGGTCACGGCGCTCCTCGGCTTGCAGTCAGCGTGGCGGGGAACGTAGCCCGGCGGGAGCGGCGCGGCCGCCGCCGACCCAGTTGGCGGGGGCGCGGCCTGCCGGTGGCTTCAGGTTACCGAGGCGGCTATCGGCTCGGCCGCGGCGCGCAGGGATCGCCAATTCAGCCGAACGGCTGCGCTACCTGGCACACGCCTTCGCCGTCCACGCCCATGGGGCGGACGCGGGTTCGACAGCAAACGCCAGATCGTGAAATGCCCGCGTCATCAAACTACCGCAGCACCCGGCTATTAACGTCTCCCACCGCGTTGCCCGCCGTGCCATCAAGCACGGTGTCCAGAGGCAGGGTTAGACATCGGCAGCCACCACCCGCTTTGATGAATTCGCTCACATCGACGACCGTGACAGTGAAGCCGCGCGCAGCAAGCAACCGGTCGAGCCGGGAGGTGCACGCGGGCATGATTATCGTCCGGCCAACGACAATAGAGTTGGCGCAGAATAATTGGGTTTCCGCTGGCGAAAGCAGTAGTGGGTTTGGCACCAGCGCAGCGACTGCCTGGCGGGATCTACGGTCGAATGCCTCTGGAGCGATCAAGGCACTGCGCTCGTCGAGCGGGCAAAAGGCTATGTCTATATGATAATACCGCGGGTCAATGAGCCGCAATGAGCGTACCGAGATGCCGGCGTTCTTACTCAGGCCGCTATAGGCCAGCCTGATAGAGCGCTGACCGTATCCTCCGATCAATGTTTCGTTGAACGGCAGCGCGTCGCCTGCGCCTTCCTGGATCATGTCTTGCCACTGATCGACGATCGCGTAGCCGCGGCGGGCAAACCATTGCCGAAAGTACGCGGTCTCGCCACGCCGTTCCTGGTGCCGCATCTGAGCGGGAATGAACCGGGTGCGGTCAACCAGCCCAGCATTGGCCGTGAAGACCATATCAGGAAGCCCGTCGACAGGGGCAGTTTGCTCAACCCGCGCACCTGCTATGGTTAGCGTGCGGGAAAGCTCAAACCACTGATCATGGGCGCGGTCCTGGTCGACGGGTGTTGCGCAGTCCATCCACGGATTAATGACATAGGTGACGGCGAAGTACGTCGGCGGGCACATCAGGAAGTGACGTCCCCAGGAAAGCTCCGGGACCGCCGGAGGCGAGTGCACCGACGCGCTGCGGGCTTGGGAATGGGCTGGAAGATTTGCGCGCGTCATGTGTATCTCCCGTCGGCCTGGGGCTTGTTGCATTCTCCCGCTATCGGCTAACAATAGCCGCTCGACGACGCGCCCATGGAGGAGCTGTTCGGAGACGAGATGCCTTATTCAAAACTGGCTTGATCATGATTTGGTAGCTGCCCGGCGCGCCGTTTAGGGCAACGGTCTCTCCCGGTGCATCGTTGAGGTTTCCACACCAAAATCGATGCCCGCCCCAGCCTCGGTGTTTCACCGGTCGCCGCCGCCCTGCCGCTTCTGAGCATAAGCTTGCCGTTTAACCTGGTTGCTTCGTGACGCTCGCCTTCTCGATGTCCGTTTTGGGGTTCTTTCCGACATCTTGGCGTGCGAGGGGGCGGCGGTTCTTCGACGCAGCCGCAGGTGTCTTCCAAGGTGGCGATCAGCGCCTGCCACTCGGTGTTGCACGGGAACGCGCTGGTGCGGATCAGCGTGCACCGCCCGGCGAGCCGCTTACCCCGCAGGCCGGTGAACAGGCCGCAGCGTTCGACCTTGATGCCCGCGTAGCTTGATGCCCGCGTAGATGAATTCTCTGAACTAAAAACGATCTTCAATATTCGCTGTTCACTGGCCTTCTCCCGGAGGCGTGAAGAATCGCGGTGACCAGCCTTGTGATGTTCTCGTCGTCGAGACTGGTGAGAGTGTCCTGGAGATCGACAGGGATGCCGTCGGCCAGGCTGGCGGTAATCCGTAGCATCCGTTGCTCGCCCCCGGAGCAAGGAAGACTCGATCCCAGGGCGGCGATCACGGCGGGCCAGTCGATCACGGCGACTTGCTGGCCTCTGCCGATGCCGGGGTGGAGGGTGACGAACCGGCTGGTGAAGTCGTCCCGGTGGAGCCAGGACTTGGCGATGAGGAGTTCGGCGGCGGCTTCGAGACAGTACAGGCCCTGAGCATGAGCGCGAAGCCCGGCGGCGAGTTTGTCGGGTGAGATCATTGTGGCTCCTTGGCGGAGGAGGAGGTGCGGCCGGCGATGTCGGGGAAAGTGGGCATGCCGAGGCTGACCGCCTCGCGGCGGCGGGCGACGAGGCCGTTAACCTGGACGAGCTTGGCTTCCGCGGCGGCGAGGCTGACTTTGAGCCCCTCGGCTTCGCCGAGCCAGCCTTCCCGCTGGGCCTCGGCGATGCGGGCGGTCAGGTTGTCCCGGATGTCGGCAAGCCGCTGCCGCTGTCCCGGCTCGACCCGCAAGAGGGGACACCTGATACATGAGTGTTCATGGATGCAGGGAGATGAGTAGGCCCGGCCGCATTCGCCGAGGGCGACCTTCCGGCGTTCGAAGTGGCCGAGGAACTCTTCCCATTCCTCGTCGGTCGGGGTCCGGTATTCTTCGCCGGGGCGTATCGTCCGGCGGCGGGCGATGAAGGCCCGGTGGCCGTTGATGACTTCCTCGGGGTAAACGGCCTTGTATCCCATGGTCGTGTTCACGTCGCGGTGCCCGACCACTAGCTGGGCGATGTGGGGCGGCATGCCGTTCGTCACGGCATCGGTGATGAAGAGCCTCCGGAAATCGTGGGGCTGGAACTTCAGCGGCTTGCCGTCCAGGTCGGTCAGCCCGGAGTGGGCGAGCGCGCTGTCGAGCAGGTCGCGGACGGCATCGGTGCCGATCGGCCGGTTCTCGGTGCCGAGGCGCCGTTGCAGCAGCAGCGGCATCGGCGGGTTCCAGGTCTTCTCGTGGGCGTCGAGCGAGATCACGAGGGGGAGACGCTCCTGATCGGTCTTGCTCGGGGCGATATGCAGCAGCGGGATCAGCTCGCCGGTGGACGGGACGGAGTACTGGACCAGACTGTGATGCGAGAGCTCTGTCAGCTCCTCAACGCGGATGCCGGTGTGACGGAGAACTTCCACCACCGCCCATGACCAGAAGCCGCGGTGCTCTTCGAGGGTGAGGTCACGGCGCTTTCCGGTGCCGGGGTCGTCGGCCCAGATCCGCACGTTCCTGGGCCCGATGGCCAGGACGGACCGGCGCAGCGTCTGGCCGCCGGCGGTGA